>ERZ773109.589-NODE-589-length-21555-cov-12.734651_pt1 | contig 21555 bp, 21 predicted proteins | sample MGYA00580569_ERZ773109 | MGnify/ENA primary metagenome ERZ773109 (study PRJEB29015, sample SAMEA2737852) | human gut metagenome | biome: human gut; feature: human-associated habitat; material: faeces | place: China | collected 2012 ...
AAGATAGATTCTTTAAACACTTTTACTAATTTTGCACTTGCTGTTGGACTCTACAAATGAACCTTTATGATGAAAAATACCGTTATTCAAGGAATAAATATCTTAACATGGCACTCATTGCCAAATATGAAATTTCTATTCATATATTCCCATTTTGTAGTTCATTAGATATTGGGTAAAAGTCTTGCCTGTCTCTCTTTTGAAAAAACGCATGAGGTGACTGGGATCGGAAAAGTGGAACTCGTCTGCCAGTTGACTCACATTCAGGTCGGAGAACAACAGCTCGTTTTTCAGCTCTTCCAACAGGCGTTGCTTGAGTAAGTGAATGGCCGATACACCAAATTGCGCCATGACAGAATTATTCAACGTGACACGACTCACCCGAAGCATATCAGCATATTCCTGAACGCGCTGTGTCGTGCGGATATGTTTTTCGAGCAAGTCCTTGAATTTGAATGCGTAATTATTTTTTGGAACTTCGACAGGCAGACAATAAGCTTGGGCGTATGCCCGGTTGATAATTACCAGCAGATAATAAAGCACAGACACAATGAGGTTGTAAGTGTCTGCCACTGGATACCGTAGTTCTTGTTTTATCTTTCTTAAGAGGCGCATATATTCCGACAGCTCCTCCTTCTCGGCAAACAAGCAGGGCGGTGTATCAGTCTGGTAACAATACAACAGCCGATATACGAAGAACTTGTCAGCGATGAACGTGCGCATAAAGTCTTCGCGGAAAATAAGAAAAGTGTAGTCTAATTCCTCCTCGTTCACATGCCATTCCTGTTGCTGGTGCGGCGACAAAAGCAGCACCATACTATCCCGCAACTCCACTTTTCGGAAGTTCAGCAACAAATATCCATTGGCACGGCGAAAGAAATAGAAGCTGAAAAAATCTGTCTTAAACGTCTTATACTCAGTCAAGACGCCACAGATGTCCTTGCTTTCGCCCGTGTTGATGTAGAAGTCTACGCCGCATTGCGTTTTATTGAACGGAACGCTTACAAGTCTTTCGGGATTGATTACAGCTTTCATCTCTCTTGTTTTTTTGCCTTCTGCAAATATACACCATTTTTATCAAAATGGCATATATTCCCGTTTTTAAGGCATCGAGGCATGGGGATATCCTTTCTAACTTTGTACCCGAAAACAATATGAAGCATAACATTATGAACGAAAAAGCAATTATTAGGTTGGTACGCAATGCCACCTTGAAAATCAACTATGCAGAACATACCATTCTTATTGACCCCGTATTTGCCGACAAAGGAACTCTGCAATCCGCTCTCGGCGTATACAAGAATCCGAGGGTGCATCTCGTAATGCCAATTAGCGACATTACTGAAGGTGTTGATATGGTACTGCTCACCCACAACCACATCGACCATTACGAGCCAAGCGTAAAGCTGCATTTGCCGAAAGACATTCCTTTCTACACCCAGCCACAAGACAAGGACACCATCCTGAAAGATGGCTTCTCTAATGTGGAAGCGATCGAAGAGAGCGTAACCTTAGGCCATCTGACCATCCGCCGCACTATTGGCCATCACGGTTTCGGTCTGATAGGCCAGATGATGGGACCTGTTTCGGGCTATGTGCTGACGTCCGACGGACTCCCGACTATTTATATCATGGGCGACTGCAAATGGGAAGAATGCACTCTTGCCACCGTGGAAAAGTATCGTCCTGATTATATCGTGGTAAACAGCGGCGGTGCGGTATTCCCTGAATTCTCCAAAACGGACGGTTGCATCATCCCCGACGAGCAGGAAGTAATGACGATGCTCGACACGCTCCCATCACACATCAAGCTGATTGCCGTACACATGGATGCTATCGACCATTGCCAGACAACGCGCGGGATTCTACGCAACGAGGCTTGCCACCATGGAGCGGATATGAGCCGCCTGATCATTCCGGAAGACGGGGAAAATATTATATTATGAGAGTCTGTATAAAATCCATGATAAAGAATATGAACATAGCGGTAGATTGCTATATCGGGAGCAGCTACCGCTTTGCCCATAAATGCTACTGGAACATTTTATAAAACGCATACTATGAATACTGAAATAATCAAAGAAATAGACGTACATAGCGTTATGACCAAATCCTCACTGCCGGTCGGAGGTTATTCTGTCAATCCTTACGTTGGCTGCCCCCACTCTTGCAAATATTGCTACGCATCGTTTATGAAACGATTCACCGGGCATACAGAGCCGTGGGGTGCTTTTCTGGACGTGAAGAACTGGAAACCTATAACCAATCCGCATAAATATGATAATGAGCGCATTGTGATAGGTTCAGTGACGGATGGCTACAACCCGTATGAAGAGAAATTTTGCCGCACTCGTAGGCTTCTCGAAGAACTGCGTGGGAGCAACGCCGAGATTATGATATGCACAAAATCCGATCTTGTCATGCGCGATATCGACCTGTTGAAGCAGTTTCCCAAAGTAACGGTGTCATGGTCGGTCAATACGCTTGACGAGCGGTTTCGTGCGGATATGGACAATGCCGTGAGCATAGAACGTCGCCTGAAAGCGATGCGTCAGGTCTATGAGGCGGGCATCCGTACCGTGTGTTTCGTATCGCCAATATTCCCCGGAATAACCGATGTGAAGGCGATTATCGAGAAAGTGAAAGGATATGCCGATTTGATCTGGCTCGAAAACCTGAATCTGCGCGGGCAGTTCAAGGGAGAGATAATGACGTATATCCAAGAGAAGCATCTCGACCTTTTTCCGTTATACGTAAAAATATACAACAAGAAGAGGCTTGATTACTGGCAGGCATTGGAACATGACATCTCCCAATATGCCAAGGCACAGGGTTTTCCATACAGAATAAACGATTTGCCTTACGGACGCTCGGAAAAAGGCAAGCCGATTATCGTAAATTATCTATACCACGAAAAAATACGATTGAATAAATGATGGAAAGATATTGATAATATAGTATCTTTCCAAGTTTGACAGTTGCGTTTGTAATATGAATGCACACAGATAGTTACAGCGTTTACAATGTAGCTATATTGCAAACGCTGTCTGATTATTTAACATTGGCTTAACATTTGCGTGCCACCCGGTAGTCTGCTCTCAGCTGCGCTGGTGTATTTATCTGTCTATTAATGTGTATTTTGGCTTGTTCCTGCAAGGCTTCTGTCAATGGCGTGTTGTTGAATGCCGGTATGTATCCGAAGCCATCAAGTTTCACAAGGTTCATTTCAGAGAGAGAGCTTTGCGGATTTGCCTTGCTGGATATTGTGCGCCAAGTTGTTTCTGCATGACTTTGAGTATCAGCAGCACTATGAAGCAGATGAAGAAGTGCGCCTTGATGCGCTGCGTGAGCGTCGCCGCTGGCATTGGCATGCCCTCCAACAACGCCAAGAAACAGACAAATCGACCGCAACGCGGTCTCGTTTGCAGTTAACCCCCGACAACGTCGGGGGGACAGGCGATAGTGCGGCATGCGCCGCGTGAGCGTCGCCGCTGGCAGCCACCCTTCCGACAACGCCAAGGGACAGGCAAATCGACCGCAACGCGGTCCCGCTTGCAGTTAACCCCCGACAACGTCGGGGGACAGGCGATAGTGCGGCATGCGCCGCGTGAGCGTCGCCGCTGGCAGCCACCCTTCCGACAACGCCAAGGGACAGGCAAATCGACCGCAACGCGGTCCCGCTTGCAGTTAACCCCCGACAACGTCGGGGGACAGGCGATAGTGCGGCATGCGCCGCGTGAGCGTCGCCGCTGGCATAGGCATGCCCCGACTCATTTACACTTTAGGCTGCGGTTCGGAAACACAAAATCAAATAAATTTGTTTTGCGCTTCACTCATCTTGCACTATCTTTGTAGTTACTTTCATTTTTAAGACAATGGGCAAGACTGTCGACAATACGATTTTTGAGGTGTCACACCCCGAGGTGTGGTCTCTTGCTCTGCGTCTATGTGCAGACAGGCTGAAATTCACAATCCACAGCGACAGCGACGACAACTCGCTGATGTTCGGCGAATTGCCGTTTGCCGACACTTCCTGCTGTTACGCATCGTGCATCGAGGCCGCCGTCTACGACAACCCGTTCCTGCTACAGTCTTTCGGCAAAACTTCCGTGGTGACAGGCAGCGACAGGTTTCTGCTTGTCCCTGACGAAATGGCTGGCGGTGACGACGACGAGTGCCAACGGTATTATGATTGTATATACCCCGACGACAGGCGCAACGTGGCGGTCAACCACATTGTGGAGGCTGGATTGTCGATTGTTTACGGAATCGACCGCAACATCGAATCGTTTCTGAGACGCACTTTCTACAACCCGCAGATAATGCACTGCCTCACGCCGCTGCTGACATTCTTCAAGCGGAAAGACGCTTACGGCGGACGCAACAAGATGTTTGTGTATGTAGACAACGGAACGGCGCAAATCGTGGTGCTCAAAAGCGGTCGGGTGGCGTTTGCAAACGTATTCCCGTTCAACTGCGCCGACAATGCGTTCTACTTCATCGCCAACGCTTGGCAACATTGCGAACTGAGCCAAAATGACGATGAGCTGCACGTCGTGGGCGACAATGCTTTGCGGCAGATTCTGCTGCCTCGCCTGCGCGAAACGATGAGCAACGTGGCTCAAGTGATATTCCCCGCCGAAATGATGCGCCTTGGCGAAAACGTGACGGCGGCTCCTTTCGACTTAACAATTCTTCCACTATGCGAATAATCAGAGGTAAATACGGTCGCCGGAGGTTCGACGTGCCGAAAAACATTACGGCGAGACCGACAACCGACTTCGCCCGCGAAAACATATTCAACGTGCTTGAAAATATGCTCGACTTCGACGGGCTGCGCGCGCTCGACCTGTTTGCCGGAACTGGCGCCGTGAGCATCGAGCTGCTGTCGAGGGGTTGCGGGTCGGTGACGGCGGTGGAGAAGAGCAACATTCAATACAACTTCATACGAAAAGTGGCACAGGAGCTGGGCGAGAAAAACCTGACTCTGATAAAAGGCGATGTGTTTAAGTTTGTGGCGGCGTGCCGAACGCAATTCGACTTCATCTTCGCCGATCCGCCATACGACTTGCCTCGATTTGGCGAGATCCCAGGACTGGTGCTCAACTCGGGCATGCTGCACCCCGGTTCGGTGTTCATTATTGAGCATTCACGCGACTACGACTTCTCTTCGATGCCGCATTTCAGCAGCCACAGGGTCTATGGCAGCGTGAATTTCTCAATCTTTGAGATTCCGGAAGAGGAGTAAGTTTTTTTATCCCTTTTTATTCAGATTCCGACATTTTGCACTAACTTTGTACACCAATGACAATGCGGTCCTGTAGTTCAACGGATAGAATAGAAGTTTCCTAAACTTTAGATCCGAGTTCGATTCTCGGCGGGACTACAAAGCGAAAGCGCGACAGCACATTTGTGCCGCCGCGCTTTCGCTTTTTTCAGCCGGCTGTGCGTCTGCCTACTTCTCCTCGCGGATGCTCACCATGCCGCGATATTTCTTGTCGACCACAACCACCAGGCTTGGCTGCATGCTGTAGCTGAGTTGTTGGCCTGCCTTCGTGCGGTAGACAAACACCAGCCCGCCATCGCCGTCGCCCTTCAGGCTCACCGGTTCAAGCTCTGTAAAACGGTCGGTGACTGGTTTCGACACCACAATAACATATTGATTATTGAAGTCAATCTCCGTCGGACGTCCGTCATTGCCCATAACAGCTGCCATCCCGAACGCTGCCTCAAAATCTTTCTGTTTGGAAATCTTTCCATTGGGCAGTTTCTTGACATCGTTGCGGACAAAATAACCGTTGGCTACCTTATACGGCACATCAACAGCCGTTGTTGCCGACGACACTGCGTCTACGTTAATCGTGAAATTATCCACCTTGCCCGACGTGTGGCACGCACTCAGCATCGCAGCCGACGCTGCCACTGCCAGAATCATTGCTTTTTTCATTATCACATTCTTTTTTTATTCCATAAAGCCTTTCCACCCTATTGCGGAAACGGCAATCCAAAATTACTACAAACAAGTCAATAACCGAACGCTTTTTCCACAAAATGCCATTTCCGCTACGCAAATTCATAAAACAACGAGACAGAACCGGCTGGAAAAGTTCTGTCTCGTTTCAAGGGTTTGCCCTATTCGCCGATTATGCGTAGGTGGGCTTTTGGATAGCGGAGCGTCATGCACGACGCTTCGGTGAGTACAAGGGCATCGGTGTTGCGCACGCCGGCCTGCTTCAAGTTGAGCTGCTCGGTAGTGAAAGGGATATGGCTGTACTTCTGCAGGTATTCCGGATCGATTATCATGCCGTTATACTCCATTCCGCACTCGTCAAACACCTCCGACAGCAAGATATACAATTTGCCGAACTTGGAGTGCATCTCCGAGAAGTCGATGCCCCACTTGACGATGTTCTCGCCGGCCATGACAACTTTGGTCTGCTCCATCTGGTTGAGAAGCTCGATGAGGCCGCTGCCGCCGATAAGCACCTTGCGCTTGTTGCCGGCATTGCCGGTAAATGCCTGACGCATCATCGAAATCATGGACTTCTGTGTCAGCGACGACTTCTTGTAGTGGAACTCGCCGCCTGCCTGGTCCCAGATGCCGCCGGTGAGCATGATGGTTTCGTGCTTGCCGGGATCCTCCACTCGGCTCTTTACGCCAAATAGGAAGTTTTTCTCCATGCCCAGACGCATATCGTAGATTGCTGCCTCTTCCTGGTCGCTGAATGTCCATCCCACTTCTTTGTTGGCTATCTTCTGCAATGTGCTTTGCTCTATCTGCATCTTGAAGATTTGACAATAGTTCTGCGACTTCTGGGGCAAGGCCTCAAACTGTGGGGTCTGCACGTCGAGCTCCGACGCGGCGCGCCCCATGCGCACAAGCATTGTGCCTTCGGGTATCGTCGGTATGCAGTTTTCAAACTCGCCGATGGTCTGTCCGTTGACGGTGACCGCGCTGATCGATGCTCCGTCTTCGCTCTTCCGCAACACATAAAGCACCAGGTCTTGGTTGCTCTTTGTCTTTCCGTCGGGCTTATAGCCGCCGACGCCTCTCACAAGCACCGTTTCCGACGCCTCGAAAAGGTCGGCGTTTTCAACCGGCAGCTGCACTTTCTGGAAACGCGAGGCGCCGACGTTGTCCGAACAGCCTTCCACGCTTCGCGTCACTTTGGTCGACGTCGGACGGGTGTCTACGCTGTAATAGTCAACAACCATGCTGCCCGACTTCTTGGAGCCTGCCCATCGCGACAACTGGTCGATGGGGGTTGCCATTGGACGGATTTTCACCAATCGGCGGTCAATCTCGTTGACAAGAAGGTCGGGCGACTCTACGTTGGTCAGCGCAACGGTCAGTGGCTCGTTGATGACGTGCTTGCCGCCTGCCACGCCTGCCACCACACTCATCGCCAATGCCGTGCCGCCGGTGTTGTCGCTCATCGCGAATACTGCTGCAAGGGCGCAAATGCCTGCAATTGCTTTAATCATTTTCTTGATTGTGTTTTTCATAGTTTTTTTGTGTTTTAATGTTAATAGAATTGGTTGTTTGTCTTGACTCAATCCCACACGCTGCGGCGGATGTTGCGGAGCAGCGGAAGGTCGTAGTCGGTCGGTGCGCCGCCATCGTCTTTCGGACGTTCCTGCTGTGCGTTGCGCTTCTGCTCTACGGCTTCGTTGCGTCCGCGGAGATAGCCGTCGGCTGATGCGGCGTCGACATCGCGGGCATACCGGAGTCCCTTATACACGGCCGCCACAAGCTTGTCGGATTCGCCTTGGAGCAGCTGCATCATCTCATCGAGTGCCTGGTCGTCGTCGGGATGGTTGTCGGCAAGATACTTCAGCACTGCCTCTTCAAGGGCTGCACCGGTTGCCGGATTGTTGTTTTTCTCTTCTGTGTTTTCCATTTTGATTTTTGTTTTTAGGTTCAACACTGCAAAATTATCACCGCCACAACCCAAGATTTCGGAAAAAGGAGACTTTCTGCGATTTTTTTCTTTCTTTTATGTTACAAATAGACTATGTTTGCGTATTCTTATGTGAAAGTAAATCGGAACATGGATACTGAACAAAAACCTCTGACATCGACGTTCTCGGAAATGCGGGCAAAAATCCTGCGGTTCGCGGCGCGTTTCTTCCCTTCGGAGGAGGATGCGGAGGACGCTCTGCAGGAGGCTTTCTGCCGACTGTGGTGCCGGCATCCCGACATCTGTTCCGAAGCGGAGGCGGAGGCGTTTGCAAAAACCACGGTGCGGAGCATTGGCATCGATGAGTGGAGGAGGAAACAGGCGCACCCAACAGAGCCGCTGGCTGCCGACGCTTATGCAGATTGTGCCGACTCCGAATCTGCCGACGAGATTTTCGAACGGGTGCAAAGGCTGATCGACTCGTGCCTGTCGCCGGCACAACAATCCATAATCCGCTTGCACGACTACGAGCAGCGCGGATATGACGAGATTGCAAACCGGCTGAATATGGAGCCTGCGGCGGTGAGAATGCAGCTGTCGAGGGCGCGCAAAAAAATTAGAGAATGCTATAACAAACAATAATGGCTATGAACGATTATTCCGACAATGACTATTGGAAAGCGCTTGCCGAACGCTTTTTTGAGGCTGGCACTTCGGAGGAGGAGGAGCGCGAATTGCGCCGATTCATCGCTTCCGGACTGGCGGGCAGCGAATTCAATGATGTAAGGGCGGTGATGGGACTGGCGGCTGTCGGCGCAAGGCGATACCACCGGCGGCGCCGCCGCACGATCTTCCTGTCGGCGGCAGCAGCGGCGGCGGTGGTGATGACTGCGGTATCGCTGGCCGCCGACGGAGGCAACTCTTGCGTGGCATACATCAACGGCACAAGACACACCGACGAGGCGATTGTCATGGCTCAGATGCATTCCACTATGGATGAAATGGCGCAACAGGCGCAGGAGTTGTCTGTCGAAAGGCAGATGGACGACTTTTTTGTCGAATCTTTCAATAATTGACTTCATTATGAGAAATTTTCTGATTGTTTTATCCCTTTGTTTCTTTTCCTTCATCGCGGCTGGCGCGCAGGAGAATCTTGCAATCGCTCAGATTTTCAACAGCGGATATGCGAAACGGCAGGACGTGGAGGAAATTATCCTGAAAGGTAAATCGCTGAAATATGCAAACCTTTCGCTGTTCAGAAGCGTTAAGGTGACCGGCAACAACGCGATTGCCTCTAAAATGGAGAAATTGGTTGCCATCGACGCGCGAAAGGCGTCCAACAAGGAGATGCGGGCAAAAGGCGGACAGCTGGTATTTGCATTCCTTGCTTTCAAAAAAGAAGGCGGCGAATATGCCTACATCTTTTTCCGACAGTCGCACCAAAAGGCCAAGGGTGTGGCGGCTGTGGTATACATGGAGGGTAAGATGACGCCTAACGAAGTAAAACGAAAATTCTTAACACGTTAGATATGAAAAAATCTGCTTTGCTCCTTCTTCTCGGAGCTTGTTTCTGCAGCGCTTTCGCGCAGGATTATGAAGAATGCGACTCGGTGGCGGATAACGCCGTCGACTTATCGCATCGGGTAGTGAATCCGGATTCGGTGGTCATCGACCGGTCAAACGGAATGGTTTCGGTGCGAATATACGGCGAGGATGGAAACCACGAATACTCTTACGCCTACAGTCAGGAGATGCCGTCCGACAGCGACGAGACGGTTTCCGAACACGACGACTGGAATTTCGACCTCCCGTTTGTCGACAAACTGACAAACCATAGCTCGCGGTCGAAATTCGCTGTCAGCTGCGGTGGTTTCGGCTTCGGATTTGTAAACGCTATCGACTGCCCGCCGATGATGAATACTAAAATGGCAAGCTCTTACGAGATTTTCTGGGACAGGATTATCGCGGTGTCTTGGAGTCCGATGCGCAACGGGACGTCGCTGAGGCTGGGTCTCGGTCTCGACTGGAAAAATTTCCGAATGACGGGAAACACTCGCTTCGTGAAAGACGGCAAATTCGTTAATTTCGGCGAATATCCACCGGAAAGCGACCCTAAATTCTCTCGTCTGAAGGTGTTCGCTCTGACAATGCCGGTTACGTTCACCCAGAAGTTCGGAAAGGGCTTCTCTTTCAGTGCGGGTGCGGTGGTCAACTTCAACACGCACGCGAGCATGAAGACTAAATACATCAACAACAACGATGAGGTTACGCTGGCAAACTGCAACATCCATCAGCGGAAGGTGACTGTCGATGTGATGGGACAATTCAACTTCAAAGCCATCGGTGTCTACATCAAGTACTGCCCTATGTCGGTGCTCGACCCAGAATTTGGCCCTGACTTCAAATGCTTCTCAACTGGACTTACGCTGTTCTATTAAAACACACTGGATATAACTGCAAGCGCCGCCACGGGAACCTCCGCGACGGCGCTTTTTTTCGTGTGCCTCGACGCCTACAAGCCAACCAATCTTTTACGCATTGTCAACTATTAGTTTTAGTTTTTAAGCAAATTCCGTCTTTTTAATTAAAAATATAAATAAAAACGTTTTGAAATATAAAATTGATTGCTTAGCTTTGCAATATCGTTCATCAACCTGACAAAAACAGCCTTATTAATCTTAAAAATTTACAGCATTATGAAAAAACTACTTCTTTTCGTAGCAGCGTTTCTTATAATAGCGTTGCCGACAGTCGCTCAAGAAACAGATTTGAGCGAGGAGGAATTTAAACAAAAAATTGATTCGGTGTTTGAGCACGTCGACATGACATCTGTAGAAACAGGAATTCTCATCGAACATGGGTTCAATTTGCTTGACCCAAACGTTTTCAACGGTCAAAAACCAGATTCGGTATATTCAAACAAAGAAATCATGAAAGCCCTTTATGCTGGGCTTTATGACTCTCGCGTGAACGATTACTTCTCTTTGGAAGACACCGATAGCACATTTTCAAAAATCGACAATGCCAAAAACATATCAATCCTCTTTTTGGCATACAACAGATTTAAAGATTATATGTTTAAAAGTGGCGACATCTATTGGGAAAATGGTCAGTTAAAAAAACAAACAATTCCAAGTGGGAAAACCTCTTTGACTATGACTTTTGCTTCGCCGTAGCTCTTGGAGAAGATGAATTTGTAGGAAAAGACGTGACAATTCCTATCAATGTCGACAATCTGCTCAACAATACAATGTCAAGAATCTCACAGATAGACGTGAAAGCAGACGATGGAACTTATGAAAAAGTGGCTCTCAATACAGATTGGAAGCACACGTTCTCGCAATTGGGTGAGCACTGGCTTACTTTCCGTGTGTTGTTTTACGATGGGTTTCTTATGGAGTGCCGCACCCCAATAATGCTCCTCGAACAAAACAGCCAACACCTTCCGCCAATGGACAAACCTATAGAAACATTTGCGGATATTGCCGCCGATGAAGAACAGTCTGGAGGCGAACTGCAGGTGATTTACCTCAACAAGGAGAAAACATCGGGCAAGTTTATCCGCCCGTTGGTAATTGCCGGCGATATCAACCTGTCGGGGCTGCTTACAGGCAATGCATCAACGTCGTTTGACCTTAAAACAATCGCGAGCGGAAGCATAGGCACTAAAATCAACGAATTGTCGCAAATCTATGACATCATCTATCTGAAATACAACAACGACACTGACGACCTCCTACGTAACGGCAAATTACTGCGCAAAGCATTGCAGATTGTGAACAACAACCGCTTCTCTGTGTCTGACGACACGTATGTTGTCGGTCTTGGGGTCGGCGGCGTAATTGCCCGCATCGGAATCAATATGATGGAAAGCGAAGGCGAAAACCATCGCGTATGCAAATTTATCGCCGTGAATTCCCCATTCAGAGGGGTAAATATACCGTTAGCATTACAAGGTCTAATTCGGCATATGCAGAATTTGCCTAAAGTCGTAAAGATATTCGTTAAAGACTTAGAGAAGACTGGGAAAAGGATGGAGTCATACCTTAATTCACCTGTTTTAACCTCCCTAATTATCCAGCGGCTTAATAATAGAAACGAATGTGATAATTTTTTTAATACAAATTGGCTCACAAGCAACAAAAAGTATTTTGTTAAACCTTCAAAGTGCCAATCTGTAGCAATTGCATCAATGGGTTATAAATCAAATGCAAATAGACTGTTCCACCTTGATAAGAATCCTTTTTATGGCATTGGAGGGGCAATTATTGACGTAGTTGGGCATCCGTCTAAGCCTTCCGAACGTATTTATTATGGCAAAATCACTTGGTACACAACTTTATTGCCTATTTGGAAAACAAAAAAATTTATTATAGATGGTAATCATACCGTTCAACCATTGGATCAAACTTTGGGTCAGAAAATATCAATTTCCTCATTGGAGAATCTTAGCAAAGCCTTTTCCATCAAAGTGGATTATCCCAATGTGACCTACATCCCTTGCTACAGCGCATTTGATATGTATATGTCAGATTTTGATGCAATAACGGATTCAGGCAACATAACGTCCTCGAAATTCGACAAATGCAAGGTTGTTTATAGCGATTGCTCTTATCCAGACTATTCTCCTATGTTGCCAGCGCTTGCCTACGAGTTGATTCCTCACATTGAGGGACAGACTTCGGATGTGCTTGGCATGACGGAACTGACGTTGACAAACATCCCCAACTTCTCATTCATCAAATACGAGTGGTCCTCTAAGCTCGGCAACTTCAAGGTTGTGTCGTCATCGAAAAACAAGGTGGTGCTGACTCCTACTAAGTATTCCATAACCAACAGAAAAATCCTTGATAAAATCACCGTAACACCTAAAGTGCAGTTGATAAATATTCCAGAAATTGAGAATCTCAGTGCATCCATAACAACTTCAGCTGCATACTTATCTGTAAATGGCAACAACTATATCTCTCCAGAGCTTAACGTCTACAGCCTTTCGCGTATACCTGATGATGTGACAGCTGTTGAATGGACAGCATCAAAAGGCGTTGAACTTACTCCTTACGAGGATATGACTGTCGGAGCCACTGTGAAAAAAGCCACCGCCGACCGTTGGATACAAGCCTCGTTCACATCCTACGGAGTAACCCATGATATCCGCAAAAGCCTCAAAGTGGCGACTCTCGACTCTGTCTGTCTGAGAATGATGAAGCATTGGCGAAATAAGCAGGAACAACTCGACAAATATTACTTCCACATCGACATCTATCCGCCATCATCAATCGATGAAATGACATTCTGTTGGTATAATACAGTTTGTATTAAAAAAACCGAAGAGTCCAACAACGGAACAATCGACGGTCCAATAGGAGGAGGGACAGTCAACCGTATCAATGGAGAAGCAACAATTAAAACAGATGGCGATGTCGGGTCGTGCAGATTCGACAAAGATTTCCCTGTCATTGGTCCTATTTTCCCAACCGGACCGTTGGCAATCAATGACCTACCAGAAATCCCGGTTGAACCATTCTTAATGGGAAAGAACGAAGCAATTGTATCAATGCCGAAAATTGGGGTTGACGAGGTTGCAGAAGGTGATGTATACTGCGATGTCAAAGACAAATTCGGCACGAAATACACAGTCCACTACCCAGTAGAATCGCACTATGCCGTAATTTACTGCGTAGCCCCCAATCCCGCCGATGCGGTGATAACAATAGCAAAAGTCATTGATGGAGAAAACAATGGCATAAGCACTTGCAGCCTTGACTCTGTCACCGCACGCCTATACAACGAACAGGCTCTCGTACGTGAACAGACTACTGATGGCAACTGCCGAATAGATGTCAGTGACCTGCCCGACGGCACATATTTTCTTGTCGTGACAGAGAATGGGGAAATGGTTTTAAGACAGACTGTGATAATTAAGCATTAAAAAACAAACACGAATGGGCGAAAAAATATCCACAACGCCACATCAATGGTATTTTCCGCCCATTCTATAATTTTCAAACCTCAGCATTATGAAAAAATCAATCTTATTAATCTTCATCGCACTGATGACAGCGATAGGATGCCAGGCGCAAGAGGCAGAAGTCGTAAAAAGCAAGCCAACGCTTCGTGGATATAAGGCGTTCTATGAGGCAGAATATGGTTTTGACATCGATAATGAAGAAGTCGACAATAACGGGAAAAAAATATCCAACTATCCACACTGCAACAATTTGATGATTTCAACCACACAAGGTTATCAAGTGAACAATTTCTTTTTTGCAGGTGGAGGCGTAGGAATATTGCATTACGTTGACGGCAACCGCACCGTCATGCCAATATTTGCCGACATCCGTTTCAACCTGCTGGATAACAAGTTCATTATGCCGATTTTAAATGCCAGAGTAGGATATGTTGTAGGCAGTTGGGGCGGTATATATTCATCAGCATGGGTAGGAGCGCGGCTAAATCTGATGCATAACCATGCGGCATCTATTTCTGTCGGTGTGTCGCACCATAACGACCAATTTTCTTCCACAAATAATGACTTCGAATGGACTGCAACATCATTCGGTATAAAACTCGGCTACGAATTTTAAAACTACGGCATCATGAGAAAGATAATATTCCTGATAATCATTACATTGACAGCAACAATAGGTTGTCATGCACAAATGCTGGAGAAAGGAGATTCCACGCATGTCAAATTCCGTTCACTCCAAGGCGTCAAGGCATTCTTTGAAGCCGGCTACCTTTGGAATATTGGTGATAGTGAGTCAAACAATGCTGTAATTCCAGAAGACGGATATAAACCATGCAAATTAAGCATGTCCGCGTCTGCTGGCTGCCAATTCAACAATTTTATTTTTGTAGGTATGGGTGTCGCAACCGACGTTTACAACTCAATGGGGACCACATATGTGACCGCACCCATCTTCATAGAAGGACGACTGAACATCTTAAATGCACGACGCATCACGCCATTTACAGATGTACGGATTGGATATAGCGTTGGTGATATGCATGGCCTATACTGGGCTTATCAACTTGGTGTAAGATATGCGCTGCCGAAGAAACGGGCTGTGTTCCTATCATGTGGCTGCGACTTTCAAATCAATCAAGACTATAGAGTCTTGAAAGCGAACCACGTCAATTGCAATTTGGGATTTAAATTCGGCTTTGAATTATAGCGGCAGCACACCGCAGTAGCAAACCGACAAAAACATCATTTTAATCTTAAAAATTTACATTATGAAAAAATCAATCTTATTAATCTTCATCGCACTGATAACGGCGATAGGATGCCAGGCGCAAGAGGCAGACGCTACAAAAACGGCGCGCTACAACAACCGGCATACGATGGACGGATACAAGGCTTTTTATGAAACTGGTTATTTCATAGGATTAGACGACCCCAAATTACCTAACAAGTTCAGCGTTACAACCTCTCAGGGCTTTCAATTGAACAACTTCGTGTATTTCGGAATCGGCGCCGGCATCGACTCTTATCGGCATAACGAAAACTGCTATATCAGCGTGCCTCTGTTCGCCGACCTGAGGGTGAACTGTCTAAACGACAAACGAGTAATGCCATTCTTCGACATCAGAATGGGATACAGTATGGGCGACCGCGCACGAGGCTTTTATTGGGAGAACCAGTTGGGCGTGAGGATAGGACTGAAGAAGCATCACGCGGTTTATGCCGCCGCCGATGCTGTCTTTCAATTCACCGACTTCTCCACCTTCTTAACCAACGACGACTGGGGGCTATATGGAGCTTTTGGCTTTAAAGTGGGCTACGAATTTTAACGTCTCAGCAAAACAGAAGGGCTGGATTGGGAAATTTTCCCGACCAGCCCTTCTGTTTTGTTTTGTTGATTCAGCCTACAAGCCAAACGCTTCTTTCACCTTGTCGACATAGTCGAGCTTCTCCCATGTGAACAGCTCAACGGACATTGTCTTGTCGCCGTTATATTTCGAGTAGAACGTCTTTTCTACCACCTCCGGCTTGCGGCCCATGTGGCCATAGGCTGCCGTTTCCTGATAGATGGGCTGACGCAGCTTCAACCTGCGCTCGATGGCTGCCGGACGCATATCGAAGATTTTGCTTACCCGCTCCGAAATCTCTGCGTCGGTAAGCGACACTTTGGCTGTGCCGTTGGTGTTCACACAAAGGCTCACAGGCTCGGCTACGCCGATGGCGTAAGCAACCTGCACAAGGGCCTCCTCGGCAACGCCTGCTGCCACAATGTTCTTGGCTATGTGGCGCGCTGCATAGGCTGCCGAACGGTCAACCTTCGACGGGTCTTTGCCCGAGAACGCTCCACCGCCGTGCGCTCCACGGCCGCCATAGGTGTCTACAATTATCTTGCGGCCGGTAAGTCCGGTGTCGCCGTGAGGTCCGCCGATCACGAATTTGCCGGTCGGATTCACATGCAGTATCAAGCGGTCGTCAAACATGGCGCGGATCCGCTCCGGAAGTTTGGCTATAACGCGTGGCAGGAGGATTGTCTTGACATCATTGTAGATGGTGGCGAGCATCTCGCTGTCGGCCTTGTCCTGCGCTGCCTTCGACGAGTCGCCCGCGGCGATAAAATCATCGTGCTGGGTGCTGACAACGATTGTGTGGACGCGCACAGGATGATTATGCTCGTCATATTCCACTGTCACCTGACTCTTGGAGTCGGGACGCAGATATGTCATTTCCTTATGCTCGCGGCGGATGGCGCTCAACTCGCGGAGGATCGTATGGGCGAGGTCGAGGGTCAACGGCATGTAGTTCTCGGTCTCGTTGCAGGCATAGCCAAACATCATTCCCTGGTCGCCGGCGCCTTGCTCGTCCGCATTCTCGCGCTCTACGCCTCGGTTGATGTCGGCGCTCTGCTCATGGATGGCGTTGAGCACACCACATGACTCGCCGTCAAATTTATACTCGCTCTTGTTGTAGCCTATCTCGTTGATTACGCGACGGGTAGTGTCCATCAAGTCGATATAGACTTCCGACTTGACCTCTCCGGCGATAACAACCTGTCCTGTTGTGACAAGGGTCTCGCACGCCACTTTCGACTGTGGGTCGTATGCCAACAATTTGTCGACAATTGCGTCCGAAATCTGGTCGGCCACTTTGTCTGGATGGCCTTCAGATACTGATTCTGATGTAAATAGATAGTTCATCTGTCCTTAAAGCTTAATGTTTAAAGTGGAAGCTAATTTGCTGAGAATCGTGGGGAGAATCGCAGTTTTAGCATTTTTTATTGTGGTTGCAAGCAGCCAAATTTTTCCACATAATTATTTGTTTTCGCCCGCAAAGTTACTACTTATCCACCGATTTTCAAAGAAAATTATTATTACTTATTGTGTTGTTGGCAAAAATCGCTATCTTTGCGTGCTACTTCGTGTAGCACTTTTTTATTAATCAAGGAAAAAATTAAAAAACAAATAAGTAAATGGCAACATTAGAGAAAATCCGGAAAAGATCCGTACTTCTGCTCGTTATCATCGGTGCGGCGCTTGTGGCGTTCATCATCGGTGATTTCTTGAACTCTGGCCGCAACATCTTTGGTGACGGCACTACGGTGGCTAAGGTCGATGGCGAAAAAATCGACTATCTGGCGTTCCAGCAACGCTACAGCGAATTTACTGAACAAAACAAAAACGCTTCTCAGCAGGACGCTGCTACGGTGCAGAACCAAGTGCTCGGAACGATGATTCAGGAAACGCTCTTCAATGAGGAGTATGACGCTCTCGGAATCGATGTCACTGACGCCGAGCTGTCAAACTATATGTACAAACAAATGGCAATGCGCGACCAGGACTTCGCTCAAACGCTCGGTCAGCTCGCTCAGAGCTTGGCGGGAAACGAGAAGGCAAACGCGCTCCTCGGCAACGCTACTTCGCAGGAGATGATGGTGCAGAGCATCCGCAAAATCATCTTCAATCCTAACCAGTTCGGTTTGACTTCCGAGCAGGTGAAGGCTGCGCAGGACTGGTGGCTCACTAAGGAAAACGACGCTACTGAACAGTTGAAACAAGCTAAATTCGGTATGCTCTTCCAAGGCGCCGTGCAAGCAAACGCGCTTGAAATCGAGGCGATGAAGGCTCAACGCATGAACTCTTACGATGTGCAGATGGTGGCTCTTCCTTACGCTTCGTTGAAGGATGACGACTACAAGGTTTCTGACGAGGAAATCAAGGCTGTATACAACACTGAAAAGAACCGCTTCGCTCTCGACGAGGAGGCGCGTCTGGCTTACTACATCACTGTACCGGTGGTTCCTTCTGCCGCCGACTTGCAGAAAGCCGACAAGTTCCTCGCAAGCGTCGACTCTGCGCTCCACGCTTCTCAGGGTCTTGAGGGCGTGCGCCAGTTCAACGAGCTCTCAATCAACGAGCGCAAAGCGCGTCAAAGCGAGCTCGCAAGCCTCGGTATGGACGCAAAGCAGTTTGCCGACTCTGCCGCCGTTGGTCAAATCTCAAAAATCTACACTCGCGGAGACAACCGCACCATCTACCGTCTTCTCTCTAAGAACTCGGAAATCGACTCTGTAAAGGTTGTCGTGGCTCCGGTGGAAGGCGACAAGAAGAAACAGGACGCTGCCCTTGCCGACCTCAACGCCGGAAAGACTGTTAAGGACGTTAAGGCCGACACTACTGAAATCGACATCTTCGCCGCTTTGCAGCAGGGTGCCATGACTGATGAGCAGAAGGCTAAACTTCTCGCTGCCGGCGACGAATATTTCGTGCTCGACTCTACCGACAAGGGCGCGGCTATCTGCAAGGTTATCGAGAAGAAAGCTCCGAAAACTGTATACAACATCGGTGAAGTTTCATTCGTGGTCGACCCAAGCAAGGACACTCGTGCAAACTTGCTCAACGACCTCCAGAAGTTCCTCGACAAGAACAACACGGCTCAGGCGTTCTTCGACAACGCTGCCAAGGCCGAACACTCATACACGGCTATGAGAGATGTCGTTCTTTCAAGCCAGGCTATGCTCGGAAACTCGGTGAAGAACTCTTCGAAACTTATCCACTGGCTCTTCAAAGACGCCAAGGAAGGTGAAGTGTCTGCCATCCAGCAAGACAACGACGTGCTCATCGTTGTGGCTCTCGCTCAAGTTTACGACGACGGTTTCCGTCCGTTGTCCGACCCTGAGACTAAGGCTTACTGCGAGATGAAGGCGCGCAACCTCAAAAAGGCGGATGCGCTCGCCAAGAAATATGCCGGAAAGGCAAACGACATCAACGGATACGCTCGCTTGATGAACAGCGCGGTTCAGACCTTAACCGTTGGCACTTATCCTAACATGGAGGCTGCCCTCGACGGTCAGGTGCCGTTCGCTAAAGTCGGAAAAGTTTATGGTCCTGTAAAAGGCACAAACTCTCTCTTCGTCTACACTGTTGTGAAGAAAAACGCAGCGGTAAACAAAATCGACGACGCTCAACTTGCAAACATGTGCAAGCAGCAGCTCGGCCAGGCGCTGACAAGCGACTTCTGGGCTTTGCTCAAGGGCGGCAAGGAGGTGACGAACAACATCATAAACTTCCGCTAATAATTTATGAAAATCAATTCCTTTAAATAAAGTTTTCATAATATGCTATGAAGAGGTAGAGCCGTGAGGCTCTGCCTCTTGTTTTTTTCACGGCAATGTACTACTTTTGCATTGTCTCTGAATTTGAATATTTAAACATATAATATAACAATATGTACAGAACAAAAACTTGTGGAGAACTCCGCCTGGCAAACGCCGGCGAGACTGTGACTCTGGCAGGATGGGTGCAACGCGCCCGAAAAATGGGTGGCATGACTTTTGTCGACCTTCGCGACCGATACGGCATCACCCAATTGGTGTTCAACAACGAGGTTGACGCCCAGTTGTGCGAGGCTGCCAACCACCTCGGCAGGGAATTCGTAATCCAAGTGTCGGGAAAGGTGTCGGAACGGTCGAGCAAGAACGCGAACATGCCTACCGGCGAAATTGAGATAATCGTTGACAGCATGACGCTGCTCAACAAGAGCGAAGTGCCGCCGTTCACAATCGAGGACAACACCGATGGTGGCGACGACCTCCGTATGAAATACCGCTACCTCGACTTGCGCCGCGCTGCCGTGCGCAAAAACCTCGAGCTGCGCCACCGCATGACGATGGAGGTGCGCCGCTACCTCGACAGCAAGGGATTCCTTGAAGTGGAGACGCCTATGCTCATCGGCTCGACGCCGGAGGGCGCACGCGACTTTGTCGTGCCTTCACGCATGAACCCCGGACAGTTCTACGCTTTGCCGCAGTCGCCGCAAACGCTGAAACAGCTGCTAATGGTCTCTGGATTCGACCGCTACTTCCAAATCGTGAAATGCTTCCGCGACGAGGACCTGCGCGCCGACCGTCAGCCGGAGTTCACGCAGATCGACTGCGAAATGAGCTTCGTGGAGCAGGAAGACATCATTGAGATGTTTGAGGGTATGGCGAAACACCTGTTCAAGGAGCTTCGTGGAGTGGAACTCAACGAGCCGTTCCTGCGCATGCCTTGGAGCGACGCTATGAAATATTACGGAAGCGACAAGCCCGACCTGCGATTCGGAATGAAGTTTGTCGAACTGATGGATATCATGAAGGGACACGGCTTCTCTGTGTTTGACAACGCTGCCTACATCGGCGGAATCTGCGCCGAGGGTGCGGCTTCCTACACTCGCAAGCAGCTCGACCAACTGACGGAATTTGTAAAACGCCCGCAAGTGGGTGCCAAAGGTATGGTATACGCGCGCGTGGAAGCTGACGGCAACGTGAAGTCAAGCGTCGACAAATTCTACTCGCAGGAGGTGCTTCAGGAAATGGCGAAGGCTTTCAACGCAAAGCCGGGCGACCTTATCCTCATCCTCAGCGGCGACGACGCTATGAAGACGCGCAAACAACTCTGCGAGCTGCGCCTTGAGATGGGACGCCAACTCGGACTCCGCGACAAAGACAAATTCGCTTGCCTCTGGGTGGTCGACTTCCCGATGTTTGAATGGAGCGAGGAGGAAGGCCGTCTGATGGCTATGCACCATCCGTTCACGCATCCCAAGGATGAGGACATCCCATTGCTCGACACCGATCCGGCTGCCGTGCGCGCCGACGCCTACGACATGGTCGTAAACGGTGTGGAAGTCGGAGGCGGTTCAATCCGTATCCACGACTCAAAACTGCAAGCCAAGATGTTTGAAATCCTCGGATTCACTCCGGAGAAAGCACAGGAGCAGTTCGGATTCCTGATGAATGCTTTCAAATACGGTGCGCCGCCTCACGGAGGACTCGCCTACGGCCTCGACCGTTGGGTATCGCTCTTCGCCGGTCTCGACTCTATCCGCGACTGCATCGCGTTCCCGAAAAACAACAGCGGTCGCGACGTTATGCTCGACGCTCCGGCTCCGCTCGACCAGAAGCAGCTCGACGAGCTCAACCTTGTTGTCGACCTCAAAGACTAATTTTTTCACATCAATATTGCAAACAGCGGCGTGCATGGCACGCCGCTGTTTTTGTTTCCTCCATATCAAAAACCACCATCCAACGCATTGCGCCAACGGCGCAATGCGAAAAAAACGCCCTCATCATCGGTTTGCACCAACGGCGCGATGCGAAAAACCGCCGAAGAGCGGTTTCATACGTTAGCACGGGGTTGGCTTGCCTACCCC
>ERZ773109.601-NODE-601-length-21381-cov-19.201350_pt1 | contig 21381 bp, 34 predicted proteins | sample MGYA00580569_ERZ773109 | MGnify/ENA primary metagenome ERZ773109 (study PRJEB29015, sample SAMEA2737852) | human gut metagenome | biome: human gut; feature: human-associated habitat; material: faeces | place: China | collected 2012 ...
AATGATGAGGAAATCCCATTCTAGTGAAAGGGGATGAGGGACATGGAAAAGAACCTTGACCTGCCGGACCGGGTGGCCACAGGGAAGAAAAAGACCTATGAAGACACCAAACGGGAAGCAGAAGAAAAGATCCTGCAGGAGAGAAAAGAATCGGAAAAGGGCCTCATGACCAGTGGCGTAGTGCCACCGGAACTGAGGGGCGTGCTGAAGTGAAGAGGAAAGAGGATGATTGAATGAAAATAATAGGGAAAACAGGAACCTACACACTGCATCAGGCCATGGTTCACGAAAATGCACTTCAGCGGATGCAGAATATCCAGTTTGAGATTGAGCATGCAACCCAAATGCTCCGGCGGTACAAAATAATGCTTAGAGGCCAGGGATTTGATCCGAATTACTACATCCGAGAGCTGAACCGGCTCAACGATGCAATCTATACAGAGCTGAATCGTGTAGGGAACAATGACATATCGCAAGCTGTGACAGAAGAACTGATGAAAGAACGTATGGAGAATCAGGAGGAAGAAGAATGATTAAATTTGAAAAAGTCAAGAACTGTCCATTTAGTGTAAGACTTCCGGAGCGGGCGACGGCTGGGAGTGCTGGATATGATTTCTTCGCTCCCTATCCTTTTGCAGTCGGAGTAGGAGAATCCATCGTTGTGAAAACGTGGGTGAAGGCCAAGATGCCAAGTAATGTGTGCTTGCTCCTTCTGGTGCGCTCCGGCTGGGGAATCAAAAAGGGGATTACCCTCAGAAACAGTGTGGGACTCATTGATTCGGACTATTTCGAAAATCCAGATAATGACGGGAACATCATGTTTGCTTACACAAACAATGGAGATAAGCCATTGGAAGTGAAGGCCGGAGAGAAGATTGGACAGGGCGTATTCCTGCCGTTCTATGTGACAGATGATGATCTTTCCGGCGGAGAGAGAACCGGAGGCATTGGAAGCACAGATGATTGAGATTGCTATAATTGCACTTGCTGTAGTATTGGCGGTGACAGATTACTTCGTGTACTATGAATTGCAAATTTCATTTCATGATTACCATAGACTGTGGAGTTATTCCACAGATCTGAGCAATCAGTTGAAAGAGGTGCAGCACGAAATCTCTGAACTGAAACAGAAGAAGGAGAAGATGGAATGGCCGAATACAAAGAAAATTGGCTGAGTGAGCCGGATTTCAGCGGGAACCCGGATGATGAGTACTTGGACCGACTGGCAGAGAAGGTCTCCAAGTCCATGAACAAGGGAACCGCCGGTGGGATGGCGTCGGATGCGAAGCACTACCAGCAGGCCGAGGTAGAGCCTATAGAGGTCATGCAGATGTATTTCACTTCGGAGATGATGCACGGCTTCTGTCTGGGAAACGTCATCAAGTACGCCCTGCGGGCACGGTTCAAAGGGACCGAGATGAAGGACATTGAGAAGATGGCCCAGTATGCGGCTTGGGATTTATTGGTCATGAGGGCTGAAAAAATCAATCCGAGGGAATGATCCGGATGTTTCCGGCGGATAGGAGGAACGGAATGGATAGAGAACAGATTATTGCAGAGTACAAGGACACGTTCGACTGTGTGTACCAGTTCATTAATGGAGCAGGAAATACGGAGGAATTCAATCTGCGTAAGAAACTGCTTGAACAGCTGGTGAACGATGCCCATCACCTGGCGGCGCTCCAGAGAGTGGACCAGGGGAAAGTGGCAGCGGGCATCATTGGAGAGTGGGAAGCAGCCCATCCGGATGAAGACGATGGTAAGCCGATGCCGGTAACTCCGGCGGGCACTGAACCGGATAGAGCTCTGAAGAAGGAAGAGCCGGTGAAACGTGGACCGGGCAGACCGAAGAAGGTGCATCCATGAGAAAGAGCTGCAAGCGGAGATGGAAGAATGACACGAGGCGGGAAACCTACCGGCTGTTCTGCAAACCTCGCAGAAATTACCCGGTAAGAAAGATCCTGCAGCTGAGTCTGATGGATTTAAAGAGATTGGTTAAGGAAGTGGGGAAATGAGACATACCAAAATAGGTGCAACAACGCATGCAGAACATGGCAGTGACTTCTCTGTAGACGTAATGATGGCCACCTATCTCAGGATCATGGTGAGGCCGTGGGACTGCCCTGACCACAAAAACGTCTGCGAGGTGGTGGTCTACAAGAGCAGCCACAAAGCGGATGAGGAACCAATCCTCACGGTGAGATACACAGCCAGTCGTGGTCAGATGGTGCTGATGGATGAAGCCCTGGCGGAGAAAGTGGCCAAGAAAATACAGGAAAATCCGTACAGATATCTGAGATATGAAATTATGCAGAATGAAGTGATTTGAGCTCCATTCTAGCGAGGAGGGAGAAAATGATGGGAGTAGTGATTGGACTCGTCATCGGATATGTGGTAGGCGGGGTTGTGAATGTAGCTTTCCTGCTTGCCTTCTGCATGCGGAAGATGGCAAGAAACAAAGGAGGCCATGCATGACTGTAAAGGAATTTCTGAATAAAGTCCGAAGGCAGAACAGTGTGCTGCTGACTTACGAGCGGGAGTTGTCGGAGTTACGTTTGAGGATGGTGAATATCTCAAGCCCAGGCTTCGGGGACAAGGTCCAGATCAATCACATCTCTTCGCTGGATGAAATCATTGAGAAGATGGAATCCCAGGCCGACAAGGTGAACAGGAAATGGGATGCCTGCAAAGAGATGAAGGAGCAGGCTGAGGTGCTGATTGACAAGGAGTCGGATGAGTACAGGCGATGCGTGCTGTATCGGTACTACATCCTCTGTCAGTCATGGGAGCAGATTGCCGTGGACATGCACTTCTCCCTCCGGTGGACAATGAAGCTGCATGGCTGGGCCTTGAAAGATTTGGAAAAAGAGTTCACAAAAATTCATGTTAATTCATAAAAAGACGGGGTATTATGATAGTGTGGAATTCAGGGATTGAATGACACGCCGTAATACTTCCTTCAGGAAAAGCACGTACTTAAGTCGATCAGGTACGTGCTTTTCTCATGGGATTTTTCCGGCGGAGAGGAGCCGTGCCAGGCGGATGCAGGAATGGCTGCCGGGAATGGCGGTAGGGGAGGCGATGCATCATGTGTGCATGCTGCGTATGGCGCAGAGACGCATCGCACTTGCTTGCCAAAGCGGCCGCTAGTGGGCTCATATGGCTCTCTGAGAGGCCGGGGCGGTCTGTGGTAGTGCCTATATCCCCCCGGGCGCCACAGGTACTACCAGAAGCGAAAAAGCATCGCGGGTCGGCCGCGCTAAAAAAGTTTAAATTTGATTAGAAAAAACGGGTTAACAGTTTAACAAAATCGCCCATTTGGACGGGAGGTATCCAAATGGCCATATCTAGTATTAAAAACAAAGAAAAAGAAAATTCGAATAATAGTCAATTTGTTTTCGACGCAAAGGATATCTGTGAATTTTTCGGAGTGACCAGGGCGACACTGTCAAATTGGGTAAAGAAAGGAGCGCCCAAGGAGGAATATGGGAAGTATGACCTCCGGGAGCTCGTCAAATGGCGCTATAGTAGCGGACTTTCCCCGGAAATGCGGAAGATCCAGGCCGAAGCTGACCTGAAGGAGTATAAAGCCTCGCAGGAAAAGATACGTCTGGGTATCCTTGAAGGGGACTACACCAAAACGGCTACCGTTTCAAGGGATGTGCGGCGGCTCTTGACCGTACTGAAGCGGGATTTGATGGCTATCGGCCATGACGTGGCCACGGATCTGAATGCACTTGACAGTGACGCTGCACTGGAGGCCAAGAAAATCGTGGATAAACGCATCACTATGGCGCTTGAGCAGATGTCAAGGAGCGGGATTTATGAAAAGAAAACAAAGTGAACTGCCATCCTACCTGATGAAAGAGCTTTCGGCGCTGAAGCCTCCGGAGAAAATGACCGTTTCCCAGTGGGCTGACAGGTTCCGCATCCTTTCAGAAAAGGACTCTGCGGCACCGGGCCCATGGAGAACGGAGAAGACACCCTATCTCAAGGCCGTCATGGATGCCTTCAGCGACCCCATGATACAGGAAATCACCTTCTGTGCAGGAACGCAGATAGGGAAGACCGCTTCGGAGCAGAATATGCAGGGATATGCCATTGACCAGGACCCCGGGCCCATGATTATCGTCTATCCGACCAAGGACCTGGCAAAGAGCACCTCGGAAAACAGGCTGAAGCCCATGATTGAACTCTCTCCGGCGCTTTACAGGAAATTCCATGAACTGGAATCGGAACAGCTGGAGCTCCAGTTTGATTCCATGTACATTGCCCTGGCGTGGGCGAACTCCCCTTCCCAACTGGCATCCAGGCCGGTGCGGTATGTGTTCTTCGATGAAGTGGATAAGTTCCCCAAATGGTCAGGGAAGGAAGCAAACCCGATTGCCCTGGCCAGAGAACGAACCAAGACATTCTACAACAGGAAAATCGTGAAGGTATCCACTCCGGTGCTGGAAAACGGGAATATATGGCAGAGCTGGCTGAATTCCGATGCCCGGTATGAGTATTTCCTCCCATGCCCCTTCTGCGGGAAGCTCCAGACGCTGAAAAACAGGCAGATCAAATTTCCAAAAGGAAGCTCACCCGAGGAAGCAGCCTATACATCGTATTACGAATGCGAATTCTGCCATGGTCATATCGATGACCGGCACAAGATGAGCATGCTGAGGGATGGGAAATGGAAACGGATAGATAAGAACAAGGGCCGTGTGAGGTCGGTGGGATTCCATCTGAATTCTATCTATTCTCCCTGGCTGACATTCGGGGACGTGGCGAAGGAATTCATCAGCACGAAAGATAAGCCGGAGCTGCTGCAGAACTTCGTTAATTCATGGCTGGCAGAGCCATGGAGGGAGAAATCCAAGGTCATGAGTACGGAAATCGTCAAAAAGAACCAGATGGACTACGAAAAGGGATACGTAAAGCAGGAAGCCCAAATCGTTACCATGGCTGTGGATGTGCAGCTGGATCACTTCTGGTGGGCCATCTACGCATGGGGAACCCATATGAAGAGCTGGCTGGTCGACTGGGGCCGTGCCCAGAACTGGGATGAAATAGCGAAGATTATGAACCGTGATTACCCGAGAGAAAACACAGGGGAAGCGGTGAGAGTAGATATCGCCGGTATTGATGCCGGGTTCCGGCGGGACGAAGTCGAGCAGTTCTGCACGGACTGGCTGGGCGTTGCGGTCCCCATGCGAGGATCCTCGAGGGGGCTCAAGACCCTGTATATGCCATACAACGTGGATAAGGGACCAAACGGAACCGGAACAGGTCTCCGGGGCATCATGTTTGATACCACCAAGGCCAAGGATTTCATCTTTGCCAGGTATGGGAGAAACTCTGGGGATGCCGGGTCCATGAATGTGTATGACGGCATCGAAGATGAATTCTGCGCCCAGGTGTGCTCCGAGCAGAAGATAGAACATGAGGACAGGAAAGGAAATGTGGCCTATTCGTGGGAAAAGCTCACGAGCCACACGGACAACCATCTTCTGGACTGCTCCACCATGAACTACATCCTGGCTGATGTATGCGGAGCCCGCTATCTCATGGAACAGAACAGGGCCGCAGATAGGCAGGAGCCAAAGGGGCAGGACCATGACTTTACAGGATGGTTTGATGGAGCTGCTGACTGGTTCAAGCAATGAAAGGAGGTGAAACCATCGTGACATATAAAATCAGGACACTGGAAGAACAGCTGGCATCTGTACAGGATGCCATTGAAAAGATCGAAAGCGGCGCCCAGGAATACCAGATTGGCGGGAGAAAGCTCACTCGGGCCGACCTTGCGACGCTGTATGCGAGGGAGGCGGCGCTTCGCTCTGCCATTGCCGCGCAGAATGGGCAGAACGTATCGTATGCCAGGATGGACATGACATGAACCTGCTGGACAAGACGATTGCCCTGTTCTCTCCGGAGTGGGCTTATAAGCGTACTGCTTACAGGGAAGCCCTCCGGGAGTACGAAGCGGCCAAGGTGGACCGGTACACGGATACCTGGATGCCGGTGACCGGGGACACGGAGAATCTCGAGCGGGGTGAGCGGCAGCTCATCATGGCAAGAGGCCGATACCTCGAAAAAAATAGCGACGTGGCCTTAGGCGGCGTCAAACTGGTGGTCAATAACGCCGTGGGAACGGGAATCCGGCCGCAGGCAAGGACAGATGATGAAAGCCTTAACGAGAAAATAGAAAAGGTGTGGGACCGGTGGACGCAGTCGGAGAATTGCGACATCACGGGGCAGCAGACATTCTACGAAATGCAGCAGATGGCTCTCCGGCGGAAAATCGTGGATGGCGAAGCCTTCGTGAAGAAAATCAGCAGGAAGCGGGACGGCATTCCATTCGAGCTGCAGCTTATAAGCCCGGACCTGCTGGATACCAGCCTCACTTATGCGCCGAAGACCTCCAATATCATCCGCTCCGGTATCGAACTGGATGATTATCTGAAGCCACTGGCCTACTGGATTATGAAAAAGAGTCCCGATGGGTATTTGACTTTCGATTCTGACCGCTATCCGGCAGAGGGAATCCTGCACCTGTGGACGAAGGAGTATCCGGACCAGATACGGGGGATCTCCGATCTGGTTACCTCCATGCGGAGAATCAAGGATACCGACGATTACATCTTCGCTGAGCAGATTGCGGCCCGCATCGCGGCGTCCTTTGCGGTATTCATTACCAATTCCATTCCGCCCACAAGATTGGGCCGGCAGATGGATGGAAATAAGAAACCGCTGAAGAACATTGCGCCCGGTATGGTGTACGAGCTGGAGAACGGACAGAGTATCCAGACGGCAAATCCGTCACGGAATCCGTCCCAGATTGAAGGCTTCGTGAATGTGGAGCAGCGCATTACCGCCCGTGGGCAGGGGCTCTCCTATGAAGCATTCACCGGGGACTACTCAAAATCGACATTCTCCGCAGCCCGGCAGGGGCAGACGCAGGACATGAAGACCTATGAAGGAGTACAGAAATGGGTTGTCTCCCATTTCTGCAAGCCCGTCTATGAATCATTCATGGATGCGGCGGTAATGAGCGGAGCCCTGGCCATCCGGGATTACTGGAGTAACAGGGAGAAATACCTTGCCTGTGACTGGATTGCTCCGGGTTGGGACTGGATTGACCCGCAGAAAGAAGCCAGTGCGGATATCCTGAAGCTGAAGAATGCGGGTATGACCCTTTCCGACTGGTGTGCATCCAGGGGGAAGGACTGGAGGACGCAGCTCAAGCAGATGGCAGTAGAAAAAGCGGAGGCCGAAAGCCTTGGATTGAAACTCTCCATCCATACACCGGAATCGGTGCAGGCTGCGGAGGCCAACCATATCGAAGATGATAAGGAGACAGAGAATGGGGAATAAGAAAAACGAAAAGCTCTTCCGGGAATTCGCCATCAAGAGCGCTGAGAAGAATGACAGCCGTGAAATCAGCCTGTCCTTCTCCTCGGAAGAACCGTATGACAGATGGTGGGGTGCGGAAGTGCTGCTTCATGAACCGGATGCCGTAGACCTGACACGGCTGAAGGAAATCGGGGTGCTGCTGTGGAACCATAACACAGACGTGCCCATTGGCCAGGTCAAGGATGTGCAGCTGGATGCGGTAAATCATCGCTGTACGGCTACGGTCAGATTCGACACAGATGAACAGTCGGATCTGATTTATCAGAAGGTCTTGTCAGGAACGCTGAAAGGCGTCTCTGTGGGATATGTGGTGAACAACTGGGAAGAAGTGGAAAGCGGGAAGATGAGCACCAATGGGCGCTTCACAGGCCCCGTATCCATTGCTACCCGGTGGGAACCATTGGAAATTTCTATTGTTTCTGTTCCGGCGGACCCCAGTGTGGGAGTGGGCCGTTCGGAGGATTTTCAGACGAAGGAGAATGAAATGGACAAGAAAAAACAGGAAACAAAAGCCTCCGCTCCGGCGGAAATCAAGGAACCGGTCCAGTCCAGGGAACCGGAACAGCAGCAGGCTGACCGCGGCGCTGAGGAACGGACACGGGTTGTGGAAATCATGGCCCTTTGCCGCAAGTTTGATATGGACGCTGAAGAATTTATTAAATCCGGCGCCACCATTGAAGAAGTAAAGGACAAAGCACTTGAAATGAAATTCAAAGCAGAAAAACCAATCACCGTAACCGTAGGTGAAGATGACAGGGAAAAATTCCTGAAAAAAGCGAAAGACGGCTTCGCAATGCATGCGGGCCTTGAAGTAGCAAAGCCCGTGGAAGGGGCTGATGAATACCGCGGCTTCTCTATCGTCCGCATGGCTGAAGAATGCCTCATCCGTGCCGGTGAAAGAGTCGAACGCCGTGATCCGGAAGCCATGGTCCGCGCCGCTCTTGGCAATGGCACAGGAATGCTGCCCGGCATCCTCTCCAATGTGGCAAATAAATCCATGGCTGATGCTTACCAGCTGGCTGAAACCACATTCCAGTACTGGACAAAGAAAGGCTCCAACAACGACTTCAAGGATGCCACCAGATACAGACTGTCTGAGGCGGAAGAACTGGAAGAAGTCAAAGAAGGCGGAGAAATCAAAGATTCTACCTTCACCGAAGCCGCATCTAAGGCATCCGTGGGTACCTTTGCCCGCAAGTTCTCCCTGACCCGCCGGGCAATTATCAACGATGACCTGGAAGCGCTCACCCAGATTCCGGCTGCCTATGGCGCTGCCGCAAGACGGATGATCAACAAGATGGTTTATGCAACGCTTGAAAAGAATCCGAAGATTGAAAGCGCAGCGCTCTTTTCCACCGCCCATGGCAACCTCGGAGTAGGCTCCATCACTGTAGACAACCTGGGCGCAGGCCGTGCGGCCATGAAGAAACAGACCGGCATCGGTGGAAAGCAGAGACTGAATATCAGCCCGGCATTCCTCATTGTTCCGGCGGAACTGGAAACCAAGGCGGAACAGCTCATCGCATCCATCGTGGATCCGTCCAAGAACAACGATACCCCGAACCCCTTCTCCAACAAGATGAGAGTCATTGCGGATGCGGAACTTAGCGATGCCAAGGCATGGTATCTGGCGGCATCCCAGGGAACCTTCCCGGGACTCGAAGTTACATACCTGCGTGGTAAGGAACAGCCGACCATTGAACAGCAGGTGGCATTTGATACCCTTGGCGTTCGTTATCGTATTTACATGGATGTGGGCGTGAACCTGCTTGATTTCCGCGGCCTCTATAAGTCCAGCGGCGCAGATGCCTGATAGGAGGAAATGACAATGGCTGAATTTGTAAACAAAGGCGATGTAATCAACGTAACCCTTACAAAAGATGCGGGTTACCATGAACTGATCCAGGTGGGAACACTGGCTGGTGTCACTCAGGCTGCCGGCGTAACCGGTGACACTGTAGCTGTGGCCATTACAGGCGTATGGCTTTTCCCTGCGGCTAAAGCTCTTACCGTAGGTGCTGCGGCCTACGTGCTGAACGGAAGTGCCACTGATACTTCTACCGGAGCTATCAAAGCTGGCACCGTAGTGGCTGCTACATCCACTACCGCTGAAATCAAGCTGAATTCCTGAACGGCAGGTGATACAGTATGACATTCAAGGACCAGGTGGATACGGATAACGCTTCCGTATTTCTGGACATGGATGACTTTGGAGAGATGCACGAGCTGAATGGGAAATCCTGCCAGTGCATCCTCCAGGGGGATACTGTACTGCAGACGCTGTCCATCGGAGCCGGTATGAGGAACGATTATCCTGTTATCTACGGCGTAGACCTTACAGTCAATGTAGAGTCAAAGAGTCTGGATGAGATTCCTGTATATGGGCAGACATTCAGTGTGGATGACAAGACCTACCTCGTGGATACGGTGAAAGAGGATATGGGCATGCTCACCATCGGACTGGTGGCGAATGACAGATGATAACCATCTCGTATGATGAAAAATCACTGAATCAGGCAAAGACCATGATGATACTCGCACCGCAGGAAGTGCACAAGGCGGCTTCTACATCGGTCAACAGGACGCTGACTCATGTGAAATCCACCATGTCGAAAGAGGCCAGGGCGAGATACCTCGTGAAGGCTTCGGAAGTGAAAAAGAGCCTCAAGACAAAACGGGCCAGTTCAGGAAGCCTGTCTGGGGAAATTGATTCTACCGGCCGGCCTATCGGAATCACGGCATTCAGGATGAGCGTGAGAAAAAGGGGACCGGTTAAGGTGAAAATCCTTCGGCAGGGGAGCTTGAAGCCGGTAAAAGGGCTCTTCGTGAACCATTTTCCAAGCGGGTACGTGGGGCCGATGTACAGAAAGCAGCGGTCACGGTATCCGCTGTCATCCTTTGCGGGACCCAGCGTGCCGCAGATGATCGGGAATAAGAATGTACTGCCGAAATGGGAGAAGGACGCAGAAGCTTTTCTGAATCGCCAGTTTCTACATGAGGTGGATTATCGTATTTCGAAGCTCCTGGGAGGGTAAATCATGACTATCGTGGAAGTAATGGAAGGGCTGAAGGATGTGCTGGAAGAAGCCGTCAAAAACCATGAGACAGATCAGCCATCAGGAAAACAATTTGGCTCCAGCTCCGGAACGGTTCCCATAGCTGTGTATGCAGGATTCCCTCCAGTGAGGACATCGTCAAAGGAGCAGGCTTCCTTTGTCTATGCTCTGGTCACAGACTTCGAGGATGCCGATGAGGATGAGAAGATGGGAACTGCTACCGTAGAAATCGGATTTTCCATCTACGACTCAGACACGAAGGATGGTTGGAGGAGCCTGTTCAATCTGATGGAACATGTGAGGCAGGCTCTCTTGGCCCATCGGTATATCAATAACAAACGCTGCCGCCTTACTTTACCGCTAAAGGGAGCCATTGCTTCAGAGCAACCGTTCCCTGAGTGGCAGGGAAAGATCGTGGCGGTATATTCCATTGCACAGCCGGAGGAGGAAATGAATTTTGACTGGTAAGAAGATTTACATCGGACCGTCGCTATCGGGGGCCAGGCTGATTCATGCCACCGTATTTTCCGGCGGATATACACAGCCTGTGAGAGAGCTGATTAAAGAGAATCCGTGGCTGGAAAGGCTTTTCGTGCCCGTAGGTCAGTACACGGAAAAAATGAGGGAGCTGTCCACAAAGGGGACGGCTCTTAATATTTACGCAAAAAGATGCAGGGAGGTTTAAGCATGGCGTATAAACATGGCATCTATACATCGGAAGTACCGACAAGCATCGTACCGCCTGTAGAAACAGACGCAGGGCTTCCGGTCATTTTCGGCACGGCTCCGGTCCATCTGGCAACGGATAGGGCGGCAGCCAACCGGCCGAAGCTCTGCTATACCTATGAGGAAGCGGTAGGAGCTTTCGGCTATTCCAAAGATTGGAAAAAATATACCCTTTGCGAGGCGGTATACAGCCAGTTCGCACTGTATAACCGGTGCCCGGTAGTTCTGGTCAATGTACTGGACCCCGTAAAGCACAAGGAAGATAAAACAAACCAGACCATTACCATCACCGATGGAAAGGCCACCATTTCCGAACCGGTGCTTCTGGAAACGCTGAAGCTCAAGACCGCAGAAGCTGCGGAACCGGCCAAAGCAGGCGTAGACTATGAAGCAGCCTATGATGATGATGAAAATCTGGTCATCACGGTGATTCCTGATGGAGCATTCAAGGACAAGACCTCTATCGTGGCGGACTATTCCGTGCTCGATGCATCCAAAGTGACTGCAGATGATATCATTGGCGGTATCGATGCATCTACCGGTGCGAAGAAGGGCCTGGAGACACTGAACCAGGTATTTCCGCTCTATCGTATGGTGCCGGGCATGGTCCTTGCTCCGGGCTGGAGCCATAATCCGGAAGTCGAAGCGGTCATGAAGGCGAAGGCAGGAAGCATCAACGAACACTTCAAGGCTATCGTCCTTGTGGATGTACCGACTGCTGACGTCAAGAAGTACAGTGATGTGCCGAGCTGGAAGAACCAGCACAACTACACCGGAGTGGATGAAGTCGTATGCTGGCCGATGGTCAAGATGGGCTCCAATATCTACCACATGAGTACACAGCTCATGGGCGTTATCTGCACCACAGACAGCTCTGATGAGGATGGCTTGCCCTACATGTCCCCGTCCAACAAGTCCATGCAGATTGAAGGCCTTTGCCTGGAAGATGGCACGGAAGTGGTCATGGAACCGGAAACCGCCAATTATCTGAATGGACAGGGCATTGTAACCGCTCTGAATTTCATCGGAGGATGGAAGAGCTGGGGTAATAATACTGCCTGCTACCCGTCTGATACAGATGCCAAGGACCGTTTCATCTGCGCCCGCCGTATGATGAACTGGCATGCGGCTACCTTTATCCAGACATACTGGAGCAAGGTAGATGATCCGACCAACAAACGGCTCATCAACACCATCGTGGATTCCGAAAACATCCGGCTCAATGGCCTCACGGCCCGTGGCGTGCTGCTGGGTGGCCGTGTGGAATTCCAGTCCGCTGAAAATCCGACTACATCCCTGCTGGATGGAAAGATTAAGTTCCATACCTACCTCATGATGCCGCTTCCGGCTCGTGATATCGAGAATGTGATTGAACTGGATCCGGATTATTTCGAAACACTTTTCGCATAAGGAGGAAATGAAAGATGAATGTACCGGAAAAACTGATTAATTTCCGTGTGTATCATGATGGCAAGGACTTCATCGGTACATCTGACGTCACTCTTCCGAAAATGGATGCAATGACACAGACCATCAAGGGCGCGGGAATTGCCGGTGAAATGGATACCCCTGTCCTCGGCCATTTCAAGTCTATGGAAGTGGAACTGAACTGGAGAACGCTGAGCGAGAACGCCATCGTCCTTTCCCAGCAGAAAGGAATTAACCTGGACATCCGGGGCGCCGTACAGGTGTACAACTCTGAAACCGGGGAATACATCACCAGGGCGGTAAAAGCCGTCATCCGAGGTGTACCAAAGGGAATGGAAATGGGCAAACTGGCCATGGGCGATGCCATGGATACCAAGACCACACTGGAATGTGACTACATCAAGCTTTCCATTGATGGCTCCACCCAAATTGAACTGGATAAGTACAACTACATCTGCAATATCGGCGGTACCGATTATCTCGCAGATGTAAGAGATGCCCTTGGACTGAACTGAAGGAGAAACAATGAAGAACCTCATCAAACTGAAAAAGACCGTTACTATCAACGGGAAAGAAATCAAGGAAGTAGACTTGGACTTTGATAAGCTCACGGGGGAAGACATGGTGAAAGCAGAACGGGAAGCCCGCTCCATGGGAGTGGCGGAGGGTTCCGTATTCGCATCCATGAAGTACCAGGCCATTCTCTGCGCCAAGGTTATTGGGTGCCCGGTGGATGACGTGCTCCGCCTTCCCGGGGAAGACTTCAAGAATCTTGTAAGGCAGGCTGCCGCTTTTTTATTGGCGTAGCTGGTAAGGGTAGGAACTGCCGGATAATAAAAAAACTGGCGCTGAAGTTGTCTATGGCAACTTTTACGCCAGTTAATTATTATTTATCCTTGCCACTTGATGAAATGGTAGAATATGCGGAACTTCTCAGTGAATCCGATAATGAGTCAGGGCAGAAGTTTCTTTAAAAAATTGGAAACAGGGCCCAAGTTTATATAACTTGCAATTAGCATGATGATTCCTAAGAGCGAACCGGCTGCTATTGCAATGTTATCCGCAATATTGGAAGGAAGAAGCAGGCCGAGAACGATTACGATCAATAACATAGACAACCCGGCAGTGAAAAGGCCAATAAGAGCAGATGCGCAAAGCCGCATGGCCGTGGCCCAAATTGAAATGAGAGCTTTTTCAATTTTATCCATATCAATCACCTGATTCAAGTATAGCAGAAACGGGGTGTTTAATAAATGCCAAGGGAATTCAAATTTGGATTCTTAATCAATGCAGCCTTGGGGAACTCATTCGCCGCCACGTTCGCTGCTGCATTCCAGAATATATCCGGAGTAGAGCAGAGACTCGATCATTTAAAAAAATACGAGTCAACAATGCCATCACTTGGGCGGATGATAAAAGACATGGCTAAGCCAATTGGATTTATTTCGACAGGAATAGGAGCCTTTAAAGCCGGTACTGGACTTGTGACTGATATCCTTAACGCTAGCCAAGCAGCTATAGATTTTGAAAGTAATATGGCTGATGTAAGGAAAGTGGTGGATTTCGATACTCCTGAACAGTTCAAGGAAATGGGAAATGACATTATTGAAATGTCAAACCATATTCCCATGGCTGCAAATGATTTGGCAAAAATTGTGGCGGCTGGTGGCCAGTCGGGAATTGCAAGAGAAGATCTGACGAGCTTTGCTGAATCTGCCGCTAAGATGGGTGTCGCTTTTGATGTCAGCGCTGACCAGGCCGGAGAAATGATGGCTAAATGGCGTACTGCCTTCAAGATGAACCAGGACCAGGTTGTGGGGCTGGCAGATAAAATCAATTATTTGGGAAATACTACTGCTGCCAGTGCTCCACTGATTTCTGATGTAGTTACAAGAATCGGACCATTGGGCGCCATTGGGGGCGTGGCATCCGGAGAGATTGCAGCTCTTGGCGCATCCATGGTTGGCTCCGGTATCGAGTCGGATGTAGCGGCAACAGGAATCAAGAGCCTCATTCTTGCTCTTACATCCGGGAAGAGTGCTACTAAATCCCAGTCGGAAGCCTTCGCAGAATTGGGATTGAATGCGGAAGACGTGGCACAGAGCATGCAAACTGATGCCAAGGGAGCAATTCTGCAGGTATTAACTGCTATTCAATCTTTGGATAAGGTAGATCAGGCGAATGTCCTTTCTAATTTGTTTGGTAAGGAATCACTTGGGGCTATTGCTCCATTGCTTTCAAACTTGGATGGGCTGAAGGATAACCTTGACAAAGTTGGAGATTCGGCTAATTATGCTGGAAGCATGCAAAATGAATTTGATACAAGATCAAAGACTACAGCAAATTCACTGCAATTGATGAAAAACAGGGCTGAAAATGCCAAGATTGCAATTGGGAATGGGCTTATCCCAGTTATGACTCCGCTGTTAGAAACACTTGGAAACGTTACAGGAACAATCGGGCGCCTGATACAAAATTATCCGGGAGTTGCTTCATTTTTCGGGAAGCTTGCATTAGGAATTACTGGAGTTGTATTCGCAGTAAGTGCATTTTCGACAGTAGTGGGTACTTTTACTGCGATAAAAACAGGAGTTACATGGATTCGTGCGGCTGGTCTTGCAACTAAAGTATGGGCCGGAGTACAGTGGGTGCTTAATGCAGCAATGTCTGCAAACCCAATAGGCTTGGTGATTTTGGGTATTGCGGCCTTGATCGCCATCGGCTATGTACTTTATAGCAACTGGGAAGAAATCAGTGCGTTCGCCTCCTCCATGTGGGAAGGAGCCAAGACGGCCATTTCCAACTTCGCTACTCTAGCGGAGCAGAAGATAGGAGAAGCCTATGACTGGATCATGCAGAAATGGGAAGGACTGAGGAGCTTCCTTTCCCATCCGATTGATTTCCTCGTAAGATATAACACCGAGCAGCGGGAAGCCGCGCAAGGCAAAGATGCGAAGCATAATGCTATTGGCGGTATCTATAAGCAGGGTGCGTTTCTCACAACCTTCGCAGAAGAAAGCCCGGAGGCAGCTATTCCCATCAATGGGAGCGCCCGGTCTGCCAGCCTTTGGGCACGGACTGGGGAAGCAATGGGGCTGCTGGAGAGAAGGAATACTTCGGTAACCCGGAAACAGCAGAACACGGTATCCATTGAATTCAAGCCTAACATCACCATCCAGGGCAATGCGGACGAGAAAGTGGTCCAGAGCGCCATGACCGTGACCATGGACCAGCTGAAGAGGATGCTGCGGGACCTGCAGATGAATGAAAGGAGACTGTCCTATGAGTAAGACCTACACCACGAAGCAGGGAGATATGTGGGACAGTATCGCCAAGAAGGTCTATGGCAGCGAGGCGGCCATGACAAAGCTCATGGAGGCTAATGAGGACTATGTGGGAACTGTCGTTTTTCCGGCGGGTATTACCCTCACCCTGCCGGTGTGGTCGGCGCCGCAGACGAGTAACCTGCCGCCATGGAGGCGCTGATGGTACCAAGACAAATCATTCCTACCGTGAAATACAACGGGAAAGACATATCCCAGGACCTCACGGCCTTTCTGGAGTCCATTTCCTACACAGATAACCTCTCCGGCTATGCCGATGATATCGATATCAAGCTGGAGGACCGGGCGGGGCTCTGGGAATCGGACTGGTTCCCGGACCGGGGAGCGACACTTGACGTCACTCTCACCAGTATGAACTGGAAGAACCTCCTCTCCGGAACGAACCAGCTCCATGTGGGGATCTTTGCTATCGACTCCATAGACGGCAGCGGACCGCCAAGGGAAATAGACCTGAAGGCTGTATCGGTGCCGGACAACAATGAACTCCGCGGAGTGGACCGTACACGTTCATGGGAGAAGGCAGAGCTCAAGACCATAGCCAACGACGTGGCCACGGGGGCCGGTATGGAGCTGGTCTATGACAGCGAGGATAACCCCACCCTGGACCGGGTAGAGCAGACGGAACAATCAGATCTGTCCTTCCTCTTGAAGCTCTGCGAAGATAACGGCCTGGCATTGAAGATTTGCAATAACCAGGTGGTTATCTTCAATGAAACGGACTATGAAAAAGCCGAACCGAAGATAACCATCGTGAGGCCGGGAACCATTTACACTGAAGCCAAAGACATGATGTATGTGGACAATATCACCGGCTACCGCATGCATGCGGTGACCAGGGACATCTACAAAGCCTGCCACGTTCAGTACAGTGATACGTCATCCGGGGAAAACATCGAAGCCACATTCACGGATCCGAGCAAGAAGGAAGGAAAGACCCTGCAGGTCAAAGAGCAGGTGAAATCCATTGCTGAAGCGGAAAAGCTGGCCAAGAAGAAGCTCCGGGAAAAGAACCGGGACGAATGGACCATGACCGTGGATACGGTTGGCAACTTTGCTCTACTGGCGGCTACTACGGTGAACGTGCTGGGCTTTGGAAAGTTTGACGGGAAGTACATCATTACATCCGCCAAGCATGATATCGGCTCCGGATATACGACAAGCATAGATCTGAGGAGGTGCCTCAATGGATACTAACTACATCAGGAACCTCATCCGGGTGGGGAGAATATCCACCGTGAATGGCGCCGCCTGCCGGGCCAAGGTGACATTCCCGGATAAAGATAACAGCGTGAGCGCAGAGCTCCCCATCCTGCAGATTGGATCCAATGGAACACAGGGCTACTGGGTGCCGGAGGTGAACACGCAGGTGCTCTGCTTGTTCCTGCCTAATTCTTCAGGAAAGGGGATGAGCGACGGATTCATTCTGGGAGCTTTCTACTCACAGGCTGCTCCTCCGGCGGAGAGTAATGAATCCGTGCGGTCTATCCGCTTCCAGGATGGGAGCTTTATTCGTTATGACAATGGGACTATTACCATCAAGGCGGCATCAGCCATCAAGCTGGAGGCGCCGCGTATTGATTTGAACTGAGGGGATCATGCCGAAATCTACGAGACTGGGAGATAAAGATACAGGCCACGATGCCTGCCCTCCGACGGCGCTCATCACTGCGAGCACCAATGTTTTTGTGAATGGGAAAGGGGCCGGCAGGGTAGGAGACTCGTATGCGGCTCATAGCTGCACGGTCCATCCTTCTCATTCCGGGGTGATTTCCTCTGGGAGTAGTTCCGTGTTTATCAATGGTATGGCGGCGGCCAGAGTGGGCGACTCCGTAAGCTGCGGAGGAACCGTGGCCGAAGGATCGCCGAATGTATTCATAGGAGGCTGACATGCTGGTAGGATTTCTGGATACAATCCCGTTCATTGCCTCAAGCTCTACGGTGCGGACATTCGATAACTATCAGAAGAAGGCCGAGGCACGGTGGAGCGAGCATAGCATCATAGGGAAAAAGCCGGTCTTGGAATTCAACGGGCCGGGACTGGAAGAGATTACGTTTGACATGCTTTTCCGAAAAGACCTTGGCGTCAATCCGGATAAGGAAGTAGAGAAGCTGACAAAGCTCCGTGATAATGGCACGGTGGTGGCCCTGGTCCTTGGGAACAAGGTTATCGGGGATAACTTCTGGGTAGTACAGAACGTATCCCAGCAGGTGACCTTCTGGAGTAAATTCGGCCATCCCTTGTCCACGTCCGTCAGTGTGACGCTGAAGGAATACGTGGATGATGTGAAGGCTAGCCTTGGCGCCGCTTATGGAGGACTGCTGTCATGAAATACTGGGTCAGTGAAAAGGAGGACGTCAATTTCGCTCCGGACACGGAGGTAGAGGAAATCCTCCAGAACGTGAGGACCATCCTCTCCACCATCAAGGGGAGCGTGCCCCTGGACCGTGACTTCGGAGTGGATGCCAGTTATCTGGACAGGCCGATAAACGTGGCCAAGGCCATGCTTTCCTCTGAAATCATCAAGGCCATCAGGAACTATGAGCCGAGAGTAACCATTACGGCTGTGGACTTCACTGCCAATCTGGACGGTACACTGAAGCCGAAAATCGAGGTGAGAATCAATGGAACTGAATGATATTTCCTTCGCCGATGCTGACGAAGAGACGGTGAAGAATGAAGTCATCGGGGAATACGAATCCATCACAGGGAGAACCTTGGCGGATGGTGATCCGGTGCGGCTTTTCCTTCTCTCCATCGCCAATCTCCTCATTGTGCAGCGGAACCTCATCGACCATACAGGGAAAATGAATCTTCTGGCATATGCCACCGGGGATTATCTGGACCATTTGGGAGCCCTGCTGGATGTGGGAAGGATTCAATCACAGCCCGCATCCGTAACACTGAAGTTTACCCTTTCTACTACGGAAAATGGAGCCATGGTCATTCCTAAAGGCACAAGGGTTACCGGCGGCAATGAGAAGATTTATTTCGCCGTGGATGAAGATACCACCATCCCTTCCGGAGAGAAGGAAGGAACCGTCAAAGCTACCTGTACGGAGAATGGGACCAAAGGGAATGGATTTGCTGTGGGAACACTGAAGAAGCTGGTAGACCCACTGCCTTTTGTCAGTGAAGTATCCAATACCACAGTTTCTGCAGGCGGCGGAGACACCGAAGCGGATGATTCCTATCGCGAAAGAATCCACGAAGCGCCTGAGTCATTCTCTGATGCAGGCTCCCTGGGAGCCTATGAATTCTTTGCGAAGTCCGCCAATGCCGACATCATCGATGTGAATGTATCTTCACCGGCTGCGGGGGAAGTACAGATTGTACCTCTCCTTTCCGGCGGAGAAATCCCGGAGCAGGAAGTACTGGACGATGTATTGGAAGTATGTAATGCCGAAAAGGTACGGCCACTTACGGATAAAGTCACGGCAAAGGCGCCAACCACCGTTTCGTATGATATCAATGCCTCTTATTACATCAATACGGACGATAAGTCTCAGAGTACATCCATCCAGAATGCGGTGACGAAGGCGGTCAGTGAATATGTCCTTTGGCAGAAATCAAGGCTGGGGCGAGACATTGACCCGTCCAAACTCTACGAAATGATGGTGCAGGCGGGAGCGAAGAAAGTTACCGTAACTTCGCCTGTTATCAAAACACTGCAGCAGACCGAACTGGCTGTGGCAGGCAAAGTGACTGTAAACTTCTTAGGGGGGGAAAGATGAATGAGCAGAATTAAAGATTTCGACCTGAAAACAATTTTGCCGGCATCTATTTCATCTGACCCAAATGTACAGAATGCGGCGGATGCTGTTTCATTATCCCTTGCAACTATAATCAATCTCATTCCGGCGGAACTCGTGTATAGCCGCATTGACAAACTGCCGGACGATATCCTCGATATACTGGCATGGCAATTTCATGTGGATGACTACGATGATACTGTCGATATCGACGTCAAGCGCAGGCAGATAAAGACTGCCGTCGCTATTCACAGGTACAAAGGTACTGCCTTTGCTGTTCGCCAAGTAGTAGATAACCTGGCAGGTGGTGCTGGAGTTAAAGAATGGTATGAATACGGCGGAGAACCTTACCATTTCCGCGTAGAAAACATGCCGGATGAAGTCAAAAGCGGGAAGGCGGTCGATACTTTAGTTCGGGCGATTGATAACGCAAAGAATGTGCGGTCATGGCTCGATGAACTCAGATGGTCAAGAGATGGTGGCGTGGCTAAGTACTACGGTATCGCTACCGATACTCATAAAGACATCATCATCGGCCTGCCAAAGGTAGAACCAATCAACGCAGCACAGAAAAAGTATTTTGCTGCAGCTACTTATATTTTCAAAGATATCCGGATAGGAGGAACAAATGGCTAACTGGACTGGAGCAATTCTGACAAACAAAGGCCGTGCACTGGCGGCGAAAGTAGAAGCAGGGACCTGTAAACTGGAACTGACCAAGCTGAAAGTAGGGGACGGCACGCCTTCCGACTTAGAAAGCATGACTGATCTTGCTTCGCCTAAGCAGAACATTGGTATTTCGTCCATTACACCATCAGAAACTGGTGAATGTGACATTGAATGCGTCATAACCAACAAAGATATGGACAGGGGCTTTTACATGCGCGAAATGGGTATCTTCGCTACGGATCCGGACGAAGGCGAAATCCTCTATGCCGTCCAAACCGATACACATCCTGACTACCTGCAGGGAAAAGGCACCAGTGCTACTCTTTCCATGGCGCTGCATGTGACTATCGCCATCACAAATACTGATTCCGTGACAGCTGTAATCAATCCGGCTGGACTGCTGACCAGTGCAGATCTGGACAAGCACAATACCAGCGATGACGCCCATTCCAATCTCTTTAAGCTCTTTGCCAAACTGACAGACCTCAAGACCCATAATGAGGCGGCAGATGCCCATGAAAACCGTTTCAAGCTCTTCGAAAAAATCGAAAACCTCGGCGATGATATCATAAAGAAGCTGGCTCTTACGACAACAATCTCGGCTGTGACGGCCCTGCAGACAAATAGCTGGTTCGGACAGCTGCTCAAATTGGTGCTGACAGCATCCGGAGTGAAGTACTCTATTGCAACAAATGGATATGTCTGCCTCGGCGATTTTTTCGGCGGCTTAATTATACAGTGGGGATATGTTGTTTCCGAAACTAGCCCGACTACTAAAGCATTACCTATTTCAGCGATGCCTCTCGCAGTTTGCATAGTAGATACGAATGGAGATAATTACGGTTTAATCTTGAACACCTACAATTATGTTACTGGGAAATTTGATGCATCTGGTTTAAGGCTGAATAATAGTAAAGCTGTATATGGCCATTATATTGCCATTTGTAAGTAGACAGTGGGGAGTTTCTCCAAGTAGCAATTCGAGCCCTGTAACTTTTTCCCTCCCA
>ERZ773109.618-NODE-618-length-21110-cov-9.612064_pt1 | contig 21110 bp, 17 predicted proteins | sample MGYA00580569_ERZ773109 | MGnify/ENA primary metagenome ERZ773109 (study PRJEB29015, sample SAMEA2737852) | human gut metagenome | biome: human gut; feature: human-associated habitat; material: faeces | place: China | collected 2012 ...
AGTGTCAATGAGATTTCTAAGGTTTGTTCAATATCTGTTGAGAGTCTAAAACGAGTATTAAGTGATTGATAAGAAGAGAAAAAATCTCTTCTTTTATTTTAAGCCTGTGATATAATAAGGTGACTTTGAAAGGATTGAGAAAATGGTATTTCTTTTATTAGTATTAGGTATGGTCCTTTTAATGAAGGGTGCAGACTTGTTTGTGGATGGCAGTGCAAGTGTGGCTCGTAAATTAAAAGTGCCTTCAGTTATTATTGGTTTGACAATTGTAGCACTTGGAACAAGCTTACCAGAAGCGAGTGTGAGTATTACGGCTGGCTTAATGGGCAGTAATGAAATTGCGATTTCAAATATTGTGGGTTCTAATATTTTCAATACGTTGGTTGTGGTTGGAACTAGTGCAGTGATTACTCCATTTTTAATGGATAAGGATATTTTGAATCGTGATTTAAAAATCAATATTTTAGTGAGCATCTTACTTTCTATTTTTGTGTTAAATGGAATGCTGAATCGCTTTGAAGGAATTATCTTCTTGGTGGGTTTAGTTTTGTTTATTTTAAACTTGATTCGCAGCGCTAAAAAGAATCGTGTTGAGGATGAGGAAGTTGAAACTTTATCAGGAATCAAATGCTTGATTTATATCGTGATTGGAGTTGCGTGTATTATCTGGGGTGGAGACATCACTGTAGATAGTGCAAAACAGATTGCAGCTATGCTTGGTATGAGTGATACTTTGATTGGTTTAACTGTCGTATCTATTGGAACTTCATTGCCTGAGCTAGTAACAAGTGTTGTTGCGGCAAGAAAAGGTGAGAGTGGTTTATCTTTGGGTAATGCGATTGGAAGTAACATTATGAATATTTTATTTATTTTGGGTGCTTCAAGTACAATTCATCCAATTGCGGCTACTTCACAGAATATTATTGATACTTTTGTCTTGATTGGTATTTCTCTATTGATTTATGGTATTGCGAAAAAGGGAGATACAATGACAAGAAAAAAGGGGATCTTTACGATCCTCGTATATGTCATTTATATGATTTATATTATTGTGCGCTAGGCTTGTCCTAGCTTTTTTTCTTTCCTTGGGAAAGAATAGCTCGAATGGAATCGAAAAGAATGGGTTTATATTCTTCGATAGGAAGGGGTTGACTGTGAAGAATACTGTTGTAGCAAGTGCTTCCTGTTAGTTCTACTATAAGATAGAGTATGACTTCTGAATTTTCAAATTCATATCCATTTGCGGTGGCAATTTCGTTAAATTCTTTGATTAAATTGAAACTATCATTATCGATAGCCGTATTTAACTGGGCATGGAATACGCCCCAAGATAGGTTTCTTTCAACGAATTTTAAAATCAATGGATTGTTTTCTAATCGAATCAATACTTGATTGATCAAGAAGATCACAGAGTCTTCAAAATTACGAATATCATTTTTCTCTAATTGTTTGTGGGCTTCTTCAAATAGGCGATGTGCTTCTTTTTGAATTAGAATATCGCGTATTTGGTATTTATCTTTGAAATAAAGATAGAATGTTCCTTTTGCGACCCCCGCGTTTTTTACAATATCATTAACAGAGACATTCGTAATGTCTTCTTTTGTGAATAAATTAAAGGCAGCCTGTAAGAGGTTGTTTTCTTTTATTTTCTTGTTTTCGATTATCTTACTTTTCATGCGTATCACCATCCATATTATAAACAATAATTTACAAATTACAAATAAAAATGACCGATTGAACATATTAAAACAATTGTATATCTGGGGAATGAAAAAAATAAACCAAAAATATTGACTAGCGGTCAGTTTAGTACTATACTCTTCACGTAGTAAAGGAAAGGATAGAAAAAAAGGTGATTCGATATGGATAAGATGTCAAAATGGATAGTTAAATATCGTAATATGATTTTGGCTGTAGCCATTGTTCTTTTGATTCCAAGTGCAATTGGTTATTTCAATACAAATATTAATTACGATTTATTGTCTTATTTACCTTCAACTTCAGAATCTATGAAAACACAAAAGATTCTTGGAGATGATTTTAACTTATCGAGTGTAGACTTCTTGGTTGTCAACAACAAGTCTGATCAAGAGGCCGCAAAAATTAAGAAAGAGATTAATAAAATTGATGGAGTTGAAAAATGTATTTGGAGAGATGATGTATTAGATATCTCTGTTCCAAAACAGGCAATTCCAGAAAGCATTCAGGATATGTTATATTCTGGCGACAGTACAATGATGATTGTTACGTTTAAAGAGCCAACGTCGTCAATGCGTACAATGAATGCGATTAGTAAAATAAAAAAATATACAAAAGATGATTGTTATTTAGGTGGTATGTCAGCCATCAGTGAAGATACTAAAGATCAAACAGAACATGATACGCCAATCTATGCAGGTATTGCGGTTGTATTATGTATGATTGTATTGTTCTTAGGATTAGAGAGTACGATTGCTCCAGTTGTATTTATGTTAGGAATGATTTTCCCAATCGTTTATAACTTTGGTACAAACGTATTCTTAGGTGAAATTAGTTATATCACTAAGGCTTTGGCTGTTGTATTACAGTTAGCTGTAACATTGGATTATTCCATCTTCTTATTACATAGATATCAAGAAGAAAAACAAAATCTTCCAAATGAAGAGGCTATGGCTAAGGCAATTAAAGCTACGTTTACTTCAATTACTTCAAGTTCAATCACAACAATTGCTGGTTTCGTAGCCTTGTGTGTAATGCAGTTAACACTAGGTAGAGATATTGGTATCGTTATGGCCAAAGGTGTTGTTCTTGGTGTATTATCAACTATCTTCATTTTGCCAAGCTTGTTGATGTTCTTTGATAAGACGATTGAAAAGTACAAACATAAAACAATTTTGAATGAGTTACATAAAGTTCCTCGTTTTGTGATGCGTCACTATAAAAAGATTCTTGTTGCCTTCGTATTGATTTTCATTCCATTTGGATATGGTCAGGCACATACAAATGTCTATTATGATTTGATTTCTGGTATGCCAGGTGATTTTGCGAGTATCATTGGGACAAATCAGTTAAAAGATAAATTTGATATGACAACAACACATTTCGTTTTAGTGGATGACAAATTAACAACGAATGAAATTCAGAATATGTGTTCTGAAATCAAAGATTTAAAAGGAATTCATAACGTATTAGCGTATGAAGAATTTGTGGGTCCAGGACTTGCATCCAACTTTACTCCAAGTGTAGTAAAGGATATTTTCCAAAATGGTGGAAAGAAATTAATTGTTGTGAACAGTGATTATAAAGCTGCAACCGATGAATTAAATACACAGTTAGATAAAATGGATACCATCATTCATAAATATGATAAGAAGGGTATGATTGGTGGAGAAGGAAGTATGACACGTGATTTGATCACAACAACGGATACAGACTTTGCGATGGTTAACGTATTATCTGTCATTATGATCTTTATCATTGTTGCCTTAACATTTAAATCATTTGCACTTCCAGTCATCTTAGTATTAACAATTGAGTTTGCGATCACAATCAATATGGGTATTCCATTCTTTACAGGAAGTACACTTCCATTTATCGCAAGTATGGTTATTGGAACTATTCAATTGGGTGCTACAGTAGACTATGCCATCTTAATGACAACGCGTTTTAAAGAAGAGTTATCGCATGGTAAGAAGGTTAAGGAAGCGGCTTTGATTGCGATGGAAAAATCGAGTGTTTCCATTATGACAAGTGGATTCTCATTCTTCGCCGCATGTATTGGTGTAAGTTTTGTAGCTAAGATGGATTTGATCAAATCATTAGTTATCTTATTAGCACGTGGTGCATTAATCTCAGTCGTAAGTATCTTATTAGTATTGCCTTCATTGTTGATTTTCTGCCACAAGTTTATTGAAAAGACGACAAAGAATTGGCCAAAATCAAACATGGAAGCGAAAGGAGAATAAATATGAATTTAAATCATACAGTAAAAGTAGTTGGTAGTGTATTGTTGAGTGCAGTTATGGCAGGTAGTATGATGCCAGTGACTGTATTTGCACAAAATAATGATGAAAATCCTACAGAAAAAACAGAAACCGTTTATTCTGTATTAAACTCAGATGGTTCAATCAGTGATACAATCGTATCTAGCTGGTTACATGATGAGGATGGAATTAATAATATTAAAGAAACTTTAAACTTAAAAGATGTCAAGAACATTAAATCAAATGAAAAACCTTCAAAAGACGGAAATACATATACATGGAATGCGAAAGGAAATGATGTGTATTATGAAGGAACAGCCACAAAACAACTTCCAGTATCTGTTAAGATTCGTTATGAATTAGATGGTCAAGAAATGTCTGCAAAAGATATGGAAGGTAAGTCTGGTCATTTAAAATTAACTATTTCTTTCACAAATAACTATTCAGAAGTTAAAAATATCAATGGCAAATCCATTGTGATTCACCCTAGTTATTTAGCTGGTGGTATGTTGAATATGAGTACTGGCAAGTTCTCAAATGTAAAATGTGAATCTGGTAAGATTGTAAATGATGGAACCAATGAAATGTTGGCATTTGCGAATATTCCAGGTTTGAATGAAACATTAAAATCTGCAGGTTTAGACAAAGTAAATAATCAATTAGGAATCAGTGATGATGTAACAGTAGAAGCGGATGTCAATGATTTTGATCTAGGATCTATCATGATTGGTATGACAAATGAAATTGATTTAGATCAAGAATTAGGTGAAATTGGTTCCGTATCTGAATTAACAGATGGAATTGATCAATTAATTGAAGCCGATGATCAATTGATCGATGGATCTAAACAATTGTATGATGGAACAACACAATTAAAAGAGCAAGCCGCTCCATTAACAGGCTCATCTGATCAAGTAAGACAATTATCTGCAGGTGCTATCCAATTAAATGATGGTGTTAAAGCATTACAAACAGGATTAACTGCATATACACAAGGTGCTAGTGCAATCAATGAAGGTGTTAACCAATTATATGGTATACCTCAAAATGCAGGTTTAATTCAATCTGCCGTTACAACTTCAACGGAGGAACAAACAAGTTTAGTAGATGGTTCGCAAGCTGTTGCAGATGGATTAGGACAATTATTAGATCAATTAAATGGTGCTAATGTAACAGCATCAGTTAAAGAAATGAATGCACTTTTAGATGATTCTAAAACAAAACTACAAGGAATGGCTAAAACTTTAAGCGAAGATAAAACAACTCTTGAAGGCATGCAAACAGAATTAACAAATGCATCTACTAAATTATCTGGATTGTCTGATTTAAAAGATAAATTGGATAACTTGGGTACAAATATTGTAACTAAAGAAACACAGAATAATAATGCGATTGCTGACTATAATTCGAAGAAAGATACAGTCAATGATGAAATCACAACTATTAAAAATAGTATGAAGTCTGAGATTGACACTTCTATTAGTACACTACGTACAGCTAAGCAGGCATTGTATGATGCTGGTAAGACTGATGAAGCAAACAGTATTCAAACTCAAATCGATGCATTGAATTCAGAAAAAGCTAAAGTAGATGCAATTAGTACAATTGAAGGGTTACAAACATTACAGACTTTAACAGAAGAGTTTGGAACATTAAATGATACTCTAGTTACTGTAAAATCTACTGTTGCAGAAATGAGTACATTAGTAGGTAAATCAATTGAAAAATTAAATGGTTTAGCAACAGATGTTCAAGCAGCATTGACTACAATTGATACATTAAGTCAAACTTTATCTGGATCAACTAAAAAAGTTGAAGGTATGCAAACTATGCTTAACAGTTTAAAACCTGGAGTTACAGAATTATACAATGGAGCGTTACAAATTAATGCTGGAGCAATTAACTTAGGAGATAAGTTAGGTCAACTACAAACAGCTTCACAATCTGGTGTAGATAAAATTAAAGCTGGTACTACTCAATTAACATCAAACAATGCTACATTAAATGGTGGTGCTAGTGCATTATCAGATGCAACAGGAACACTTGCAGGACAGAGTGGAACATTTAATGAAATGGCTGATGGATTAGATACATTAGGTGAAGCATTTGAAACATTGAATTCAGGTGCTAAGGAATTATATGAAGGTAATGAACAATTCAAGTCTGAAGGATTGGATCAATTAAAAGAAAAGGTTGATTTAGGTGTTGGAGAACTTGAAACATTACAAAGTGTAATGGATGAAATCAAAGCTATGAATAAAGAATATGCTTCATACTCTGGTGCTCCAGAAGGTGCTACAGTAACGAGTCGTTATGTATTCCGTACTAAGGAAGAAAGTTCTAAATAGTTTATAAAGGTATTCTTCGGAATGCCTTTTTAATTTGATATTATTTGGTTGGCGTGTTAAAATAAAAAGGAATTTATATGGGGGTATATAATCATGAAACATATTAATACAGTAGATACTCGTAACTTGTGTGAAAGCGCAAAAAATGGTGGATGTGGAGAATGCCAAACTTCTTGCCAATCAGCTTGTAAAACTAGTTGTGGAATTGCGAACCAAGCTTGCGAAAATAATAAAGAAAGTAAGTAATTAAGAAATGCCGAAGTAATTCGGCATTTTTAATGCCGCCTTTAAGGCAGCATTTTTTAAATTTTGAGGAGGAAATATAGATGATTCATCAGTATAAGATGTTTAATCAGAATATTGTATTGGATATTTGTTCAGGAAGTATTCATGTCGTAGATGAAATTGCTTATGATATGATTGCTGAATTTTTAGATAAAGATAAAAATACCTTGGTTTTAGAAATGAAGGAGAAATACCCTAGTGTTGAAACATCTGAATTGGAAGAATGTTACGACCAGATTTTAGAATTAAAAGAACAAGGTCGTTTATTTAGTGAAGATACATATGAGCCAATGGCAGGCCAGTTAAAGGCTAAGACAAGTGGTGTCATTAAAGCTTTATGTCTTCATATTGCCCATACTTGTAACTTGAATTGCTCGTATTGTTTTGCCAGCCAAGGAAAATACCATGGAGATCGTGCATTGATGAGTTTTGAAACGGGAAAACGAGCTCTTGATTTCTTGGTGGAAAATTCAGGAACACGCAGAAACTTAGAAGTGGATTTCTTTGGTGGAGAGCCACTAATGAACTTTGATGTGGTTAAACAATTGGTTGAGTATGCTCGTAGTATTGAAAAAGAAGCTGGAAAGAATTTCCGTTTTACATTAACGACAAATGGTATGTTGATTGATGATGACGTAATTGAATTTGCGAACAAAGAAATGAGCAACGTTGTTTTAAGTTTAGATGGACGTAAAGAAGTGCATGACCGTTATCGTGTGGATTATTCTGGTAAGGGAAGTTTTGATACAATCGTTCCTAAATTCCAAAAGTTAGTAAAGGCTCGTGAAGGTAAAAATTACTATATGCGTGGTACTTTTACTCATGCCAATCCGGACTTCTTAAAAGATGTGCAACAAATGTTAGATTTAGGATTTAGAGAATTAAGTATGGAACCTGTTGTTGCCAAATCCGATGATCCTGCAGCATTAACAGAAGCCGATCGTGAAGTTGTTATGAAACAATATGAAGATTTAGCGAAGTTGATGTTGGAATATGATGAGAAGAAAGATCCATTTACTTTCTATCACTATATGATTGATTTAAAAGGTGGACCATGTATTTATAAACGTATTTCAGGATGTGGTTCAGGAACTGAATATATGGCCGTAACACCATGGGGAGATTTATACCCTTGTCACCAATTTGTAGGAGAAGAAGCCTTTAAATTAGGAGACATTTATACGGGTGTCACAAACAAAAAGATTCAGGATGAATTTGCATCATGTAACGTATATGCACGTAAAGAATGTGCAGATTGCTGGGCAAGACTTTATTGCTCTGGAGGATGTGCAGCCAATGCATACCATGCGACAGGATCTGTAAAAGGTGTATATAAAGAAGGTTGTGAGCTATTCTGTAAACGATTAGAGTGTGCCCTTGCCGTAGCCATTATTCGTGATATGAAAGAAAATAATCATGAAGACGCCGATTGTTAGTTTTCTAAAATCGTATCATGAAAAATCACCTGTAAGAATGCATATGCCAGGCCATAAAGGCGCTGGCATTCTTGGTTTTGAAGGAATGGATCTTACAGAAATTTATGGAGCTGATGAACTGTTTGCGGCAGAAGGAATCATTAAGGAAAGTGAACAAAATGCTTCCTCTTTATTTGGATGTCCAACCTATTATTCAACCCAAGGCTCTACTTTATGCATTCAAACGATGTGCACGATATTATGCCAAGATGCCAAAAGTAAAGGCAAGAAGCCTAAAATTCTTGCAGGAAGAAATGCGCATCGAAGTTTTATTCATGCGGCTGCACTATTAGATTTTGATATTGAATGGTTATATGGAAATAGTGATTATTTATCTTGTAAGATAAATGAAGAGGATTTAGAAAAGGCAATTATTGAAAGTCTTCCAACGGCTGTATATCTGACCAATCCAGACTATTTAGGAAATCTTTGGGACATTCAGTCTTTAGCTAGTGTATGTAAAAAACATAATGTACTACTTGCCGTCGATAATGCGCATGGTGCATATCTTCGTTTTTTAGAACCGTCTTTACATCCTGTAGATTTAGGAGCTGATCTATGTTGTGATTCGGCCCATAAAACACTACCTGTACTTACTGGGGGAGCTTATCTTCACTTAAGTGATTCTTTGAATCAAGTATGGAAAAATGATGTAAAACATTTTATGGAATATTTTTCTTCCACAAGTCCATCCTATTTGATTATGGCATCTTTAGATGCGGCAAATGAGGTGTTGGATACTACGTTTAAAAAATCTTTGTCTGAATGTATACAAAGAGTGGATGGATTAAAGAATACGTTGGTTCAATATGGATACACGATTTTATCTGGTGAACCCATGAAGATAACGATTTCAACAAAAGAGTTTGGCTATACTGGAAATGAAATCGCAAATCTTTTAATGGAATGTGATATCTATGCTGAATTCTATGATTCAGACTATATTGTATTAATGCCATCTCCATATAATACGAAGGATGACTTAAAACGATTAGAGACATGTTTATGTGGAATTGAAAGAAAACCCATTTTAGCAAATAAGCCACCAAAATTAGAACAATCTAAAAAAGCCATGAATGTGCGTCAAGCTTTATTTTCGCCAAGTATAACATTGGATGTATCTAAATCATTAGGACAAGTATGCTCCAGTGTGACTGTATCTTGTCCTCCTGCGATTCTTCCAGTGATTCCAGGAGAAGTGATTAGTGAGTCTTCTATTGAAGTCATGAAATACTATGGTATTGAAACTGTACGAGTTGTCAAAGAATGACAGCTCTTTTTCTTTTGTGTATGTGAAACCACTAACAATTGAAGTATAATAAAATAAGAAATAAACATACGAAAAGGAGGACAATCATATGTTTGACAAATTGTTTGAACCCATACAGATTCGTGGTATGGAATTAAGAAATCGTGTTGTCATGTCTGCGATGGGAACACATGAAAGTGCGGAAAGTGAAGATGGAAAGAGTGTTACAGATAAGTTGATTGCGTATCATGTGGCTCGTGCAAAAGGTGGAAATGGATTAAATACAATTGAAGTTACAAGTGTTGATGCGGCCAGTGCACCTTTTGGATTCTTGTCGATTGCCGAAGACAAATACATTCCAGAATTTAAAAAATTAAATGATGCCGTCCATGAAGCTGGAGGAAAAACTTGCATTCAATTATGGCAAGGTGGATTAGCCGTAGCTTCAGATCAAACGGCTCAGATTTTAGTACCCAATGACTTACCATTAAGTCCACAATATACCGTGCCAGCTATCACAAATGAAAGATTACTCGATATAATAGATAAGTTTGGACAAGCGGCAAAACGTGCAGTAGAAGCTGGATTTGATTGTTTAGAATTTCATTGTGCACATAACTATTTACCACACTCTATGCTTTCAGGTGGAATTAACCATCGAAGTGATGAGTGGGGTGGATCTTTTGAAAATCGTAAAAAATTCCCATTGGAATGTATTAAATCGATTCGTGCCAATATGCCAGAAGATATGCCACTATTCATGCGTGTGGATTGTCATGATGACATGTTAGATGGTGGACTAACGGTTGAAGAAGTGATTGAATTCTGTAAAGATGCTAAAGAATTCGGTGTTGACGTATTAAACATTAGTCGTGGAAATATATTAACGGCAGCTACATTATATGAAGTGGCTCCAGTGGATATTGAAAATGGATTTAACGTAGAAGATGCTGCGCGCATTCGTAAAGAAACAGGCATGTTGACAATGCCATGTGGACGTATCAATACGCCTGAATTTGCCGAAAAAATCTTAGAAGATGACAAGGCCGATTTAGTAGTTATGGCACGTGCTCAGCTTGCCGATGCCAACTTCTGTAATAAGGCTAAAGCAGGTAAGGTCAATCAGATTCGTTATTGTATCGGATGTAACCAAGGTTGTTATGACTCATTCTGTGCATCGTTATATAATCCAGCAATTAAACACATTACTTGTATGCGAAATCCTGGCTTATTAGAAGAGGAAACATTAGACCTAAAACCAGGATCTGTTTCTAAAAAAGTTGTCATCTTAGGTGGTGGAATTGCAGGTATGGAAGCGGCTCTAGATTTAAAAGAAACAGGTAATACACCAATTTTATTTGAAAAGAGTGAAAGCCTTGGTGGACAATTTTTATTGGCCGGGGCTATTTCAGCTAAAAAAGACTTTAAGAATGCGGTCAATAAAATGATTTTGGATGTTCAAGAATCTGGAATTGAAGTGCACTTAAATACTGTTGTTACTAAAGAAATGATTGAAGAAATTAAGCCGGATGCACTCATTGTTGCGATTGGATCTAGTCCGTTTGTACTTTCAATTGAAGGTAGTGAAAGAGCCATTGTTGCTCATGATGTATTAAGTGAAAAAGTAGAAGTGCCAGGTGAAAACGTCGTCATTATTGGTGGTGGTCTTGTTGGTTTTGAAACCGCTGAATTCTTGGCTGCAAAACAAAAGAAAGTCACTGTTTTAGAAATGAAAGAAAAAGCTTTACAAGATCTAGGACCATTGCGTCAAATTACAGCGCAGTTTGCGATGGCACAAATGCCAATCACAATTGAAACAAGTGCCACTGTAGAACGAATTGAGGATCATGCAGTTGTTGCCAGTGGCAAAGAATATCCATGTGATAGTGTGATTATGGCTGTAGGATCAAAGGCAAACGATACAAGCATGTATGCAGATTTAGGTATTCCTACATACATCATTGGTGATTGTAAAAAAGCAGGTGTTGCTTTAGATGCATTTAAAGATGCGTATCATGCGGTTTTAGAAATTAATAAGTAGGTAGCGATATGACAACATTATTTGATGAACTTCAAATTGGTTCGATGACCTTAAAAAATCGTACATTTATGGCGCCGATGTCTTTAGGGTATGGAGATCAAACGGGAATTCCTACATTACAAGAACAAGCGTATTGGATTGAAAGAGCTAAAGGGAAAGTGGGTTGCATTATTACGGATGCGACAAGTGTGGATCCTAATACACCTTATTTAGGAAATACGCTATGTTTTAGAAGTGAAGAAAGCATTTTGGAATACAAGAAATTTACGGATAAGATCCATGCGTATGGAACAAAAATCATTCCTCAGATTACGCATCCTGGGCCAGAAAGCATCTCTTCATTCTTTGGGGTTACACCAATTTCTAGTAGTGGCTATTTAAATTCTATGTATCAACAAACTCGTGAATTAAAAATAGAAGAAATTCCAAATATTATTTCCATGTATGCGAATACTTCTTATCAGGCAAAACAAGCTGGTTTTGATGGAATTGAACTTCATTGTGCTCACGGATATATGCTTCTAGGCTCTTTCTTAAGTCCTTTAAAAAATAAGCGAACAGATGCATATGGTGGCGATTTAATGCGTCGTGCACGTTTATTATTTGAAGTGGTAGAAGCGATTAAATTAAAATGTGGAGATGATTTTCCGATTATTTTAAGAATTTCTGGATCGGAGAAGATTCCAGGTGGAAATACAATTGAAGATACACTTCAATTGATACCAGAACTCGAAAAACGAGGTGTAGATGCCTTTGAAGTTTCGGGTGGATCTCAATATGAGTTGCCAAATAAAATTATGCCTAGTCATGGAGAAGAGTGTGCAACTAATTTGAAAGAAGCATTAAGAATCAAAGAAATCAGTCATGTACCAGTGTTGTTGGTGGGAAAAATCAATGATGCGAAATTGGCTCGTTCTTTAGTAGAAGAAGATAAAGTCGATGGTATTGTACTGGGTCGTGCTTTACTTGCAGATCCAGATTTTGTCAAGAAGACAAAAGAAGATAAAGATGCACAAATTGCACCTTGTACAGGATGCCTTGCAGGATGTGTTGGACAACAAACAAAGCGTTTATGCGGAACTTGCGTTATCAATCCATTCTGTGGTCATGAAATGGAAATGAAGATAGAACCATCTACATCGAATAAAAAAGTGATGATTGTAGGTGGCGGAATCGGTGGATTAAGCGCTGCAAGAATGTGTTCTTTAAGAGGACTTGATGTAGAAGTTTTTGAAAAAAGTGGTGTGTTAGGTGGACAGATCAATCTTGCCAGCAAGATTACCCCGAAAAAAGAAATGCATAAATGGATTGATTATTTAGAAAGTGAATGTCAAAGACTACAAATTCCAGTTCATTTAAATCATGAAGTGAAAGTAAGTGATGTACATGATTTTGATGTGGTACTCGTATGCAACGGTTCTATTCCAAATAGACCCAATGAAAATGCCTGTACAGCACATGATATTTTAGGTGATAAAGTTGATGTACACGGAAATATCCTTGTCGTAGGTGGAGGCATGGTTGGTGTTGAAGCCAGTGAATATATTTGTGAAAAGCACTCGGATGCACATGTTACAATTTTAGAAATGAAAAAGAATATTGATGACGGAGAATCTCCGGCAAACTTAGTTTCTACAATGACTCGTATTCAAAGTTTACCAATCAAGGCACTAACAGAAACAAAACTCATATCTGTAGAAGATGGTGTTAAGGTTGAAAAAGGTGGAGAAATACAAAACTTAGGAAAATTTGACTTTATCGTATATGCGACAGGTTCAAAACCAGATCCAAGTCTATATGAAGCTATTCGGGAAACAGGAAAAGAAACATACTTATTTGGTGATGCATCAAGTGTAGCACAAGCTTTGGAAGCGGTTCGTGATGGTGTAAATATTGCTTTAAAACTATAAGAAAAGAAGTGAAGTCTTAATCGGCTTCACTTTTAAATTGGTCAATATATTTTTGTACAGAATTTGTCATTTCTTTTGAAAAATCTGAATTGTATTTTCTTTTACAGAAAGCAGTTGCCCATTCGTTTAATGTCTTATTCCCAGCTTTATATTCAAACATATTTTTTAATTCCTGTTTGTCTTTTCTATGATATTGATCAACACAAACAATATCTTCTAATTTACAACGCTTTGGCTTTTGTCTTTTAAAATGATCACTTGCAGGATATCCAAGTACTAACATGCATACAGGGACTACATATTCACTTAGATTTAATAATTCTCTATGAAGATCATGCTGTTCTAGAATGTCACCAATGTAACAAGATCCAATCCCAAGACTTTCGGCAGCTACAACTGCATTTTGTGCGGCAATGGTCGCATCCGTTGTGGCCAATAATAAATCGCCTACGCCTGGTTTTCTTGGATTGCAGTTTTCATAGCTAAATAAATCATACCATTTCTGAAAGTCGGCACAGAAAATTAAAACCATTTTAGCCTGATTAATAAAAGATTGATTATCACACGTTTTAGATAGTGTTTCTTGTAGTTTCTTATCTTGTACATCAATAATTGTATACATTTGTTGGTTTCCTGCACTCGGTGCCTGCATGCAAGCTTCTAGTATTAATTGTCTTTCTTTTTGGGAAATTTCTTTATCTTCAAAAATACGACAAGATTTGCGGTCATATAAACTTTGAATAATTGGATTCATCATAAATCCCCTTTCTTTTTGGAAATATTTTACTACAGATATGCTATTATTTAAGTATGAAACTAAGTGAAATTAAGAAAAATGCACATAAAAATGTAAAAACTCATTATGCGACTTATTTAGTGTTATGTCTTGCGGCCGTAATTATGGGAAGTGAATTCAGTTCGACTTTATCACTTTTAAAACAAGATAATGCCAAAAGTGTTTCAGGCCTATTAATGCACTCTTCTTTTGTGAAGTCCATGACATCTTTATTTCCTGAAGGTGTTTTTGGTACGAGTAATGGTGTATTTGCGCATGTGGTAAATGGAATTACTTCGGGATCTTTTGTGAAGACACTGTTTTTAGGATTATCAACCATTGTTCATTCAAAAGATATAGCGAGTATTTGTTTTGTCGTGATGGGTTTATGCATATCTGTGTTCTATAGAGTGTATATTGTGAATGTATTGCCAGTCATTAATCGCAGACTATTTTTGGAAGGAAGAGTTTACGCAAAACTTCCACTTGATCGATTGGTTTATTTAATGCGAATACGAAAACAGATGCATGTTGCGTTTGTGAAGTTGGTCAAGTCTATGATTTTAATAATTATGAACTTTACTGTGATAGGAGGCGTTTATTTTTATTATGTTTACTTTTTAGTGGATTATATCTTAGCTGAAAATCCAACAATATCTTTAAAAGATGCACTTTCTTTATCTCGAAATATGATGAAGGGACATAAGTTTGAATGTTTTAAATGGCAATTTTCAATGGCTGGATGGTACATTTTGGATGTTTGTACATTTGGGATTAGTGCTATATTCTATTCGAATATGTATCGTATGGCTGTGATGAGTGAATTTTATACACTAAGAAGAAAAGAATTTCAAAGTGCTATCTTAAATGATACGTATTTATTTGAAAAACCAAGTAGTGCTTTGATGCGTAATACGTATTCGGATGTAATTGCGGCATTGAATGCGAAAAATCCAATAGAAAATGCGTATACGGGCGTAAAAAAATTCTTGTGTGATAATTTTGGGATCATCTTTCATTTGAGTTCAAAAGAAAAACAATATGAGAGATATACCTATAATAAAATGGAAGCTGAAACTATGATTACCGAAGTGTATTTATTATGTTATCCAGTAAGGCTATCTCCAATTGAAGAGGAGTATAAGAAGTCAAATCTTCGTGTTTTACATCCAAATCGAAATTATACAGTAACATCTATTTTAGTCTGTTTCTTCTTTATGTGTTTTGTTGGATGGATTTGGGAAGTGAGTCTATCTATGATTAGCTATGGATGTTTTGTGAATCGCGGAGTTTTACATGGTCCGTGGATTCCTATTTATGGTTTTGGCTGTGTTTTGATTCTACTTTTATTAAAACGATTTAGAATGCGTCCCAAAGTTGAATTTAGTATGGCCGTACTTCTTTGTGGATGTATTGAATACTTTACTGGTTTCTTTTTAGAGCTTACGCATAATGGTCAAAAATGGTGGGATTATACAGGCTACTTCTTAAATCTTCATGGAAGAATTTGTGCGGAAGGCTTATTGGTGTTTGGCATTGGTGGTATGGCTTTTGTCTATGTGATTGCGCCATTAATTGATAACTGGGTAAAGGAACACTTGAATAAAAAATTATCGGCTGCATGTTTAGTTTTACTTCTTTTATTTGGTGGGGATGTGATTTATTCGCATTTTGAACCTAATGTAGGAGAGGGTGTGACAAGATGATAAAAAAGTTAAATGGAAATCAAATCAAGATGATTGCGATTATTGCGATGTTTATGGATCATTTCGCAACTACGTTGTATCCAAATTATGAAAAATTCTGGTGGCTTTTATTGATTCATTTGATCGGACGAGTAGCTGCTCCTATTATGTGGTTTATGGTAGTGGAAGGCTATACGCATACGCACAGTTTAAAGAAATATTTAGAAAGATTATTTGTCTTTTCAATCATAGCTCACTTTGCGTATAACTTCTGTTTTGGCATATCTTTGATTCCCTTAAAAGATTCTGTGTTAAATCAGACAAGCATTATTTGGCCACTCTTCTTATCTGTGATTGGCTTATGGGTAGAAGATCAAGATTGGAAAGATGCAAAGAAGATAGGTTGTATTCTAATTCTATGTTTATTGGCATTTCCAAGTGATTGGTCTTGTTTTCCAATTCTTTGTACAAATCATATTTATAAAAATCAAGGCAATTTAAAGAAACAAGTACTCGGTATGGCTCTATATATTTCCATGTATGTAATAGTCTATTGTTTATGTATTGATGTAGTTTATGGTTTGTTGCAGTTTGGAATTATTTTAGTATATCCAATTATGTCTTTATATGATGGAACAAGAGGAAAGAGCACATTTATGAAATGGTTTTTCTATTGGTTCTATGTGGGACATTTGGTTTTGTGCGGATTGATTCGTGTAATGATGTAGAGGTAAAGAATGTATGAGTAGAAAAGTACGTAGAGTGCCAGTTATTCTGGATGCAGGAGAAATTAAAGATTTGCCACAAGAAGATATACGGATGATTCTAAGAGGAGCAGATGAATTGATTTCAACTGGCGGAAGAAGTATGTTGGCTAAAATATTAAAAGGTTCAAAGGATAAAAAGATATTTGAACATAAACTAAATGAATGTCCTGCTTATGGATATTATCAGGATATGAAGTTGGATGATATCGCAAAATGCATTGATTGGATGATCAAGGAAGATTATCTCAGAATTGAGTACGATTATCGTCTACCTTTATTGGTGTTTTCAGATAAAGGATGGCAAATAGAAAAAGAAACCTTTGCCCAAGAACTTTATCAGAGAATCTGCTTAGATGTAGAAGAAAAAAAGGCTCGTGTCCTATTTAAGATGAAAGAAGTAAATAGACAGGTTGTCATGCGTGTACTTGATAAAATCGAGAAAGATGGAACTGATGAATTTCTACCTTACTTAGAAGCATGGAAGATGATGGAAGTGAAAAAAGTTGCGGCAAGAATTGCAGAAGTAGAAAATAAGATAAACAAGAATTTATAGAGGTGAATATGAAAATATTAATATTTGGGATGGGTAACATTGGAAAGAGTACCGTTGGTGAGTTGTTGGCAGAAAAGATAGGTTACGATTTTATCGATATGGATGCGAAAATCAAGGAAAAGTATGGAACAATGCTTGGTTTTCAAGATGAATATAATGATCAATATGAACGTGATGAAATACGTGCAGAAATGATTTCTTCTTGGATTCAAGAAAAGGAAAATATAGTCATTGCATTAAGTCCTATTGCGTATTTAGATGCGTATGATGAATTCTTTGAGGATACAGATATCATTTGTTTCGACTTAATAGATCGAGCAGAAAATATTTTTAAACGCTTGGTATTTACAGATGATAATGATAATCTTTTGCACATTCCTCAATCGTATTTGGATAAGCATAAGGCATATTATATGCGAGAAATACAGGCGGATTTTGATTATTTCCATACTTTGTATGCATCAAAAATGGATTCGATTTCGATGGATGGTAAAAGTTTAGATGAAATTGTTGAGGATATATGCAAGAAATATAAATTAGTCTAAGATTGTGATATAATCTATGGGCAAGTAAAAACATACATGACAGGGGTGCAATTGCTGAGAAAAACCCTTATTACCTGATCTGGTTAATTCTAGCGTAGGGAGTCATATCGATTGATAGTGGCACTCTAGGGTGCCTTTTTGTTTTGGGAAGGAGGCAATAATGAGAAAAAATCGTAGAATTGTCATGCCGTTGCTTGTGTTTATTCTAGTGATTGGTGGCTGGGAATTATATGTACGTGCATTTGATATTTCACTTTATATTTTACCAAGTCCATCAAAAATCACCAGTGCGCTCATTGAAAATTTTGATATTCTAATGCAACATTCGCTTGTTACGTTGGAAGAATCCATATTAGGATTGTTGATTAGTACTTTCTTTGCGATACTTATTTCAATTTGTATGGATCTATCGAAAACATTTAAGACAAGTATTTATCCATATTTGATTGTGACGCAAACCGTTCCCATCATGGTTTTAGGACCGTTATTTTCAATTTGGTTTGGCTTCGATTTGTTGCCAAAAGTCTTAATTGTCATATTTATGTGTTTTTTCCCCATTGCGATATCCTTTACGGATGCCTTGTCACAAGTGAGTGAAAAAGAAATTAATTTATTGAGAAGTTTTGGGGCCAATCTATTTCAAATCTATAAAATTGTAAAAATTCCATCTGGTGCCATAGGCTTATTCTCTGGATTAAAGGTAGCGGCAACCTATTGTGTGGGTGGAGCTATTGTAGGAGAGTGGCTTTCAAGTAGAGCAGGACTTGGTTACTATATGCTTCGTGTAAAAAACGGGTATATGTTAGATAAAGTTTTTGCGTGTGTACTAATGATTATATTTTGGAGCATCCTATTGAATTTAGGGGTGTCTTTATTGGAAAAGATATTGTTTCCACATTTACGAAAAGGAGAAAGAAAATGAAGATTTTAAAGGCTATGTGTGCAGCTGCTGTTGCGTTAAGTTTAGTTGGCTGTGCTCAAACATCGGATTCTGATAAAAAAGAATTGACAAAGGTTACATTGATGTTGGATTATACGCCAAACACAAACCACACTGGTTTCTATGTAGCTAAAAACAAAGGATATTATAAAGATGCTGGTTTAGATGTAGATATCATTGAACCAGGTGACAATGCGACAACTTCAATGGTAGCGGCAGGAAAAGCTGATTTTGGGGTTTCTTACCAGGAAGATGTTACATATGCCCTAACAAGTGAAGATCCACTTCCAATTAAAACAATTGCGACAATTATCCAGCACAATACTTCAGGATTTGTTTCTTTAAAGAGTGCAAACATCAATTCTGTAAAGGATTTTGAAGGAAAAACATATGCAGGATGGGGAGCACCAAGTGAAGAAGCTGTAATTAAAGCGGTTATGAATGAAGCGGGTGCTGATTTCAGTAAGTTAAACATCGTAGGATCTGATGGGTCTGGTATTGCAGGACTTAGTGATGAAGTTGGTAAAAATAAAGTGAACCTTGGATGGGAATTCTATGGTTGGGCTATTATCAAAGCACTACAAGATGGATATGATTTAAACTATATGCCATTAGCGGATTTAGATAATCGTTTGGATTACTATACTCCGGTTATTATCACCAACAAAAAGATGATTGAAAAGAATTCAGATACAGTTAAAAAATTTATGGAAGCTACTAAAAAAGGATATGAATATGCGATTGATCATCCAAATAAAGCAGCTGAAATCTTACATGAGGATGCATTGTCAGATACAGATTTGAAATTCCTTAAAGAAAGTCAAAAATATTTAAGTAGCCAATATGCCAAAGATGTAGATTCATGGGGTGTTATGAAAGATTCTGTATGGGATAATTATACAGATTTTATGTATGAAACAGGATTGATCAGTCAAAAGATTGATGCGAAAGACCAATATACTAACGAGTTTGTGAAATAATGAAGCTGCAGGTTGAAAAACTAAATCTTGAATTTTCGGGAAAAGAAATATTACACGATATTTCTTTTTCGATTCAAGAAGGAGAATTTGTTTCCATTCTAGGGCCAAGTGGATGTGGTAAATCAACCATTCTAAATGTATTGGCCGGATTAATTGAAGATCATTCTGGTTCGGTATTTGTGGATGATGAACCAATTACAGGTATTAGTAGTCATTTTGCGTATATGCCACAAAGTGATTTATTACTGGAATGGAGAACGATTTTAGATAATGTTTGTCTGTATGGCGAAATCAATCATGATAAATCAATCAGACAACGAGCTTTAAAAGAATTTGAAACATTTGGTCTTTCTGGTTATGAAAACGCATATCCATCGAGTCTTTCAGGAGGAATGCGCCAAAGAGCTGCCTTTTTGAGAACTTCTTTGTGTAAAGCGGATATTCTTTTATTAGATGAACCATTTGGAGCGTTGGACGTTATTACTCGAAATGATATGCAAGATTGGTTGTTACAATTAAGAAAGAATTATAATCGTACTACTTTATTAGTTACACATGATATTGATGAAGCTTTATATTTATCGGATCGTATTTTGGTTTTATCGAATAAGCCAAGTCATATCTTGCAGGAAATAGACTTATCTAAAGAAAAGAAATCGAGAGATTGGTTATTTTCACAAAGTGATTTGAAAAAGCAGGTCTATGAATTGTTGAAGGGTGAAAATCATGCATGATGCACATTATCATTATTCAAAAGAAATAAATGCATTACAGAATGAATATGGAATTTCTGGTATTTGTAACGTCGCAAATGAAAAAGAATATGAATTGATTCATCACAAACATTTATTTTATTCTTGTGGAGTACATCCTTGGAATGCCAGTTTAGATACATTGGAATCTATGCTGCCTTTGTTGGAAAAGGCACCTATCATTGGTGAAATTGGCATGGATAGTGTGTGGTGTGATGTGGATTTAGCTGTTCAAAAAGAAGTGTTTGAAAAACAACTTCAGCTTGCACGAGCTTTAAATAAACCAGTTATTCTTCATACAAAAGGTCAGGAAAAGATGATACTAGAATTGATTCGTAAATACCCAAATACCTATGTTGTACATTGGTATGGTTGTATGGATTATGTCAAAGAATATGATGAAGTGGTATCTTATTTCACGATTGGTCCTTCGATTGGAAAAGAAGAGGAAGTAACGCGGTTGGTTGAACAAGTATCTATAGATAAATTACTCATGGAATCGGATGGTATTGAAGCTGTGAAATGGGCTATTGATAGTGACGATTATATAGCGGCTTTACAAAATGAAATTGTACAGGTTGCTAAGTTAAAGGATAAATCGTATTTTGAAGTTGAAAGAGTTTTAGATCAAAACTTCTTAAAGTTAATAAAAAGCTCCTCTTTTGCAAATGGGTGGTAATTATTCGCTTATTTACTGTGCTTAGAGCTCATTGAATCCCAATATCGCAATTTTTTTTGGCGACAAAACTGCCATTTCTATAAATTTTAATACTTTATCATACTTGACCTGGTGTTAGCATATAAATAGGACTAGTCAAAAAGAGAAAATTTACACCAGTGGTA
>ERZ773109.645-NODE-645-length-20615-cov-26.073492_pt1 | contig 20615 bp, 16 predicted proteins | sample MGYA00580569_ERZ773109 | MGnify/ENA primary metagenome ERZ773109 (study PRJEB29015, sample SAMEA2737852) | human gut metagenome | biome: human gut; feature: human-associated habitat; material: faeces | place: China | collected 2012 ...
GATTTCCTGCGCAATTTTTTCGCCAGGGGTAGGGGTACGCTTTGCCATGGTAGTAACTCCTTTTCCTCTTTCTCCCCTTAAGTATGAGGTATGAAAATATTTTGAGCAAGATTCATTTACACAAAATATTTTACACTACCTGGCCGTATCTATCTTCTATCTTCTATTTTCTATCATCTTCGGGAATACATATGACCAGGACAAGGTAAAGCTATACTGTATCCGGGCACCACAAAAACACGGAACCCTTTGCCGGTATCTTCCATGCATCGAAGGCCGCCATGAATCAGGCATCAGCGCATTAGCAAGGGAGAAGATTGATGATAGAGGATGCGCCATCCTTCTCTGCATCCCGTGACTCTGGAAGAGCACTCCGTTACAAATTGAAATGCCGGCCTTTACAGGATCTTCGCCAGGGAATATAATGCCTGTAAAGAAACGCATAGGATTTATCATTGCTTTCATAAATTTCGGGGGTTCCTATGAAAACGGAGAGAGTGCTTTTCCTGGCTTTGGTCCTTATGGGTACTTTCTGCTCTTTCCATGCCGCTGCCATGGAGGATGTGACCTTCGTCCGTCAGGAGCAGGCAGCCCGGAGCAGGGAGCGGGAAGCATTCAGGGACCGGTTATTCCGGGATACCTTCAAACCGATAGAGACAGAAGAAAAGAGCGGTGAAGTGCCGCCTGTTTCTTCTGTCTCTTTTTATGTGAAACAGGTAGTATTGGATAATCCTTCGGAAGAGCTTTCTTTTGGGGACAGCAGAAGGACATAAGGGGATTGCTATCCCGTTTCTTTCCTCAGACTACATGTACAGACAGATGATCTGGGATCCGGACCGGGTCGCCAAACGGCTGGGAGACGGGTTCCAGGGAAGCACTGATTAAATCGTTGTCGGATTTCATTCTTGGATTTTTATGCAATGCGAGGAATAACTTGACGCGAATAGCGAGCTATTTAAGGAGAGTTATGACGAAGCAGTACATAAAAATCCTTATGAAATCTGACTCTGCGAATTAATCAGCGCTTCCCTGGGAACAGGAACTGGTGAGGCAGCAGATCGCAGGACTTACGGGCATGCGGTACCTCAATGGCTATACGGACGATGAAGAGGAATACAAAGCCCTGATGGATGCAGGCATAGCCTATGCAAAAAAGTATGGTTTGAAGCCCGGCATTTCCCTTACAAAAGAACAGATGGCAAGTCTTACCAGTGACATGGTCTGGCTGGAACCAACCACGGTCACCGTGCATGGAAAGACCTATGAGGTCCTCTATCCGAAGGTATACCTGAAGCCGGGGACAATGACACTCACGTCTGATGGCAGCCTCATCAGTGCCGACACTTTGGTGGCAGAGACGAAAGAGACACTGGAGAATAAAGCATCCATCCTCGGAAATACGGTAGTCCTGAAAGGGAATGATGTGGTCAACCTGGGGAGCATTCTGGGGAAAGATATTACTCTAAAAGCAGAGAATGACGTGATCCAGAAGGGGCTCATCACCGGCGAAGACCGGGCAGCCCTTACGGCGGGCAGGGATATCTCTATGGGAAATACCATTCTCCACGGGAAAAACCAGGACATCCTGGATACCACCGCCGGTATTGCGGTAAAGGGGAACGAGGGAGTTCTCCTCATGGAGTCGGGGAGAGATATCCACCTCACCGGTGCCACTTTGTCAGCACTCGGAGAAAATGGTTCCATGATTCTTTCTGCCGGGCACAATCTCACCATGGATACAGACGCTCTCGAAGCCAGGAAAGATATGACCGAAGACAGTGACAACTATATTCGTACTTATCGCAAGACGGAAACTGCCAATACCTTGGCCGCCGGAAAAGATGTGACCATGACAGCGGGCAATAACATCAAAGCCAGAAATACATCTGTATCCAGTGAAAGTGGTGCGATTGCCGTCAAAGCAGGTAATGATGTGACAATAGAAAACGGCTACCAGGAAGCGGCAGACGACTATGGCTTGAAATACAAAGAAAGCGGTTTTCTTTCTCACAAGACCACCGATATTAAGAGCCACGATGAAAATAAGACTGCGATGGGCAGTCTGTTTTCCGGTGATACGGTAACCATTGTTTCCGCCGGTAATAACGAAGTGACTGCTTCTAACATCGTGGGGACAAATGGTGTATCTATCGCCTCCGGCAAAGATACCACCATCACCAGTGCAGAAGAAGTGGAACAGCATGACTATGAAAAACGTGTCAGGAAGAGCGGGCTCCTGGGCGGTGGATTAGGTTTCACCATCGGCAGTGAAAAGCGGAATGATCAATATAAAGATGCAGACATTACGCAGAAGGGTTCTACTATTGGTAGCATTGCTGGTAATGTGACCATCGAAGCGAATAAAGACGTACATGTGAATGCCTCGGATATTATCGCCGGGAAAGACATTTCACTGACTGGCGAGAATGTAGACATTTCCAGTAAAGACAATGTGTATCATAGTGACGAAAAGCATGAGTATAAGAAGAGTGGGCTTACTGTTTCCGTCAGTGGCGGCACAGCGGATGTATTGAGTGGTACCGTGAACAATATCCAAAAGGCTTCCCGTGCCAGGGATAAGCAGCTGAAAGTCCTCTATGGTGGCGAAGTCTATGAGACTATTGCCAAAAACAAAGAAGCACTCAAGAATATAAGAGGGCAAGGGATGCCAGGCATCAGCGTGGGGGTCGGTTCCGGTTCTTTCAAAGCAGAAAAACACACAGAAACTACAGAAGCGGTAGGCAGTAATCTATTGGCAAATAACGACATTCAAATCATTGGAAAGAAAGATATTGCCATGAAGGGGTCTCAAGCGGTTGGAAATACCATTTCGATGAAAGCCGGAGGAAATATTGCCCTTGAGGCGGCTGAAAATAGAAGCATCAGTGACACGGATGAAAGCGGCAGGGGCAGTCAGGCCGGTATGAATTTTGCTCCAACGGGGAATAGCTTCTACGCCAATGCCAGCAAAGGCCAAGGCAACGAAAGAGAAGAAACCCTGATACATACCGCCAGTCAGGTAACTGCCAGAGAGAATCTGGCTGTGGAAAGTGGGAAAGATACGATTCTTCGTGGAAGCAATGTTTATGGAGACAAAGTTGCCATGAGGGCAGGAGCCAACCTTATCATTGAAAGTGTACAGGATAAAGAGAAATATACATCCCATGTTGAAAATAAAGGCATGGAGATGACAACCGGAATCGGTAAAGGGGGTGCCGGATATGGTGGAATATCTATAGGAACTTCTACAGGTCATACAAATTCCACTTATACAAGCGTGACGAAGCAGGCTGGGATTGCTGCCGGACAAAAGGGGTATGATATCGCTGTCCAGGGTAATACCCATCTGAAAGGTGGCATTATTGACATTAGTGCCACAAAGGGTAAAAATACTCTTACAACAGGAATATTAACATGGGAAGATATAGAAAATAAGGCGAACTATAAAGCCACCGCAGAAGGTAGGAACTATAGCGCTGCCTGGACATCGGATAGAGCCATAAATGGAAAGAAAAGAGGCGGCCTTACCGGTGGCACCAGTCCTGTTAAGCTGCAGCCTGTAAAAGGTAAGGCGGATAGCATAACCGAATCAGCTGTTTCGGAAGGAACCATTAACATTACAGACGCAGAACACCAGAAGCAGAATGTATCTGATCTCAATCGCCAGACAAAGAATGCACTGAACCGATTGGAAAAGATTTTTGACAAGGAAAAAGTACAGGAAAGGCAGGAACTGGCCACCGAATTTGCAAAATTGGGTGCAGAAAAGATTGGTGATATCGCCAATGAGAAGAATTGGAGTAAAGATGATCCGAGAAGAATGCTGCTTCATGGACTTCTGGGTGGTATTACTGCTGGTCTTGGAGGAAACAGTATTCTCTCGGGAGCCGTGGCAGAAGGAAGTATGGAACGTTTGCAACCATTATTGGACCAATTCTTGAAAGACCATCCTGATATGCGAGAAGAAGTGGCGGCGGTAATTGGATATGCTGCAGGTCAACTCGTTGGGGAGGATGGCAAAGTGGGCGCAGCTGCCGCTTGGAGTGGGACAAGATTTAATTGGCTTAGTCATGAGCAAGTGGAGGAGTACAGAGCTGCTAGAGAAAAAGCCAAAACTCCAGCGGAAAAAGCGGCTGTAGACGCTGAATATGAAGCACTTGATAGAAAACAAGATGAACAGTGGCTTAAGTAACAAGAAAGTGGAGTTTATGAAAATATTTTTGGAAATTACGGGGACTTGCATTGGTATGTATTGGTTAATGCAAAGGATACACTCTATGCTGGAAGTACTTTTGCTCAGGATGCATTTACCGGTGGATTGGATTATCGGGTATCACAAGCTACGGGTAAAACATCTCCAATAGGAACATTGATGAATACAATTTCGTCTATATTAGGTGATTCTGATATAGAGACATATAGTTATTACGGGGTCGAAAAGAGAATTTTATTCGACTTAGTCACGGCAGGAGGAGAATTATATGTATTTCGTAATGCAGGATTATTCAGAGGAATTGTATACTCATCCGTAACGGATTTATGGCTAAATAGTATCAAAAATACGATTGCTCCGCCTATGACAAAAGAACAAGCTGAGCAAAAAAATGATGAATATATTGAAGATATGGGGAAAAATGGATTTGATTAAAATTATAAATTGAATATATTTATAACGGATACGAAAAGGGCTATTAGAATGATAAGAATTAACTATAAAGCGTATGAAAAGATATCGGTCATTTTTATGGGCTTAACTTATTTTTGCTTACTATTTAGAGTAGATTTAGTCTTCGAGAATTTCTTAGCTAGCGTTTTTTCTATTATTGCAGCTATCAGCTGTAGAACTTATTATACTATGGGAAATAGAATTTTATATAAGAAAAATCCTCAGACTAAGGAAATAAAGGAAAAGATTGATAAAAATATCGGGATGTCTTATATCGGTCCCATTATATTAGGTGGGCCGGCCATATTTTTCTTCATTCTAGGAGTTTGCAAGACCTGGGGATAAATATAGTAAAATAAATCTGTAACATTTTTGCGGATACTTATGTGGAGGGGAAGTGAGTCCTTTGCTATAGTTATTGCATTCACTGATGCAGCAGCTAAGAGTGACGTGACAGTCACGAACGGATATAATGAAGCCGGGGACGACTATGGTCTGAAATACAAAGAAAAGGGGCTCCTGTCCTCAAAGAGTACCGCCATCAAAAGCCATGACGAAGAGAAGAAAGCATCGCCCGCCATTATTTCCGGAGACACCGTATCTATCCTTTCCGGAAAGGACACTCGCATCTCCGGCTCCCAGGTCATTGCTGCCCAAGATGTGACCGCGGTGGCAGGAGGAGATGTCCATATTTCTTCAGCTCCTGAATACGAGGCTCATGACTATGAAAAGCAGGTCCAAAAGGGCGGCATCCTCTCCGGAGGTGGTCTGGGGTTCACTATAGGCAGGGAAAAGAGAAAGGATCGCTATGACAGTACGGGCCTTACCAAAAGAGGAAGCACTCTTGGAAGTGCAGGCGGAAATGTACTCCTTACCTCTGGGAAAGACCTCACCGTAGAAGCCTCTACTTTGGCGGCTGGGAAAAACATTGATCTCACAGGAAAGAATGTAACCATCATCAGCAGGGACAATGTGTACACCAATAAGGAAGAACACGAGTATAAGCGAAGCGGAATCAGCCTATCTTTGGGAGGTAACCTAATAAATACTGTAAACTCTATAGCTGCCCCTCTGAGCCGTGCAGGCGAAGTGAAAGACAGAAGACTTACTGCTTTCTATGAACTGGAAGCGGGAAAGAACCTGAAAGAGGCTGTATCGGGTTATATGGGTAATGTGAAAACCATTGAAGATATGGAAAAAGATATGTCCCGTACGGAAAAGCTGCACCAGACTGTAATAGCTGATGGAATTGCTACGCCTATGACAGAAAACAATCTGGAAACTATCCAAGAAACTGAAAGTAAAATCCTGGATAAGGCTAAAGCGGATAACAAAGCCCGAAGAAGTATGGCCCTGGATGTATCCCTTGGCACGGCTAAAGCCCGTAGTATTTCTGAAAATAGGATCGTCCGAGGAGAAGAAAGTACTCTTCATGCTGAAGATACTATCATCGTAAATGCAGAAAAAGACATGACAGTAAAAGGCAGTCAGGTGAGTGCAAAGGATGTTTACCTGAAGGCAGGAAAAGATATTCGTATTCTTTCTACGGAAAACAGGAGTACCGGCAAGGAGAAGGAAAGTTCCTCCGTTGCCAGCTTGGGCGGGAGCATAGGAGGTACTGGTTTCACGGGCATCCGTGCATCCTATGGGAAAGGCAGGAAAGACGGAAAGAACGAAGAAATCACTCACACCGGAAGCATTATCACCGCTGAGCATACTCTCTCTCTGGAAAGTGGCAGAGATACAACTCTCAAAGGAAGCCGGGCAGAAGGAGAGAAGGTGAAAACAGATGTAGGCGGTAGTCTCATTCTCGAAAGCGAGCAGGATAGAAAGAATTATCAGGAGAATGGGAAGACTATTGGTATGTCCCTTGGTTATGCTCCATCAGGTAACGTATCCGGCTATGCATCGGCTGGCAAATCCCGTATTGATTCTGGGTACGAAAGCGTCACTAATCAGGCCGGGATTTATGCCGGTAAAGAGGGCTTTGAAATTTCCGTCAAGGACAATACCCATCTCAAAGGTGCCGTTATTGATAGTAGGGGGAGTGCGGACATGAACAGTTTACGTACTGGCACTTTAAGCTGGGAAGATGTGGAGAACAAAGCGGGCTACAAAGCAGAGAACATAGGTGTTTCCTATGCGCCCAAAGACAAATCCATACCTCTTAATGCTCGTGGGCTCACTCCTCAGATCAGTCCGACAGTGGAGGATAAAACGATTAGTAACACTATAGCGACTATTGACAAGGGAACCATCATTATTACAAGTGAGAAGAACCAAAAACAGGATATTTTTACGTTGAACCGGTATGCAGGAAGCAGTCTGAATCAGCTGAAGAAAATCTTTGACAAATCAAACGTGGAGGATAAACAGGAACTTATTAAGAAAGTAAGTCAGCTGGGGAGTAAATTTATTCACGAAGTGGCGGACTATTATGGATGGAAAGAAGGTTCCAATGAAAAAATGCTTCTTCATGGAGCATTAGGAGCCTTGATAGGAAGCATGAGCAGTAGAAGTGTGTGGTCTGGAGCATCTTCCGGTAGTGTGAATGAATTTGCCGTGGGCTATCTGGAAAAGATAAAAGGTAGAGAATGGATGGAAATGCACCCGGATGTGGTACAAGCTGTCAGCATATCGCTGGGAGGTGCCGTAGGAGAAATAGCAGGGGATGAGCGTGTTGGAAACTATACGGCACAGGCAGGAACTAAATGGAATTATTATGAAAAATATCCTAATATGAAGAGAAAAATAGAAGATTATATAGGATCAGATGCATACAAACAACAAAAAGTAGGAACAGCTTATGTTATATATGTGGATGAATCAAATAAAAAAGGCGTTTTGGTAATTAAAGATAATAAATTTGGAACAGGCCGAATTATAGATTTAGAGGTTAGGACAGGAGAAGTATTTAGCAACTTAGACGCTCCTGATATGTTAACACCTTATACAGCTGACCATGTATTCTCTCGTACTGATTCAGGTGATAAACATCCAAAGGGGATATATTCATTTGGGGAGCAGGATGGATATATAGTTAATAACCATGCATTATATTCAGATATATTGTCGGAAAGGACCAAAACAGAATCAATTAGCAAATTTCCATTTCCGTTATTGTTTAAACCGATGACTATAGATAAGTTCTCGCTCGCGAAGGATTTAGCTGAGGGCGTTGGTGTATATCCTTTTGCACTAGCAAGCAAATATGGCGTGGATGCAGGGCATGCGAAGTTATTGGCAACAGGACCTCTAAAAGGATTAGATTTTTATCAGACGTGGCAGGACGATTGGAAGAATTATAGCGGTATTGACTGGTGGGGGGCTCAAGGCATTAATATTAGTGTTCCATTAATTTCTAAAATGAACGAAGTAATCATTTCATCAGTAATTGCAGCTATGTTGACTGATAGTCCGACTTTAGGAGCTGTGGCAGGTGTGATAGTAAGTACAGCAGCTGGTGAGGCAGAAAGTCAGGCAACAAAAAAAGTTAAAGAGAAATTTTTAAAAGATAATGATACAAAGCAAAATGAAAAAGAAAATAATCAGTATAACGAGCAAGAAGGGGGAAAGCAATGATTTTTTATAGTGCATTTTTAACCGTATTGTCTGTAGCCTTTTTAATAAGTAACCGATTACAAGATCAGGAAAATTTGGCTCAGAGACTTTTTTATTATATTGGAGGTTGGGGAGGAACCATATTTTTTTCTCGACTTTTATTGATGACAATTAGTGGCGATGAGATAGATTTAATTTCTATGTTGGCTGTAATGTCTGTTGTGTTCTTCTGCATTATTAACAGGGCTAAATATATTTTTAAAATTAAATATGAAAATATGAGAAAACATAATGCGGGATCGAAAGATTCACAAAAGTACTATAACTTAATTCGATTTACATCTTATGGACAAGTAATGATTATTATTGGGCTTATTCTCATTTTGATGATTATTCTTATAGGAATCTATAATGGACGGATTTCCTTATTATGATAAAGTATATTATTATTGGAAGATATTATTTTAATATTATTCTTGCTTATCGAATAAGCCCTACTGTAGAATGTATATTTTGTTTCTGGATGAAGTGGTGGAGAAAGTAACCTTCGGCACCACCCAGGAAAGCTATACGAAGAAAAAGCACTTTCCCCATAAGGCCCACCGCCGCCACTATCGGAGTGAAATCTTCATGACGCCCCAAAAGGACCTGGAGAACCCCACATCTTTTGGCGTGGCGGAGACAAAAGAAAACAGCAGTGACATGTCCGATCCTATGGACATAACCAAAGCGGGGAGGGAGAATATACAGAGCTATCTGAATCCCTTCCAAAGCGGCAATGAAACCCATCCGGGCACCGTGGCAGGAGATAAAGGGACATCTATTCCCTTCCTTTCCGAGAGTGCCCTCTACAGTCTCCATCCGGAAGAGACAGCCACATACCTCGTAGAGACAGACCCCGCCTTTACCAATAAGCATCGCTTCCTTTCTTCAGACTACATGTACAGACAGATGACCTGGGATCCGGACCGGGTCACCAAACGGCTGGGAGACGGATTCTATGAACAGGAACTGGTAAGACAGCAGATTGCAGGCCTTACGGGCATGCGGTACCTCAATGGCTATACGGACGACGAAGAAGAATACAAAGCCCTGATGGATGCAGGTATAGCCTATGCAAAAGAATATAACCTGAAACCCGGCATTTCCCTCACCAAAGAACAGATGGCAAGTCTCACCAGTGACATGGTCTGGCTGGAGACCACTACAGTCACTGTGCATGGAAAGACCTATGAAGTTCTCTATCCTAAAGTGTATCTGAAGCCGGGAAATATGACCCTAACCGCTGATGGCAGCCTCATCAGCGCCGACACACTGGTGGCAGAGACGAAAGAGACACTGGAGAATAACGCATCCATCCTCGGAAATACGGTAGTCCTGAAGGGAAATGACGTAGTCAATTTAGGGAAAATTCTGGGCAAAGACATTAGCCTCAGGGCAGAAAGAGACATAACCCAGAAGGGCCTCATCACCGGCGAAGACCGGGCAGCCCTTACGGCAGGCCGGGATATCTCCATGGGAAATACCATCTTCCACGGAAAGAACCAGGACATTTTGGATACTACTGCCGGTATCGCGGTAAAGGGGAAAGAGGGAGTCCTCCTCATGGAGTCGGGCAGAGATATCCACCTCACCGGTACCACACTGGCAGCTTTGGGAGATAAAGGCTCCATGATCCTTTCTACCGGTCACAATCTCACCATGGATACAGATGCTCTCGAAGCCAGGAAAGACATGACCGAAGACAGGGATAACTATATCCGTACCTATCGCAAGACGGAAACTACCAATACCCTGACTGCTGGAAGAGATATAACCATGACAGCAGGCAATAACATCAAAGCCAGAAATACAGCGATATCCAGTGAAAACGGCACAATTGGCGTCAAAGCAGGCAATGATGTGACTGTAGAAAACGGTTTCCAGAAAGCGGCAGACGACTATGGCTTGAAGTACAAGGAAAGCGGCTTCCTCTCCCACAAGAATACCGGGTTCAAGAGCCACGATGAAAGTAAGGCTGTGACAGGCAGTCTGCTTTCCGGTGATACGGTAACCATTGTTTCCGCCGGTAATACCGAAGTGACTGCATCTAACATCGTGGGGACAAATGATGTATCTATCGTTTCCGGCAAAGATACCACCATCACCAGTGCAGAAGAAGTGGAACAGCATGATTATGAAAAACGTGTCAAGAAGAGCGGCCTTTTAGGTGGCGGATTAGGTTTCACCATCGGCAGTGAAAAGCGAAATGATCAATATAAAGATGAAGACATTACGCAGAAGGGTTCTACTATTGGTAGCATTGCTGGTAATGTGACCATCGAAGCGAATAAAGACGTACATGTGAATGCCTCGGATATTATCGCCGGGAAAGACATTTCACTGACTGGCGAGAATGTAGACATTTCCAGTAAAGACAATGTGTATCATAGTGACGAAAAGCATGAGTATAAGAAGAGTGGGCTTACTGTCGCTGTTGGCGGTGCTGGAATCAATGCTATAGAATCTGTCGCAGCACCAGCCACTCGTATGACACAAGTCTCAGATAATCGTTTGAAAGCCCTCTATGGCTATGAGACGGCTGAAAAGATAAAGAAAAATGGAGATGCATTAAAAAATATCGTCAAGGGAAAGCTTTTTCCTACGATTTCTATCGGTATCGGTAGTAGCTCTAGCAAATCCGAAAGACATAGTACCATCACTGAAGCACAAGGCAGCTCATTGCAGACTGGACAAGACGTGACTATTAAGACGAAAGAGGGTTTGAGTGTCATAGGCTCTGACATTTTAGGTAATAACGTTACTCTGGACGCAGGCAAAGATATCCGTATTTCTGCTACCAAAGAAAAAGAAAAACAGAAGATTAGTCAAAGCAGTAAAGGTGGAAGTCTCGGCGTCAGCCTTTCCGCTGGTTCGGTAGTTTCTGTAGATAGTAAATTCTATGCTGGTAAAGGCAAAGAAAATAGCAGTACCACTAGCTACAAAGAGAGCACTGTAACGGCCAATGATACGCTGACGATGAAGAGCGGAAAAGATATCAGCTTTATTGGCAGTACCGCTAGCGGAAACAAAGTAAAAGCCGATGTAGGCAGGAATCTGGATATTGAAAGCGTGCAGACTAAGAAAGAGTATAACGAGGAAAACGCATCAGCCGGTATGAGCTTTGGTACATCGGCAGATAAAACCAGCTACGGTGGTAGTGCGTCCAAAGGGAACATGAAGAGCAATTACGAAAGCGTTACTGATCAGGCTGCTATTCGCGCTGGTGGAGATGGTTTTGATATTTCTGTCAAAGAAAATACAAATCTCAAAGGTGGTATTATTGATAGCGATGCAACAAAAGATAAGAATACTCTTACTACGGGTACATTGACGTGGGAAGATATGGACAACAAAGCAGATTATTCTTCTATAGGAATGGGCGTATCTCATAGCCATTATGGTGATTATGACCAAATGACACAAAAGCAGAAAAATGAAGTATACAATAAAAAAGGATTGACTCCGTCTATTTCCAGTGGTGCTAAAGGAAAGTCAAACTCTACGACTAATTCTGCGGTTGCAGCAGGTACCATTAAAATTACTGACCTGGATAAGCAAAAACAGAAACTAGCAGATTTGAATCGAAATGCTAAAAACAGCCTGCATCAATTAGGTGAAATCTTTGATAATCAAAAAATAGAAGAACGAGAAGAAATGGCAGGACTCTTTGGAAGAATCGCTTATAATGCAATTCATGATATGAAAGATGGTACAAAAAAGACCGCTATGCATGCACTAACAGGCGGTATTATGAGTAAGTTAAGCAATGGGAATTTTCTGGCTGGGGCCACTTCTGCTACAGTGAATAAGATGCTTATGGATGAAATAAAAAAAGCTTCTAAAGGTGATCCTGCTACCATGGAATGGATGAGTGCAATAGTGGGCGGTATCACCACAGAATTGGTATCTGGAAATAGTTTAATCGGTGCTAGTGTAGCAAGTAGTGCCACTAAAAATAATAGTCTTAGAGATGCTATTGATGCGATAAACGGGATATTTGATGCCAATGAAGCGTACGAAGAAGCAAAAGCAGACGACCATCAAAAAATATCAGATGATATATATGAAAGTGGAGCTGGTGAAGAAGAAAGTACTATGCGTGAAACAGGTGATGTTGAGGTAAATACGACCGATATAGCCAAAAATATAGAAGATAAGGCAGCTGAAACATATGGGGAGCCCTTGTCTGACAGCATGGATGAGGAAGAATATGAATCGAATAATGAATCCTTTGATGAAACGCCGCAATTGCCTCATGAAAATGGACCTACCAGTGATGATGCATTTAGTGCTTGGGAAGGTATGATGGGGAGTGCTTTAGATAATAAGTCTATGTCAGTTACAGGCAAAGTATTGCCAGTAGGTACAACTTTAACAACTACGTGGGATATTTTAAATGATGCAAGAACCGATTTGTATGGAGTAGGTGGTTCAGCGGGACGAATTCGTATGGACTTTATTGCAACAGGAGCATCACTTTCTGGATATTTACCATCAGGTAAGTATGCTGGGATTATTGCTGGTGCAGCAATGGGAGTGAGTATTTCTAAATTAAAAGATTATTATTTTCCTGAATTACCAGAATCAAAGAGGAACAAAGAAGATCAAAAAATATATAACGAGGCTAAAAATTCAATAGAATAGGAGATATACCTATGATGTATGTGATTATAGGATTTTTTTATATAATTGCCAGCCTGTTTTTATCTATGCATGATGAAAAGTTGATTGGATTAGATTTCCCTATTAAACCAAGCCCTAAAGTTATAGCAATTAACTTGATGATTTGTGTCGTATTTGGAGCAATTATCTGTAGTTTATATTTTGATAATATTTATTGGCGATTTGGAATTATAATTTTTTCTATTTTACTAAATGTACGGTTTAGATGTTTAAAAAAGATAGGAAGCAAAATGGAAACAATGGCAACTAGGAGTACGATAAAGTTTTGGGAGCAAAGAGAAATTCTCATGAATCTATTTACGTTTATATTATCATTTCTAACGTTATTAACATTTTTCAAATGAGAAAACTACCATGTTAGATGCTAAGATAAGCATAAATATTTCTGCCAATAAAAATGGCAACAGGACCAAAGAAACTACCAAATCTAGCGGTTCCAGCATTAGTGCTTCCATCGGTGTAGGCGGATTACAGGGAATAAGTGCGTCCTATAGCAAAGTAAAAAGTAATATACAGGAAAACGAAACAACCTATGAAAAGAGCCAGGTCACGGCTGAGCAAGACCTGACATTTACCAGTCGTAAAGATACTACCATCGTAGGAAGCGAGATGAAAGGTAACAAGGTAATTGGCGATGTAGGAAGCAATCTTTCTATTGAAACCAAACAGGATAAAAAGAGCTATGAGGAAAAGAATACCAGGGCAGGATTAACCATCAACTATGGCGTGAAGAATGGTAAAACCGGTGCTGGCGGTGGTGCGAGCAAAGATACCATCCAGAGCAGTTATGAAAGTGCTGCTAACCAGGCGGGAATCCATGCCGGTAGAAGAGGCTTTCACATTACCGTTAAAAATAATACTGGCCTGAAAGGCGGAGTAATTGGTAGTGATGCCTCAAAAGATAAGAATAACCTGACCACAGGTACGTTGACATGGGAAGATACTGAAAACAAAACAGATTATAAAGCCGGCGGTATGGGGCTGGCCTATTCTCCCAATGATAAGGGAAATGCACTGAACCGGAGAGGACTGCTGCCTGATTTAAGTCCTATGGTCAAAGATAAAGCAAATAGTACGACGAAATCTGCTATAGCAGAAGGGACCATCCATATTACCAATAAGGAACAGCAGAAGCAGACTATTTCCGGTTTGAATCGGGATACCGGGAACAGTCTTAACCGGCTGCAGGAAATCTTTGATAAAGCCAAAGTACAAGAGAAGCAGGAACTGGTCGGTATGCTGGAAAAGTATGGCAATCAAGCCATCTATAAATATGCCGAACGCAAAGGGTGGAAGGATGGCTCTACAGAAGAAATGCTGCTTCACGGTGCCTTTGGAGCTCTTATGGATGATATGGCCGGCGGTAATGTGACAGCAGGTGCTTTAGCTGGTAGTGTAAATGAATATGTCATGGGCTATCTGACAAGGACAAAGGGGGAAGAATGGGTACAGAATCATCCTGATACGGTACAATGGATTAGTGTTGGTGTGGGTATGGCACTAGAAAAATTGACAGATAGAAATATGACAGATACCGTTAATGTAGCTTTGGATGCTGCGAGATGGAACAGGTTAGCCTATGAAAGAATAACAAAAACTGATATTAAAGGTTTATTACGTAAGACGAATGGTAAGCAGATGACTGACAAAGAAATTGAAGGATTATTGAGCGATATTATTGACATGGTAAATGAACTTGATCCCAAAGCAGCACAGTCGAAATACTGGGAATATGGCAATGTAGAAACAGAAAATGCGGTCAAAGAATGTTTAAAAGAACATGGTATTTCAGATGAAAACTCCACTGCGTTTATGTATGAGTATAAAAAAATATATCAGGAAGCGGCTGCGGAAGACTCAGCAACATTCAAGAAGAGGACCGGTATCGATTTAGACAGGTACTCACCCAGTCCTGAGATTGGAAAAGAAACTTTTAAATTGCCTGCTATTTATGTCACAGCGGATAAAATTTATCCATTGTCAGAGGAATGTGAACATTCTGATATGTATGAAGCGGAAAAGGATTTGCGGCGAAATCTGGAGGCAGAATTAATTGCATCCAGACGGGAACCGGGGACTGAGATAGCTGCGGAATGGCCGGAATGGGCAAACAAAAATTATGGCGGATTAAAAGCGATCGGGTTTGTTGGGGCTGATGTTTCAGAAAAGATAGCAGATACGCCTATTGCATCGAAGTTCTTGCGACATAGTCTGGAAGGCAGCGGTAAATCATTGTCATTTGCACATGGTTCGGATGTATCAAGAGACTTGGAACACTCTGATGTATTGGCGGCCAAGGTCAGGAAATTATCCCGAAATCTAAAACCGGGTGAAAAGAAATACTTCTATTCATCAATAGATTTTAATAAAAGTGATGATAACTCACCATCTAAAGACCAGCAGTGGGCTTATGGAAAGGTTAAACTGGCCATTTGTGTTGATAAAAATACTAGGGGGAATATATCTTATAGTGGAGAAGTTGGCGATACCTATAATTTTGATTGGCACAAGGTAACTCAATCGAGCTATAAAAATGAATATATAAAGCTGATCATGAACAATGGCGCTGTATTTTATCAGGAGATTGGAGCATTACAACCATTTAACTGGATAGCTTCAATAAAAGGATTCGTTCATGGAGGCAGTTAATGATTAAAAAGTTATTTTCCAAAAAAGCAATTATAGTTATTTTAATGCTTTGGGTGGCATATCATATTCTCTTCGGCACAATACGGATGCTCGTTGATTTGAAATATCCTAATGGATCGAGCAGTAATACGGTAGTGGCGTTTGGAATGAATCTAAGAAGTGCAATATTTTCATTGCCTGAGGGAAGTGATAAATGGGTATTAAGAGACACGCAACCTGAAAAACAACAACCAGATGTATCTGGATTTAGATTAACTGGTCTTGATGAAAATGTATATGATTATGAAATAATGTATATGATTATGAAATTGAGATGGGGTTATTTTACCAGTATAAAATGTTTTATATATATGGACGAAATGGTTTCTGGATGATCCAGGCGGACCCTTTTCATATCAGGCTGTTACGCAATCAAAATATCCCCGCCAGGGATGCAGAGAAATTGGATGAGACCATTGCCAAGTATAATACCAATGGAAATCAGTTTACAGTAATAAACGATGAATCAGGGTTAACCTGGGAGGAGCGGAAGGCTTATAATCGCTTGAAAGATAAAGCGCAGCCCCGAATTGCAAAGCTGAAAGAGCAGGGGTTATATTCGTGATTGCCAATTTCAGTATTGCGAGGTATTGGTTAGATATTAATAAGCACGTTAGCGGCCTTCGTCATAGTGGCTGAGAGGGGGGACGCCTTCGGCGAAGTGGCTCAAGGGGAATGGACTGCGGCCAAGGGGATGGTGTGCCGCGTCAAATTATATAGCGGCACAAGTTTTTATTCAACGGCAAAGCCGTAAAATATATAATCTGCGGCGCTTCCAAATTTTGTGCGGAGCGAACTGGAGCGCAAGGAGTGGTAGCAACTGAGCATCCAGTGAGTCGCTTTCCACCCTTGGCCACAGGCTATTACCCTTCAGCCATTTTAACTACAACCGTCATCATGCTGGTGTAAAGCAAATTTCCTTGACAAGCCATTACCTATCCTGTATAATGACAATCGTCGTGGTGATTCCTATGTCTATCGAAAATATTGTAGAAAAGGGGGAGCTCCTGGATCAGTACGGAGCCCTTCTGACGGACCGGCAGCGAGACTGCCTGGACCTGTACTATAATGAAAATCTGACGCTGGCGGAGATCGCCGGCCATTTCCATATTTCCCGGCAGGCTGTCCATGATGCCATGCGGCACGGGGAGGAACAGCTCCTGGCCTATGAGTCGGCGCTCCACCTGGTGGCGGAGAGACCAAAGAAAGAAAAAGCGGCCCGGGAGCTCATGGAATTGATTCCGGATCAGTATCATACCAGAGCTCGTGTACTGATTGACTGTTTATGGGATTGAGGTGACCTTATGCCATTTGAAAGTTTAGGAGATAAGCTGCAGTCTGCGTTTAAAGATCTGCGGGGGAAAGGCAAGCTTTCTGAAAGTGATATTGACGGCGCTCTCCGGGAGGTCAGAAGGGCTCTTCTGGAAGCAGATGTCAATTTCAAGGTGGCTAAGGATTTCATCGCCCATGTTCGTGAAAAAGCCATGGGGGAAGAGGTCTTCGGCAGTTTGAAACCGGACCAGACGGTCATTAAGATCGTGCGGGATGAGCTCACGGAACTGCTGGGCGGCACCCAGAGCAAGATCACCCTTTCATCCACCGGCATGACGGTGATCATGCTGGTAGGTCTCCAGGGGGCTGGCAAGACCACCACTGCCGGTAAGCTGGCGCTTATGTTTAAGAAAAAAGGACACCGGCCGCTTCTGGCAGCCTGCGACGTGTACCGTCCTGCCGCTATCAAGCAGCTGGAAGTGCTGGGGCAGCAGACCGATGTACCGGTGTACCGGATGCCGCCGAATGTGGACCCTGTACACATTGCGTCCTATGCCGTGGATACGGCCAGATCCTATAACCGGGATATCGTCATTCTGGATACTGCCGGCCGTCTGACCATTGATGAGAAGCTCATGGCGGAGCTTCGGAATATCAAGGCTGAGGTGCATCCTCAGGAAATCCTGCTGGTACTGGACTCCATGACCGGCCAGGATGCAGTGACTACAGCCAAGGCTTTTGATGAAAACCTTGGCATCGACGGGACCATCCTGACAAAGATGGACGGCGATGCCAGAGGCGGTGCAGCTCTTTCCATCAAGACTGTCACTGGTAAGCCCATCAAAATGATTGGCGTTTCCGAAAAACTGGACGGCGGGCTGGAAGATTTCCATCCGGACCGCATGGCCGGCCGTATCCTGGATCTGGGTGATCTGGAAACATTGATTGAAACAGCCCAGAGAAATATGGATGCCGAATCCCTGAAGGATGCGGCAGGAAAGATTCGAAAGGGTGAATTCACTCTGGATGATTTCCTGCGGCAGCTGAAACAGGTGAGGAAGCTTGGTTCCTTCCAGTCCATTCTGGGCATGCTCCCGGGCATGGGCAAGTTCAAGGATCAGCTGAAGGACATCGATCTGGACGGTAAGGAAGTCAAGCATATCGAGGCAATCATCCTCTCCATGACCCCTGCAGAAAGGGCCAATGTGAAAATCCTGAACGGCAGCCGCCGGAAGCGCATTGCCAACGGCGCCGGCGTCAAGATTCAGGATGTGAATCGCATGATGAAGCAGTTTGCTGAAATGCAGAAGACCATGAAGAAGATGAGGGGCAAGAAGATGAATCCATCCAAGTTGGGAAATCTGTCCGGTTTCCCCGGGATGTTCCATAAATAATCGAGACCAATTCAAGGAGGTGAATTTCATGTTAAAAATTCGTTTGACCCGTATGGGTGCTAAGAAGAATCCTTTCTACCGTATCGTAGTTATCGACTCCAGAGAAGCAAGAAACGGCGCTCCTGCTGATACCATCGGCTGGTACGACCCTGCAAAACTGGACGCTCCGGTAAAGATTGATGAAGAAAAGGTTCTTTCCTGGCTTGGAAAAGGCGCACAGCCGACCGACACCGTTCGTTCTATTCTCAGAAAGAATGGCATCCTTGCTAAGTTTGCAGAAGCAAAGAAATAATGGGGGCCGCGTATGAAAGAATTAGTGGAAACACTTGTCAAGGCTCTGGTAAAGAACCCTGATGCCGTCTCCATTACCGTAGTCGAAAAGGGCAGCCTGGAGATTTATCAGGTCCATGTTGCCCCGGAAGACATGGGCAAGGTCATCGGCAGAAAAGGCCGCATTGCCAATGCAATCCGCACCGTTGTCAAAGCAGGTGCCCTGCGTGAAAACCGCAAGGTAGCTGTGGATATTATTTGAGAGGTGCCTTAATGGAAGAAATGCAGATTCTTGTTCCGGTAGCTGTGAAATCCAAGCTCACCGAGACATTAAAGACCACGCTGCTCAATGAAATCGGGCAGAATATCAGCCGTGTCGAACACGATATGGCGCAGCTTGAATTCGAAGCGAATGGCAAACTGGCTGAACAGGCCAAAATCAACATTCAGGCCGTCGCTCCTCTCCGCGCTCAGTACGAAGCCCAGAAAGCCCGTATGCAGCAGGTGAAGGATAAGCTGAATGCTGACAAGGAACACCTGGAAAAGCTGGCTATCGGTGCTGAACTGAACCGTCAGCCCATGAACCGGATCGTCACCGTCCATGTGGGGGATGACATGAACGCCTTAACCGGCGGCGAGATCCTGGTGGAAGATGGAAAGATCATCGCTTTCCGCAACTGATATGAAACCCGATGAAATGATAATCGTCGGCCGAATCGTAGCCCCGCATGGTGTGCGGGGTGATTTGCGTATTCTTCCCGATACGGACAGGCCGGAGATTTTTAAAAAGCTCAAAACCATCTATATCGGAGGGAAACCCTGCCATCTCCTTTCCGCCCGTCCCCACAAGAATGTGTACATCCTTCATGTGGAAGGGGTGGATGACAGGAACATGGCAGAAACCCTGATTTCCAAAGTGGTGGAAGTTCCTTTCTCGGAACTCCCCAAAAGGGAAGAAGGGTCCTACTACTACTTCCAGCTCATAGGGCTTCAGGTAGTGACGGAAGACGGAAAGGCTGTGGGGACTGTGAAGGAAATCATAGAAACCGGAGCCAACAATGTGTACTCCATCAGCACACCGGAAGGAAAGGAAATCCTGATTCCGGCCATACCGTCATGCGTTCTCTCCATTGATGTCGAGGCAGGACGTATGACGGTGCGCCTGCCGGAGTGGGAATAGTTTAACCCTGTGTGCCGGCTGCCCCTTCCCTATCGGAAAGAGACAGGCGGCGGAAAGCCGCTGTGAGGCTGTCAACTTGAAAATTGATATATTATCCCTGTTTCCGGAATTCGTGGAAGCATTCTTTCACCAGAGCATGATCAAACGGGCCCTGGAAGCGGGACTTATAGAAATGGCTGTGACCAATCCCAGAGACTTTACCAAAAGCCGCCACAGACAGGTGGACGACACCATTTACGGCGGCGGGGCAGGCATGCTGATGATGTGCCAGCCGCTTTTTGATGCCTGTCATCATGTGCTCCCCGAAAAAGGCCCACGGGACCGGGTCATCTTCCTGTCACCGGCAGGAAAGACCTTTAACCAGGACAAAGCCAAGGAACTTCAGCGGGACTACGACCACCTGGTGCTCATCTGTGGTCATTATGAAGGCGTGGACCACCGGGTAGAGGAACATCTGGCAGATGAACTCATTTCGATCGGCGACTACGTGCTTACCGGCGGGGAACTGGGAGCCATGGTCATCAGCGATGCGGTAGCCCGCATGGTGCCCGGCGTTCTGGGAGATGCAGGCAGCGCAGCCACGGATTCCTTCTACGAGCCCATCCTGGAATATCCCCAGTACACCAAACCGGCGGAATACAACGGATGGAAAGTACCGGACGTTCTTTTGTCCGGCCACCATGCTAACATCGCCCGGTGGAGAAGGAAAGAAGCCCTCCGCCGAACCATGGCATACCGCCCGGACCTTCTGGAAGGGCAGGAGCTCTCCAAAGAAGACAGAAAACTCATGGCGGAAATTAAGGAAGAACTGATTCATTCATAGAGTTTGCTTTCATAAGATGAAAGAAGACACTGATTT
>ERZ773109.653-NODE-653-length-20517-cov-8.674910_pt1 | contig 20517 bp, 15 predicted proteins | sample MGYA00580569_ERZ773109 | MGnify/ENA primary metagenome ERZ773109 (study PRJEB29015, sample SAMEA2737852) | human gut metagenome | biome: human gut; feature: human-associated habitat; material: faeces | place: China | collected 2012 ...
GCTCTAAGCACAGTAAATAAGCGAATAATTACCACCCATTTGCAAAAGAGGAGCTAAAAATAAAAAGATATCTTTCGATATCTTAACCTACTAGTACTACATCACGGATGTTTGGCACTTCTTCAAGCAATAAATCTTTGATTCCGCCTGAAAAATCTTCAGCAGCCATCATACATCCTTGACATGCACCTTTGAAAGATACATAGACAACATTGAATTCATCAACTCCTAATAGTTCAATGTCGCCTCCGTCATGTTGAATATAAGGGCGAATCTTATCTAAACAATCATTAACGGCTTTACTATCTACTACAGTATCCATAAAACAACACTCCTAACTTATAAAAATAGTGGACATAAGATCAATGGGACAGCAAGTCCAACCACAAATCCACCAATGACTTCGACAAATTTATGTCCAAGTACGTTTTTTAACTTTTCCTGATAGATGGGATCATCAAAGTGAAGTCCTGTCATTTCGCGTAAATCTTTGACTAATTGTTGGGTTAGTTCAATGTTTTTACCGGAATAGTAGCGTACGTGGCATGCATCGTACATAACGATAAAGGAAAAGATGGTGGTTACGGCAAATATGGCTGAGTCAAATCCTTCCTGAATTCCAATGGAAAGGGAAAGGGCTGTTACAGTTGATGAGTGACTGCTTGGAAAGCCACCACTTGCGAGGACCCAGTGAAAGTCCCATTTGCCAGTTCTATAATAATATACGACCGTTTTTAACACTTGTGCAAGTATATTGCTCAAAAGAGCTGTGACAAGTGGATATAAGGACGATGGTATCATAAACTCACACTCCTAACGAAAAACATTATATCACACATTGTTAAATCGTGGTATAATCATCCTTAGGATAGCTATGGAGGGAAATAAAAATGATTCAATTAGATTTAAATCATGCTTTCTTAAAAGAAGATGTAAAGGCTTATCAAGAACAAGTTCGCGCAATTGATGAAACTTTACAAAATGGTACATGTAAGGGTAACGACTTTATCGGTTGGCTAAACTGGGCTAACAATTATGATAAAGATGAATTTAGTCGCATTAAAGAGGTTGCCGCAAAAGTACGTGAAAATACAGAAGTATTCGTTGTATGTGGTATTGGAGGATCTTATTTAGGTGCTCGTGCTGCCATCGAAATGATGAATGGTTTATATGGTGACAACAAGCCTGAAATTATTTATATGGGAAATACTTTCTCATCTACTTATATTTCACAGGTTATGAACTATATTAAGGATAAGGAAGTTACAGTCAATGTTATTTCTAAGTCTGGAACTACAACGGAAACAGCATTGGCATTCCGTATCTTGAAACAATTTATGGAAGAAAAATATGGTGAAAATGCGAAGAATCGTATTATTGCCACTACAGACAAGGCTAGAGGAACATTAAAAGCATTAGCTGATAAAGAAGGATATGAAACATTCGTAATTCCTGATGATATTGGTGGTCGTTTCTCAGTTATTACTCCAGTTGGATTATTGCCAATCGCAGTAGCTGGTATTGATATCGATGCATTGATGAAAGGTTTACATGATGGTATGGGTGAATATGGAGATGCAGATCTTGAAAAGAACCCTGCTTACCGTTATGCGGTTGCTCGTCGTATTCTTCAAAACCAAGGATATGATGTTGAATTGTTAGTAAACTATGAACCACAAATGCAGATGGTTGCTGAATGGTGGAAACAATTATTTGGTGAAAGTGAAGGGAAAGATGGAAAGGGTATTTTACCGGATTCAGTATGTTTTTCAACAGACTTACACTCTTTAGGACAATTTGTTCAGGAAGGTAAGAAAGTATTGTTCGAAACAAACTTATATGTTGAAACACCAATGATCGATTTAACATTCCCTAATGATGAAGCAAACGAAGATGGAATGAACTACTTGGCTGGTAAGAGTGTAGACTGGGCTAATAAAATGGCTGCCAAAGGAACATTACAGGCGCATGAAGAAACTGGTGGAGTTCCAAATATCTTATTGACTATGCCAGGCATGACTTCTTATGACTTTGGTAATATGTGTATGTTCTTCTTCAAGGCCATCGCAATGACAACTTTGATGAATGATTCTAACCCATTCAACCAACCTGGTGTTGAAGTTTATAAAAAGAACATGTTCAAATTATTAGGTAAAGAATAATGATGAAAATAGAGATGTAAGCAAGTGTTTACGTCTCTTTTTTATACGCTTACAAATTAGATGAGACTAACCTCTATAGTGAATTTTACCTTTAAAATTTGACATGAAGCTCGTATAATAAACTGTGGTATTGAATATCTATAAAGGAGGAAATATTAATGCCTAGAGCAAAACAGTCTATGGATGGAAATACGGCTGCGGCTCACGTTGCGTATGCTTTTACAGACGTTGCTGCAATTTATCCTATTACTCCATCTAGTCCTATGGCAGACTCTATTGACCAATGGTCTGCAGCTGGACAAAAAAATATTTTTGGAAATCAAGTAGTTGTAAGTGAATTACAATCAGAAGCAGGTGCTGCTGGTGCTGTTCACGGATCATTAGCTGCTGGTGCATTGACTAATACTTTCACTGCATCTCAAGGTTTATTATTGATGATTCCAAACATGTACAAGATCGCTGCTGAACAATTACCATGTGTATTCGATGTATCTGCACGTACAGTTGCAACTCACGCATTGAACATCTTTGGTGATCACTCAGACGTTTATGCTTGTCGTCAAACAGGTTTCGCTATGTTATGTGAAACTAACCCACAGGAAGTTATGGACTTATCTCCAGTAGCTCACTTAGCTGCTTTAGAAGGTAAAGTACCATTCATTAACTTCTTTGATGGATTCCGTACTTCTCACGAAATTCAAAAAATCGAAAAATGGGACTACGAAGATTTAAAAGAAATGTGTCCAATGGAAGCAGTTGAGGAATTCCGTAAACACGCTTTAAATCCAGAACGTCCAACTATGCGTGGTTCTCACGAAAATGGAGATATCTTCTTCCAACACCGTGAAGCATGTAACACTGCATATGATGAATTACCTGCTGTAGTTGAAAAATACATGGGTAAAATCAATGAAAAATTAGGAACAAACTATGACTTGTTCAACTACTATGGAGATCCTGAAGCTGATCGTGTAATCATCGCTATGGGTTCTATTAATGACGTTGCTGAAGAAGTTATCGACTACTTAACTGCAAAAGGAGAAAAAGTTGGTTTAGTTAAGGTTCGTTTATACCGTCCTTGGTCAAGCAAACACTTATTAAAAGTTCTTCCTAAGACAGCTAAGAAAGTTGCCGTACTTGACCGTACTAAAGAACCAGGTGCTCTAGCTGACCCATTATACTTAGATGTAGCTACAACACTTCGCGAAGCAGGATTAAATGACATCACTCTTTGCGGTGGACGTTATGGTTTAGGATCTAAGGATACTCCACCTTCAAGTGTATTCGCTGTTTACACTGAATTGTTAAAAGACGAACCAAAACCTCGTTTCACAATCGGTATCGTGGATGACGTTACAAACTTATCATTGCCAGAAGTTAAACCAGCTCCTAACACTTCAACTCCAGGAACTGTTGAATGTAAATTCTGGGGTCTTGGAGGAGATGGTACTGTAGGTGCTAACAAGAACTCGACTAAGATCATCGGTGACCACACTGACAAATACATTCAGGCTTACTTCCAATATGACTCTAAGAAAACGGGTGGTATCACAATTTCTCACTTGCGTTTCGGAGACAAACCAATCCGTAGCCCATACTACATTAACCAGGCTGACTTCGTAGCTTGTCACAACCCTTCATATGTAGTAAATGGATACAAGATGGTTCAAGACGTTAAACCTGGTGGTGTATTCATGATCAACTGCCAATGGTCAGACGAAGAATTAGACAAACACATGCCTGCTGAATCTAAAAAATATATTGCAGACAACAATATCCAATTGTACACAATCAATGCCATCGATAAAGCTATCGAAATCGGTATGGGTAAACGTACAAACACAATCTTACAATCTGCATTCTTCAAATTAGCAAACATTATGCCAATTGACGAAGCTGTAGATTACATGAAAGCAGCTGCTAAGAAATCTTACTCTAAGAAGGGTGATGCAGTTGTTGAAATGAACTACAAAGCTATCGATGCTGGTGTTGGCGCAACTCACAAAGTTGAAATTCCTGCATCTTGGGCTAACCCAGAAGCTGATGCACCAAAACCTGAATTGTCAGGACGTCCTGCAACAGTTAAGATGGTTAAAGACATCATGGAACCAGTTAACAAAATGGATGGAGATTCATTACCTGTATCTGCATTTACTGGAAACATCGATGGTCAATGGGAAACTGGTGCTAGTGCTTACGAAAAACGTGGTACAGCCGTTACAGTTCCTGAATGGGATCCTGAAAAATGTATCCAATGTAACCAATGTGCATTCGTATGTTCACACGCTACAATTCGTCCATTCTTATTAAGTGAAGACGAAGTTAAGGCTGCTCCTGCACAAATCAAATTAGCTGATGTTAAACCAAAAGCTACAGAATTCAAATATACAATGAGCGTATCTCCATTAGATTGTATGGGATGTGGTGAATGTATCACTGTATGTCCAACTCAAGCAATCAAGATGGTTCCTCAAGAATCTCAAGCTGATCAACAACCAGTATTCGATTACTTAGTAGCTAACGTTTCTAAGAAAGATTCTGGATTCGCTGATGACACAGTTAAGGGTTCTCAATACAACCAACCATTGTTAGAGTTCTCTGGATCATGTGCTGGATGTGCTGAAACATCTTATGCTCGTTTAATTACTCAGTTATTTGGTGAACACATGTATGTATCAAATGCAACTGGATGTTCTTCAATCTGGGGTGGTCCAGCATCTGTATCTCCATATACAGTAAACAAAGATAGCTTACAAGGACCAGCATGGGCTAACTCATTGTTCGAAGACAATGCTGAACACGGATTTGGTATGCAATTAGGACAAAAAGTATTACGTGAACAAGCTATCGAAAAATTAGGTGCTATGAACGAAAGCGAAAAAGCAACTCCTGAATTCAAGGCTGCATTCGAAAAATTCATGGAAACTAAAGAAAATACTCGTACTAACACAGAAGCAACAAAAGCATTATTAGTTGAAGTAGAAAAAGCTGCTGAAGCTGGATGTCCAGATGCTAAAGCTGTATTAGACAAGAAAGAATACTTAGCTAAGAAATCTGTTTGGATCTTCGGTGGAGACGGATGGGCTTATGATATCGGATTCGGTGGATTAGATCACGTTCTTGCATCAGGTGAAAACGTAAACGTTATGGTATTCGATACAGAAATGTATTCAAACACTGGTGGACAGGCTTCTAAAGCATCTAACATCGGTGAAGTTTGTCAGTTCGCTGCAGCTGGTAAAGAAATGAAGAAAAAATCTTTAGCAGAAATCGCAATGAGCTACGGATACGTTTATGTAGCACAAATCGCTCTTGGAGCTAACCCTGCACAAGCAGTTAAATGTATTGCTGAAGCAGAAGCTTATCCAGGACCATCTTTAATCATCGGTTATGCACCATGTGAATTACACGGTATTGCTAAGGGTGGAATGAACCACTGTCAAGATGAAATGAAGAAAGCTGTTAAATCTGGATACTGGAACTTATTCTCATTTGATCCAGCTAAGAAAGAAGCAGGTAAGAACCCATTCACATTAACTTCTAAAGAAGGAGATGGAACTTACCAAGACTTCTTACACAACGAATCTCGTTACACTCGTTTAGTTAAACCATTCCCTGAAAGAGCAGAAAAATTATTTGCTAAGTCAGAAGAAGTAGCTAAAGAACGTTACGAACACTTACAACGTTTAGTTGAACTTTACAAGTAAGAAATAAATGAAAGAAGCTGATTAATTTCGGCTTCTTTTTTTGTGCAAATTAAAAATTATTACTATAATGGTTGTAAGAGGTGTTTACTTATGGGAAAAGGAAAATTAAATCGAATTACAGATGTAGAAGGTGTACTTGTAGGGCATAAGACAATTAGTTCAGGAACTCACCAAACAGGTGTTACATTTATTCGTACGGCTGAAGATGTATTTCATCAAAAGCTAGCTTGTGGTTGTAGTATTCTAAATGGTTTTGGCAAAACAACTGGCTTACCACAAATTATGGAGTTGGGTACTTTGGAAAGCTATATTTGTTTGACAAACACTTTAAATGTGGGTGTTGTTCAACAAGCTTTGGTGGATATCATGGTAAAAGAAAATGAAGATCTAACAAGTGTTAATGTTGTCGTTGGAGAATGTAACGATGGATATCTAAATTCGATTCGTGATTGCGTTGTTACAAAAGAAGATGTATATGATGCGTATCGTGATTGTAAAAAAGAGTTTGAACTTGGCAGTGTTGGTGCAGGGCGAGGCATGTCTTGTTTTGAAATGTCAGGTGGTATTGGATCGAGTTCAAGAATCTTTGAAATTGATGGGAATACATATACTCTAGGTGTTCTTGTACTTTCTAATTTTGGTTTAAGAGAACAGTATCTATTAGATAGAGTTGAGGGGAATCAATTGCCTTTAGAACAAGAAAAAGGTTCCATCATGATGATCATTGCGACAGATGCCCCGTTAAGTGATCGTCAATTACGTAGAGTTTGTAACAGAATGCCAGTCGGTTTAGCTTTAACAGGATCGCATATGGGCAATGGTTCGGGTGATATTGCGATTGCGTTTAGTACAGCTAATCGTTTTGGAGATGAAAAGATTCATACTTTAAAACAAATCAATGACAACAAGATCAATGTTGTGTTTGATGCAGCCATTGAATCTTGTAAAGAAGCTGTGCATGTATCTTTAATTGAAAATGAAGAGGTAACGGGTCAGTCTGGACATGTTCGTAAGTGTTTAAATCAAGTGAAGATTTCATAGTGAAATCTTCTTTTTTATGTTATATTTTTTTTGGTGATTATATGAAGAAAGTAATGTTTGATTGTGATGATACACTCTATGATTTATCTTGGCCATTTCGCAAGTGCATGGAAGAATTCCTTCCGAATGTAGATGTGGATATGGATTTATTTTATGCGGATTATCGTAAGTTTGGAGATATGATTTTTGATGATCTTCAACAAGGAAAGATTACGGTTGATGAATCTGGCGTTTATCGTATTGAAAAGGCTTGTGAAAAGTATGGGATTATTTTTTCTCATTCAAAAGCTGTAGAGTTTCAGTCTCGCTATAAATATTATCAGCATCATATTGAAATGGATGCACCATTGATTGATTATTTTTCGAATTGTGAAGATGAACTTGCGATTTTGACAAATGGAGAGGATGCGCATCAAAGAATGAAATTAGAAGTGCTTCATGTCTTTGATTATTTTAAACCTGAAAATGTTTTTACGAGTGGTCAAATTGGTGTCGCAAAACCAGATGTGAATGCATTTAAAAAGTGTATGGAAGCGATGCAGGAAGATATAAGTGAATGGTATTATGTGGGTGATAACTATATCAATGATATGCAGGGGGCTAAAAGTGCAGGCATGAAGACGATTCATTTTAATCGTCATCATCAAGTAAGTGGGCCTTGTGCAGATCATGTGGTATATAGTGCAAAGGAATTGGTTGAATTCATTAAAAAAGACTAGATTGAACTAGCCTTGTTAAGAATGTCGTAATGGCATTCTTTTTTTCTACAATTCTTCTTCACCCATGATTTCATCAGACCATATTTCTTCTTGCTCTGTGGGTTCATTGTAATCTTCAAATCTCTCATCAAGTGTTTGTTTGTTCATATAGTATCTCCTAACATAAGTATATATGAAATTAAGTTCAATTTAAATAGGAGGTTAAGTAGGCATAAAATCACATTTGTGGTAAAATAGTTCTGTATGTTTTGATAAGGAGTAATTATGTTTATAACAACAATTCATTCTATTGATTCATTAGAAAAATTGAAAAGAGCAAAGGCCGATGCCGTGATCATTGGTGTTGAACATTATTCCATTCGTACGAGTATTACGGTAAAAAAAGAGGATTTACAGCTTTGGAAGAAGAAGTGTAAAAAGCTTGGCCTTAAATTATATATCAACTTTTTAAGATTATGTATGGATGAAGATTTATCGGGTGTTCGTGAATACTTTTCTATTTTTAAAGAATTGGATGTGGATGGTATTTATTATGCAGATGAAGGTCTATATTTTGAGGCGAAACAATTGGGGATTGAATCCAAATTGATTTATCAACCGGAAACATTGGTGGCTTCAAGTGCAGATGTGGATTTCTATATGTCTTTAGGCATTCAATCTGTATCTTTAGCTCATGAATTGAGTCTTGAAGAAGTGGTAAGTATTGGAAAGCACAATCCGGATATTGAAATCTTAGTGCATGGGTATTTCTCAATCCTATATTCAAGAAGACCTTTGGTCACTAACTATTTAGAGGCTGTGAATAAACCGGTTTGTTCTTTGCCGTGTCATTATGACTTGGTTGAACAAACGCGACAGCAGCGTATGCCAATTGTGCAAGATGAGTCGGGTACACATATCTTTAGTGAAATGCCAATCAACTCATTACAGGAGATGTGGGATTTTACAGATGTAGGAATGCATCGCTTCCGCATTGATTCTTTGTTTTTTGATGATGATTGGACTGTTGAAATCTTGGGTTTATATGATTTAGCTTTACAAGGAATTAAAATTACGGATGATGAGTCGACAAACCGTTGGTATTTAGAAGAGACAATTAAGAAAAAGGAGGAGCAAGTAAATGAATAAGATTGAATTATTAGCTCCTGCTGGAAATTTAGAAAAAGCAAAGATTGCGATTTTATATGGGGCGGATGCCGTATATATTGGTGGTAAGCAGTTTAGTTTGCGTTCGCGTGCTAGTAACTTTTCCATTGATGAAATCGCAGAATTGGTTAAATTTGCGAATGCACATAACTCTCATGTGCATGTAACTGTAAATATGCTTCCGCACGAGTCGGATTTGGATGGGATTGAAGAGTATTTAAAAACGTTGGATTCGATTGGTGTGCATGCGATCATTGTGGCAAGTCCATCGATTATGATGTTGGCTAAAAAACTTGGATGTCAATTTGAGGTGCATGTATCAACGCAGCATTCTTCTACAAACTCAAGTGCTGCAAGATTCTGGAAAGAAAAGGGTATGGACCGTGTTGTGCTTGCCAGAGAATGTCAAATGGATGATATTCGTTCGATTTGTGAAGAGAATATTCTTCCGATTGAAGTCTTTATTCATGGCGGCATGTGTATTTCTTTTTCAGGACGTTGTGTATTGAGTAATCATATGACGCTTCGTGATGCGAATCGTGGTGGGTGTGCACAGAGTTGTCGTTGGAAATATCATCTAATGGATGGTGAAACAGAACTGAGTGATCCGACCAATTTATTTTCTATGTCTTCAAAGGATTTGCAGGCGGTGGATTATATTGAGGATTTCATCCATATGGGTGTAGCGTCTTTAAAAATTGAAGGGCGTATGAAAAGTGCGTATTATTTAGCTACGGTTGTATCAAGCTATCGTATGTTGATTGATTATATTTATGAGCATGGGCATGCGGATGTTGAAATCATTGAGCGTGTGAAAAAGGAAATCGCCAAGGCAGAAAATCGACCGACAGGGCCGGGCTTCTATAATGGGCTTCCTGGATATAAGGTGCAGTTGTATCAAGATCATGATGAAACGGTAACGCAGGAATATGTAGCCATTGTACAGGATTATGACAAGGAAAGTCAGATGGCGACTTTGCAGGTAAAGAATCATTTTATGCCAAATCAGGATTTAGAAATATTTGGTCCTCACATTTTAAGTACAATTGTACATGTAGGGGATGTGTATGATAGTGATGAGAATGTATTAGAGGTTTGTAATAAGCCGATGCAGATCGTACATACAAAGTGGTCTGGGCCAATTGAAGTGGATGCGATGATTCGTAAGATAAGATAAGTGGAAGAGGTAAGTAAGATGAAATTAAGTCAGAGTTTCTTTTATACATTAAGAGAAAATGCGAAAGATGAAGATAGCGTATCAAGTAATTTGTTGGTGCGTGCTGGAATGATCAAAAAATGTTCAAACGGAATCTATATGATCATGCCTATGGGAAAGAAGGTTCTTTCTAAAGTAGAAAATATTATTCGTGAAGAAATGGATGCGAAAGATGCACAAGAATTGTTGATGCCAGCATTGATTCCAGAAGATGTATATGTGCAATCGGGTCGTCGTGAGGCGTTTGGATCTAATATGTTTTCATTGAGTGATCGTTATAATAAGCGTTATGTTTTGGGTCCAACACATGAAGAATTGTTTGCGGTAGCGAGTAGTATGGATGGAAAATCTTACAAGGATTTCCCTTATAACTTATATCAGATTCAAACGAAATATCGTGATGAAACTCGTCCTCGTTATGGATTGATTCGTGTTCGTGAATTCATCATGAAGGATGCGTATACATTTGATGTGGATGAAGCTGGGTTGGATGTAGCTTACAACAAAATGTATGATGCGTATTGTCGTATCATGGATCGTTTAGGATTGGAATATAAAATCGTTAAAGCGGATACCGGAGCTATGGGTGGTTTATTATCTGAAGAATATCAAGCTCTATCAAGTATTGGTGAAGACGTTGTTGTTGGATGTGAAGGTTGTGACTATTCAAGCAACTTAGAAATCACGGAAGTTGTAGATACAATGGAAGATTCTTGTGAAGAAGAACTTTCTATGGAAGTTGTTGATACACCTAATGCGAAGACAATTGAAGAAGTGGCTGCTTTCTTTGGTAAGAAGGAAAGTGATTTCGTGAAAACATTACTTTACAATGTAGATGGAAAAGTCATCGCATTCTGTATTCCTGGTGATCGTGAATTAAACGAAACAAAGGCATTGAAATTATTGGGTGCAAACGAAATGGAAATGGCAAGCTTTGAACAAGTAGAACAAGTTACACATGCTCGTGTTGGTTTTGCAGGTCCAGTGGGTATTGATTGTCCTGTATATATGGATCGTCAAATCAAACATATGAAAAACTTCATTGTAGGTGCTAACCAATCGGATCGTCACATAAAGAATGTGAACTGTAAAGATTTTACGCCTGTTGAAGTGGCAGACTTATGTCAGGTTAAAGAAGGGGATATTTGTCCTAAGTGTGGTAAGAAGTTAACTTTCCAACATGGTATTGAAGTGGGTAACTTATTTAAATTGGGTACAAAATATTCTAAGAGTATGAATCTATACTATACAGATGCCAATAACCAATTACAACCTGTTTGGATGGGAAGCTATGGTATTGGTCTAGAAAGATGTATGGCTGCCGTTGCAGATCAGCACCATGATGATTTTGGTATTAAATGGCCAGTAGAAATTGCACCATTTAGACTTGCGATCGTTCCTGTTTCTTTAAAGGATGAAGAACAAGTAAAGATTGCGAATGATTTATATAATTATTGTAAAGAACACAAGTTCGATGTGATTTTAGATGATCGTAATGAGCGCCCAGGTGTTAAATTCAAGGATATGGAATTAATTGGTGTTCCTTATCGTATTACAGTGGGTCGTGGTATTAAAGAAGGAAAATTAGAGTGGACAGATCGTTATACGGGTGAAAAGACTGAAATTGCGATTGAGGATGTATATTCTGAAATTGAAAAAGTTTTCGCTATGTAAACGCTTGTACTTGGAATATAAACAAAAAAATGAGTTTTACATTTACTTTCAATGAGTTTTCATGTATATTAGTCATAGTTAAAGGAGTGTAATTATGCAAAATAAAATTGAAATTTTTAACAACCAGGTTATTATCAACTATAATTTGGCATATCCAAAGAGTCGTGAGGTTTTATTGAGATCTCATACGTTCGCAAAATTCGTTCAATATTTCATTGAATATCAAGAAACAGATAATGCGAGCATGTATGCGTATTTGACAAAGAATGGTGAATTGAAATCAAAAGAAGCTGCTTATGATTTCTGTCATTTCTTACGTTTATTGTCAATCTTTACTTGTGAAGAATTAGAAGATGAATATTATCTTTCAGATAAAAATGCTACTTTAAGTGTTATTGAAGAGATGTATCGTAATTGGCGTTCTTTACAACGTTTTGGATATATGAAGAGTGATAATTCAACGGATTTTGGTATTAATACATTAGTGGCATTTGACTCAGCTTCAAATGATTTAATTCTTCGTACATATCGTTTGTTTGAAGAAAAATTAATGGTAAGACCAAACTTAGTGTATCGTCAGGTACAAGCTGGAACAAATGCATGTTTCTCTGTTCACACTTTAGATAAAGTATGGGCTGATGAATATGCAGCATTACAAGATATTCCAATGATCGATACAGTTATGTTAAGAACTCCAATGATTTTGCATCCAAAATCAAGTAAACGTACAGGTATGTTTACTGAAATAGATACACAACCAATGACATATTTCAAAAAGGGAGAATCAAACTGGTTCTGTTATCCTTGTAAAGTTGGAGCTTTATTATGTTTTGTATACTTCAACTCAAAATATATGTCTAGTGCATTGAGTATGGCTAACTTATTTGAATTAGCTACAAAAGAAGAGAGTGCTCAAAAACCAGATCTTGTTGTGATTTTTGGAAATGATGATGGAAATGACGCTACAAACTTCTATTATGATGAGGCCAATGATATTTGGGTAGGATGCATTAGTGACAATCCTCGTATTGAATACTTTGGTTATTTAAAGAAAATGTGTTTAACATTACACAACTTGGCACAGATGAAAAAAGGTTGGTTACCAATCCATGGTGCTTTCGTAAACATTTATTTAAAAGATGGAACTAAGAAAGGTATCATGTTGATGGGTGATAGTGGTGCTGGTAAATCCGAATCCATTGAAGCATTAAAAGCAGCTGCTGGCGATATGATTCGTGAAGTAGAAGTTGTATTTGATGATATGGGAACAATTCACTTAGAAGATGGAGTTCCATATGGTCAGGGAACTGAAATTGGTGCCTTCATTCGTCTAGATGACTTGGATCCAGGTACTCCATATCGTGACATGGACCGTTCAATTTTCATGGCTCCAGAAAATCCAAACTCACGTATGATTCAGCCTGCGGCTCCATATCGTGTTGTTGTTCATAACCACAAAATTGATTTATTTGCGTACGCAAACAACTACACAAATGAATTTGGTTTAAAGAAATTGACTGTACAAGAAGTAAAAGATACTTGTAAGTTAGGTAAGCGTATGGCTTTGGGTACAACGCAAGAAGTTGGTATTTCAACAACTTACTTCGCAAACCCATTTGGTCCTATGCAAAAACAAGAACTTTGTGAACCAATCATTGACACAATGTTCCAGGCTCTAGAAGACAATGGTGTATTTGTTGGTGAAATCTATACTCACTTAGGATTCGATAAATCAAACCGTAAAGGTTTAAATATTGCGGCTCAGCAATTATTAGAATTCATTCAGAAAAAGGATTAAATATGTTCAACAATGATTCTATGAATTATTATTCAACAAGCACTTTAAAAAGTGCTTTGTTGAAGTCTTATGCATGGATGGCAATTGCCTTATGCATCACAGCTATTGTTTCTTATGGTTTATATACCACAAATGCTTTATTGATCTTATTAAGTGCAGCGCCATTTCTATTTATGTTGTTTGTGATTGCACCATTTATCTTGTCCATTGCCTTTGGCGTATCTATGGCAAGATCTACATCAGGTACAGGTATGAAGGTCATGTTAGTGCTTTATGCAATCTGTATGGGTGTTTCACTTACTTCGATTGGCTATGTATATGATGTAGCTACCATTGGAACGGCTTTTCTAGTCAGTGCAGTTTACTTTATTAGTTTAGCTGTTATTGGTACAACTTCTAAAAAAGATTTTACTAGCTTTGGCTCATTATGTATGGTTGGACTATTTGTATTGATTATTACCCAATTGTTTATGATGTTGTTTAGAACAAGCATGGATGTACGCTTGCTTTCTATTATCACTCTATTGATTTTTACAGGTATCACAGTTTGGGATGTTCAACGAATGAATCGTTTATTGATTCAATCGGATGGTTCAGTCGTAGCACAAGATAAGATCGCAATCTTCATGGCTTTGCAGTTGTATTTGGATTTCTTGAATATCTTCTTAAGAATCCTACAATTAATTGGCATGGGAAATCGTAATAATAAGTAGATGTATTCGGGTAACCAAATAATCTAGGGGTCTATTTAGGGGACTGATGCCATAAAGGCGTTATCCTATAGACCCCTAGATTTGTTTTTAAGGATTAAAAGGATTTCAGTTATGGTTATAAACTGGAATCTCTTTTTAAATCTTTCGGTTAACGATTAAAGGATTCCATTGGCCCATTTGAAAGGCGTGCGTATTATTCTTTTTCTATAGACTTTTATTATTGGTATAAGATTCCTTCTTAAGAGCTCTGCAAAATCAGTCAATTATAAAAAGTTTATGCACTATAATGCATTTATATGATTTTTTCGTCGATTTATGCTATATTAAGTACCCGCGATAACTACGAAAAAATCGTGTTGTCCCTTGAGCCGGGTCTTGATGCTTCCTACGATGGCATCAAATCCGAAAATCTCATCGACTGGCTGCTTGACGAGTAAGCACTGCATTTCTAAGGGAAATTCAAAAGTTTTTGCAGTTCAAGTCTGAAACATATTTGAATTGAACACTTTCGTAGTTGTACATAGACACAATTGAAGATTCAAAGCATCTGTTCATATGAGCAGGTGCTTTTCTTTTGCTCATTTTGAAGGAGATTGATTTAAGTGGTATCTTTTCGAGGTTGTTCAAATCCCAGGGACAAGCCTCAAAACAGCACGGTGGATAGAGATGAAAACGGTCGGCTGTACTACACCTATTACCGTGGCTTGGCCGAAGCTATAAATATAAGGATTTTCCCGTAACTCTTCACCCCTCGGATGTGCTTTTCATTCCTGCCCTGGGCTTTGACGGTCTGATTGGCTACAGCCCCATCACTATGGCGATAAACGCCATCGGTATGAGAAAAGTACGGCGCAAAATTCTTCGCCAACTGTGCCGCACCTGGCGGTGTGCTGGAACATATCGGCACGATCAAAGAACCGCAGTTGCGATACGTATCACATCACAATTACGGTTCTTATTTGAATGTAAACAATTATAATGATACGAAGAAAAATCATGCAACGATTGTTAAGTTAATAGCAACTTTGAAGTGTGCTACAAAAACCACAGTTTTGTAATTTGGTGTTAAAACATTCTATTATTATCAATCGAATACATGGATTAAATAATAAAAATGGAGTAGTGTAATACTACTCCAAAGGTTTTTGATAGAAGTTTCCGTAGAAGTTTACTGTATTGTATGTATTGATCAATACTTTAGGATCGACCTTTCTTACGTTATCTACAACGTCTCTTAATTCATATGTAGAAATAACGGCTTTACATACATAATACTTACGATGGCTATATGCACCATAACATTCAAATACGCTCATACCATGACGACAAGTGGCCATAAAGGCATCGATAAGTGGGTCTGGATCGTTTGTCGTAAATTCAACGGTAATTTGTGCATAGCGTTGATATAGAGATGAGATTGTCTTTGTAGATAAGAATTGGAATAGGATAGAATATCCGGCATAGATCCATCCGCATAAGTATCCAAAGATAATGATCATAGCACAGTTATAGAAGAATACATAGTCCCAGATTCCTCTATGAATCTTACTAGAAACGTATTGAGCAATGAAATCTGTTCCTCCAGTAGATCCTCCAGCTCTTAAGGCTAGGGAAATGGAGAAGCCCCATAAGAATCCTCCAAATAGTACGTTTAAAATTTGATCTTTAAAGAAAGGTTCAAAATGGAAGATGGAAATAAAGAAGGATACTAGAAAGAATTGTACACAACTCAAAAAAGTGAATCTTGGCGAGATGTGTTTATAACAAAGAATAGCTGCAGGAACATTTAATGCGATGATTCCAACTTGTGTCGGAAAGTTAATGTTCCATAAAGCACATACTTTATTGATCAATAGGGCAAGTCCAGTAAATCCGCCTGAGATCAAATTGCACGGTGCCATAAATACATTTAATATGTAGCACTGCATAAAAGCACTGAATACAATCATTATGGTCGACGTCAATAGTCGTAGCTTCTTTTCTTTTTGAAGCTGATGAATAATGTGTTGCATAATATAAAATACCTCTTGTTCATTGACCATCTAATCATAGGTCATTTGTCAAATAAATTCAACCAAAATTGGAAAATGTATGTTTTTTAAAAAAATGTAAAAAAATTAAATTTTTTCTTGCTTTTTATTTGGCGTTGAGGTATTATATATGGGCAGTCAACGAAATGGTTCCGTAGCCAAGTGGTAAGGCAATAGACTGCAACTCTGTGATCATCAGTTCAAATCTGATCGGAACCTCCATAAATGATGGGGTCGTGGCGGAATAGGCAGACGCAACGGACTTAAAATCCGTTGGGAGAAATCCCGTGTGGGTTCAAGTCCCACCGTCCCCACCATCGTTTATATACAATCAACAAGTTACGGTTCCGTAGCCAAGTGGTAAGGCAATAGACTGCAACTCTGTGATCATCAGTTCAAATCTGATCGGAACCTCCATAAATGATGGGGTCGTGGCGGAATAGGCAGACGCAACGGACTTAAAATCCGTTGGGAGAAATCCCGTGTGGGTTCAAGTCCCACCGTCCCCACCATTTTTTGGAAAAGATAGCTAGAGACAAATGTTTCTAGCTTTTTTCGTTTATTAAGCTTTTGGTTTCGGAATAAGAAAATATTACATGTGAAAAAACAGTAAATGTCACAACAGATAAATTGTAGGGCATGAAAAAAAGTTGCCTTGGCTGCAAGCTGTTTGGCATATTAAACACCACATGTAATACAGAATCTTGAATGACATTCCAATTGTCAAATTCTGTACATTCAAACTGGTCAAAGCCAAGATAACAAGTATGGCAAAAAAGAGAACGTTCTACATTATCAAGAATACAAGGAAAAAGAGAAACTGATCAACAGATAAAAAAAAGAAATATACAGAAGAAGATTACTTGTATGAGGTGCAGGTATTGGATTCAAACATCAAAAGATTGAAGAGCATCATTCGCAATCTAAAATTCAGAAGAAATCGGAATGAGTTCATGTTTAAAAGAAAGATGCCTTCTGTATGTTTTACCTATCCTATAAATATACTAGCATCAACATGATATTTTAAATTTATGGGGATGAATACATTAGTACATATGATGATTTTTCGCTTGTGATTCTTTTAAAATCAAATGAACTAGATTTTGATTCACTGATGGAAATTGAATGTTTTAGGAATTCTATTTGAGTTTGGAAGAGAATCGAAGAAATCAAATTCGTGAAGAATTTGAAAAGATTGAAATCGTAGATTGATTTATTTTTGTTTCTTGGTAAACTTATCGTTGCGAGGTGGACTATGAGTATATTAACAGTTGAACATTTAAGCCATGGATTTGGTGGAAGAGAAATATTTGAAGATGTATCCTTTCGTTTGTTGAAGGGCGAAAAAATAGGGTTAGTTGGAGCGAATGGGGAAGGTAAATCTACTTTCATGAAAATCATTACGCGTAATTTAGAGCCAGATTCTGGAAAGATTAATTGGTCAAATAAAGTGAAGAGTGGTTACTTGGATCAGCATACGGTATTAGAAAAAGGAAAGACAATTAAAGATGTGCTTCAAGATGCGTATTCTGAATTGTTTGATATGGAAAAGACAATTAATGATGCGTATATGAAGATGTGTGATTGTTCTGAAGAAGAAACCAATGCATTGTTGGATGAAATTGGTGAACTTCAGGATTATATGGAACATCATGATTTTTATTTGATTGATTCTAAAATCGATGAAGTTGCCCAGGCTTTAGGACTAAAGGATATTGGTTTAGAGCGTGATGTTGAAGAGTTGTCTGGTGGACAACGAACAAAAGTTTTATTGGCTAAGTTATTGTTGGAAAAACCAGATATCTTGTTGCTAGATGAGCCAACAAACTATTTGGATGCTGAACATATTAGCTGGCTGAAGAATTATTTATTGAATTATGAGAATGCGTTTATTTTAATTAGTCATGATATTCCATTCTTAAATGATGTTGTAAATGTGATTTATCATGTAGAGGCTCCAAAATTAACACGTTATGTTGGAAATTATGATGAATTTAAGCGTGTTTATGAGATAGAGCAGAAACAATTAGAAGCAGCATATCAAAGACAAGTCAAGGAAATTGAAAAATTAGAAGATTTTGTGGCTCGTAATAAGGCTCGAGTTGCCACTCGTGGAATGGCAAATTCAAGAGCCAAAAAGCTTAAAAAAATGGAACGTATCGAACTTCGTGCTCAAAAACCAAAGCCTGAATTTAATTTCTTATTAGGAAAGACACCATCTAGAGTCATTGTAGAGGTAAAAGATTTTGTGATTGGATATGAAGATGCGATTAGTGCTCCTATGAATTTAACACTAGAAAAAGGGATGAAGATTGCCTTGACAGGCGCCAATGGTTTAGGAAAATCAACGTTATTAAAGAGTTTAATGGAATTAATTCCTAGTATTTCTGGAACTTTACATCATGGAGAACATGTTGATTTTGGATATTTTGAACAAGAAACGAAGAATGAAAACTTAACATGTATTGATGCTTTATGGAATCATTATCCAATGTGGACGCAATATGAAGTACGTACTGCCTTGGCTAAATGTGGTCTTACTACAGATCAGATTGAATCCAAAGTCATGGTATTGTCTGGAGGAGAACAGGCTAAACTTCGTTTGTGTATCTTAATGAATTATCCACATAATGTATTAGTGCTTGATGAACCAACAAACCATTTGGATCAAGATGCCAAAGATGAATTAAAAAGAGCATTAAAGGAGTATAAGGGAACTTTATTATTAGTATGTCATGAACCAGACTTTTATGAAGGATTAGTGGACGAAGTATGGGATATGCGTAAATATTCGTTGAAAGTATAAGAGAACTTTGGTTCTCTTTTTTTGTGCTTATTTGGACAGCATAGTGACCAATTTTACCATATATATATATAAATTTAATGGTTAAAATATAATAAAAGAGAGGTACATTCTATGAGCTGGATTGAAAAAACAACAAAAAAACGAATCAAACAATTGGATGAACATTCAGAATTGAATTCGTATGAATTTGAAGAAAAGGGAAACAAAATGATGAAGAATATTAAGTTCTATGTGATTCTTATCTTTGCAGCTGTATTAGTTTTGGCACTTTGGTACCAATGGAATCATCCAGAAATTAATATATTTCCAATTTTTTTTCCTATATTAGTATAATGAGTTGGCTCGATAAAATAGCTAAGAAAAGATTGGCTGAATTAGATGCACATCCATAATTGAACTCAGATAAATTTTTGGAAAAGATGTGTACGCTATATTTCGCTATTGTTTTGATATGACTCAGAACATTTTGAAATCTGGATCTTCGCACAAAAATAAAAATAGCCACAATTGTGGCTACAACAACATAAATCCAATACCTACGATAACTCCAGTTATAAATAGGATGGAAATGGTTCTTAAAATGTCTTTCTTTTTGGCTTCATAACGAATCATCACAATTAAACCAAGTCCTGCATTTGTGACAAGTCCTGCAAGTAAGGATCCAAAGGATAATTCACCAGCCGTATAGAGTTGTGTTAGAACAACGGTAGCTGCGCAGTTTGGAATAAAACCGAATAGTGCAGCAATGATGGGTTGGAATAAATTATCTTGAAGTAAGATCATTGATAATGTTTTTTCTCCTATGAATTCCATTAATAGTGTTAATACAAAACTAGTAATAAAGATGAATACATAGATTTTTAAAGATCTTAATAGGGCGCTGATCCATAATGGATATTCAGGATAGCAACATGGACAGCTTGATCCTGAACTTTCTTCTTCCTCGTATTCTTCATCGTCATAATCCTCTTCTTCCATATCTTCGAAGCGGAGGATTTTTTGATTGCGGAATAGTATGTGATCGGTAATTAGTCCAACAAGGATTGCGATAACTAATTTTAATCCTAAAATACCAAGTAGAGATGAATACATCTTTGGATTACTAATTAGGATTGGGATGGCTTCATCACTTGTCGCAATCATAACACTGACGAGTGTTCCTAATGTAATGTTATTTTGAACAAACAACATAGCGGCTAGAATACTAAAGCCACATTGTGGAATCAATCCAACGATTGCGCCTAGAATGGGTCCAAGTCTTTGTAGTCCAAAGAAAAGTTTATCGTCTTGTGTATTCTTTCTTTCAAAAACTTCTAATATACAATAAGTAATATACAATAAGGGCAGCATAGCCCATGTATCGTGTATGGTATCTAAAATAATGTCTATAAAATTCAAAGGTAGTTCCTCCTAACTTACATAAGTATACACATTTTTTCAAAAATTGCACTTGACGTACTCTCATCATTAAAATGACGAGATTCTCTTTCTCACAATGCGAGAAA
>ERZ773109.654-NODE-654-length-20504-cov-41.728691_pt1 | contig 20504 bp, 19 predicted proteins | sample MGYA00580569_ERZ773109 | MGnify/ENA primary metagenome ERZ773109 (study PRJEB29015, sample SAMEA2737852) | human gut metagenome | biome: human gut; feature: human-associated habitat; material: faeces | place: China | collected 2012 ...
CAATTGCACCTGAACCGATAGCAATCGCAATAATTTCCGGGCTGATGTCGGGATACAGCGGCAGCACAATGATCCATATTTATATTTTCTTCTCCAGGTTGGCGATGCCAGTTGGCATGTTTTACTTACTTGCCTATATGGTTACTCGTTGGCGAGAACAGAGGCGGAATTGAGTACAATTATCCGGCAATTATTGTTATTTTTTATTGTATTGCCGTGTTGGGTGATAGGGCGTTGAGAATATCGTTGGATCTCGCCAGTGACGTCTGTTTCTGCTACAGTGCCCGTTTTACGGCAAACGGCTTGGGTATGGCTTCATTAAAGGATGTCGCACGCCTGGCGGGAGTGTCGATGATGACAGTCTCCCGGGTGATGCATAATGCAGAATCTGTGCGTCCTGCAACGCGTGACCGCGTATTGCAGGCAATCCAGACCCTGAATTATGTTCCTGATCTTTCCGCCCGTAAGATGCGCGCTCAAGGACGTAAGCCGTCGACTCTCGCCGTGCTGGCGCAGGACACGGCTACCACTCCTTTCTCTGTTGATATTCTGCTTGCCATTGAGCAAACCGCCAGCGAGTTCGGCTGGAATAGTTTTTTAATCAATATTTTTTCTGAAGATGACGCTGCCCGCGCGGCACGTCAGCTGCTTGCCCACCGTCCGGATGGCATTATCTATACTACAATGGGGCTGCGACATATCACGCTGCCTGAGTCTCTGTATGGTGAAAATATTGTATTGGCGAACTGTGTGGCGGATGACCCAGCGTTACCCAGTTATATCCCTGATGATTACACTGCACAATATGAATCAACACAGCATTTGCTCGCGGCGGGCTATCGTCAACCGTTATGCTTCTGGCTACCGGAAAGTGCGTTGGCAACAGGGTATCGTCGGCAGGGATTTGAGCAGGCCTGGCGTGATGCTGGACGAGATCTGGCTGAGGTGAAACAATTTCACATGGCAACAGGTGATGATCACTACACCGATCTCGCAAGTTTACTCAATGCCCACTTCAAACCGGGCAAACCAGATTTTGATGTTCTGATATGTGGTAACGATCGCGCAGCCTTTGTCGCTTATCAGGTTCTCCTGGCGAAGGGGGTACGTATCCCGCAGGATGTCGCCGTAATGGGCTTTGATAATCTGGTTGGCGTCGGGCATCTGTTTTTACCGCCGCTGACCACAATTCAGCTTCCACATGACATTATCGGGCGGGAAGCTGCATTGCATATTATTGAAGGTCGTGAAGGGGGAAGAGTGACGCGGATCCCTTGCCCGCTGTTGATCCGTTGTTCCACCTGATATTATGTTAACCCAGTAGCCAGAGTGCTCCATGTTGCAGCACAGCCACTCCGTGGGAGGCATAAAGCGACAGTTCCCGTTCTTCTGGCTGCGGATAGATTCGACTACTCATCACCGCTTCCCCGTCGTTAATAAATACTTCCACGGATGATGTATCGATAAATATCCTTAGGGCGAGCGTGTCACGCTGCGGGAGGGGAATACTACGGTAGCCGTCTAAATTCTCGTGTGGGTAATACCGCCACAAAACAAGTCGCTCAGATTGGTTATCAATATACAGCCGCATTCCAGTGCCGAGCTGTAATCCGTAATGTTCGGCATCACTGTTCTTCAGCGCCCACTGCAACTGAATCTCAACTGCTTGCGCGTTTTCCTGCAAAACATATTTATTGCTGATTGTGCGGGGAGAGACAGATTGATGCTGCTGGCGTAACGACTCAGCTTCGTGAACCGGGCGTTGTAGAAGTTTGCCATTGCTCTCTGATAGCTCGCGCGCCAGCGTCATGCAGCCTGCCCATCCTTCACGTTTTGAGGGCATTGGCGATTCCCACATATCCATCCAGCCGATAACAATACGCCGACCATCCTTCGCTAAAAAGCTTTGTGGTGCATAAAAGTCATGCCCGTTATCAAGTTCAGTAAAATGCCCGGATTGTGCAAAAAGTCGTCCTGGCGACCACATTCCGGGTATTACGCCACTTTGAAAGCGATTTCGGTAACTGTATCCCTCGGCATTCATTCCCTGCGGGGAAAACATCAGATAATGCTGATCGCCAAGGCTGAAAAAGTCCGGACATTCCCACATATAGCTTTCACCCGCATCAGCGTGGGCCAGTACGCGATCGAAGGTCCATTCACGCAATGAACTGCCGCGATAAAGCAGGATCTGCCCCGTGTTGCCTGGATCTTTCGCCCCGACTACCATCCACCATGTGTCGGCTTCACGCCACACTTTAGGATCGCGGAAGTGCATGATTCCTTCTGGTGGAGTGAGGATCACACCCTGTTTCTCGAAATGAATACCATCCCGACTGGTAGCCAGACATTGTACTTCGCGAATTGCATCGTCATTACCTGCACCATCGAGCCAGACGTGTCCGGTGTAGATAAGTGAGAGGACACCATTGTCATCGACAGCACTACCTGAAAAACACCCGTCTTTGTCATTATCGTCTCCTGGCGCTAGCGCAATAGGCTCATGCTGCCAGTGGATCATATCGTCGCTGGTGGCATGTCCCCAGTGCATTGGCCCCCAGTGTTCGCTCATCGGGTGATGTTGATAAAACGCGTGATAACGATCGTTAAACCAGATCAGGCCGTTTGGATCGTTCATCCACCCGGCAGGAGGCGCGAGGTGAAAATGGGGATAGAAAGTGTTACCCCGGTGCTCATGAAGTTTTGCTAGGGCGTTTTGCGCCGCATGCAATCGAGATTGCGTCATTTTAATCATCCTGGTTAAGCAAATTTGGTGAATTGTTAACGTTAACTTTTATAAAAATAAAGTCCCTTACTTTCATAAATGCGATGAATATCACAAATGTTAACGTTAACTATGACGTTTTGTGATCGAATATGCATGTTTTAGTAAATCCATGACGATTTTGCGAAAAAGAGGTTTATCACTATGCGTAACTAAGATGAATTTAAGGGAAAAAAATGTCAGCCAAAGTATGGGTTTTAGGGGATGCGGTCGTAGATCTCTTGCCAGAATCAGACGGGCGGCTACTGCCTTGTCCTGGCGGCGCGCCAGCTAACGTTGCGGTGGGAATCGCCAGATTAGGCGGAACAAGTGGGTTTATAGGTCGGGTGGGGGATGATCCTTTTGGTGCGTTAATGCAAAGAACGCTGCTAACTGAGGGAGTCGATATCACGTATCTGAAGCAAGATGAATGGCACCGGACATCCACGGTGCTTGTCGATCTGAACGATCAAGGGGAACGTTCATTTACGTTTATGGTCCGCCCCAGTGCCGATCTTTTTTTAGAGACGACAGACTTGCCCTGCTGGCGACATGGCGAATGGTTACATCTCTGTTCAATTGCGTTGTCTGCCGAGCCTTCGCGTACCAGCGCATTTACTGCGATGACGGCGATCCGGCATGCCGGAGGTTTTGTCAGCTTCGATCCTAATATTCGTGAAGATCTATGGCAAGACGAGCATTTGCTCCGCTTGTGTTTGCGGCAGGCGCTACAACTGGCGGATGTCGTCAAGCTCTCGGAAGAAGAATGGCGACTTATCAGTGGAAAAACACAGAACGATCGGGATATATGCGCCCTGGCAAAAGAGTATGAGATCGCCATGCTGTTGGTGACTAAAGGTGCAGAAGGTGTGGTGGTCTGTTATCGAGGACAAGTTCACCATTTTGCTGGAATGTCTGTTAATTGTGTCGATAGCACGGGGGCGGGAGATGCGTTCGTTGCCGGGTTACTCACAGGTCTGTCCTCTACGGGATTATCTACAGATGAGAGAGAAATGCGACGAATTATCGATCTCGCTCAACGTTGCGGAGCGCTTGCAGTAACGGCGAAAGGGGCAATGACAGCGCTGCCATGTCGACAAGAACTGGAATAGTGAGAAGTAAACGGCGAAGTCGCTCTTATCTCTAAATAGGACGTGAATTTTTTAACGACAGGCAGGTAATTATGGCACTGAATATTCCATTCAGAAATGCGTACTATCGTTTTGCATCCAGTTACTCATTTCTCTTTTTTATTTCCTGGTCGCTGTGGTGGTCGTTATACGCTATTTGGCTGAAAGGACATCTAGGGTTGACAGGGACGGAATTAGGTACACTTTATTCGGTCAACCAGTTTACCAGCATTCTATTTATGATGTTCTACGGCATCGTTCAGGATAAACTCGGTCTGAAGAAACCGCTCATCTGGTGTATGAGTTTCATCCTGGTCTTGACCGGACCGTTTATGATTTACGTTTATGAACCGTTACTGCAAAGCAATTTTTCTGTAGGTCTAATTCTGGGGGCGCTCTTTTTTGGACTGGGGTATCTGGCGGGATGCGGTTTGCTTGACAGCTTCACCGAAAAAATGGCGCGAAATTTTCATTTCGAATATGGAACAGCGCGCGCCTGGGGATCTTTTGGCTATGCTATTGGCGCGTTCTTTGCCGGCATATTTTTTAGTATCAGTCCCCATATCAACTTCTGGTTGGTCTCGCTATTTGGCGCTGTATTTATGATGATCAACATGTGTTTTAAAGATAAGGATCACCAGTGCGTAGCGGCGGATGCGGGAGGGGTAAAAAAAGAGGATTTTATCGCAGTTTTCAAGGATCGAAACTTCTGGGTTTTCGTCATATTTATTGTGGGGACGTGGTCTTTCTATAACATTTTTGATCAACAACTTTTTCCTGTCTTTTATGCAGGTTTATTCGAATCACACGATGTAGGAACGCGCCTGTATGGTTATCTCAACTCATTCCAGGTGGTACTCGAAGCGCTATGCATGGCGATTATTCCTTTCTTTGTGAATCGGGTAGGGCCAAAAAATGCATTACTTATCGGTGTTGTGATTATGGCGTTGCGTATCCTTTCCTGCGCGCTGTTCGTTAACCCCTGGATTATTTCATTAGTGAAGCTGTTACATGCTATTGAGGTTCCACTTTGTGTCATATCCGTCTTCAAATACAGCGTGGCAAATTTTGATAAGCGCCTGTCGTCGACGATCTTTCTGATTGGTTTTCAAATTGCCAGTTCGCTTGGGATTGTGCTGCTTTCAACGCCGACTGGGATACTCTTTGACCACGCAGGCTACCAGACAGTTTTCTTCGCAATTTCGGGTATTGTCTGCCTGATGTTGCTATTTGGCATTTTCTTCTTGAGTAAAAAACGCGAGCAAATAGTTATGGAAACGCCTGTACCTTCAGCAATATAGACGTAAACTTTTCCGGTTGTTGTCGATATCTCCCTATCCCTCAACCGGAAAATAATAATACTAAAGTGCTTAGCCCTGCTAATAATCACCTAATCCAAACGCCTCATTCATGTTCTGGTACAGTCGCTCAAATGTACTTCAGATGCGCGGTTCGCTGATTTCCAGGACATTGTCGTCATTCAGCGACCTGTCCCGTGTATCACGGTCCTGCGAATTCATCAAGGAATGCATTGCGGAGTGAAGTATCGAGTCACGCCATATTTCGCTATCAGGATTCTGTGTGATGGTTACATCGCCCGGCCCAGGGCTGTTTAGTCATCAGCGCTTTCTGACAGTGCTGAGATTTCAACCTGTTGCAGTAAAAATGAGTAGATATAAGGCAAGTGTGCTGCCAAACCTATCTTTTACGGGGTGAAGGTAGATTTCGTTTGAAGGGTATCTGGTGTCCCTGCAGGAATCGAATCATTTTTTATGTGTTTGATTTTATGGTTTTTATTGTTTTTATTTTAAGTTAATACCATCAAGGATACCATCATATAACACATTGTTCCTGAACTGGAGTGAGTGATTTTAGGTAAAAATTGCGAACCTCAAATCCGAAGTAATGACATAGAAAAACGTATATGTATTCTTCTATAAGTTCCAGTTAAGCAAACTTAAGTACCTAATAAGGGTATTTATGTAGGCAGTTTAAATATTATTTTAAAATCTGGTAAAGATGGTTAAAATTAATTGTTTTAGAAATGTTTTTTTGTTTATTATAACTAAATAATATTCTAACTGGTAAATTAGGCGATGATGCTACTCGGTATATTAATGTTGTAGTCTGCAATAAAGAGAGAGGTAGCTACGTTGAATTAATTTTTTTTGGATGAGTTTATTATCAGTGTTTAATGATTTTCTGTGATGATTAGAAAATATTGCATAACTGTGTGACTTAAATAGTCATATTATTTTAACAGCTATGCAATATGTTATATTAATTTACTTAGCGCATATTATTTTTTCTGCTAGAAAGCTAACTAAAGGAATATAGAAACTAACTAATTCTTCTGATTCAGTTAGAGGGATGTGACAATCCTCACGATTGTATTTGTCTGATGAGTGTACAAGTGCGTTTCTTATATGTTTCAGTACATGGGCTGTATTAGGAATCATATGCTCATTATTCTTAATATTTATGGATAAATTCTCGCCAAATATTTTTCTTGCTTTTGTGTAATGTTTCTCACCAATACTTTCTTCAAAATTTTCAATGAACTGCTTCAATTCATCCGGTTCAATATATTTTTTAAGTACTCTAATCAACATGTCTTTTTCATCGGATTTATCATTATGTTTTTTGACAGTGTTTATTATTGACTCGATATCTGCTAATGATCCGCTAAAATTTGTTGATTGTATGTTAGATCTTAGTTTAGCTTGTAACTCTTCTTCCGAAACACTTAGGAAGTTATATTCTAAAACATGATAATATGATAGGAATGATTGGCTTGGGAACTGGCTACTAACGGCAACTTTATAATAATTAACTAGATTTATATCATAGCTAGCAAAAGGAATATTGAGTTCAACTTCATCTTCAGAAGTATATGCTATATTTAAAGAGCGGCGTTGTTTATATAGTTCCCAAGCTTGGCCGTAATCAACTGCTAGCTTGAATAAACAGCTATCGAAACATTTTAATGCATCATCTAGCATTTTTTGCTGTTCGATTTTTCTCTTAAGATTATATTTTATTGTTATTGGAGTCCAAACAATAGTGTGGAAATAGACATATCCTAAACGAACTCTATTAATCAGCCTTCTTTTTACAATTTTATCAATGAAGTTTTTGTAGTCTTCAGATTTAAAATGGCTAAGAGAAAATTCTTTGGTTGCTCTTGATAGTTGTACTGTCTTTGATGAATTAGATTTGAATTCAAATGAAGGTGTTTCAAAAATATTTTGGTTTAATCGCTGAACAAAAACCTCAACTGTTCGATAGCCAATCAATGTCCTCTTTTCAAGATCATATCGATATTGTCGGGATTTTGCAAAGTTAGATATTGCCTCATCATATCCTTCGTTGAATCTTACTTCCACATCCTTGCCATCGATTTGTAAATATAATTTATCTTCTTGAACCTTACATTGAATGCCATTTGATTCGAAAACCTCTTTTACAAATTCAAAATTCATTTTTTTCATCCTTTTTCAATACACCGAAATGCAATACTTAATCTATCTAAACCATAACCTTTATAGAAGAATAAATATGAACATTGTTAACGGTCGAGGGAAAATGCTCTAGTTCCTGCCTTCATGCTTCTCAAAGTGTCTTAGGTGTAAATAGCTGATATCTTGTGTGAAATGTTATCTTGTTGTAAATGGATTTGCAATGTTAACTCATGTAAAAAATAGATCATTGTCATAAAAAATGAAGTGTCTGCAAGTTAATAGGTCAGAACGCATGTAATCATAAACGGAACAAAAAACATAGCAGAAATAATGTCCGAGTTATCTACTGACATAACTAAAAAAATAATCTAAGTCTCGTCATTTCAGATAGCTTAGGAGGCTAATATCCATACCCGAATCATAGGATTTCCGTTGATAGGTAGCATATAAGAATGAGAGAAAATCAGCTGAGAGCGCATTAACCGATAGTGGTGGACTTATCCAGTTTGATTGATACAACGAAACTGATAATGATAGTCGGTTAAGGTAGTTTAGCGCACAGCCCCGCACGCCTGCCCGCTTCGCTTAACAGACTGGTTTTCATGCATGCCATAAATCGTCTCAGTTACCACCATACAAAGGTTTTCGCCTCAAAAAAGGTGCATAAGACTCATGCGTTTTCATGCGCCATAGACATGCACTCATGCGCTCTCAGGCCAGCCAGGGAAAAGGTGTTAAAAATCCCGGCACTCGACCGGGATTACGTGGGCGTTTTTTCTAATCAGACAGGAATCTGCTGACGGCTTGACAGTTTTGACGCGGAGCCATAGCGATTGAGCGTTTGCTGTTGTTTTACCGGGGTTTGTGATTTGTCTGGTTCCTGTTCATTGCGCCGGGGTTTCATGATTATCTTATCCACACTCTCCAGTGCCGTAAATGTGCAGGAACATTCCAGATTCTGGCACTGATACCACGAGCGTTTAACTGACGGAGCTTCATAGGCTGCTGTTCTGGCGTGTGCAACTGTACCGCATTCCGGACATTTAAGTGCCATTAATATCACTCCTGTATATCGTTAATGTCATTCAGGCGTTGCTGAAAACGCAGGTGTTGTGCCGGGGTGTAAGAGCCCTGGCAATCACGAATCATCCCGGGGTCAGGCATCAAACCGGATTCATCTAGGATCTCACGATAATCCCCGACAATTTCAGGCGGTGTTATTGCCAGCTGGCGAACCAGAGCACTGCGTAATATACGAAACGCAACGTCAACCCCTCCGCGTCCCTTCAGGAACGGAGCCAGTGCAGATGTCAGGGCTGCCCCATTCGCCTGCATAAAATTGCTGAGAGCAGCTTCTGTGCAGGCCTCCATCAATAAATGCTGCGAGTAAATGCATTCGCGCGCAGCACAGTTAATTTGCCATTTCAGCACATCCAGACGTTCCCGCAGTAATTCGAGCTGTCGGGCATAATCTGCTGGTTTTTCTGTGGCAGTGAGGAGAGATGCTATCTGTTGTTCAACGGCTTTTCGGCTCTCACTATGTCCGGCCCACAGAATACGGGCATTCCGAAAACTGGTAAGTGCCTGGTCAGGTGTGCCTCGGGCCGTCATACTGCTTTCTCCTTCTCAGCAAGTTCCTGACGAACCTTTATTTTATGCATAGCTGCCGGAGAGAGTTGATTACTGAAATCCAGACGCGCCGCATAATCCGGGGCAACTCCCGCCAGTTTAAACACCGGGTCCTGTTCAGGCATCGCATCGTTAGCCAGAGCCGGTCTGGTGATATGTTTATGAATAAAGTCTTTCAGCACTGTGTCCGGGTCATTAACTGAATTCACCACACCCACAACGGCACTGGCTTCCCGGCCCATTGTGGATTTAAGCAGGCTCAGCGTCTGAATAAGCGCTTTTCCATGCGACTGCATAAAATCTTCCCAGATTTGTTTTGCGCGAATATCTACAAGGATGTTATGCGCGTGGATATACTTTCCGGCTAATTCCGCAGCTTTCTGCGGCAAAAGTGCATTTTCGCTTTCCTGAGCCGCCAGCAGCTCATCAAAATCCTCAAGCGTTTCTCGTCCCAGCGCAATTTCCGTGCGCAGTTTTTTCATTTCCTTTGAGACCACGCCCTGACTTTCACGAAACAGCGTGCGCCACTCCTCATTCAGTGTGTTCGTCGTGGCTTCCATTTCAGCGCGACGCTGGCGGATTGTCGCAATATTATCCGCTGCCGCTTTCTGCTGACGACGTGCTTCAAGCCATGCGTTTCTGGCTGTGTTCATGGTTTCCAGTGCCCGCTGCGTTACAGCCGGAAAAGTGGAAAGGTTGTTATTCACTGCGGTGTTGTTCATGACTTCTCCTGTCGGGGTGGTTAGTTACGTCAATTGTGTCGTGGCTGACACAAGCACACTATCGGTGCTCAGTGTGTGGTGGCTGGCACAACGGGCGCTTGCGGTTATTCCGACGTGGCTATGAAAGCCAGCCAGATAAAAATGCCCACTGTTTCAGTCTGCTTTATGTCCCTGATGCGGTGGAACAGGTGAAACATGTGTTACACCTTTGTTTTATAAAGCATTTATATACACTGCACCGGTGGAACATCGCGGGTAACAAGGTGGAACAGCGGATTGGCTGGCGTTACATCTGTTCCACCTCACTATTTCAGAAGGTGGAACAGGTTCAGCCCTGTAAAATACGGTTGTTCCACCTGTTTCACCTGTTACCCTTAATAAATAAGACTCACGCAAAGTCTTAACCCGGCACCTCGCTGTTGAAGACATAGAGCCTGCGGGGATTCATCTCTGGCGGGCGAATGGTTGTCTGGAGTTTGCCATCAGTGGAGGGCAGCAGGTATCCACGATCTGCGCACAGACGCGCCACCTTGCGCGGGTCAAATCCCCTGCAGATTTCTTTCCAGCCGGACGGCATGACATAGAACGTAGTGACAGCTTCCGTGCCCTGCGCGGTACTGCCTTTCTCCACCCTGCGCCAGCCCACCATATTGCCGGGGCGGTTGCGCTCGTCATACCAGTCTGCAAAGCGGCTGTACTGATTCGCGGTAAAGAAACTGCGAACCTGCTCCAGTGCGGCGATATCTTCCTGATTGGCGGTGTGCCCGCGATCTTTCAGCCATGCGTTCAGGCAGACGCGGGTTGCCCGCAGTGCTTCACCCTCAGGCCAGCCGGTGATACCCAGACGGGTTGCCAGTTCACCTGCCATCGCCACCAGTGCAAAGCGGTTCACAGCCCGTCCCACCTGATTGCCTGCATCTTTCGGAGTCAGGGCGGCAGCATATTCCTTCATCAGCGATTTTGCCTGTGCCGTTAGTCCGTTAAGATCAGCGGTCAGTGCTTTCAGCCACTCCCGGAACGGCGAACCGTAGTAGCAGGACGTGGCCCATTCAAGATGCTCTGCCAGAGCCTTGCCGCTGTCGAAGCCGTGCAGCTCCTCAAAAACGCCAAACTTCCCGGAATCGCTGGGGATCTGGATCATCCTGACTTCCATCCCGGCAAAAGTACGCTCACCGGCCTTTGCCGCATGTTCGGTCAGAGACAATTCGCCAGTTGAAAAGAACAACAGGCGCCACTGCTTACGGGTACGCAGCTCACCGTCCGTACCGGCACGGCCCTTGCCCTGACCGTTTGCCAGCATGTAGGCGATATTGCCTGCCTCGCGTCCGTCAACTTCCCGGATCTCATCAAGCATCATGGCGGCATCGTTGCGGCGGCTGGCGCATCCCTCCAGCGCGTTGCCGGTGGCCCGCCATGTCTGCCAGTAGTCAGGCCCGCCGCAGACGGAGGTTGCCGCTTTCATGGTGGTAGTCTTACCGTCTGTCGATTCCCCTTTGAGGTGGTAGCCGCCGCCGTCCATACCCACCAGCCGTAACAGTGGTGCAGCAAAGGCCAGGCTGACAGCAAATGCCACGCGGGAGTTGCCGGTACAGTAGCGGGATACATGCTCCCGCCATTCCTCTGTTGTGCCCGACACGCGGAAATCACGCCCCTGCACGGAAGTGGTCTGGAGAATGACACCCTCTGCACCTTCACCGCTGACCTCATCCTGCAGGACGTAAACCTGACCATGCCAGCCAGTACGACTGACGCAGGTCACGCGGCGTTCCGGTTTACACAGTGAGATATATTCCATCAGGCGTGCGCGTGCCTCACCGGTGGTGCTGATATAAGACAGCCCGTTAACCAGCAGTACCCGGCGCAGTTCCTCACCACTGCCGCTCAGCATTTCCATCGGCATCGCCCAGCGGCGACACTCACCCCACGTATCTTCCCATTCCAGCAGTCGTCCGAAGTTACCGCCATCGGCATCGCAGGTGATTGCCGTCACACGCAGCGGGCTGCATATTTTGACGTTCTGGATCTCCGTCTCACCGTTGCGCTGTACCTGCTTTTCATACCAGAGATATTCCTGGGTAAGACGGAACCCGTGCGGCAGTTGCGTGCGGCCTTCCCCGCACAGTACCAGACCGTTGCGAAAGGCTTCACGGGCACGGGTAATACCATGCTCCCGATGAAAGTCATTCCAGTCAGCCTTAATCTCTCCTGGTGGCAGCGTCATCCAGCCGCCAACAGATTTTGCCGCCCGTTCAGCAAAGGCTCTGCCGGGATTCTCCCCCCCGTCCTGAAAATCGTTATCACCGGCGATGATAATTTTTACCTCAGGCCAGCGTGCCCGCAGCGACTGCGCCACATTGGGCAGATTGCCCGCAGATATGGCAGCCACTACGCATCCGGCAGTGAGCTGGCTTACCGTCAGCGCCGTAGCGTAACCTTCGGTAATCACCACCTGTACCGGTGGTTCAGACGGTAACGGGCTGAGCGACACAAACGCGCCTTTCATCGTGCTGCCGGGCAGTATGCTTTTTTCACCCGTCGGGGCGATAAGCTGTGCACCGGTCACGGCTCCGGTATTGGTCGTGAGTGGTAACAGCAGGGAACCGGCAGGAAAATCCTTACCGCTGATATGCTGCACGCTTCCGGTCAGAGAGGCCGGGTATCCGGCGAACCCTTTTCCTGTCAGATAGGCGCTTTCTCCCGTGTGGCTCTCTTTCATCAGCGCCGCCACGGTAAGACCCATGTCGCGTTTAGGGGCTTTTTGTCTGGCAGGCTTAACAGGCAGTTCCTGCACATCCGGCACATTAAGCATCTGCGCCACCTCCTGCGCAGCCTTTCTGACGCTGTAACCGGTTACGAGCTTAACCAGATCCAGACCGTCACCATTGCCACACTGGCTGCAGATCCACGTCCCGCGCCCGTCAAGGTCATCAAGGCGAAAACGATCCTTGCCCCCACATTTCGGGCAGGGACCGTGCCTGCCGTTTTCAGGTACATCAATACGCAGCATCTGCAGAATAACGGGCCATTTCCCCCGCGCGGCGGCTGAAATCTGCGTAACCGTCTGTATTGTCATACTTCCCCCTGATACAACGTCACACCGGTACTGCAGCAGACATCAAAGGCCGCCGGAAGCGTGCGGTACATCTCCGCCATTACTTCACAACCGCGCGCGGTCAGTACCGGCGGCGCGGTCAGCAGTGACGGCTCCAGCATGTCAGTCAGCAGTGCCAGCGCGGCAGCGGCGCCCTGTGCTTCGCCGTACTCGTTAATCAGTGCGCACTCGATATGCAGCGCAATGGCCATTTCAATACGCTCCACCGTCAGGCTGTGCGGACCATACTGATCATTGCCAGTTTCGTTCAGCATTTTCTGCCGCCATGCTGAAGCAATAGCCCACCGGTAAAGCGCGGTGGTCATTTCTGCCGGGAAAATGGAAACCTGCGGCTGGTTCATCTGGCACCTCCTTCAATCAGTGCGCAGCTGTGTGCAATATCCGTCAAATCTGCCCGCAGGTACTCCATCAGCGCGGCGACACCAGGCGCAAAGCCTGCGTCCAGTGCTCCGGCCTGAGACGGGTATTCAGAAAAGAGAAGCTGGAGCATGTCGCAGGCATTTCTTGCGCGGGTCAGCTTTCCGAAACCGTCCTCTGACAACCCATAGGCAAAAGCACCGGTATTGTGTTTTTCAGGCAAAGTCTGGCCCTGAGCACCGTTGTGCCCGTTTGAAATATTCATTGTGGATTACTCCGTTTTCAGCGGTGTTTTGTCAGAGAAACTTTGAATAGTGACCGTCATCAGGCTCAGCAGAACACCATATGCTACGCTCCCGCCAGCGGATAAATAGCACAGACGGATGCAGTGTCAGCGGGCCGGAACCACTACCGCCTGCAGGAGCTGGTGCAGGCTTAAAGAGCGGTACATCAAACAGGCGCGTATATCGCTGTTCAAACCATGCCAGAGGGCAGGAAGAAAGCTGGTTGTCGCTGTCATGACGTATCAGCACTTCACAGCTGAATTCAGGATTAACCAGCGCCACAGAGGGCGAGGCTTCTATTAATCGGATAATCGTGACCGTCCAGCCACGTTCATGCTGCCAGCGTTCGCCGGGATGCGGATAATTACGCATGTTCACCTCCGCAGGGAATGCGCCCGGCAAAGCTCAGTACATAGTCCGGGGCAAGTCTGCGCCGCGCTGATCGCTCGTTATCTGCGGTGATCCTTAACATTACCGGACGGGCATTACGTTGACTGCGGTTGATCGCCGCAAATAACCAGGTACACTTCTGTTTAGCCATCTTCGTTACCTCATATAACGTGCTGGTCAGACGCCTCGGTGGTGCTGCAAACACTCCGGGGCGTTGCTATTTTGTTTTTCTGTGTGTAATGTGTCATTACACATAAATACATTACAATGGGTGTAATTGACGTGTCAACACACAAAAATGAAAGACGTGGGAATCCGCCATTCCAGTTCCGACTTGACCCTGAACTGCGTGAACTGATGGAACAAGCACAACAGCAGGATGGCGATGAATCGCTAGCGGCTTGGATCAAGCGCATTCTACGCAAAGAGTTACAAAGCCGAGGTTTAGAACCAAAGAATTGATTAATACGTTGGGGAGGCTTTTTTCTCCCCAGCTTTGTTAATATTGTCATTACACTACTTCCTCCAATCCTGCTGATTGAGCTTTAACCCACTGCCTAATTTCTTGTGCATCGTAAACAGATACCCGTTTTGAAATGCGTATAGATTTGGGAAATTCAGGATTGTTCTTTTCCCAGCGCCAGAGAGTAACCGTACTTATTTGCAAAAAGTCAGCAGTAGCTCGTGGGCGGGCATGTCCAGTGATAGGATAAGTTTTTAATGTCATGAAATTACCTGCCGTGTTATGTAATGAACACGGCAGATACTATGGGGATATCAAAATGCTGTGAAGGTAGTGTAATCAACTCTACCTGTAGATTGTTTCAGTCTACCCCTTTTGTTTTAATCCCGCATGATTAACCGCTAATCGTAATTTTCTTAAGATTTCTTGTTCATTAGTGATAAATATTGGAGGTAGCTCTCCTAAATGTTTAATTATGGCGTTAGTCCACTTTTCAGGACTTATCTCTTTTCTTTCACCACGACATTCGCTTGGGTATTTTGCTAATATATATATGGCTGCATTTAATAACCCCCCCCTATTTTTTGCATGATGCTCAGCAGTGTTATTTAATCGCTTGGGGATTTTAGGTTCAGATGAAATTCTTTTCGTAAGTAAACTTGGCATAGGAATTCCAGTTTTTACTGATTTCCATATTAACTCTAAATCTCTTCGCATGATAAGAAGATCTTCAAATGGAATATCAATGACCTTATTTCCTTCATATGAGGCCGTTGCCATCAAAACATTATCTCGTATTTTTACCGGTTTAAGCCTGAATTCATAATCTGGATCTATAGCTAATCCATTTTTTATGTCACTTATCATATCATCGGCGTACCAAATACCACAGGCAAATCCTATAATTTGAAGCCCATTTTCAAAATGTTCAAAGGAGTCATCTTTAAGGTCATACCATATTGTTGAAAATTCCATCTCTAGTGATTGATTAGTTAATACGGGATGAATTAAGTCAATTTCCATTTTCTGATTTTTATAGAGGAAATTAACATTAAATCTAACTGCAAGTCCATCCGCCTTGAATGCGATATTAAAAGCGCCTATTTCGTATAGGTGTAATAAATCATCAATCTCGCATTCTAATAGTCTTGAAGCGCGTTCAAATGAACAATATTCTAATGGTGGTATTTTTTTGTCAATCCATAGATTTCCTAAGAATATAGTTTCATTCTCTTTTGAATGCTGCATTATGACCTCTGTTTTAAATTATAAGAAAATTTAATTGATAATGTTAATACCTGATAAGTCATAAGGAGCATGAAATTCGTCCTTATTTAGTTCCAGATAATTAGACCACCATTGCATCATTCTGCGGCGTTCCTGCATGTGCTGCGCAAGATGCACATATGCTGCCCGCACTTCGTTTCTTTCTTGGTGACTCATCTGCCGTTCAACTGCATCGCGTGACCAGAGTCCTGATTCGGTCAGTGCAGAGCAGGCCATCGCCCTGAACCCATGCAAGCAAACATCACTTTGAGTGTCGTAACCCATCGTTCGCAGTGCTTTATTAACTGTGTTTTCGCTCATCGGTTTATATGGGTTGCTGTCACCGGGGAAAACCAGCAGATATTCACCACTGATTTTCCTTATATCCTCCAGTACCCCGATAGCCTGACTAGATAGCGGGACATAATGAGCAGCCCCCATCTTTGCACCCCGCTCTGAGAATTTAACCCCTGCGATCTCTTCACGTTGTCCTGGTATCGTCCATAGCCCATTTTCAATGTCGATCTCCTCCCATCTGGCATGTCGTAGTTCGCTGGATCGCACAAAAGTGTGCAGGGAAAATAGAACTGCTAGGCGAGTCAATGGTCTTCCCGTGTAACTTCTCGTTTTCGCTAACAGTTCAGGTAAACGTTCGAGAGGTAGTGCGGGGCGATGTCGTACTTTGGGGGTCGTAATTGCACCTTTTAGATCGTGGGCAGGGTTGTAATCGACAATTCCACGTTGCACGGCATAACGGAAGATGCTCGTCATAGTGGTTTTTACCCGGCTCGTTGTGGCACCAATTCCTTTCTCAGTCATCTCAACCAGCATCGGCATCAAGTCACGGGTTTTGAGCGTATCGATAGGCTTTGAACCGATGGCAGGAAAGAGGTGGTTTTCCATTTCTCGGAGAATTTTTTTACGGGTGATCTCTTTCCACTCAGGATGCCCTATCGTTCTACTATGCCACTCTCTGGCAACACTCTCGAACGTGGGGGAAATTGGGTCTTCCTTTTTGGGTTTCTTTGCTTCGCGAGGATCACGACCATCGGCTAGTAGTTGCCTGGCTTCATCACGCCGTTTCCGCGCTGTTGCAAGTGAGACATCTGGGTAGACCCCTAATGCCAATGTCACTTGTTTTCCATCAAAACGATAATTCATACGCCAGTATTTTCCACCAGTCTTTCGTACCAGTAGATACAAACTCCCTCCATCGGTAAGTTTGTAATCATTGGTCTTCGGCTTGGCGTTTTCTATCTGTTTGGGGGAAAGCACATTAATGGCCATATCTGTACTCATTTTGGTAGATTGATGGTATCTGCATATCGAACTGGGGAATACCATCACTTATACCATCACGAGGTTGTAATGTCATGAAATTAACTGAAATGAAAATCAGGCCGATTCGGTGATAACTTACTGTTTTTTTAAGTGGTTATGTAATGAAGTGAAATGTAGAGAAAGGTCTTTAAAGTGTCCCCTGCAGGAATCGAACCTGCAATTAGCCCTTAGGAGGGGCTCGTTATATCCATTTAACTAAGAGGACAATGCGGCATGAGTATACCCGCTAATGGACTGCGGGGTAAGTACGCTGCCGCTCGATTGCTTAAACCCTCGCCATTTATGCTGGGTTTTTATCATTTTTCTTAATGTTTTCCGCACGTTCTGCTTTTTGGCGTGCTTCTGCTTTACGCTTGTTGCTCATGTCGTTACGAATCTGTGCATGACTCATTAACGCGAAGATAAAGGTGCCGCCGCAGATGTTCCCCGCTAAAGTAGGTAGTGCGAAGGGCCAGATGAAATCGCTCCAGTGCAGCGTGCCGTTAAACACCAGATAGAGGATTTCAACAGAACCGACAACGATGTGGGTGGTGTCACCCAGTGCAATAAGCCAGGTCATCAATATAATCACCACAATCTTTGCCGCACCCGCAGCAGGAAACATCCAAACCATAGTGGCGATCAGCCAGCCGGAAATGATCGCGTTGGCAAACATCTCGCTGGGGGTGTTCTTCATCACATCCATGCCGATTTTGACAAATGCATCGCGAGTTTCTTCATTGAAGATAGGCATATATTCAAATGCCCATGCAGCAATACCTGTCCCGAGAATATTACCCAGCAGCACGACGCCCCATAATCGCATAAGTAAGCCGACGTTGCTCATTGTCGGTTTTTGCATGACGGGTAGTACCGCAGTCACGGTGTTTTCGGTAAATAATTGCTGGCGGGCCATAATGACGATAATAAAACCAAAGGTATAACCGAGATTCTCCAGTAAGAAGCTGCCTGGCACTCCTTCCAGTTCGACATGAAATATCCCTTTTGCCAGTAGCGAAGCGCCCATCGACAGACCCGCCGCAATGGCTGACCACAGTAGCGCCATTGCGTCGCGTTCCAGCTCTTTTTCACCATCCTGGCGGATATGCTCATGAATTGCCATCGCCCGGGAGGGGAGTCGGTCTTCATCTATTTCTATTTTTTTGCCGCGCTCTTTTTCTTCGCTCTCAACTTCAATTTCGTCGCTGTGTTGATCAATTTTGTCGTTGTCCATGGTCTCTTCTCTTGAATTAGCACGTATAGCTAAAGCGTAGCGGCTTTTTTGCTCGCAACTGGCGGGAGTTACTCTGAAAATGTAGAAAAGGCTGCGTTTGCCTTTTTCTGTTTCTATAGAATCAAGTAGCCTACAGGGCGGCGATTACCAGGCTATGATCAAATCAGCAAATCAGGGCGTCTGGACATCAGTTGACGTGCTGTTACAATCGCCCACACCTAAACAGGCGGATACGGTATCGTTCCGTCATGGATGGCAAACTGCATAAGCCATAAAAAAAACAGGGAGACATTTATGAAGCTTCGCCTGTCGGCGCTTGCTCTGGGAACTACGCTTCTGGTGGGGTGTGCGAGTTCCGGTACAGATCAGCAAGGGCGTTCTGACCCGTTAGAAGGGTTCAACCGCACCATGTACAACTTCAACTTCAACGTATTAGACCCGTATATTGTTCGACCGGTCGCTGTCGCCTGGCGTGATTATGTTCCGCAACCGGCGCGTAATGGTTTGAGCAACTTTACTGGCAACCTTGAAGAACCTGCGGTGATGGTTAACTACTTCTTGCAGGGCGACCCTTATCAGGGGATGGTCCACTTTACCCGCTTTTTCCTGAACACCATTTTGGGGATGGGCGGTTTTATTGATGTTGCAGGGATGGCGAACCCGAAACTGCAACGGACTGAACCTCACCGCTTCGGTAGTACGCTTGGTCATTATGGCGCGGGTTATGGGCCTTACGTCCAGTTACCGTTCTACGGTAGCTTCACGCTGCGTGATGACGGTGGTGATATGGCGGATGGTCTTTACCCGGTTCTTTCCTGGCTGACCTGGCCGATGTCTGTGGGTAAATGGACGCTTGAAGGGATAGAAACTCGTGCGCAGTTGTTGGATTCCGATGGTCTGCTGCGTCAGTCGTCCGATCCTTATATTATGGTGCGCGAAGCGTACTTCCAGCGTCATGATTTCATCGCTAATGGCGGCGAACTCAAACCGCAGGAAAATCCGAACGCGCAAGCGATTCAGGATGATTTAAAAGATATCGATTCTGAATAAGAAACAAATAAAAAAGGTGAGTCGCAATACTCACCTTTTTTGTTGTTATCCCTCAATTACCACAAGTAAAAGGAGATAAACCGACAATGACCCGGACGTAATGATGTAAAAATACTGATGTTCGTCACTGACTATTTCCGATATTCAGGAGTTGAAAAATCAAAAAACTGGAAAAATAATTTTAAATATCATCAAAATTAACACCTGGCGCAGATAGTTGATTAATTTCATTTTGATATTCCGTCTGGCGATTTTGAAGCCTTTTTTCAACTTTATCTTCGAGATCCTTAAAGTCTTTGTATTTATTTTCAGGATGGTCAACGTCAACTTTGTTAGCGAATAAAGTAGAAATTATTTCTTTTACATTATCGCGTCTAAATTTTGCATCGTCCACTTGAAAATTATATCTTATTGCTCGACCTAAACGTTTAAAAACTTCGTTAGGTTCTCTCAGTCTTTCCCCGTTGAGCTCGTTTACAACCTGATGATCGGAACCTGTTGCAAATGATTCTGCCATGATAGCTTTACTGCTTTCAAACCACGCTGAAGCATTCCTGGCTTTTTCACTACAATATTGGGTGAGACTATCACCATTAATACGAATTCCTCTTTGAATGTGGTAGTCGTCCTGATCGTAGTAACCGAGAGATAAGTAATCATTTCCGTTTTTATTTTTAATTACAATAGCGAGAGAGTCGCCTTTTTTATCTTTACCGTACCAGGTAAATAAGTCCGTTGGTTCGCTATTCCCGCTCTCATCAAATTCCGTTACCGTATGTCTGAGTTTGTGTGATATCTTATCGAAGATAAAACTAGGATCTCCATCATATATTTCTTTTAATGCGCTGAAGATCATTTCCTTATTATTGATATCATGAGTCTTCTCAACTATGTTGTCATTAATGATAGTACGGACGAGTTCTTTGTCTTTATAGTTCGCAGGTAATTCTATTGGTTCTTGGTTGTCGATACCAATATTAATATGGTCTGTATCATTGGAGCCAATATCAATATAAGTAACTGAGGAATTATTAATATTAAATCTATAAGGATCGTCGTTTACTCGTATGGCGTTTTTTATAAGCTCAAGTAGATGTTTAATACAGGTGCTTATTCCTTCCTTACCATTAAAAAGGTTTTTGAACTCTTGTACTAATCCATTAATTTCATCATTGTTATTTTCATTAATGGATTCTGGGTAAGTTGCGCTGGTATTGTTGATTGAAATAGATGGTAGCATGATTTTATTCCATTTTGATTGATTTGTTACAAATATATATTACCTAATGAAATAGACTATCAAAAAACGCTCATTTATTTAG
>ERZ773109.658-NODE-658-length-20384-cov-3.859068_pt1 | contig 20384 bp, 24 predicted proteins | sample MGYA00580569_ERZ773109 | MGnify/ENA primary metagenome ERZ773109 (study PRJEB29015, sample SAMEA2737852) | human gut metagenome | biome: human gut; feature: human-associated habitat; material: faeces | place: China | collected 2012 ...
AAGCCGCTTAATTATCATAGAAGATCTCAATTTACAGAAAAAATTTCACACCGTCCATCCTGAACTGATTTCTCTTTGTCATTGCTCTCTTGCACATAGCCTGGATTTATAAATTTATATATTTGATTAACATCTTTGTTTTTATATGATAAGTATACCGTTATGAAAGCGATTCCGTTATTAAAAATAAAAAGTTGTAAATCGTCAATCTGATATTTTTTGCTTGTCTCCGCTTTCCCATTCCATGCTTCTACTATTTCCTGTAATTTGCTGTTAACACTGAACCTCTTAACAAAATTTCCATTCCGGCACTTCACTGATAGCAATTCAGTGAAATCACTTGTGTCAAATGTTAATTCTGGAAGTTCAGGGTCTTCTTTATCAACAAGAATGGATTGAAAAGATCCTTGGTAACGTAATGGGAGGATTATGTATAGACCGCGGTCTATATTGCCTGGGGCGGTTGTGTTTTGCCAGTAAGTTTGCATGTGTTATCCTCTTTTATTTTTCTCTACTTTTATAAATATTATTTCCTTTTTAACATTTCATCAATCGCACCTCTGATATCATTAAAAACCGAACCGAAGTTTATGTATGTTCGAGAAGCATCACCAGACTTCACTTGCGTTGCTACTATTCCATACACAAGATGAGTTAAATAGTGATCTAATGAATTTGCATAATAATATTGGCTCATGCTTGAATACTTTCCCCATCCATCATCACAGTATTCTGTATTTTCTTTGTCCCGTTCTCTCTTTGTGTTTTCGTCTATATTTTCATCTTTCCACGCCAATTTAAGATACTTTTGCGTAAGCATTTCGCTCCTTTTAGATGCAACGTCTTTCGGGTTTATTTCCTTTATTATAGAAAACCATTTTTTATCTATATATTCTTTTTCGCACAGTTTTTTTTCTAACAATAGACGATTCTCTTAAATATCTACCATAATTTTTTGATTATGTAGATTATTATATCATATTTTTATTTCTTTTGTTCATTTTTACGTTCAAGAATAATATTTTCTTGTCAAAGTTCAATGCCAGCGTTTCGCTGGCATAATCAATCAAAATTCCGAGAAATCATAAATGTAAAACCTCACTGGTTATTGCTCTTTTACTGAATAACTTTTGAACGTTATCATTCAAATTTCTTCTCATGTTTTTTGAAAAAGTCATAAAAATATCTTACGTTTTCGAGCTCATACCATTCGCAAATGCTATAATCGTCTTTATCAATATTGTAGATTTTTGCATCCAGCGTTCCAAGCATAAATGGGGAGTGCGTAGCAATAATAAACTGACAAGAAAGCAATCGTGCCAGTTTGTTAATTTCTTCCGCCAATAATACCTGATTGGCTGGTGACAACGATACTTCTGGTTCATCCAACAGATATAACGCATCCGGTAGCAAATACTCTTCAAAAAACTTCATTGCAGTTTCTCCATTGGAATATTTTTCCTGTGCAAATTCTATATATTCTATCTGATGCCTTCCTTCTCGTGTCTGGAAATATTCTTCTGCTTCTTTGTGTGAATGTCCATTTTTCATGTAATCATATTCCATACCATCAGAAAGAATCTGTCTTTGCTGTATTTTTTTAATTTCATACAGGATATCCTCACTCTTGATAAATCTGCTGTTTTCAGGAAATCTCCTAAATAAATTGCCAAATTCATCCTCTCCATAACTAAACTGGCACTCTGATGAAAACTTTCCGCAATAGTCCACAATTCCAAAAGAATTACTGGTCGCATACTCTTTTCCCGTTAGCATGAGTTTATTTGCTATGATATTCAAAATAGTAGATTTTCCGGATCCATTATTTCCATATAACACGGTAATTGGTGCAAATATGAACGGATCCATATCTTTTCTACGAAATACGTTATATGGATATATATTGGGATTTTTAACATTCCTGTCACTTAGTTTAAAACTGCTGAGATATATCATTAAAAAAATCCCCCTTCATCTATGAACTTATATTTTTCTTTTACTCTTCAGCACAAATCTCATCATAATCTTCATACATAATTCGTATTCCACTCTCCTCACTTTCTACATGGTAATGTCCCGCATACCACTCTGTGAAATCTAACCTGTCATAAATCTTCTGTAGCCATTTTTCCGTTGACTTGTCCACTGCTGATTGATCAAGCCCCGGAATAAACGCCCACACAGGCTCCGCTTCAATCGGTACTGTATGTGAGAGCACGATATCCACATTCCACTTAGCTTTATCCAACTGCTGTTCCACATATTCTTTTATCATTTCATCCGGCTGTTCTGATTCAAACCATGGTAATCCATTTCGTATCCTATAATATTTGTCAACGCTGTATGCACCGCCGATTGGCATCACTTTCTTTCCGTGAAAATTATATATTTCTCCATCTTTTGCGAACAAAATATTCGGATACTGTTCTTCTACATATACAATTCCTTCATTCCATATTTTTTCTTCGTAATCTGCCGCCTCCCATGGTCGTGCTTCGTGGTTCCCATGAACACAGAAAAATGTAATATCCATTCCTGATAATCGTCCCTTTAATTCTTTGTCAGACAGATCCAACCAATAATTAATCCCTGCATCCCCTAAGATAATCATCACATCCTCTGTTGTAGTTTCATATCCATAGCAAAAATCTTCAATACGATCAAAGCTACGATGTGTATCACCTGTAATATAAAAATGCACCTATCCTTCCTCCCTCTCAATTTTCACAATTTCCATCTCATCAATACTCTGTATTTTCGATTCTCTTATATGCTTAAACAACGTTTTCTCTCCCGGTAAATCACATGGAATTCCCACAATATCATAAGAAACTTCTTTCTCTTGTCCTAATGTTCCATAATCATCAACCCATTCAACAGTTCCGTAGCCTTCCCTTGCGTCCTCTTTTCCAAATGTAAAATACACCGTTTCTCCTACTCTGTACCTTGGTCTTCCTACTTTCTGAACAGAATCTGATTTTCCTAATTCTTTGATTTCTTCATACAGTAGTTGAGCATCCATATATTGAATATTGTCATGATAATGTCCAAAATACCATTGCGAATAATCTAATTTCTTTGCAATTTCATCCATCCATTCCTCTGTCGACAGATCTATCTTCTCTTGACATTCTTCAGTCCGCCGATTCGGTCTATATACTAACGGACAAGTATGAGAAAACACATAATCCACTTTCCAATCTACTTCATTCAATTTATTTTCTACTTGACTTTTTACTTTGTCATCTGGTTATTCGTCCGGAAACCATGGAAGACCCGTTAAAAGTCGGTATTCTTTATCCTGACTGTATGCCCCACCGATTGCAATCGCCTTTTTCCCATCAAAATCATAAATTTCTCCATCTTTTGCAAATACTATATTCGGATATTCCGGCTCATAATATACCTCTCCTCCACGCCAGATTTGTGTTCTGTAAGTTTGTATATGATAAGGTCTTTCCTCATGATTTCCATGAATACACAGGAAATAATTTGGAAAATCCGCAAGTATTTTTTTGTTCTCCCAATCTTTGTCAGCTCCAAAATAATTCAATCCGACATCTCCCAATAATATAATTACATCCTCTTTTCCAAGTTTTTTATTAAATCTTGCCAACCAAATTAACTTTTCAAAATTTGCATGACAATCTCCTGTTATGTAATAAGCCATTTCCTACCACCTTATTTTCAAGATTTTTCAACATAATATTCCCGTCCTGTATCTAGACAAACTGCAGCCAAACGTCCATTTCTTCGATTACAACCACAATCAATCGCAATATGATGATTTTCCTTGTATACATACCCCGGTCTTGGATTCCCCATAATTCCTTGTGTCGGTGTATGTCCTGTCACCACATATGTATCTTCAAAATATTGGATATCATACTCAGCCCTGTCCCATATTAATTCTTTTAGGGAATATTCTTCCATATCTTTTCCCGGATAATAATTTCCCAATCCTCCGTGAACTAATAAATAGTTTTTTCCATTAACTGTCAGTTCTTCGTAAATCATAAAGTCTTTTATAAAATCAATCACTTCATATTGCATTTCCCGGCTCAATGTCCGAAACTCATCGATGGTTGACTTGCTTCCGTTGTATTGCCAGGTCACAAGATTCTCTAACATTTTTTCATCAACTTTTTTGATAGAAATCTCTGTAATTTCCTGCATTAAGAATTCCAAACACTCTAACGCCATAAGCTCATGATTTCCTGTCAGACATACCACATTTGGCATTTCCATAAGCTTCAGAATAATCTGAATCGGATGCGGACCTCTGTCCAGAATATCTCCGAGAACATACAACGTATCCGTCTCTTTCAAGTGGATTTCTTCTAACAATCTGATAAACAGTTCATATTCTCCATGAATATCTGAAACAACAAAACTAGCTATGTCGGTCATCCCCTTTCGTTTCTAAAAATCATTTCTAACACTTGCATTTTTCCTGTTCCCAGCGTCCTTTAACATGCAAATCCAATCTTCTTTATCTGTCTTCTTTCTTCCAATGGAACATCTGGAATATCGCTTTCTTCAATGGTAGTCAGCACTTCTGTTGTGATTTCTGTTTCGTCCATCTGACATATTCTTTCTGCCAGATTCATCTCTGCTTCTTCCAACATTTTTCTTGCAAATCTTCCATTTCCATAATCTCTGCTGTCTTTTATGCTCTCGAAATTCTTTTTTAACTTTTTCATTCCTGCCTCTGTGATTGTCATTTGTTTTCTTGAAAGCATCAATTTTGTAATCTCACAAAGTTCCCCAACAGTGTAATCATCAAATGCTACACTAAATGCAATTCTGGAACGCATCCCTGGATTCCTATCAAGAAACGCCTTCATTGGTTCCGGATAACCGGCAAAGATTACAATCACATTATCCCTATGATTTTCCATCTCCTGAACGATCGTATTGATTGCCTCATCGCCAAATCCATTGTCATAACCGTCACACAGTGAATAAGCCTCATCAATAAAAAGGACTCCGCCTTGTGCTTCTTTAAACTTTTTCTTAACCAATGGTGCTGTAGCGCCTACATGCTCACCAATGAGATCTGCACGCCCTACCTCTACAAACACACCTGTTGATAATATTTTATCATCTTTCATAATCTCTGCAAACAATCTGGCAACCGTAGTCTTTGCTGTTCCCGGATTTCCTGTAAAGACCATGTGTAAAGAAGCTTTATCCCTTTGAAGACCTTTCTCCATACAAAGCTTGTTTATCTTATGTTTGGCAATCGCTTTATAGATTATTGTTTTAACAGAAGCTAATCCCACCATTTCGTCTAATTCTTTTCTGGCTGTTCCTGATTCTCTTTCCTTCTTTTCTCCTTCTCCCAACATCTGTATATCCGACTTCGTAATCTGAAAAAGCTCTTCCTTTTGAATGTCACTCGCGCTTTCGCTTGTTGAAAGCAGCCTTACCGACTGTTGTCTAACCGCACGTTCCATCAGATTACGGACATATCTTCCATTCCCAAAATCATCGATATTTCTTACTTTTTCAAAGATATAATGCGCCTCTTTGATTGCGTCATCTGTCACGCAGAATCCTTTTTCATGGATCATCAGCTTAAAAATATCTGTAAGTTCCTCTGTTGTGTAATCTGGAAAATCAATCCAATATGGTATTCTGCTTTTCAATCCTTCATTTCTCTTCATAAATGCTTTCATTCTTTCATTGTATCCTGCAAGAATGACAATCACATCTTCCCTGTGATTTTCCATTTCCTGAAGCAACACCGTAATAGCTGTGTCACTCTTCATAGCATACGCTTCATCTATAAACAGAACGCCCCCTCTTGCTGCCAGAAATGCTTCTCTGATAGCACTTACGCATCCCATTCCATCTAGATCCATTCCTCCACGCTCGACAAATGCACCACTTTTTAATATGCCTTTTTCTTTTGTAATTCCTGCAAATAATTTTGCAACTGTAGTTTTGGCACTTCCCGGATTACCGCCAAAAATCATATGCATCGCACTGCTCTGATAGTCGTTTCCGTTTCGCTTCTTCCGTTCTTTTTCAACAATATCTGCCGCAATAATATTGTCAATCTGCTCTTTGACAATTTTCAGTCCAATCAAGTTTTTTAACTTTTCATAAGCAGATATTTCATTTTCTTCCCTGTCCAACAAGAAATCTTCTGAAAAATTGTAGTCATATGCTTTCAATATATTTTTATTCAGACACCATGCTTCAAACTGCTCATAAGCCCTCAGCACATCTGTCTGCGAAAATTTATTCCCCGCAAACAATGTCATGAACTCCTGTGCCTGTCCGGCATATTTTGAATAATCAGATTTTTCAATCAACCGCTGCATATAATCGACCGCTGCTTTTCTGTCACCTGTCCCTTCTCTTAACATAATCGTCATCATATATCTTTTTAACTGTGGCAAGAGATAATAGGCAAATCCCGGATGATCCATATCATATGTAAATACAAACAGGCATTGGTTCCTGTACTTCTTTATAAGTTTCTCCAGATATTGACTTGCCATTACATAATCAACCGGATCATACCCAAACTTTTCAGATAAATCTAAAACAATCACTCCGCCATAACTGTTCTCGATAATTTCTTCAAGATGATTATTTTTCTTAAATATATTAGGTTCTATTTCACTGATGATTTCCATTCTTCTGCTACTGATGCGATTCGCTTTTAGTAAGTTCTGTACAAGTAGTTCTGTCATTTCACTTGCTGCTTCAATGCTACGGCTGGATATCACATAATGAACCATATTTCCACTGTATTCCGATACATTTGCGTGAGTCTTTATATTCCGTAGTTCCTCCACAAAATCCCGATGGTAGATACTGCAGATCTCACACTCCTGTTCAGAAATAATACGCTCTTTAAAATCATAAGGAAATGGTCTTGTATCATTCATACAAGAATAATAATAGATCCATAGATTCGACGATTCTATGATCCGATTAGAATAGTCAAAACATCTTCTTCTTTTACATTCAAGAAAACATTCCATGAACTGATGCATCGTTATCTCAAATGGCTCTACTTTTACCTGCTTTATTCCAAAAATATCTTGCAGCATTTCAAGAATACCTTCATATGCATTTCGGAAACTCAACTTCTGTTCATTGTAAGAAAAGATTGCGCAAATCAGATTATCTTCTTCCCGATACACTAAAAATGTCCTGTCATTCTTCATATTCTGATACATATACGAGTTGATAGATTCGAGTACATTGTCGTATCCATAGTGTCTGAGTTCGATTTTTGCATTCTCCTTAATCTCCTCTACATTTGTACCCAACTTAAAACCATAATATCTCATACTCTTTTTCCTCCCACTGAAGAACTTGTTTTTTGAATATCATCTATTCTTGTTATATCTGATATCATAAAAATAATAGGACATTTTATGTCTTAAATTCCGCAAGCTAATTATTTTTTAACAAATGCATCTTATTAGAGCGAGAGGCCAACACCTCTCGCTCCAATTATTTGATTCGTCTTTCCAATGCTTCTTTCATCCGTTCTTTCAACATCTGCTTCGTTTTATCACCTTCCAGAATTTCCAGACAGTCTATATACTGCATCAGCCAAAAAGAAAACGCTTTAATATTTACTTTTGGAAATTTCAGCCGCACCATTTTCACAGATTTATTTTCTAACCGATCTGTTTCCTTATTTTTCACTTGCTTTTCCGAATAATAAGTTCCCAGAATTTCATATAATCCATTTTCCTGTGCTCCAAACCAGTCTACAATCTGCGTAACCTGTTTCTCTTCAAATCCAATTATGACATCTTCTTTTAACATCCCAGAATAAAAATAAGAATTTGCTGTCATAAACTTCTGCGGATTCATCCACTCACTATTCTGCACTTCTTCACTTTTCAGATTATCCAGTATCTGGATTTCACTCATCAAATCAATCCGATAGAACAGAAAATCCGGGACATTTACCTTTTTAGCCATCAAATAATATCGCCCATTACTCATCATAATTTGAAAAGGTGACACACATCGATTCGGATCGCCGGTCGGCTTCAGATGGAATTCTTCATCTTCATATCGATACGCCTCTAATTTAAACTTAATCTTCTTCCTTCTGTCGATTGCATCCTGAATCTCCAACACATTCTTCATGACATTTATGCCACCATCATCGCATTCTGAATATGGCATATATTCTATGATCTGTTCCATAAACTCTGTCATGTTCTTCACCTGACCGCAACCAAAGATATCCTGGAGATTGCTATAATAATCTGGCTTAAATTCCGGTGTTAAAACCTTGGAATAGATTACCGCATCTATCAAAAATCTCGGAAATTCCCCCGGCACATCTTCCAAAATCTTTTTCTCATACCAGTAACCCGTTATCTTCCTTTCCCTCTTTCTGAATCCAAGGTAATAATCATCCTTTTCTTTCAGGCCGTTTCCTTCTTCGTCTAATTTTATCTGCTCGATTTCCTCGTCTGTACCAAGTAATTGTCGCAGCTTCCTGGATACACTTCGAGAGTCTATTGTGCGGGGAAGCTCATTTGCTTCCCCTGCACGAATTTCTTCCAAAGCATTCAATTTGTCATATATTTCTGTCACGGTTGCTGGGTTTTGTTTTGCTGCTCCAGTGGACTTTAGGGCTTGGATTAATTCTTGTTCTTTGAATTTTGACATGTTGATTTTCTAACCTCATTTTTCCCAATTGTTACTTCAAATCAAACATACTAATGAAATTATATAATATTATCCAGAATCTGTATAATTATTATCTCACTAATCGTTAATCAATCTATTTCCAATTATCCCCTAACATTAAACTCAATGTAATCTAAAAATTTTTGAACAACGTCCTCTTCCGATTCAAAACATATACCTGGAGAAAAATACACCTGTTTATCATCTAAAACGAAATCCTTTTTATCCTTTGCTGGATATAATTGAAACGCCTTCATCTTATTAATTTCAACACCAAATTGATAGGCTCCAAATTCACAATTTATTTTATTATTTTCTTTCTCAAACCGAAATGGAAGCAAATCAAAAATAATATTGTTTACCTCAACACTTAAAAAAGCATATAAATATTTTAACCCTTCACATTTTTTAAATTTGGTAAATGTCGGTACATTTCCATATCCTCTTTTTTTAGGAGTTAAACTTCCCCATTTAGAAGATTTCCATTTATCGGATTTTGCAATATTATCTAATTGTTTTCTTATGCATTCACTTATATACTTTGCTTTATCTAAATTTTCTGGAAATAAATGAATATTTCCTGTACTAGGATCATATATAATCTTGCAAGGATCATCCAAATCTGGCGTGTACGGATTATATATTTCTCCTTTAAATATTACTTTTCCAGGCTCATACCCCGATTCAATTACTTCATATACTTTTTTTTGCATAAAATTATTCTCCCATCTTTTGTATATATTTTATTATACCAATACTATTTCTACTTAATTATATACCACACATTTTTTCATATAACATGATACATCTTGCATCCTATCACATTACAACCATCCCTCAAAATCTTCCTCGAACACCAACGTCAGTGTCCTCAACAGTTCATTCTGAAAGATTCTTTCCTCTGAATATCTAAGATTTCCATCTTCATTCTTTCTCTGAATTTCCGAAAAATATTTTTCCTGATCGGTCATTTGCTTTTCATCCGGATAGCATGTAAGTTTTGCATCACACAATCCCATAGCGATTTCACTATATTCCTTCGGGCATGCTTTCTTTAGATCAAATGCACAATCAAAATACAGAATTCTCGGATTGATTTTCTTCCATCTTGTTACCACCCCTGGGATTTCGTACTTTCTTACAAACACTTCTGTTTCATCCACGATTTGTGTCAGTTTTTCCTTTACTTCTGTTTCTCCAAGAAATAAAACATCTACTTTCTTTCTGATGTCCAGCAATTTGTCTCCCATATAATCCCAAATATCAATTTCTTTGTTCTTCTCTTCACTCGGAACCTCATTATAGCCGGATGTTTTTTCATATAAAGCCAATACATCCCAAAGCATTCCATAAACTGTTTTGATTGATGTTCTGAGTTCTTCTTCTCTCATAGGCGCCTCCTACTTTGTGCTGTTTTTGTTGTTGATGCCATTATATCATATTTAAGACATTTTTTGTCCTATTTATACCTTGCCATTATTTTTTCTGTTAAACAGCAAATTCCTTTGCAAACACCTCATAATTCAATGTATCTCTCGACGAACAATAAATGGCCAATTCGATAGTTTCAAAATCATATTTATGTTCATCAATTGCTATATGCATTGCTTTCGCAACCAGCTCCGGTGGATTTGCAAAAGCTCCACATCCAAAAGCTCCCAAAATAATAACATCCGATTTCGCACAACTTGCTATGTCTAAGACACGATTTATTCTCTTCTTATATATATCAAACAACCTTTTATCTGTAACATTCTTTTTCCAGTTTTTATCATGCTGTGACATATATCTCAGATTTGGTGCTACACAGCTAATTACATCCACATCAAACCAGTCTTTCTCCGATAAAAGAGCCGGTTTGGCAGTATCGCTCTTAAATACCGTCACATCACATGTTTGTATGCAATCATCATTATAAAGAGAATTCATCTTTCCTGTTTTCAATGCATACCTGTGTTTTTTATGAAATGCTTCTGTAATCTCACTTGCTGATATACATTTGTACAGAGTACTGATTCTACATAAGCATTCTTCCTGGGCACTGGCTCCTTTTGTCACTCCGCCACCTGGATTGGTTGCTGAAGCAAAGTTTAGCACACTGATATGTTTTCCTTTATACGCTGAAGCTGCCTCAAAGCTTCTTTTCTTTGAAACGATAATCTTTGCTTCTTTTCCTGTTTCATGTCCGTGTATAAGATTCTTGAAAATATCGTATTCATTTTCGTCCGATATCACCCGGTTGTGATTCATAGAATAATTAATCTTATTCATTAGAATTTCATTTGTATCACACAGTAACATTGTATCTTCAAATATCCTTATCATATCTTCTCTACGCATAATACTCCCTCTTCTTTCCCTTGATTTTGCTTCACTAAAGAGATCCTGACTGCTCGTATACAATACGAAATTACAATATCTCACAGAGTATCCTCTAACATTGTCTTTATCGTCTGAATCCTTGAAGCAGAAAACAGTACCGGATCAAACATATCATATATGAATCCGACTTCATCGCGAGTAATTCCAAGTACTGCAGCCACTTCATCTGCAGCATTCCCCGGATAATCATATTTTTTAATCACCTCAATAACATCTGCATATCTTGTGATGAAAGTCATATACAATTCAGCTTCTCGAACGTCTCTTTTATGAACCTCTTCTTCATCGCTACGGATAGTTCCATAAGGAATGACATTCTCACTATCAATTCCGCCCCATACTTTAAGCCAGTACATAGCTCCCATTTTTGCTTCTTCCATAGAACTATATGACCTGATAAATTCACCTCTTGTATTAACACTGTAGCATGAAAGATTTCCCGAGAATGAATTTTCCAACTCTATCATCGGACTTTTACCTTGATCCACAGGAATTTCCAATGGTCCTCTCACATCCTCAATCCGCCGATAAAAAAGATTATAGGCTTCTACTTTTGCATTCATTGTATCTACACCTTCACTACATTGCTCTCTCTGAAAAGCAATCATCATCATTACGCCATCAATTCTGGCCGTATCGATTCTCTTAAACAATAACAGATCGTATCCCCGAAGGAGATATTTTTCTGTATCTTCATCTTCCGGAATGCGCAGGATTAAGCCAATCGCCTTCAAAGCCCTCCTGACCAATGATGTATTCCTTCCCATCTCTTGTAAGCATAATCATTGCACCGGGACCACCTAACCCTGATCCGATACTATAAGAAAAAGCAACTACCTTATCAAATATTTCTTTGTTAAGATCTTCGTATCTAAAATTCAAATTACAACACCTCCAGGTATTTATCTTTACATATATCCTCCACAAAAAATACCGGTAATCTATTATGATATTTTTTATATAACGTATCCTCTGAGATGCGTATATAACGTTTTCCCATTGGTGTATCTACTTTTTTCATGTAATCTGTTACAATAGAATTTTTCATTCGATCATTGATTTTTCCACAAATAATACAATAGCTGTTAAGTGACGTATGGATTTTATTTTCTTCCCAATTCCATTTATATCTAATTAGACATTCTTCATATTGATGCTTGTGTTTTGACTTCTTATTGGCTTTAGATATATTGCTTTCTTTTTGTTTGAGATATTTTGGTACTTCTAAATCTGCATTGTGTTTTTGTCTCAATTCTTTTCCCCTTCCTCGGTCGCAAATTTCTCTAGAATTATGTTCAAATATAAAACTCTTCTTTTGTTTCCAGACATAAACATCCTAATTTTCCATTTCTAAATCCACATCCGCAGTCACACATGATAAGATTCCCTTTTTCATTTTTCCAAATCTTATGATTTGCAGTATTTCTATGTCCACAGACAGAAATATAACCTTCTATCCCATTATGAAGGTACTCTGTGTTCATCTCATTTCCCATTAAATAATAATACTTATCCTCTGTGCATTCAGGCTTTGATGTCATCGCATGCGCAAACAGATATTTTTCACTATTCACCTGAACGCTCAACTGAAGTGGCCAAGTTAAAATTTGTCTTGCAAGGTTCTGAACATCCTCCTCTACCAACCTTCGGGTAAGACATCGAAATGTATTGTACTGATATGGTTCTGTTTTTCTTCTTTTCCACTCCGGCATTTGATAAAATTTAAAAATGTATGCCGCCAGCCATTCGTCATGATTACCTCTAATCATAGAGCAATTATTTCCCAGTTCCATAACTTTAAAATACAAATCTACCGGATTCGGATTGTAATCAGAACGATCGAACAAATCTCCTAAGATGAACAGCTTGTCCTCTTTGGAAAATTCAATCATCTTTAATAATTCACAAAACTTTTGATAATCATTATGAATATCACTGACAACATAATGCATTTTCTTATTTTCTCCTATAATATTTTTGCCACAGATTAGGATAATCTCTAAGATTAAGACGAGATTCTTCTCTCCAGATAGGCTCTCCCCAATGACGATAATCGCATATATCCCACGATTCATTTTCTTTCCGATAATGGTTCGATTTTCCAGTCAGACTATCATAAGGATTCCCTTTTGTTCTTCGCCGAATCCTTCTATTTGCCAGTTTTTTAGCAAATCGATCTTTATCACCTTTATAAACTGGTGTATGTTTATAGCTTCGACTCATAATATATAGTCTCCATATTCAACATATTTTCTTTTTATCCCGATGTCTACAGCATAATATCCTCTGGCTTTTTGGCTTTTTCCAGCATCTTTTCTGATAAGCTTTTTTCCCTACATACTTCAGCATATTTTCTGGCGTATTTCAGAACCAAGTCCGGGCAAAATTCTTTTCCGTTGCTCTTATGACTCAAATAATCTCCCAACGCTTCCGTTGCATATCTCAAAGCCTGTCTTTTTGGATCATCTTCTATATATGTTGGAAATTCTACTTCAAGATACAACGGATTAATATGCTCATGTGACTAGATTCCTGATTCTGTTAGTTTATAACAAATCATCTGTATATCTGAAAAATCAACATACCAATTTTTCTCTTCTATACGATTCAGATACCGATTCCAATCCGCTTCTCCCCCTGCCAGAACATAATATGAACCATTCCTTATATCTTTTACCGTCGTACCAGCTTGTAATGGACAAGGCATTTTTATAAAATGATATTCGAATCGTTCCACTTGATAGCTATCTACAATTTTTTCATCTTCTGGAAGCTCGTAAGAATTGAATTGTTCTATTTCTCCACTCATATTTAAAGTAACAGATGCTACCGCAGTACCGTCATATGCACAGTATTCTTCCGTCTCAAAACCCAAATTTGGATTTCCTCGCCACGGATTGCGTACAATTTCATCTGCATCTGTGGCTACAATCAACTGCTTACTTATCCGACATTTCAGCTCATATGTCTGCATATATTTTTTTGCATATTTTAAAGCTCTGTTATAATCAGAAAAAATCCACCATTCTCATATTCCAGATCTTCGACAACATAGACATATTTTCCGGACTGATTATGGATAAATGTTTTAAATGTCCTTTTTTCATAATTCAACCGTTCGTTAATTTGTCTTCTTAGAGTTTCATCCTTCGTTTCTTCCGACAGCTCCTCCAAGGCATCTAAAATTTCCTGCCTGAGTCTGCCTGATGCATTCCAGATTAAGGTTGCCTTCTGAAAATCTGTAAATGCAAAACCAATTTCTTCAAAACATTTTTTCATCCATTGAGATGGGACTATCTCAAACATCTTACTTCCTCCATACACAATTCCCGTTCTACCGAACCTGGAAAAGTCGCAAACTATATCTTATATCAACTCTCAAATTCTTCACGGATTTAACACTGAAAATAAAGAAGCCCATTCTCTATGATAGTTAAGATTATTTAACTCAGGTCCGTAAAATTGATAAGATCCACCATCTTCAGCGATCATAATCACGCACCCTGGTCCACCCATTCCAGATGGCGCAAAAAACCCATAGGCAACAATTTTCTCAAATAATTCTTCTGTCAAATCTGATAATTTTAACTGTACTCTATCTTCAAATTTCATACTTGTCCTCCTCAGTTATTTTGCATCTTCCATTAACATCCGGATTTTTTCGAAATCATATTCTCTTATTATCTGGGCTTCTTCAGTACATTTTACTTCGTGATCTGTTACCACCACATCTGCTTCCATAGGATCTTCAACAATTTTTTCTGCCATCATAGAAAAGAAATCATACATATTCATAACATCTGTAAGAGGAAAATAATCTGTCAAGAATGAAAGATTTGTATCTCCAGCCACCCTTGATTTACTATTTTTTGCTACATTAAGCCAGACAAATTCATTCGTGAAAAGATCGATTCCAAACAGATATGCAAAGGTACTCTCACAATTCACAAGATATGCCGATTTTACTGTCTTAGGTTCATATACTTGTCCACTATCATCCCAATCTCTCAGCATATACCCCGCCTTACAAAAGCATTCATTAAAGTTTTTCCCAGAATAAACGTTATCGCAAAAAATCAAATATCGATATTCAGAATACCGTGCCTTGAATTCCGGAAGATTGATATCAAAGTATTCAGAACCTCCCAGATAACCGCTTGTTTCATCACCAGAATAGGTAATTGCTCCTGACTGGTGTCTCGACATCGTTCTCCAGGAAAATTCTCTCCGATTACCATCTTCTGTAAGTGCAAATACCGAAAGATCAATATCGTTCACCTTCTCCCAATAGGTAAATGCCCTTAGCTTTTTTCCCTCGTCTATTGGAATCCTGCTTCCTTTAGAAAGAACACCCAATCCTCCTTGCGAAGTATTTTCTGCTAATGGAAGTGTATAATTTTTCATGGAAGGTTCAATATATACCTTTCCAAGTCGATTTCTAAGTTTCTCAGAAAGTTTTGAACGAATCATTTTCCCAACTTCTTTTACCTGCTCTTCCGTAAGCCTGCTTTGACATTTCTTACTCTCCTCTGGTGTTTCATAATGAACCTTCATGAGATTATGCTGTGTAAACTTGAAAATACGTCCATCCTTTCTCTGCACTCCTTCATATCTGAACAATAGTTGTAACAATATCAATGTACTGCAATCCTCTGGGAATTCCGAAAGGAATGTTTGCTCATCTTCTCGATCCATACGGCTGATAATGTAATCCATATTTCGAAGCAATGCAGATGTTCCTTTCTTTTCCCGCAATAATTCTGCTGCTTGCTGACATCTGTTTTCCTGCATCAACTTTTCAAACTCACTGTATACAGACTCATTACCTTTCGTTCTCATGGCATGTACAAATATTTCCGCCTCTTCATTTTGGGGTTGATAATGAATGTGATGTAAAAATCCATTCCATAGCTGCTTCTTTTCATAACAAGTACGGATATCACACTTTCCACTTCTGAACATTCTGTCTAAAAGTGCTGTTAAGAATTTTCTGTCCTGATTTTTAAAGTTTAATTTTTTCGGATTTTCATTGTGATAATATCGATAGTTTAATTCATCTACTATTTTCATAACATCTGACAGATTCAAACTGTCTGCCAGCGAAAGATTTTTCGTGTCGATTAGAAGTCTTACACAGGTATTCTTTGAGACAATATCCGGAATACTTTCCATATGGTCACGAATAAATGTAAGTACAAGCGTATACTGCCTCTCATTAAGTGGTCGTGAACCTGACAATAAATCATTCACAATCGTTCGTACTGCATCTTCTGCTTCTTCTTCCGTTTGTATCACAAATTCCTGTACTTCTGTATCTTCCTGAAAAGCCGCACGTTCAAAATCTTTTTCAAATACAGAATGTCCCGGCTCATCGAAATTTCCAAGTCCGTATGTATTAAAATAATGTATAAGCTGATCAAACAATAGTTCTTCCGTAGAAAGATCTCGGACACTTTGTGGGAATCCCCTGTAAAATGGTTCCGGAACATTTTCTCCGAATCTCTTTGAGAGTTCTTTTACCATCTCGCAACGCACAAGCTCCCTGCCTTTTGTGATTTTTACACCAAAGAAATGTGCCATTGCAAACAATGTTTCAAATACATGTTTTTCTTCTGTCATTCCTTCACTGACAAGAATATGCTTTTCGAACAAATAGTCCTTGTATATTTCTTTCATGCCCGCACCTCTTTCTACTATACTTTAAATAATGCCGACTAATCTTGCCACTCAAATACACCTAATCTGAAGTAAGTAACAATAGCTGTCGGCATCCTTTTGGCGATATCATCGGATTAAATCTGTGCTCTACCTACTGAGCTACAGAACTTTTAAAGTTCTGGTGGGATTCGAACCCACGACAACAAACTCCAAAAGAAGTAAATCCGATTAGCTGCCAAATATGTCTATAGTTCTATCTGCCAAAAGATATGATTTTTTCTAATGTTCGAGGCTCAAAATTGATCCACGGCTTCATGCATCCAACATTAAAAGCTTTCACTACTCCTCGTATGCTTTCCTCTTCTCTTCATACATACACTTTACAATATCGCTGATTCGTCTTTCCCAGTCATAATTGTCGTTGTACCATACACAATCATACGCATACGGGTTCTTCCTATTATGAGTAGAACAGATAACAATCGGTGGATTCAGATACTTAGTCCTTATAATATCAACAAATATATCTCCCACCTCCCAGTCAGCCTCACCGCCTAGGGACAATGGATAATGCATATCTGTAATTGCCAAATCATATGGGATTCCGCTTCGATATGCTTCATCAATTTTTTTGATTACTGAATACATATCTGTAACCCAATCAATTTCAGCCGGCACTACATTTTTTATTACTCTTGAAATCGCTGAATGTTTCATTACGCTATCTTCTAATTGAATAATTCTTAATTTCATAAAATCCTTTGGCCCTTCTCCGTGATTATTTTCATGATACTCGTACCCTATACTCCTACACCTACGATGCTTTTAAAATATCCATGTCAATTTCCTGCAAAAATGCCATTTCATCGCCTTTACATACAAGACCTAACAATTGAATCGTATTAATTCCAATAGTTTCCTCATTTCCACGCAGATACGACATCACACGAGATGCTGTTCTTTCTTTGCTTTTTCCCTTCACATTATTTTTATCCACCAGTTCTAACTCTATCGCTAATTGCGAGGTTGAATAATTTTTTTGAATGTATTGCAATCACACCCCTTGGAAGCGACTTTACTTAGTCACTTTTTCAAAAAGTTAAAATTTATTGATTATTATTTCTACATGCTGTTATAACACACTTATAGATTTGTCTTTTAAATCCCACTTTTTACTACAATTTATTTTATATTTGGAGGTATGTTATGTTTGATTTTTATGACTCTAATTATTCTGATGAATTTAAACAAAGACTACAAGATGCAAGATGTAAGAAAAAATTTTCCCAGCAGGATTTCGCTGATTGTCTGGAAGATAATGACCGTAGTCGTGTTGCAAACTGGGAAAGTAAAAAAAGTACAACCGTTCCCAAAACCCAAGATATCCCTGGCATTTGCAAAATTTTAGACATTGATCCCAATTATCTTTTTGGTTTTTCAACCATAACCAATGAGAACGACAAAGCTATCTCTGAGCAGATTCATCTATCTACCGATAATATAAAATTGCTTCGTAATGATACTTCCGTAAGTAATTTTATAAATTATCTCATGACTACACCAAAGTTTCATTCTCTTTTGAATCAGCTCAATCATATTTGCGTTAATGGGTTCTTTTCTGAAAGTATAGAAACAACCTTTTCAACCTCCGCAATTCAAAAATTAGAAAAAGCTTTTCACCGGTTTTCATGCGAAGTTTTTTCAATTGACAGAAATGAACATACCTTTGTACCTTACGTGAAAAAGGTTTTTCCTTGGAATAGGAAAAAACAGTCTATCGAAGACTTTGTCCAATCCATTGTCATCAACGAAAAATATTATAAAATGTTGGAAACGAACCCTCTTTATCAGGAACAAACTTCTGATGAAAGATATGAAACTCTTATCTATGATTTTTCTAAAGCAAGCATTCAATATCTTGAGAGGAATCAACTTGCAGAACTGGCAAAATATAATGTTGCAAATATCTTCTCTGAAATTGTTCAAGATTATGTCGATGTTACTGTAAATAATTTCAAAAATCGTGAAAAATAATTTTCTAAAATGAGAAGCAGCCTTTATTTGACAAACTCAGCTTTCTAAATCTCCGAACCGGCTGTTTCTCATCATTTAATATTTTTTATTATCTTCCATACTTCTTCAATCAGTAACATAAATTCTTTTTAAAGCAGAGATTCTCTCCTCTATTTCTTTTCTAACAGAAGGCGTTTCAATCTCAACCAATTCATAATTCTCAATCGCCCACCCCACAATGAAATAGCTGGTTTTATATACCAATATCCGGTCGTACTCTTCTGTCTCGCCACTCAAATGATAAAACTCATCATTAAACGTATTGTATATTCTCGTATAAGCCCTTGGATCCGTTTTTTTCACACGAATAACAATAGGGATTGCATCGCCATACGTTCCACCTTGATGCTGTTGCGGATATTCTATTTTGGTTCTGTCATTCCATAAATATCCCTGTGGTAAATCTTCCATTTTTCTTGGTTTTTCCGCAAGAATCTGGATATTTTCCATCAACTCAATTGGATAATTTGACAAATTATCATACTTTTCTTTATTTCCCACCAACCATATTTTTCCATTACTATAATTAAAAAAATACGGACTTATAACATACTCATATCCATTACTGATCGGCTCTCTTTTTCCTTCAGCATTGTAATTTATCAATTGAAATGAAATTTTATGGCAAAATTCTCCCGACATTTCGTTCATTGCATCAAACAATTTTTGAAGATTATCAGCTAAAGAAACCCAGTCGCAACTGTTCGCAGGTATTGCCCGATCATTGCCAAAAACTTTTGTATGCTTCTTTTTCTGTTCTCCTTGCATCGATTTCTTAAGCACTGCATACTCCGGTGATGTCCGCTCTATGTACATCCAATATTTTTTTACATTTGCTTTTCCAACACTATCTAAAATTTCGTTAATTATCTCATCCTTTTCATCCTGACGTATGTTAGACATTCCGATAATCTGCTCAACCAAAAGAGGAAAACGTTCTGCCGATATCGCCTGTTTATAATAAATACACTCTTTCTTATTCTCCCGTACATAGCCCGGTTCCTCAGAATCTTCCACCTCTATAAGGCCGTCCTCATATAATGCCCTTACATTTTTTTTAATTGTTCGAAAAGAACTCGTATCATGATTTTTCTTTTTTCCATCGTATTCCTTTGAGGCAGGATTTTCTTCTTCATTTTTATCAAAAATCTTTTCTCTTTCTTTTTCTAAAGGATCATACCCATTTTCTTCTTGATATATTGCATCTCTGATTTTTAAAATGGATGCTTTGTTCTTAGAATTGGTATTTTCCTTTAAATATGCCAGAATTTTGGTTTTATATCCATCTTTACATCCCTGATTGCTCATTATTGTCTCCCTCTTTTATTCTCACTGTGACATGTTCATTATTTTGACACTTTATTTAATCTCATTTATCTTAATTTAAAACCAGCTGAATATATTGGTTTAATTCTGCTCTTACTCGTTCCATCTCTTTTCTTGTCTTTGGATTTATATAAGGAATTCTTCCGATTAGTTTATCTACATAATGATTATCGTTTATGATTTCATATGTTACTTTGAAATTTAAAGATAAAAACTTACTAAATTTCTGATTATCTTTTCATAAGTTGGTAAATGCCGATATA
>ERZ773109.692-NODE-692-length-19887-cov-3.036305_pt1 | contig 19887 bp, 16 predicted proteins | sample MGYA00580569_ERZ773109 | MGnify/ENA primary metagenome ERZ773109 (study PRJEB29015, sample SAMEA2737852) | human gut metagenome | biome: human gut; feature: human-associated habitat; material: faeces | place: China | collected 2012 ...
TTGACGGAATAAAAGAAACTATAAATAATAGGACTATGGAATGCAATTCATGTAAAATCAAAGGATTCGTGCAACGGAACCTGCTGACGCTGATCGGCGTGGCGGCGGGTATGGTCGGGGGCTACCTTTACTGGCGGTTCGTAGGCTGCAGCAGCGGAAGCTGTCCGATTACCTCTTCGCCGGTGATTACGGCGCTTTGGGGCGCGGTGTTCGGCGGCTTGCTGCTGAGTATGTTCAAGGTACGGCGGAAAGAGCTGCCGGAGTGCAAGGCGGCTCCCGGAAAAAAGACACCTGGGAAAGATGAAAACAACGGTTAAATTGCAAAACGTGATGAGCTGCGGTTGCCGCAATTCGATCCACAAAGGGTTGGGTGAACTGAACGGGGTATTCGGCGTACGGGTCGAGCCGCAGTACGACCGGATCGTGATCGACCATACCGACGAGGTGAGCCGTGCGGAGTTGCTTTCCCGACTGGAAAAACTGGGCTATGAGCCTCTCAAAGAAGAAAAACTACAAAATCGAACCAAATGAGAACAATTTTTGCGGGTGTGCTGTCGGCCCTTCTTCTGACGGCTTGCGGCGCTTCCGGAGCGAAGAGCGGAGAAAATAACAATCAAAAAATAGAAAAAACTATGAAAACGATTCATTTGACAAAAGCGGAATTTCTGGACAAAGTGGTCAATTACGAAGCCAATCCGAACGAGTGGAAATACCTCGGGGACAAACCGGCGATCATCGACTTTTACGCCTCGTGGTGCGGGCCCTGCAAAATGGTGGCTCCGATCCTCGACGAGCTGGCCCAGGAGTATGACGGTAAGATTTATGTCTACAAGATAGACACCGAGAAGGAGCAGGACCTCGCGGCGGCCTTCGGCATCCGTTCGATTCCCACGCTGCTGTTCGTGCCGATGGACGGCAAGCCGCAGATGGTGCAGGGGGCTATCGGCAAGGACGATTTCGAAAAGGTGATTAACGACGTGCTGCTGAAAAAATAGCGAACCCGGTTTGGGTCCGACTCCTCGCAGTGCGAAACATGCCGTGCGGTCGGGTTCCGAGCAAACCGGAACGTAAATTTATCGGTGCGGTTTGACAATAGCCGACCGCTTGCCGATCGGATTCAACCGACTTAGGAACATGCCCGGATACTTGTATCCGGGCACGTTTTGTTCCCGGCAGGGTATATTTTAGGCAAAGTTCAGGCCTTTGGGCGGCTTGTATCGTGAAAAAACCTATCTTTGTTCCCTGCAAGACAGGTTATCGGGTTCCGCACCCTTTGTGCCGGTCGTTGATCGTGCTGATTGCCGGTGTGTTTTTGACCGGAATATATTTTCGGGCCTCCTGTTAGTATTGCGGCTTTTTGAGTGTTTCGGCGACTTCCGCCACGGAATGACAACTCCCGCCTTGGATGAAAGAAAAGGTATTGAAAATAGCGAAATTGTTGTTGGTGGTGCTGTTCGTCAGCTACTACTGCGAATCGTCGCTGTTCTACCATACCCACTATTTCTCGTGGGGTGTCGTCACCCACTCGCACCCTTATTTGCCTGCCGGCAGCGGCACTTCGGGCCATACCCATACGCCCGTCCAGTGCGACACGATCGCACAGCTCTCGATGCTGTTGTTCGTTGCGGGTATCTCTTTGGTTTCGCTTTTCCTCCCCGGCGTTAAGGTTGGATTCAGGCCTCCCGTACGGCACGGCCGCGAGTCGTCTTCTGTTCCGCTGCCGCAGTTGAGGGCGCCTCCTGCGCTGGCTTGATTTTCCGGGCGATCTGTTCCGGTGCAGCCTGCTCCCGTGCAGCGCGGCCTTTCTTATTTATCAAGCCTTGCAGCAGTTTTGTGCGATTGATCTGCGAAAGACCGGAATCGTTTAAAATATTGATGATCCGGTCGCATCCTGAGTCGCACGACTGCTGAAACTAAGCCAAGAAACTTTATGAAACGAATTGTAATCCTCCTGTTGGCGGGTGCGGTGTGCGCATGTGCACGCTCCTCCAAATCGGGAGAGACGACCGCCCCGCAGGTGCGCGTCGACAACGATATCATCGCCGTGGCGCCCGGCTCCCCCGTTCTGGAGCGCCTCACCACCGGTAAAGTGACTGCCACGCCCTACCGCGCGACGTTCACCACTTCGGGCATGGTGCAGGCGATCCCGGCCCGCTATGCCGAAATCGCGACGCCGTTCGCAGGGCGTATCGTCAAGTCCTTCGTTCGCCTCGGACAGAAAGTCGTGCAGGGCAGTCCCATTTTCGAAATCAGCTCGCCGTCGTTCTTCGACACGGGCAAGGCCTATTACCAGGCCAAGCAGGAGATGGAGCTCGCGCTCAAAAGCCTGAACCGTGAAAAAGACCTGCTGAAGAACCACGTCGGCGTGGAAAAGGAGGTCGAGGAGGCCGAGGTCAACTACGAGCTGAAAAAGAAAGATTATGAAAATGCCGTTGCGGCACTGAAAGTTTACCAGATCGATCCCGAAACGATGGTGCTCGGCCAGCCGCTGGTCGTGCGTTCGCCGATCGCGGGCGAGGTCGTGAAGGACAATATCGTGCTGGGCCAGTATATCAAAGAGGACGCCGGTCCGCTGGCCCTGGTCGCCGACCTGAGTAAGGTGTGGGTCGTCGCGCATGTCAAGGAGAAGGATATCCGGCTGATCCAGCGCCTCTCGGAGGTCGAGGTACGCCTGACGGCGATACCCGACGTCCCGGTCAAAGGAACGGTTTACCACATCAGCGAACTGCTCGATCCCGAAACGCGCTCGGTCGAGGTGCTGATCGAGTGCGACAACCGTGACCATAGGATGAAACCCTATATGTACGGCACGGTGCAGCTGACCGATGCGGCTACCGAAGCGATGTTGGTCCCGACTTCCGCGATTCTGCAACAGGAAGAGAGTTGTTATGTGCTGGTCTGCGAAGGTGCAAACCGTTTCCGCAAGGCCGAGGTGACCACTGCGTCGACAGACGGGGACCGGACGGTCGTGCTCTCGGGCATTCGTCCCGGCGAAGAGATCGTCACCGGGGGAGCCTTTTACCTGCTTGACGCCCGCTGACCATGAAAGAACTGATTCATGCGGCGATACATCGGCGGGCGCTGATGTTCGTACTGTTCGGCATGCTGGGCGTGCTGGGCTATCTTTCGTGGCGGGGACTGGCCATCGACGCCTATCCCGACATTGCCGACGTGACCGTGCAGGTCGTTACGCAGGTTCCGGGCCTGGCTGCCGAGGAGATCGAGCAGCAAATCAGCATTCCGATCGAACGCGCGATGAACGGCCTGCCGGGATTGAACGTGATGCGGAGCAAGAACACGTTCGGCCTTTCGACGGTCGTGCTGGTATTTCACGACGGTGTGGACGATTACTGGGCACGCCAGCGGGTGCAGGAGCGCCTTGCCGATGTCGAACTGCCGTACCATGCCGTTCCGGGACTCAATCCGCTCACGTCGCCGACCGGTGAAATTTTCAGGTATGTCCTCGAGAGCAAGACCCACGACCTGCGGGAGCTGACCGACCTGCACAAATGGGTGGTGATCCCGCGCCTGAAACAGGTGACCGGCGTCGCGGACGTGAGCAATTACGGCGGTATCACCACACAATACCAGATTGAAATCGATCCGCGCAAGATGGAGCAGTACGGCATCTCGCTGGCGGACATCTCCGAGAAGGTCGAAAAAAACAACATCAACGCCGGCGGCAGTATCGTCTCGCGCGGCGATCTGGGTTACGTGATCCGGGGCATCGGTCTGATCAAGGGGCTCGAGGATCTCGGCAATATCGTCGTGAAGACGGTCGACGGCGTGCCGGTCTACCTCAATGACATCGGCAAGCTCAAATACGGCAATCTGGAGCGCAAAGGCGTGCTCGGATTCACTGACGAAAAGCGTGACTATTCGGACGGTGTCGAGGGCATCGTGCAGATGCTGCGCGGACAGAACCCGTCGGAAGTGCTGAAGGATGTGCACAAGGCGGTCGACGAGCTTAATGACGACGTGCTGCCCGAAGGAGTCTCGATCCACCCGTTCATGGACCGTACCGATCTGGTAGGCACCACGCTGCACACCGTTTCCCGCACGCTGCTCGAAGGGATGCTGCTCGTGCTGCTGGTGCTGATCCTGTTCCTCGGAAGCTGGCGCGGCGCATTGCTGGTGGCCCTCACGATCCCGCTGTCGCTGCTGGTAGCTTTTATCCTGATGAAGGTGACCGATATTCCGGCTAACCTGCTTTCGTTGGGCGCGATCGACTTCGGTATTCTGGTCGACGGCGCGATCGTGATGATGGAGACGATCCTCAAAAAACGCGAGAGCCATCCCGAAGCCGAACTGACCAAAGAGGGGGTTATCCGCCGGGCGACGCAGGTGGCGCGACCGATCTTCTTTTCGACGGTCATTATCATTACCGCCTACCTGCCGCTCTTTGCATTCGAGCATATAGAGAAGAAACTCTTCACGCCGCTGGCCTATACGGTGGGTTATGCGTTGCTGGGGGCGCTCGCGGTGGCGTTGCTGCTGATTCCGGGGCTTGCGTTCCTGGCCTACCGCAAACCGCGCAAAACCTACCGGAACCGTTGGCTCGAAAAGCTGACCAATGGATATAACAACCAGATCAAGCGGCTGATGGAACGCCCGAAGGTGATCTTTGCCCCGCTGGCCGCGATTCTTGTGGGCGCGGGCGTGCTGTCGATGACGGTGGGAAAAGATTTCCTGCCGCCGCTCGACGAGGGATCGATTTGGATTCAGGTGCAGCTGCCGCCCGGCATTTCGATCGAACGGTCGAAGGAGATGGGCGCCGAATTGCGCCGGACGCTGGGGAAGTTCGACGAGGTGTCGTACGTGATGACGCAGGTGGGTCGCGACGACGAGGGGGCCGAGGCTTTCTCACTCTCACACGTGGAGGTCGGCGTCGGGCTGAAACCCTACAATACGTGGGAGAGCGGCCGTACGAAGGCGGAGCTGATCGACGCGATGTCGGCCGAGCTGGCGAAAATGCCGGGTTATTCGGTCGGTTTCTCGCAGCCGATCATCGATATGGTGATGGACCAGATCGCCGGGGCGCACAGCGACCTGGCTGTGAAAATTTACGGCGAAGACCTGCGGGAGACGCGCCGTATCGCCGAAAAGCTCGAACATGTGCTCAGGCAGGTGCCCGGTGCGGTGGACGTGGCGGTCGACCAGGAACCGCCGCTGCCGCAGTTGCAGATCATCGCCGACCGCGACCGCATCGCACAGTACGGACTCAACGTTTCGGACGTAGCCGAACTGATCGAGGTGGCGATCGGGGGTACCTCTATTTCGCAAATCTTTGTCGGCAGTAAGGTGTACGACGTAACCTGCCGTCTGAACGAGGAGTACCGCAATACGCCTGAAAAGATCGGGTCGCTGATGCTGACGACCGGCGCCGGGACCAAGATCCCGCTTTCGCAGGTGGCCGAAGTGAAGATGACTACCGGCGCGAGCACGATCACCCGCGAAATGAACCGCCGCCACCTGACCGTGCGCGTCAACCTGCGCGGGGTCGACCTGAGCACCTTCCTGCGCAATGCCGACCGGCTGATCGACAAAGAGGTGCAGTACGACCACGAGGATGTCCATCTGCAGTGGGCCGGACAGTTCGAGAACCAGAACCGCGCCTATGCCCGACTCGGTTTCGTCGTGCCGCTGGCCCTCTGTATCATGTTGCTGCTGCTGATCGCCGCTATGGGTAAATTCCGGCAGGCCGCCGTGCTGATGTGCGTCGTGCCGCTGGCGCTGTTCGGCGGTATGCTGGCGCTCAACGTGCGCGGCATGACGCTGAACGTTTCGTCGGCCGTCGGCTTTATCGCGCTGTTCGGCGTCGCGATCCAGAACGGCGTGATTATGATTTCACACATCAACATGCTGCGCAGACAGGAGGGCGAAGATTTGAAGCAGGCCGTGATCGACGGCACGCGTCACCGGTTCCGGCCGATCCTGATGACGGCGACGGTGGCGGTGCTCGGACTCCTGCCCGCCTCGCTCTCGACCGGTATCGGTTCCGACGTGCAGCGCCCGCTGGCGACGGTGATCGTCTACGGGTTGCTGTTCGCTACGGTCATCACATTGTATGCGCTTCCGGTGCTCTACTACCTGGTGGAGCGTCGTCACCTGGCGCACAAAAAAACTGAACCCGAAGAGGTATGAAAAAACATTTGATATTGATTGGTATAGGTGCTGCGGTATCGTTGGCCCTGCACCGGCAGGCCGTCGCAGGTGCCGTTACCGGCCCTGTTGCAAGCTTTGTTACGGATGCCGTCCCGGATACCCTCTCAAGGGGTGTTGCGGACAGTGTCCGGACGACCTTCCCGGCGGTCACTGCATCCGTTGCGGCATCCGCTCCGGTTTCCTTCCCGGTTTCTTTTCCCGTTTCAGCCGGAGTTTCCCGGCCGGAAAGTTCCGCTGGCCTCTCTGGGGCAGCTCTTCCGCTGGCCGGAATGCTTCCGGCACATGGGGCTGTCGAGCGTCCGGTCGGATACGCCGGATACATGGAACAGGTTGCCCGGCGAAACCTCTCCTATGCGGCTGAAAAACTCAACATGAACATTGCCGAGGCCGAGGTGCGTGCGGCCAAGCTGTTCAACGATCCGCAGCTTTCGGTCGAGTACGGCAACAACCAGGACTGGAACATGCAGATGGGGCAGGGCATTTCGGGTGAACTGAGCAAAACGTTCTCACCGGGTAAGCGCAGCGCCAACATCCATTTGGCCGGCAGCGAAAAAGAGCTGACGCAGGCGCTTCTGGACGACTATTTCCGCAACCTGCGCTGCGAGGCGACCCTGGCTTACCTCGATGCGCTGAAACAAGCCGAGCTGTTCCGTGTCAAGCAGAACGCTTACGACAACATGCGGCAGTTGGCCGAGGGAGACAGCGTCAAATTCGCACTGGGCAAGATCACCGAGGTCGATGCGACGCAAAGCCGCGTCGAGGCCGGCGTGATGCGCAACGATTTGCTGCAGGCCGAGGCGGAATTGTACAATGCCTTCCTGTCGCTGGGGATGATGCTCGGCAGCCCGACCGATACGCTCTACATGCCTCAGGGATCGCTTCGGCTCGCCGAACGCGCTTTCCCTGCCGGTATGCTGGTCGCTTCGGCGCTCGAAAACCGGGCCGACCTGGTCGCTGCGATGCGTAACGTCGATGTCGCACAGCGGGCCGTAACCGTGGCGCGGCGCGAACGTAATATGGATTTCGACCTGGCCCTCGGCGTGAACCACAATGGCACCGTTCGCAACGAGATTGCTCCGGCCCCGCGTTTTACCGGTTTTACGGTCGGCCTTTCGGTACCGCTCAAGTTCTCGAATTTCAACAAGGGAACGGTCGAGGCGGCGCGTTACCGCGAACAACAGGCGCAGACGGCCTATGAGCAGGCACGGTTGCAGGTGCAGACCGAGGTGATGCAGCATTACCGCCGCTACACGTCGCTGATCGGACAGGTGCGCCATTACGACAACGGACTGCTGGAAAATGCCGCATCGGTGGTCAAAGGCAAAATTTACAGTTATGACCGCGGCGAAACTTCGCTGCTGGAAGTGCTCAATGCCCAGCGGACTTACGATGAGGTGCGCACGCTCTATATCGAGACGCTGTACAACTATGCCGCGTCGCTGGTCGAACTGGAGACGAGCGCGGGGATCTGGGATATCGCTGTCGAGTAGGAGTACTGCCTTCTTCCCGGCCGGGGAGTGCCGGCAGGCAGGATCCCGTGGGCGGTATGCAGAATGAACAGGTATAAGTTTTTGTGAAAAGATTGGTTTGGATGAAGGGTCGCCCGCTGTCAGGCAGGGGCGGCCTTTTTTGGGTAGTTTCGGCATGTCGGCAGCCGTCTTACCATACAGGTTACGGGGGACGTCCCTTTTGTATCGGTTATACCGGCTCCGTTCTCGGGCTGTCCTCATCGGCGCTGCGATGCCGGGTGGTCTTTGCCGTCCGATTGACCAGACGGCCTGACCGACGCCGACCGGAGCAAACCGACACAACCTGTTGACGGATTGTCTTATCGCTGTTCTTTGACCGTTTCGATAAACGCTTCGATATTCTCCCACGGGATCGCCGGGTCGAGGATATGCGCCGGCGCTACGAGGAACCCGTTCTCCGGCCCGAGGGTCGCGATCGTTTTGCGGGTGGCGGCGCGTACTTCGTCGGGCGTGCCGTGCGGCAGTACCGACTGGACTCCTACGCCGCCCCAGAACGACAGCCGGTCGCCGTAGGTGCGCTTGATCGCCTGTTGGTCGTTGCATTCGGGTTGTACGGGATTCAGCACTTCGACGCCTGCGTCGATCAGTTCGTCGATCATTCCTTCGATCTTCCCGCAGCTGTGCATGAAAATGATGATGTCGGGATTCACCTCTTTGGCCGCTGCGACGATCCGTTTGATCCGGGGCTTGAAATAGGTATTGTAGAGCTCTTTCGAGAACATGAGTCCCTGCTGGCTTACGATGTCGTCGCCCAGGCGCAGGATATCCACGCCCGCGAGTGCGTATTGCCGCGCCTGCCCCACGCGGATTTGCGCGATCCGCTCGCAGATGGCGTGGGTCAGCTCCTCGTTGAGCATCATGTCCATCAGGAAGGCCTGCATGTCGCGCATCAGCCATGCCGTTTCGAACAGGGTTTGGTACATCTCTCCGCAGACGGCATAGCCTCGCTTGTGGAAAGTTGCGACCTGCGTCCTGACCCCTTCGTAGCGGTAAGGGGCATCGAAATCGGGCCACGGATAGGCGTCGATTTCAGCGACTGTTGTGGCAGTTCCGAGCGGATGATAATTGAAGTCGGGAATTTCGTACAGGGTCGGCACCGATCCGATGCCCCATTCGTCGAACGACGCTTCGGGTTCGACCCCGTCGGGGAAGAAACGCGTGAAATCGGTTTTGAGCCGGGTGGGGCCCGGAAAGACCGAGCGCGTATCGAAATCGAAATACTCCTCGGGCGGCAGATCCGAACCGGTCTTTTCGCGGTAGGTCTTCATCAGCAGCGGCGTGAATGCGCCCCAGCTGATTTCAAACGGCGTCCGGTCGGGTGTGCCGTTGCGCTTCAGGGCCGTGAGGACCCTCTCTCTGGGTGAAGTCATGGTGGTTGAAAGGTTCAAAAAATTCAAGTGGTTAACAAATATAGCGATTCGCTGCCGTTCTTCCGGGTCAAAGCGCGTTTTTCTTACGTCAAATTTGTTATATTTGAAACAAAAGTCACCCGGACTGAGGTTGGCCGGGTAAAATTTTCGTTTTTCGGTCGGATTAGGCCCCGATTTTGTGTAACCGGAATAGAGAATAAAACAAACCTTCAAAAGAAGACGGATATGAAAAAGTTATTTGCCCTGTTTGTCGGCCTCGTGGCTTTGCAGACCGCGGCATGTGCCGACGACAAGCCCATTGCGCTGAAAGACCTTCCCGCCGCTGCGCAGCAATTCCTCAAACAGTATTTCCCCGATGTCAAGGCGACCTATGCCAAGGTCGATAACGACCTGTGGGGCAAAAATTATGATGTTCTGATGGCTGACGGCAGCAGTGTCGAATTCGACAAGAACGGCAACTGGACAGATGTCAGCTGCAAAGCTTCGCAAGTGCCCGCCGCGGTAATTCCGCAGGCGATCCGCAACCACGTTGCTCAGCAGCATCCCGATCAGCGGATCGTATCGATCGACCGCGATTCGAAGGATTATGAGGTGAAGCTCAGTAACGGCGTCGAACTGAAATTCGATTTGAAATTCAACCTGATCGGTTTCGACGATTAGGCGGAGTTCCTGCCTGCGGTTTGTGGTTTGCAGCCGTTTGGGCGATTCGCGTCAATTGTGACGAGAGGGCTGTGCGTTTATCGCACAGCCCTCTTGCCTGATTATCTCACGAGTGGTTTTGACAGGCCCCGGTTTTCCCCTCGTTACTTTTCTCCCCCCTCCGTATTCCCGCGTATGGCGCGGCGCAGGAATTTGGCAAGGATAGGCCCTGCTGCGATACGGCGGGACTTTCATTCTTCAAATTGCCGGACTTTCGACAGCTCGTGGTATCGGGCTGCCCGTCAGACCGGCAGCGTGACCGTAAAGCGGCTGCCTTTGCCCACTTCGCTTTCAATGCCGATCGTGCCCCCGTGCGCCTCGACGAACTCTTTCGAGATCGCGAGACCCAGCCCGCTGCCCTGTACCTTCGTGCCCGGCACGCGGAAGTAGCGGTCGAAGATACTTTTGAGGTAACGCGGGTCGATGCCCCGGCCGAAGTCCTGCACGTAAATGTCCACCGTTTTGTCGTGTTCCGCAGCGCCTACGATGATGCGCGATCCTTCAGGCGAATGGTGGATCGCGTTGCTGAGCAGGTTCGTGATGACCCATGCGATCTTTTCGCTGTCGACGAACAGTTTCGAAATCTTTTCCGGGTACTCCACTTCGACGAAGCAGCCGAAGCGCTCGGCCAGTACGCGCGTCGCACCTACCGCGTATTCGATCAGTTCGATCGGTTTGGTCACTTTCGGCATCAGTTGCAGTTTCCCGGTTTCGAGCTGGGTCATGTTGAGCAGTTCGCCGGTGATTTTCAGCAACCGGTCCGAGCTTTCCCGGATACTTTGCGAGAGGGCTTTCTGTTCGTCGTTCAGCGCCCCGAGGCGGCTGTCCTCGAGTAGCTGCAGGCTCATCAGGATCGACGATATGGGGGTCTTCATTTCGTGCGAAACGGTCGAGATGAAATTCGTTTTAGCCGAGTCGAGCTCTTTGTACTTGGTGATGTTGTTGAGGATGATCACATTCCCGATGAAGTTCTGCTCCTTCTCGCCGATCGGGCTGATGTAGAGCGGGATATTCTCCATCTGGAAATAACTCTCTTTGTTATCCGCATAAATTTTGAGCGGCTCGTCGTTCTTTTCGGACGAGTAGAGACCGCGGATCAGCCTACGCAGCAGGTCGTTGCCGAGGGCCACTTCCGCCGCATTTTTGCCGATTACGTCGATCGGTTTGAGGTTCAGGATCGTAAAAGCCTCGTTGTTCATAAAGAGAATTTTCTTGTCGGGGTCGAGCCCGATGATCGGTTCGTGCAGGCTGTTGACGATCGCTTCGATCCTTTTTTTGTTCGTCATCAGGTCCTCGACCGTGCTGCGCCGGTACTCCGATAGTTTTTCGGCCATCTTGTTGAACGATTCGGCAACGGCCTTGAACTCTTTGTTATGTTTGAAATCCAGCCGCTTATCGTAGTTGAAATTCGCGATTTCGAGAATTCCCTCTTTCAGCATCGTGATCGGCTTGACCACGCCGCGCGGGAAGCGTACCAGGAAAACGAATGCGATCAGCACGCAGAGTACCGCGGTGATCGCCAGCCACCACATCGCCTCTTCCGACGCATCGCTCAACAGGCGGCTTTTGGCCTGGATTGCGGCCATGTTCAGCTCCATGATGCGGTAGAGGTCGCTGCGAACTAACTGGATCGTGCGGGGCGTGACGGTGTCCTGCAACATCGCGATTCTCTGTTGGAGCGCGCCGGTAGCCTGGAATTCGTCGGCTTCGGTGATGTTCTTCTGCTGCAGCGCGAGGGTTTCCAGCAGCGGCAGCATGGCCGCCGAATCGTACTCGATGCTGTCCAGCGAGGTCATCATGTCGCTCGCGTAGCGCAGCGAATTGTAGTTGTCGGCGATGATGTTCACCGATGCCTTCGACAGGTCGCGGATGTAACCCACCGACTGGATGCCCAGCAGCAGGATCATGGCGAACAGGACGCCGATGCCCAGTGTGAGTCTTTTTTGTATCTGCATGGTCAGGAGAGGATAATCAGGTCAATGTTCATGTGCGAAAGTCTGTTGATCAGCCGTTTGAGCGAGAGGGCCGTATAGAGTAACGAAAGTAACGTAAATTTCGGTTTGCAGATGCACACCGTACTGATTTTTTGTTTGACGCAGGTGTCGATGATCGCTTCGATCGGATGGTTCGAATGAATCTGCAGTACTTCGCCGCCGAGTTCCGAGGCGAGCTTGAAGTTGTTGATCAGGTAGCGTTGGTTGGCCAGCGGAATCCGGTCCGAGCTCTCGCGGTCGGTCTGCACGTAGAGGACTGCGAAGCGCGCATTGAAACGGGTGGCCAGCCGGGCGGTTTTGCGGATCACGCGGCGCGGGCTTTTTTCGCTGCTGTCGATCACGGCGAGGAATTTTTCGTGGCGCAGGCCGGGGGATTCGGTCACCTCGTTCTCGACCTTTTTCTCGACGCGCAGCGCCACCTCTTTGAGTGCCAGTTCACGCAGCTGCAGGATGTTCTTCTGCCGGAAAAAATTGTCGAGCGCCGTCTGCACTTTTTCGGGTTTGTAAATTTTACCCGCCTTGAGCCGTGTGATGAGTTCCTCGGCCGTCAGGTCGATGTTGACCACCTCGTCCGCCAGTGCCAGCACGTTGTCCGGCACCCGTTCGCGGACTTCGATCCGGGCGATTTCCTGTACCTCTTCGTTGAGGCTTTCGATGTGCTGGATGTTGACGGCGCTGATCACGCTGATTCCCGCATCGAGGATCTGCAGCACGTCCTGCCACCGTTTCCCGTGTTCACTTCCTTCGATGTTGGTGTGCGCCAGCTCGTCGACGATCACGATTTCGGGATGGGCGTTGATGATGGCCGCGACGTCCATCTCTTCGAGTTCCTTGCCTTTGTAGAAGAGTTTGCGGCGCGGGATGACGGGCAGTCCCGCTACCAGCGCTTCGGTTTCGGGACGTCCGTGTGTTTCGATGTAGCCGATCTTTACGTCCACGCCCACTTCGAGCAGCTGGTGCGCCTCCTGCAGCATGCGGTAGCTCTTGCCCACACCGGCGATCATGCCGATGTAGATTTTAAACTTTCCCCGGTGCGACCGTTTGATCAGGTCGAGGAAGTGTTGTACGCTCTGTTTTTGGTCCATGTCTTGTGTCCGATCCGGCGGTGGTTTTCGGCCGGTCTTTTTTCGGGTTTACGGGCTGGTTGTGAACAGGCCAATCCGCCCCGGGAAGGGAGCGGATTGCCGGAAGTGTTGCGGCTCTCCTTAGAGCATGATCGACAGGCCGCCCACGAAGTGCACGTCGTCCATCGCCGGGTTCCAGATCAGCCGGGTGAAAACCGGCAGCTGGAACCGGTCGGAAAAACGGATAGCCTTGGTCGCCGAAAGCGCTACGTTGCAAACGGCGAATTCGTCGGTTCCGTACGTGCCGGAAGTGTCCCACGGTGTGAATCCGACGCAGGCGCCCATATCCACGCTGCCGACGCTGAACGGGTAGGACACCTCGGCGTAGGTCGAGTAACATTGGTCGCCGTTGCTCTTTTTATCGGCGCCGAAGAGCATCGTATACCACGCGACGGTCAGCGGGAAACGCTCTCCGAAACAGTAGGCTGCGCCCAATTCGACCCGATGGGGGGTGTCCGAACCGAACCGAAAGTAGTTCCGGCTCGGCACAGGGCTGTCCGGGGTTACGGCCATCGGCGATCCGGTCCAGTAGTAATCGGTCAGCGATACGGTCAGGCCGCCTATCGTGTAAGCCGCAGTCAGGTCGGCTTCTTTGTAGCTCGACGAGGCGAAGTCGACCGAACCCCATGCCGTCAGCGAGAACCCTCCAGCCTTCATGGCGAGTGTTGGTTGGATACTGGCTCCGGCGTTGTAGAAGCCGCGCCAGATGTAGCTGCTCACCAGGTCGCTGCCGAAAACGATCCGGACGCCGCGGCTTTTCCCTGCCGGTGCGGATGCCGATCCGGAAGGGGCTTGCTTTTCGGTGCTGTCCTGGAATAGACCCGTAACGGGATCGGCAGTAATCGCATTGTCCTGCAGGGCGGGAGCAACCTCTTTTGCCGCCCTGTTTACGGTTGTTCCGCTACCGGTTGTCGCCTGCGCGGATGTCGTTGCGGCAGTTGTCGGTACATCATCTCGGTTGTCGATATTTTCAGGAGCCTGCTCGCCGGGTTCTCCGGCGAAAAGTGTATCTGCGATCAGCAAGCAACCCAGCGTACTCAAAAGTACGATAAAATTCTTTTTAATCGAGTTAGTCGTTTTTTTCATGATCGTAAATTTTACAGGGATGTTGCCGCAGCCATTGTCTCCGTATTTGCGGGACGGGCTGTGTGAGCGGTCGTTCGGGTCGTATCGGTTTCAATCGAAACGGATTTCGGCCCTTTCGTAGGTTTATTTGGATTGCTTCGCGTCGAGCGCAAGGTTCAGTTTCAGAACGTTGACCTTCTGCGTGCCGAACAGGCCGAGCCAGGGTTGCTGCACCTGTTCTTCGACGATCGTCCGGACGGTCTCTTCCGACAGCCCCCTTGCGTCGGCGACCCGTTTCACCTGTACGTAGGCTGCTGCGGGCGAGATGTCGGGGTCGAGTCCGCTGCCGCTGGCTGTGACGATCTCGGAGGGAACGTCCTTGCGGGTGAGGTAGGGGTGTGCCGCGAGGAAGGTGTCGATCCGCGCCTCGATTTCAGCCAGGTATTCGGGATTGGTCGTAGCTTTGTTGCTGCCGCCAGAGCCGCCGCCGTTGTAATCGACGGCCGACGGACGTCCCCAAAAATATTTGGCCTCTGTGAAAGACTGGCCGACATTGGCGGCTCCGACCGTGCGGCCTTCGGCCACCACGATGTCGGCTTCGCCCCGGTTCGGACCGGCTACCTGTGCGAAAATCCACAGGATGAGTATATATCCCACCGACAACAGGATGCAGAATGCGACGGTGATTTTAAACGATTTCCAAAAGGTTTTCATGGCTTTGTTTTTTATGTGTTCCGCTCGTTTCATGTATTTCGGCGGGCTTGCTCCCGCGGGGCGGAACGGCTTTTTTGTTTTTCGGTGTTTGTCCGTCTTGCGTTGGCCGGACAGACTTTAGCAGAATAAACTGATGAACATGTCGATCAATTTGATGCCGATGAACGGGACGATCACGCCGCCCAGGCCGTAGATGAACAGGTTGCGGCGCAGCAGGGCCGAGGCTCCGATCGGTTTGTACTTCACGCCGCGCAGGGCCAGCGGGATCAGCAGCGGGATGATAATCGCATTGAAGATCACCGCCGAGAGGATCGCGCTTTCGGGCGAATGCAGGTGCATCAGGTTCAGCGCTTCCAGGGAAGGGATCGCCGCGATGAACAGCGCCGGGACGATAGCGAAATATTTGGCTACGTCGTTGGCGATCGAGAAGGTGGTCAGCGTACCGCGCGTCATCAGCAGTTGCTTGCCGATCTCGACGATCTCGATCAGTTTGGTCGGATCGTTGTCCAGGTCGACCATGTTGCCGGCCTCTTTGGCGGCCTGCGTGCCGCTGTTCATCGCCACGCCGACGTCGGCCTGCGCGAGTGCCGGGGCGTCGTTCGTGCCGTCGCCCATCATCGCGACGAGTTTGCCGCTCTGCTGTTCGCGTTTGATGTACTCCATCTTGTCTTCCGGTTTGGCTTCGGCGATGAAGTCGTCTACGCCGGCTTTCTCGGCGATGTATTTTGCCGTCAGCGGATTATCGCCCGTGACCATCACCGTTTTGACGCCCATCCGGCGCAGGCGGTCGAATCGTTCGCGGATGCCCGGCTTGATGATGTCCTGCAATTCGATCACACCGGTCACTTTCTCGTTCTCGCAGACCACCAGCGGCGTGCCGCCGTTTTCGGAAATTTTCTTTACCGTCCGTTCCACCTCCGTGTCGAACGGGTTTCCCGCCTGTTCGACGATCCGGCGGATCGCCTCGAAAGCTCCTTTGCGGATCCGGCGTCCGTCCGCCAGGTCGGCGCCCGAGCATTTGGTCTCGGCCGTGAATTTGATCATGCGTGCACCGGCTATTTCCATGTCGTTGATCGTCACATTCTGCGAGCGGCCCAGTTCGAGGATGGATTTGCCTTCGGGAGTCTCGTCCGAAACCGAGGAGAGCATGCAGGTACGGATCAGCTGCGCCGGATCCGTGCCGGCTATCGGATGGAACCGGGTGGCCTTGCGGTTGCCGATGGTGATTGTGCCGGTTTTGTCCAACAGCAACGTGTCGATGTCGCCTGCGGTTTCGACGGCGCGGCCCGATTTGGTAATTACGTTGGCCTGCAGCGCACGGTCCATACCGGCGATGCCGATGGCTGAGAGCAGTCCCCCGATCGTCGTCGGGATCAGGCAGACGAACAGCGAGATCAGCGCGGCGATCGTCAGGTTCGCTCCCACGTAGTCCGCGAACGGTTTGAGCGTGGCGCAGACGATTACGAATACCAGTGTGAAACCGGCCAGCAGGATCGTCAGTGCGATTTCGTTCGGGGTTTTCTGGCGCGAAGCGCCTTCGACCAGTGCGATCATTTTGTCGAGGAAGCTCTCGCCGGGCTGGGCGGTGACCTTGACGCGGATACGGTCCGAAAGCACCTTCGTGCCGCCCGTCACCGAACTTTTGTCGCCGCCGGCCTCCCGGATCACCGGTGCGCTTTCGCCCGTGATCGCGCTTTCGTCGATCGAAGCCAATCCTTCGATGATCTCGCCGTCGGCGGGGATCGTGTCACCCGCGACGCATTCGAAAACATCGTTTTTCTTCAACGCGGCACTGCTGATGATCTGTACGGAACCGCCCGCAACCAGTTTGGCGGGAGTCTCCTCGCGGGTCTTGCGCAGCGAGTCGGCCTGCGCTTTGCCGCGCGCTTCTGCAATCGCTTCGGCGAAGTTCGCGAAGAGGAGTGTTGCGAGCAGCACGAGGAAGATGATGAAGTTGTAGCCGAACGTACCCTGAGACGTGTCGCCCGAGAAAAGGATGTAGAACAGCATCAACAGCATCATCGCCGTCACGATCTCCACGGTGAACATGATCGGGTTTTTGATCATGGTGCGCGGGGCGAGCTTGCGCACCGAGGCGCGGAGGCTTTCGCGGAGCAGTTGTTTGTCGAATAGTTTGTTATTTTTGGTTTTCATGTCGTTGTCTGTTTATATTTCAGCGGTGGTTTGCTTGTGCGGTCCGGTCGGTGCCGGGCTGCATCAGAAACCGAGGTAATCGGAGATCGGACCGAGCGTGAGCGCCGGGAAGAACGCAAGTGCGGCGACGATCACGATCACGGCGAAAGTCATTATGGCGAAGGTCATCGTGTCGGTCTTCAGCGTGCCGGCGCTTTCGGGAATGAATTTTTTGTTTGCCAGCAGTCCTGCGATGGCGACCTGTCCGACGATCGGGAAATAGCGGCCCAGAATCAGCACGATGCCGCACGAAATATTCCAGAAGGGGGTGTTGTCGCCTAGGCCCTCGAAGCCCGAACCGTTGTTGGCCGCCGACGAGGTGTACTCGTAGAGCATTTCGCTCAGGCCGTGGTACGACGGGTTGTTGAGCCAGCCCAACGACGGGTTGTGCGCGATGAGTCCTGCCGCGAGAGCGGTGCCGACCAGAATGATGAAGGGATGCATCAGTACGACGAGCGTTGCGATCTTCATCTCCCGCGCCTCGATTTTTTTGCCGAGGAATTCCGGCGTGCGGCCGACCATCAGTCCGCTGATGAAGACGGCGATAATCAGGAAGGCGTAGTAGTTCATAAAGCCGACGCCCACGCCGCCGAACCAGCAGTTGATTTGCATGTTCAGCATCTGGAGCATGCCGCTGAGCGGGGTCTGGCTGTCGTGCATGCTGTTGACCGAGCCGTTCGAAGTGACGGTGGTGGTCATGCCCCACATGGCCGATGCGGCCGAACCGATACGTACCTCTTTGCCTTCCATGCTGCCCATATCCTGCGAAATGCCCATCCCGGCGATATGTGGATTACCGCCCATCTCCTGGTTGACCGAGACGGTTATCCCGACCAGGTAGGCGAAGAGCATGACGCCGTAAATCGTCCAGGCCAGTTTGCGCCGCTTGAGGTAGAAGCCCAGCGCGAAGACCATCGCCATCGGCAGGATCAGGATCGACCAGCATTCGAGCATGTTGGTGAAGGCGTTGGGGTTCTCCAACGGATGGGAAGAGTTGACGCCGAAATAGCCGCCGCCGTTGGTGCCGAGTTGCTTGATCGGCACGATTGCCGCGGTGGGCCCCTGCGAGATCACCTGTTCGGTACCTTCGAGCGTAGTGAGGTGCTGCTGCCCTTTGAAAGTCATCGGTGTGCCGTTGATGATCAGCAGAATGCCGACCAGCAGGGAGAGCGGCATCAGGATACGGGTCGTGCTTTTGACCAGGTAAACCCAGAAGTTGCCGATCGTTTGGGTCGTTTTAGCGGCCATGGCCTTAAAGACGCCGGCCAGTGCCGCCATGCCGCAGGCTGCCGTGATGAATTGGAACAGCATGATGACGAACAGCTGCGTAAAATAGCTCAGGCCCGTCTCTCCGCTGTAGTGTTGCAGGTTGCAGTTGACCATGAAGCTGATGCAGGTGTTGAACGCCAGATCGGGACTCTGGCCCGGATTACCGTCGGGATTCAACGGCAGGATACCCTGTGAAACGAGCAGGATCATTCCCCAGAAGAACCAGAAGAGATTGACGATGAGCAACGCCTTGAGGAACTGTTTCCAGTTCATCTCCTCTTCGGGGTTGATTCCCGAGAATTTGTAGATCCAACGCTCTATGGGAGCCATGAAGTCCGACCAGGTCTTCTCTCCCTTGTACACTTTTGCGATGTAGCGTCCCAGCGGATAGCTCAGCCCCACGAGGCAGACCAATTGCAGGATGACGCCCAGGATTTCGGTATTCATTTATTCGTTTTGTTTTGTCGTGTCGGATTTGCGGTGTCACACCGTTCCGGCGCTTACGGGTTAACGGAATTTTTCGGTGGCGCGGCCGTCAGAATTTTTCGGGCCTTACCAGTACATACATCAGATAGATGAAGATCAGGATGCTGATAATTAGTAAAATCGTATACATTTCGGGTCTCCTTCCTTAGATTTTGCCGAACCAGTCGACGCATTTGAAAAAGAACCAGTAGCAAAGGGCTCCCAGTCCGCATAAGAGTAAAAACATCAGTAGTCCATTCATATCGTATTCGCATTTGAGTTTGTTTCGCGGCAGGGTGCTGCCAAACGGATGCCAGATGCAACAATGAGGGCGGATGGTGTTCTTATTCAGTTATTTGATTTGGAAGTGTGTCGTTTGGACAATAAAAAACCCTACCAAAATGGTAGGGTCGGCTTTCCGGAATGGAAAGGATCGTTCGATAGCAAGAATCGTTATTGTGTGCCTGGGCCGTTTGGCGTTTCGGGCGTTCCATGCCTCGCAGTGCCGAGTCCGTACACCGGTCTTCCCGGACAACCCGTATCGGATATCCGGAACCTTGTGTATTGGTTGTTTCTGATACGGATTCTCCGGAGTATCGTGTCTCCGGAAAAGGGTGGTGCCGATGATCCCGGGCGGGTATTATTCCGAATCGTTTCGGACGAAGGTCACTCCTCGCAGCGCGTCGTCCGAATAGACGTGCAGCGAATGAGCCGTGGCACTCAGGCAGGTGATGCGGTGAATGTGGTTGTCGAAACGCCCCGGGCGCCCGATGGCAGCGAAACCCTCCTGTCCGTTCACGCGCACGACGTTCGCGAGCTTCAGTGCGGTGGGGCCGGCCTGTTCGAAAATCTCGACCTGGAACTCGCCGTCTGCGAAATAGTACCCGGCGAATTGCGGATGGGCATGGATCGAGGTGCGGTTGCCCGCTTTCCAGCTCATCACGATGGCTTCCCAGTGGGTGCGGGGGCACCGTCCGAGGTAGGTGCGCAGGTACGATTCGTCTGAAAAACGGTCGAAGGCATCGAGCGGATGGGTAGCGAGCCACCCCTGTACATAGGTTTTGATCCGGTCGGCAAGCGCCTCGTCGATCGTGGCGTCTGCACAGAAACCGAGTAATCCGGTGAAAAACGGTTCATACCCCTCGGTTATTTGGGGTTGCAACGGGTAGCTGTCGGCCAGCACGGGAGTCTTGATAGCTTGCATAGCGGAGGGATTTATCCTTTTTGCAAAGCTAATCGCGGACCGGGCCGTTTCCATACGCTTAAATACCCAATTCGGGGGAGTTGAAATACTGAAATG
>ERZ773109.745-NODE-745-length-19189-cov-17.400178_pt1 | contig 19189 bp, 25 predicted proteins | sample MGYA00580569_ERZ773109 | MGnify/ENA primary metagenome ERZ773109 (study PRJEB29015, sample SAMEA2737852) | human gut metagenome | biome: human gut; feature: human-associated habitat; material: faeces | place: China | collected 2012 ...
TTACAACAATTTTTTATGTAGGAAGGTGAGGAAATGCTGGAATTTGAGATTGCGGCTCTTTACTACTTCATTGCCGGCATTCTGAACCTGCCGGCATATTTTGATGAAGTGCCAGAGGATATGGAAATCCCTTGTGTATTTTATCCCTCTCCACACCAGAAAAGCGGGGATTTCTCAACAAACACATACGCTACGACATTTACCTTATATGCGAAGGTGATGGACATTGACAATGTTTCCGCAGGAGGAAAGTGCTCGCAGATAGTACATGCAATAAGCGGGAATCGCTATAAAGTGCCGTTGGTAGACGAAAAAGGGAAACGGACAGGAAGGAACTTCCGAATAGACAGCATGGAAGCAACTAAGGCGGACGATGGTGTGTGGCAGATTGAGATTTCATGGAAACGATACACGAGATTTAACGAGAAAATAGCAACACTGGCAAGGGAGTTCTATTTCAATGGTACTCCTATTGCTGAGCAAATAGAAGGAGGTCAAAATGCCGAGTAGAAGACAGTTAGATGCAGATAAAAAGGCTATGGAACAGCCGGCTGCAGAGGAAGTTACGGAAGAAAAGAAGTTCTCCTTAGAGGAGATCAGAAATAGTTGCATGAAGCTGTTTCATGTGACATCAAGCACTTTTGCAGGAGCAACTGCAGACCTTCCGGATGGCGAATATTCCATCCCGGAAGTGCATGAACACATTAAAGCATGGTTGGAAAAGGAGGTATAGTAAATCATGGCTGGTGGAACTTTTGAAGTAAATGTTTCAAAGAAAAGACCTGGAGATTATATTAACTTCAAGTCAAAACGTCAGCAGAGCCCTAGCGGATCCACGAGAGGTACCGCACTCATTCCATTGATCGGGCTTGGATGGGGACCTAACAAGGGTATTCTGAAACTGACAGCTGCGTCTCCGGATGCAGAGGTGGCAAAGCTTGGCCACAGTATCTATGACACAAACGATTTTATGCTGCTGATCAGAGAGGCATTCAAGAATGCCGTTACCGTTATTGTTTACATCATCAATAACGGAGACAAGGCAACAAAGACAGCAGAAGGAATGACTATTACAGCCGCATATGGCGGCACCAGAGGAAATGATATCGCTGTTGCATGCATGGCAGAGGCAGGAGCCACTACTTTCGCAGTGAGAGTGTATCTCGGTGCTGACAAGGTGGAGGAATACACAGGGCTTACCACAATCGCTGATTTGATCGCGGCTAACTCCGGTAATTATGTTGTATTTTCAGCAACATCCACATCCGCAAACCTTACTGCATTTGCATCCACAAATCTTGAAAACGGAACGGATGGGACTGTGCAGAACACCGACATCACAGCATTTCTGGATGCTTCCGAGAAGATTAAGTGGAATACAATGGCATTCCCTAAAGACGAGTCCTCACAGAAGACTGCGGTAATCACAAAGATTAAATATCTTCGTGAGCAGTGCGGCAAGACTGTGCAGGCAGTTCTTCCGGATGCCGATTCCGACTACGAGGGAATTATCAATGTGACAAATTCCTATGCGGTAGATGGTCAGGAGCTTACCAATGCACAGGCTTGTGCGTGGGTGGCAGGTGCGACAGCAGGAGCAGACAAGACCACATCCAATACCTGTGTTGCGGTTGAGGGTGCTACGGATGTTGTTGGCTTAAAGACTAATGAGGAGGCAATTGAAGCTATCTCCAATGGAGAGTTCTTTTTCTCAATGTCTGAGGAGGATGAGGTAATCGTCGAGTACGATATCAACAGCCTTCACAAGTTCACAACAGAGAGAACATCAGATTATTCCAAGAACAGAGTAATCCGCGTGTATGACAGCTTTGCAGATGATCTGAAACTGACCTTCCCGCCAAACAAGTTTGATAATAACGAGGACGGATGGCTTGTCATGGAAGGTCTCGGCAGAGCACTTCTCCAGAGCTATGCGAAGCAGGGAGCAATCACGAACGTGGATGCAGAAAACGACTTCTACGTTGACCAGAGCAAGAGCATCGGAGACGAGACATTCTTCAATGTTGGACTGCAGGCAGTAGATTCAGCAGAGAAGTTGTACTTCTCTGTATCAACAAGATAAGGAGGATGAAAGAATATGGGCGAGAACAGAAAACCCCTCAGCCTTAAAGAAGGTCACATCTACATTGATGGAGTAGAGGTAATGGACGCAGTAAAGCTTACAATTGTTTACACTCCTACGGTATGGTCTGGCAAGATGCTTGGCGATAAGGGAACAAACAGACGCTGGCTTGGCAGAGATATTACCGGAAGCATTGACGAGTACCGCACTACTGCAAGATGGAACAATATCGTTAAGCAGTATGAGAACTCTGGAATCACACCGGAGCTTACAATCCAGGGCATCAGAACCGATAAGGATTCTGATTACTACGAGGTAAGCGGAAGCGAGTCCGTAACAGTGACTGGAGCCGTGCTGACAGGAGATATCAATCTCATTTCGCTTGACACAGATGGAGATGTAGTAAAGGACAGCATCAGCTTTGGTGCCAAGAATATGTCCTAAGCAGGACAGTCATGAACAGCAGAGGCATACGCAGAACTTAGGTTTTGTGTGTGCCTTTTTTATGTTCAAAATCATGCAGACAGGTTAACTACTGTCTATGGAACTTAAAGTGTGCTACAGGTCAAAATAGAGACCTGAGAATAGAAAATAGGAGGTCATTATGGCTAATAAAGATTTGAGATACTTCATGCGTGAGGAAGCTAAGGTGGAGCAGATTGTTACGGTTCCGGGTCCTGAGTCCATCAAGGACGAGAATGGCAAAGTGATTCAGCTGGAAATTAAGCAGCTGCACAACGACACTATTGCAAAAATCAATGAGATGTATGAATCCAAGACACCTCTCAAGGATAAGAAGGGCAATTTCATTGTTCAGAATGGCAATGTTGTATATAAGGTCGAGAGAGACAGAAGCAAGGCAGCCCGCCACCTCATGGTAGAGGCTCTTGTTTATCCTGATCTGAAGGATAAGAAACTTATGGAATACTTCGGATGTGTAGACATTACCGACATGCCGCTTAAAGTTTTTCCGACGAACAAGGAATACGGGCATGTAAGCAAGCAGGTGTTAAAAGTCCTTGGTCTGACGGATGAGGACGATGAGGCTAAGGAGACCGAAGACGCAAAAAACTGATTGAAAGCAAGGGCACTTTGGAGTATTGGGCACACGTCCTCTGGCAGAGGCATGGTCTCAGACCAGAGGAATTTGAGAGAATGCCAAAACGAAAAAGAGGTTTCTTTATAGCTTCCGAGCTTGTAGAAACTGAAAACCCTTGCAGACGAGGAGTATATTTGTTGTCCGGTCGGAAGGGAGGCGATAGGTAGTGGCTGGATTATCGGTAATATTTAAAGCCATCGATGAAATAAGCGATAAGTTGGATGCTATGTCCAGTGCCGGTAATAAAACACTTGACGCTTTCGACAAATTATCGGATATAGCGGATAAGGCATTTGCAAATACCACAGAAGAAACACAGAAAGCCACAGAAGCAATGGAAAAGGCGGCGCAGGCAACCGATTACTGGACGGATGCAGTTGGCAATTATGATAAGGGCTGTCTGGAAGCGGTTTATTCAACAGAAGAACTTGTAAATATGGGCTTTAAGACAGAGGATGCGCTAAAAGCGGAAGCGGATGCGGCGGAGGAAGCACAGGACAAGACGGAACAGCTCGGAGAGAAAATGGACAAAACGAGCAAGAAATCGGAAGATTTCGGGGATAAGTCAAAAAATGCGGTGATAGGACTGGATGATATCCTTGCTACAGTCGGAATTGTGGCGGCATTGAATAAAATATCGGATGCATTTTCAAATGCCTCCGATAAAGCTGCAGAGTTCGAGACGAATGTTGCCATGGTATCTACGGTAGCAGACACCACTGTGCTGTCTGCAGATCAGCTCGCCACGCAGATATCCGGATTATCAAAGGACACTGCAAAGAATGTAAATGAGCTTGCAGATGCCACTTACAATGCAATATCAGCCGGTGTTGCCACAGAGGGAGCAGTAGAAACAGTAGGAGAAGCGTCAAAGCTTGCCACAGCGGGCTTTACATCATCCGCCTCTGCCCTGTCGGTATTAACAACAGCCCTCAATGCGTATCAGCTGGAAGCTTCCGAGGTTACAAATATCTCGGACAGCTTGATTACATCACAGAACTTAGGTGTAATGACAATCGACCAGCTGTCAAGCAGCATGGGTAAAGCAATCAGTACGGCATCCGCTTATTCGATTGACCTTTACAATCTGGAATCAGGATACATCAGTCTGACCAAGGCGGGTGTAAGCGTTGAAGAATCCACGACCTATATCTCCAGTATGTTCAATGAGCTGGGTGATTCCGGCTCGGAGGTTGCCGGAGTAATCATGGAGGAAACAGGACAGTCCTTCGGACAGTTGATGAAGTCAGGATATTCACTGGCAGACGTTCTGGAAATTCTCTATAACAGCGTGGATCAGGACAGTGAAGCATTGATGAACCTGTGGGGCAGTGCAGAAGCCGGAAAGGCTGCCAACGCTGTTATCAATCAGGGACTTGATACATTCAACACCAATCTGGATAAGCTGAGAAATTCAGCAGGAACAACGGAGAAAGCATATTCTGCTATGACGAATACTACGCAGTATGCGACAGAACGCATGCAGAATAGTTTTGATAACCTTGCCATTGAGATAGGGGAAGACATTAACCCCACTGTGGCAAGTTTTAAGAACGGAATTGCAGATATTACAGATAAATTTACAGAACTTGTTTCTAAACATCCGGCTATATCAGCATTACTGACAGGAGCCGCTATCGGACTTGGTGTTGTAACAGCGGCAATCGCTGCATATGCCACTGTTACTAAAATAGCCGCCTTGGCTACGGAGGTATTTGGCGTGTCGCTGTCAGCGGTGCTTGGACCGGCTCTTTTAATTGCAGCGGGCATTGGAGCGGTTGCGGCAGCAGTTATCTACTTGAACAATACAGAAGACGAAATGGTAAAGGCGCAGGAAAACCTCACCGCATCATCGAAAGAAATGCAACAGGAGCTCGATGATTTGAAAGAGCAGTATGCAGAACTTGAAGAAGCTGGACAGGCAGATACCGTTGCGGCATACGAATTAAAGAACCAAATCGACGAGCTGAGTGCTTCGTTCGAGGAAAATAAAGAGACTATAGCAGATCTTATTGCACAGACCGAGGAATTACGAACGGCATTGGATGAAATTGATAGCAAATACGAAGAAACTATGAGTGGAATCGATGATAGCGAATCTTCTTCAAAATCATTAATCGCTCAACTTGTAGCTATGCAGGAAAATACAAATCTATCTGGTAGCCAGTTGGAAATTATGCAAGGCATAGTCGATAGACTGAACAATTCCTATGAGGGATTAAACCTCACGCTTGACTCTACAAACGGAAAACTGAACATGTCGGTGGAAGATTTATGGCAGGCGGTTACAGATTCCGCAAATCAGGAGAAAGCACAGGCAAACATGGATAAGCTTATGGATTATATAGGACAGTACCAAAATGCACAGTCCACATTTGATGAAGCTAATAAGTCCATGAATGCAGCATATGAAGAATATCAGAAAGCTCTTGATGAAGATTGGTCGGAAGAACATCCATTCTTAGCATGGTCTGGTTTAGCTGATGGAGCTGAAATGAACTGGTCTGGCTCTGTGAAGGATGCATACAACGAATGGGCAGCCTTGAAAGAGGAAACTGCAGGTGCCGAGGAAGAATTCAACAGGGTTACCGATTCTATTCGCGAATGCTATGAAGAAATGGGGTACTCTGAGGAAGAAATCGACAGCATGATGTCAGAACTTGCTCTTGCGTCTGCATCAGCAACAGAGGCTTCCGAGATATATGAGCAGCAGAGAGAGGTGTTGGAGAGTACATCTGATGGTTACGACGAGGCAAGCAGTGTCATTCAAGGCTATTCGGCACAGCTTGAAGAATTGTGCACAGCCTATGATGATGCCTACGATTCGGCTCTGCAGAGTGTTCAAGGTCAGTATGATTTATGGACAGAGGTTGAGGATGTAACGGCAATGACCTCCCAGAGTATCAAGGATGCGCTGCAGTCACAGATAGATTACTGGAATTCATACAACGAGAACATGAATTCTCTTACAGCCAGAGCAGACGAAATCGAAGGATTGTCTGATATGCTGAAAGATTTGTCAGATGGCAGTGAGGAGTCAGCCGCAATGCTGGCCGGCATGGAAAGTATGAATGATGCAGATCTGTCAGCAGTAGTGAAGCAGTACAACGACCTGCAGACAGCTCAAGGCGATACAGCCACCAGTATGGCAGAGTTGGAGACCGATTTCTCTGATTCCCTTACCAAGATACAGACGGATATGGAAACAGCTGTTGATAATCTAAACCTGAGTGATGAAGCGAAGGCAAATGCGAAATCCACCATGGATGCCTATGTGAAGGAAATCCAAGACGGAGTATCGAGAGCCCAGAGTGCGATCAATTCCCTAAGCTTTGCAAACACCACTCTAAAGGGTGGTGGGTATCATGCATACGCAGAAGGTACCGTTGATGCAGAACCGGGACTTGCACTGGTCGGTGAGGAAGGTCCGGAGCTTGTCAATTTTGGTGGCGGAGAAGTCGTTTATACAGCTGATGAAACAGCTAACATACTTGCAAAAGATACATCTTCGGACAGTTTCTATGTGGAGCCGGAGCAGGCGGCTAATGATACAGCAGGCGGCGACAGGACAGTGACTTTTAGAGTAGAGGGTGCTGGAGAAATGAAGGTAACCGGAAATGGTGTCACAAAGGAAGATGTTGTAAGCCTGTTAATGTCGAACATGAAGGATGCTCTTATGGGTATCATTCAGCAGGAAATTGAGGAGGAAGGAGATTTGTCGTATGAGTTCTAATTATCAATTAGCCATGAAGCTGAACAGCATTTTTCGGTTTCCGGTTCTCCCGGAAGAAATAGAAGTGTCGTATGGCAGTGACAACTCCAACCTCAAGGTGTACGGAGTTGGCGAGTGTACGATCATACAGGACAGTGCAGCTGCGAACATTAGCTTTTCGAGCTTTTTTCCGAAGACTTATTTTAGCGGATGCAATTACCGGAATATTCCGGATCCGAACACAGCAGTAGCACAGATTCTGGCAATGAAGAACACCAAGAAGCCAGTGAGGCTTACTCTTACAGGAGGCATGGGAATATCCATGTATGCCACCATTGAGAAATTCAAAACCTCCGAGGTTGGCGGTGATCCTGGAACGGTGCAGTTTGACATTACCTTCAAGGAGTACAGAGAAATCACCATGCGTCAGATCAAGGTGAATGTCACAACACAAAAGGCGAGAGTTTCGCAGTCGTCCACAAGGGTGGATAACACTCCGGCGGCACAGACATACACAGTGAAAAAGGGTGACTGCCTGTGGAATATCGCAAAGAAATTCTACGGATCAGGAGCTAAATACACAGTCATATACAATGCGAACAAAGGTGTTATTGGCAGTAATCCAAATCTGATTTATCCCGGACAGGTTTATACCATACCGGCAGCATAGGAGGTAGTCATGGCGATACAATTTGTAATTATCCATAATGGGACGGGCTATGATGTATCAAATATGTTTGAGGAGATCACTTGGAGCGGCAGGAAAGGAGCTGCTCCAAGGTCTGTCAGTATTACTCTGATGGATGATGATGGATACAATCATTCAAGGGTTACGGTAGATTGTGCAAATGGAGACCAATGCGTTTTCTATGAGGGCGGCAAAGAGCTGTTCCGGGGCATAATCACAAGCCATAAGCAGAGCAATTCTAAAAAGCTGGTGGTAAAAGCCTATGACAATGCCTATTATCTGGCGAACAACAAGGATTCATTCTGCTACACCAACAAGACAGCCACAGACATATTTAATGACTGCATGTCGAGGCTTGGAATGACTGGGGAAGCAGTCAGCACCGGATACGTGATACCAGAGCTTCCGAAAGCAAAGACAACATATTATGATGTGATGCTCGATGCGTTAAGCACAACGTATAAAGCCACAGGGGAGAGATATTACATTTCTTCCGAAAACGGTAAGATTTATTTGCGAAAAAGAGTAGAAAATGCCATGCAGTGGGTATTGGAAGCTGGGAGCAGTCAGTCCAACCTCACCAGTTACGAATACTCCAAGAGCATTGAGAAGATAAGAACCAGAGTAAGGCTTCTGTCAAAGGAAGATGCGATAGTGTATGAAAAAGCCAATACTGAGCTGGAATCGAAGATTGGCACTTTTATGGAGGTAAAGTCGGTGGACGATTCCTATACAGCCGCACAAATGCAGGAGCTGGTTGAATCAATCTTTGATGAAAAGGGAACACCGGAGCAGAGCTTGAAGGTCTCCGGCATGGGAGTATCGGAAGCTGTTTCCGGAAAATGCGTTTATGTTATCATCCCTCATCTTGGATTAAAGCGATCGTTTTTTATAGATGAAGACACGCACAAGTACACAAGAGAAAGCCATACAATGACCTTAAAGCTTAACTTTGCGGAGCCTGTGACAAAATCATCTGGCTCAACTCAGACAAGCTCTGAACACAAGATAGGCGACGTTGTACAGTTCAATGGCGGATACCATTATGTGAGCAGTACCGCAAGTAAGCCCACAGGCTCCAAATGTAATGCAGGTCCGGCCAAGATTACAAATATTGCAAAAGGCAAGGCTCATCCATGGCATTTGGTTCATACTGACAGCAAGAGTAGAGTGTATGGTTGGGTTGATGATGGAACATTTAGTTAGGAGGATGGATTATGGCGGATCAGGAAACACCTACCGGAATAAAGCAGCTGATACAATCCTTGGCACCGGACGCACCGAGCGTAAAGGAGGGGATCGTAACATCCGCCTCACCGCTGAGTGTCACGCTGAAGAATGATGCCAAAATGGTATTAACTGCCAATTCGCTTGTGGTGCCGAGAAGTCTTACAGATTACCAGGTCGAAGTTGATTTGGAAACTGGATTGGGTTCTCTTATATCAAAAACGAAGACGGATGGCAAGCATACGCACGAGGAATTGAGTGGAAGCGAGGATGGAGCGCATTCTCATTCTCTGGCAACATTTACTGTCAGAGACGGAGTTCTTATGATTCATAACTCGTTAAAGAAAGGCGATATCGTTTATCTGCTGTCATTCAACAGCGGAAAACAATACTATATTTTAGACAGAAAGGGGTAATCAGATGGCGGTTGACATAGCTATCCCGGTTGCTGCCATTGAAGACGAGGAAATGATAACGTCCAGAACCTACGCGATAGACTGGGAAGCCGGTCGAATCGTAGGATTCGTAGATGGGCAGGAGGCTGTTAAGCAGTTCATCAAGAAAGCACTTCTGACACCTCGCTTTCATTGCCTTATCTACGACAATCAGTATGGCAGCGAAATACGTGATAATGTGATAAAAAGTACAGCAACAAGAGAATACATAGAAGCAGAAATGCCGTTTCTTATCAGCGATACACTGATCCATGACGAGCGAATTCTAGATGTTTATAATTTCGGATTTGAGTTTAAGGATACCTATCCTCAACAGGACAGTGTGATAATATCGTTTGATGTTGACACAATTTACGGAAGTATACAGACAAAGGAGGTGATTTAGATGTTTGAAGAATTTACGGAAGATTATTTAATGAATCAGGCAACAGAAATGGGAGAAACTTTAGGTGTTGATACCAGAGAAGGAAGCGTTTACATGGATGCAGCTGCTGGTCACATTATTAGAACTGCTAAGTTTTATGAGGACTTGAGAACGATGTTTAGTATGATGGCCGCAGATTCCTGTTCAGGAGAAGTTCTTGACGAGTGGGCGAAACAAAAGCAGATATATAGAAAATCTGCAACACCTTCGTATTACACGCCAATATTTGAAGGAGTTTCTCCGTCTGAATTGATTGGAGACCGCTTTATGGCTGATGGGTACTATTTTGTGCTGGTGCAGGATGGGGAAAACTTTTATCTGCAGTCTGAGATAAACGGCACAGAAACAAATCACATACTATCCGGACAGCCTGTTATTCCTGTGAAAAATACAGCCGAGCTTACATCGGCAACGATTGGAGAAATGTATGCCGCTGGCACTGATGAGGAAAAAGACGAAGATCTTCGTATCCGATGGCAGGAGGCATTGTCGAAACCATCAGAAAACTGGAACACACAGCAGTTCAAGACTACCTGTGAATCTTATGACGGAGTAGGACGGGCATTTATCTTTCCACTGGCATATGGTCCATGCACTGTAAAAGCATCGATCGTTGGAGCTGAGGGTATTGCACCGCCACAGTCGTTAATCAACCAGATACAACTTGATATGGATCCGGAACATGAAGGGCTTGGACAGGGAATGGTGCTTCTTGGTATTAAATTTTTCGCAGAAGCCGCAGCTGAAGCGAAAATTAATGTTTCACTTAATGCTGTAATTGCGGATGGGTACACATCAGATACAATGAAAGCGGATGTGAAAAACGAACTTACTTCGTACTTCAAGGACATCACATTTAATACTCCAGATGGCGAACAGATAGTCGTGAAATATATGAAAATAATCGGCATACTTGCCAATGCAAAGAGTTTGAAAGATCTGTCGAATCTTACCGTTAATAAATCAAATGAAAATATTACAATTGATAGCGGAAGTATACCGGTTCTTGGCGATTTGGATATTGTTGAAGTTGCTTCTACGAAAGAATAGGAAGGAGTTTGCGGATGAACGTATTCAATAATCAACAACGAAGCGGATATGAGGAGATTGCCTCATACAGTCCTAAATTCCACAGAGATATAAAGGAAATGGATGCAATTTTTCACTTGGCAGGCTGGTTATCTGACCTTATGGCAAGGGATCTCGAGCGGACAGTTTCTAATCAATTTGTGGATTTTATGGAGGAAGAGGTGTTTTCAGAATATGAGGCATTTCTAGGAATCACAAAGGATATAAACAAGTCTCCGGAAGAACGAAAAGCTTATGTTAACGCTCTATTGACAGGATCAGGCAAAATATCTAAAGACAAAATCATAGCGATTGTTAATCAACTGGCAAAATGCGAATGTGACATCATTTTAGACGGATATGAGCTATATGTGAATATGCGATTCAAAGACAATCCGACCAAATACATGAGTGACATCCGAAGCCTTTTGAATGAAAAGGTGCCAGCACATATAGAAATAATATATCGCGGATCAGAAGACTTGAATATTGTTGTACTGCTTGTAAATACAGTCAACCTTGAACGCATACGTTACAAGATGGATTTTCATATGTACGGTAATGGAAAAACATGTTACTTGGACGGTTCGGCTCTTTTGGATGGATGCCTAACGCTGAATAGCAAATTAAACCTGTTTCCAATAAAGGATCGGCACAGGGGCGAGGTTATTGCAAATGAAGCGTTTGAGATCAATTCGATACGGATAAAAAAGAATTTATATAGACTTGACGGAAGTCTGGTTCTTGATGGGCAAACCAAAATAAATGCTGCTGAATGGAAGGAGGAAATTTAATGGCAGAAAGTGTTGTAACAAATGTTGCTAAAAGCAAAATTATACGGGTGAGAGCGGGATTGCTCTCGAAGCTTCCCAAAATCAAGGGAATGGCTTTTGGAGACGGTGCATCCGACGGCTCCACCATCAGAACACCTCTTGCAACTGACACTGCTTTACAAAATGAATTGCACAGACAAGAAATTGATGGAGTGGAATTGCAGGATGATCAGATCAGTGCTTTATATACTGCCACACTTGCTAAAGCCACGCTTGCAGGGAAAAACATAAATGAGATTGGATTATACGATGATGAAGGAGACCTTGTTGCCATTAAGTCTTTTTCAAATAAGGGGAAAGATGATGATATGGAGATGGGGTTTGACATAATGGATAAGTTCTAGGGATGAAATAACGTATTTCGTTATTTTATAACAAAAGTCCCAATATTCTAACAGAAAATATATAATCAGGAGGTGTTCTATGAAAAATTACACAAACAACAATCCTTCATTTTCGAATAGCGTAGAAATACTGGAAACAACAGACACGAATCATGCCGACAACTTCAACGTAGCTACAAAAAAGCTGATGGACAACACCCTTGCATTGAAAAAAGAGGTATCAGAAGCAAAAGAAGAGTCACACGATTTTGTAGACGACACTACGGGGCTGAAAGTAAAAATGGGAATCGATAATGGTCTTGTCTATTTAGAGACAGTTGATAATGCTTAAAGAATAGGAGGATTGAAATGAACAACAGAATTTATGTGGCCGACAAGGACACGTTGGATGAAGTGAATGGAAAGGCTGACGAAATCAAAGCCAGTCTGCAGTCTGTAAAAGAAGATACTGCCAAAATAGAGGCAAGTATTATGAGTGTTAGTTCTGGCGGTATTGCTCCGGACAATATGAGATTTTTCAGTGTGCAGCCGGCAGACGGAAAAGTAAAGATCAAATTCCAAGAGCCGAAAGACACATATATTGACGACCAGCTTATCTGCACATGGAAAGGTGTTAAGATTGTCATGAAAGAAGGTGGATATCCGGAAAATGAGGCAGATGGTACGGTTATCCTCGACTGCACCATTGCTGGAAAGTATGCAGAGGATTATTTTGAGCATGGAGGACTGACAAATGATACGCAGTACTTTTTCCAGGCGTTTCCTTACTCTGATTATGGTATATATAACCGGAATGCAGTTAATAGAGCGATCGCGACACCACAGGCCTATGTACTTTATGGATTCAAAATTGCAAAAAAGGACAGTAACCCAGCAACAAGGGTAACGTACACAGAAATGGCTGTCGGGAAAACACCTGCCAAGGTTAATCTTTCTACCGGATCATTCGACTACGGAGATTGGGCTGATGCATGGTTTGTTAGAGATAATGTACCATGTATGGTTAAAAACGATGGAACGATTGACTATGAGCTTGATTCGAATGATTATACGAAGAAGAAAGACGGTACCGGTTCGGATGTATCCAATTCATCCTATGGAGGAAATGCCATGTCAAAAATACCTTTGTCGTGGCTGAAGCAATGGGAAGATACCAATTATTACTATTGCAACATTTGCAATATACAGCTAACAGATGATTATAAAGCATTTGCTCATATGCGTGCTGATGGAAGCGTTATGGATTACACCTTCTTATCTTGTTTTGAGGGTTCTCTCGTGTCAAGCAAAATTCGTTCGATCAAAGGTCTGACACCTTGCAACACACAGGCTGGTACCAATGAGATTACCTACGCAAAAGCAAATGGGAATCTCTGGTATACAAGAACATGGTCGCAGAGAAACCTTATCAATATGCTGCTTATCTTGATGGCGTGCTCGACAAACACCCAAGAAGCTTATGGATATGGATATTACACCGGCGGAAGCAGTTCTTCTCCTAACTACCTGCAGACAGGCGGAGCTTCGGACAAAGGACAGTTCTATGGAACAAATGCAACCAGAAACTATGTGAAAGTGTTCCATATTGAGAACTGGTGGGGAGATGTATGGGAACGTATAGCAGGACTTATCTATGACACGAGCGGAAAATATAAAGTGAAAATGTATCCGAATTACAATACAGACGGAAGCGGATATGATGTTATGTCATTCGGTGTCACAGGAACATCTGGCGGGTATGTTTCAGCTGATAATATGTCCGAACATGGAATGTTACCGATTACAGTATCAGGATCAGAAACCACATACGATTGTGATGGCTGCTGGTTTAATACATCACAGAGCAATTATGCGCTCGTCGGTGGCGTCTCCCTCGACGGCCTGCGTGTTGGCGCCCTCTGCGTGGACGTGAACGCCCTTGTTTCGGACTCGCATTGGGGCTTCGGCGTCGCCCTCTCTTGTGAACAGCCTGTTGCAGCGTAGCTGCATGAGCGGGGGGATAAGGGGGCGGCCAGCCCCCTCTAGTCTGTGCGAAGCACAGCGAATATAAAAAGTTATTACAGGGATTTGGTGTGCGATGCGATCGTCGGTGGCAACTCCAACAACGGCCTGCATGTTGGCGCCCTCTGCGTGAACGTGAACAACCTTGTTTCGAACTCGAATTGGAACATCGGCGTCGCCCTGCCTTATCAGAAGAAAAAACATCAATGCACACCATCTTCCTTACCACTTGGTAAAAATTGTACCGATACAGGCAGGGTTTAGTAGGCAACGAAAGACCTTGAGGTGATAAGAGAGAATGAAAACATGGAAAAATATATTTCCAGGAATAGTAGAAAAGAAGAATGTACAAATGGCAATCTGGCAGGCATCAAAAGGAAAGCGAAAACGTGATGACGTACAAGGGGTGTTGAAAAACGAGGATTATCACACTCGGTATACCATAGATATGCTTGTGAATCGTGAATTTGAGCCTTGCTATAATACAGTCTGCGTCATCAATGAAGGAACAAACAGAAAAATACGTGAGATACATAAGCCCAATTTTAAGTACGATCAGATAGTTCACCATGCGACCATGCAACAGCTGATTCCGGTATTTATGCATGGAATGTATGAATATGTATGCGGAAGCATTCCCGAGAGAGGCTCTCACATGGGAAAAAGATACATAGAGAAAAGCATTGTGAACGATCATAAAAATACGAAGTATTGTTGCAAAATGGATATTCACCACTTCTTCGCTTCTGTGGATCACGATGTATTGATAGACCTATTAGATAAAAAAATAAAAGATGCAGATACAATGTGGCTCTTGAAAACGATTATTGAAGGATGCGACGAGGGACTTCCACTTGGGAATTATACTTCCCCATGGTTTGGAAATTTCATGTTGCAAGGTTTGGATCACTACATCAAAGAAACTCTCCATGTGAAGTATTACGTCCGATACATGGACGATATGGTAATCTTTGGACGCAACAAGAAAGAGCTTCACAAATGCAGAGAAGCTATAGAAAAATATCTTGATGAACAGCTACATCTTCAGATGAAAGCTAATTGGCAGGTTTTTCGGTTTGATTATGTTGATAAGAAAACAGGAGAACATAGAGGGAGACCGTTAGATTTTATGGGATTTGTTTTTTACAGCGACAGAACTATTATACGAAAAAGCATAATGCTTAGAGCCACCAGAAAAGCGAGAAGACTTAGCAAAAAAGATAAAATAACATGGCATGATGCAAGCTCCATGGTTAGTTACATGGGGTGGATATCAAATACTGACACGCATGGAATGTATTTGAAGCACATAAAGCCATATGTTGACATTAAGTCCTTGAAAATCAAAGTGAGTAAACATCAAAGGAGTGTGAACAAAGATGGAAAAAAGATGGAAAAGTATCGAAGATTATCGAACGAACGAGCCACCGGCAGTTGATTTAGAATCAAGTCCGACAACAGTGTATCTTAACAGAAAGGTGAAAAGACGCACCAAGACGGATGAAGGTGGGAATCAGGTAGAATACTGGAGTTGTGAACAATTGCAATTATCTAGGGAAGAATACGAAAATCTGAAATTATCAGAAAGCATATTCTTGTCACCGAAATTTCAGACCTTGATGGATGCAGTTGAACAACAGAATGTTACATTGGCAGAAACACAGCTCAACGCTGAGTATACGATTTGTCTGCAGGAACTTGCAATGGAATAGGAGGGATATCATATGAGTACATACAAATTATTAGTAACCACAATCAATGCGAAGAACAAACAGCTTGACAGCAGTGAGATTACAAAGGAAGAGTACGATTCTTGGAAGGAAGATATACTGAAAAAGATGGATCTCTTTCTTCTGAGAGGGAGAATTACAGATGACCAATATAATGAATTAAGCGGAATGATCAGAGAGTAAAGGAATGTACAATGGATAAGAACGATTTGGAGCTTCTTGAAATCTATATGGACATGGTCGAAAAGCAGGATGAAATCATATATCGAATGACAGCTTTATTGAAAAGCTATGTCAGAGAGATACATAACCTGCGGACTATAAATGGATTCTTTGAAGTGGATTCAAACCAGGAGATTGATGAGAAAATTTTGGAAGAATGTATGGATCAGTACGAAGAAATGAAAGAATGAGAGCCGGAAGGCTCTTTTTTCTTTGGAAAGGAGGCAGTGAATGGAGGAGCCAATCACAAGGGCAGAGTACGAGGAGTATCAAAAACGCATCGAGGATGAAGACCACCGCCAGAACAAGAGAATTGAACAGTTGGAAGAAAACACCAAGCAGATCAATGCTCTTACGGTATCAATCGAAAAGCTGGCACAGTCTGTTGAGAGCATGGTCAAAGAGCAGGAGGCACAAGGAAAACGTCTCGTGTCTTTAGAAAGCAAAGACGGTGAGATGTGGAGAAAGGTCGTTGGTTATGTGATCACAACGATAATTGGCATTGCTGTAGGCTTTATGTTTACACAGATAGGTATGTAGGAGGTATGTATGCGAAAAAGGCGAGGCTTCCACCTGTGGAAGAACATTAAAAAAGCAATAGGAAAGGTAGGCACTCTGAATCTGGTATTGATTCTGATGTTTGCCTTTTTTATTTGGTTTAATTGGCAGATGCTGTGCATATTCCGGGAGTACGCAGCCATACCGGAAACGTATGCCTGTGCTGTTATTGCAGCGACAATCGGAGAAGCCGGCATTTGCGGATGGATCCGCACGACCAAGGACAGGAAAAGGGAGCATGACTGGGAACGTGCAGACAGAAAAGAAGATAACAATTCAGAAATGGAGGAAATGAATGATGAGTCTTGAAGTATTTTTATTAGGTTTACTTATTGTATCCACACTGACTGGTCTTTTTACGGAGGCTATTAAAATGTGGTTGGACGAGCGTGGAACAAAGTATTATTCCAATGCCCTTGCAGGATATGTAGCAATCGGTCTTTCAATTGCGGTTGGCATTGCCTATATTATTCTGGTCGGAGCTGTACTTAATGCACAGACAGCGGTATATCTGATTGCACTGATTCTGTTGTCTTGGTTATGTGCAATGGTGGGATATGACAAGGTAATGCAGGCAATCGCACAGTTTAAAAGGTAGGCAATCGTATGGCTTTAACTGGAAAAACAAATGACGAGAAGATTTGGAATTACTTAAAAAGCAATGGTTTCAATGAGTTCGGTACAGCCGGACTCATGGGGAATCTGTATGCAGAGTCCGGATTAAAACCGACCAATCTGCAGAACAGTTCCGAGAAGAAGCTGGGGCTTACCGATGATACATACACAGCTGCCGTTGATAACGGAGATTATCAGAATTTCGTTAAAGACGGCGCCGGGTATGGACTGGCTCAATGGACGTACTGGAGCAGAAAGCAAAATCTGCTTACATTCGTGCGAGCAAAAAAAACATCAATCGGAGATATGGAAACGCAGCTTGCATTTCTTGTTAAGGAACTGAAGCAGTCGTATTGCTCCGTATATCAGATTATGAGAACCGCAGGAAGTGTCGCAGAGGCATCCAATGCGGTTCTTTTGCAGTTTGAACGACCTGCTGACCAGAGTACAGCGGTTCAGAAGAAAAGAGCCTCGTATGGTCAGAATTATTACGAAAAATTTGTAGGAGGTACTAAGAGTATGAGTAGAAAGAGAAGTGAAATTGTGGCACAGGCACAGAGCTGGATTGGATGCAAGGAAGCTGATGGAAGTCATAAAAAGATTATCGACCTTTACAACAACCACAAGCCGCTGGCGAGAGGATATAAGGTTAAGTACAGTGATGCATGGTGTGCCACTTTTGCAAGTGCGTGTGCCATTGCCAAGGGATATACAGACATTATCCCTACAGAGTGCGGCTGTGATAAGTTGATTGCCTTATTCCAGACGTTAGGATGCTGGGAGGAGAATGATGCCTACGTTCCGAGCCCTGGAGATTATATCTTTTATGACTGGCAGGATAGCGGTGTCGGAGATAATAAGGGTTCTAGTGATCATGTCGGTGTTGTTGAAAAGGTAGAAGGTGCCCTGATTACTGTAATTGAGGGTAATTATTCCAATGCGGTCAAGAGAAGAAGCCTTGCTGTGAACGGAAAATACATCCGGGGCTTTGGAGTTCCGAAGTATGATAAAGAAGCATCCGTCAAGCCGACAACTCCGGCGGCACCTTCCACTCCTGCAACAAAGAAGAAATATGTGCTCAAAAACGGTTCTGCCAAGGTCGGATATGCAACGAGCAGGAATAATTCTCTTGCTGGAACCTATGTAACAACATCTGATCTGAATATGAGGACAGGAGCCGGTACTGGCAACACTGTAATCCTCACTCTCTTAGAGGGCGCAGAAGTGAAGTGTTACGGATACTACAGCACTAAGGATGGTGTAAAATGGTATCTGGTCGCCATTGATAAATACGCAGGATTTGTCAATAGTAAGTGGCTCAAGAAAAAATAGCATGAAATGGATGTGATATATTAGATGATAAGGTCGTCATTGCTCAATCTCACACGATAAAGAAATAACGAACTACGTGATAATCTAACAAATACCCCTTTTCTCTCCGGAAAAGGGGTAGATTATAACGGAAGGAGCAATGACGTATGATTAGAATTTTACTTTCTTCACGACTTGGTGACCGAAAGTGGACTCAGGCAGATCTTGCGAGAAAGACCGGTATACGACCAACTACGATTAACGAGTTGTACCATGAGATGGTAGATAGGGTAAATTTGGATCACCTGGACCTTATCTGCGAGGCATTGGACTGTTCTCTCGATGAGTTAATTGTAAGGGTGCCGAATAAAACTCCTAGAACCACCCACACCATTAACGGTTCACAAAAGTTGGTCCTATGTCAAGATTTAGTACAAGTTAAAATGAGAAATTTCTCCCCATTTTAACCTGCCAGAAGCTCAGCCTCAGTGTTCGTTCTTTCATACACTTGTTCGAATTCGTTTGGCGACATATAGTTGCAATGGCTATGAATTCGTTTCGTATTGTAGAAAGCTTCCAGATATTCAAAAATCAACTGGTATGCTTGCTTATAATCACGGATTTTAAAGCGATTGAGCCATTCACGTTTGATAACAGAATGAAAGGATTCAATGCATGCATTATCCCACGGAAAAGCTTTCTTCGAGTAGCTACGCTGCATATTTTCAGTTGCTTTTTTATATTCCTTTGCAACATATTGGCTACCACGATCCGAATGGATAATTAATGGTTGATCAATATTTCGGCGAGCTTTGGCTT
>ERZ773109.753-NODE-753-length-19083-cov-2.817112_pt1 | contig 19083 bp, 16 predicted proteins | sample MGYA00580569_ERZ773109 | MGnify/ENA primary metagenome ERZ773109 (study PRJEB29015, sample SAMEA2737852) | human gut metagenome | biome: human gut; feature: human-associated habitat; material: faeces | place: China | collected 2012 ...
TTATGATGCGGCCCTGCTTGTTTATACCAAAAGAAAATGGGAAGAGGGAAAGTTTTGGAACCGGGGCACGGTTCGGTTGTCCGTATTGTAGATTACGTGTCAGGGAAAATATAACATCCGCAAGGGGAAACATGCAGGAGAAATACAGAAGGAGCGGACAATCCGCTCCTTCTGTATTGTGTCTGATGTCCGGTGAACGGATGTTATTCCTGCAACGACTTTTTAACTTATTTCAGATGTAGTGCTTCTGCGATTCGTTTCGGGATATCGGTGTTGTCCATGAAACCGCTGAACCGTGCCGCACCCGCGCCGTAAGCGTAGACAGGAATCAGGCATGCCGTGTGTCCTTTGGTCGAAAATTGGACGGTGGCCCGGTTTTTATCGCCCGGTTGGAGCTTGCCCATGTCGAATTTGTTTTCATCCGAAGGCAGCGTCATACCGCCCGTTTCGTGGTCGCCGGTGATGATAACCAGCGTACCCGGTGTGCGGTCGGCAAAATCCAGTGCGATTTTGACTGCGGCATCAAAATCCCGTATTTCGGAAAGTACGGTTTCCTCATTGTTGTCGTGGCCGCCGTTGTCGATGTGCGATCCCTCGATCATGACGAAGAACCCTTTGTCGCCGTTGGCAGATAACAACCGTAACGCCTGGTCGGTTGCCCGGGGCAGCATATCGCCGCGTCCTTGTGAGACGAGCGGCAGCGATTTGTCTGCGAGCAGGATCCCGACGGGGCCTTTGTCTAGTGCGGCGAGAGTGTCGAGCGAGTAGGCCACCGTGTAGCCCTTTTTGCGTAACTCGTCCGAAATGTTGCGGCCGTCGGAACGCTTTTCAAAATGATCCCGGCCGCCGCCGATAAACAGGTCTATATCCGTACGGAGAAAATCAGCCGCCAGGTCGTCTTCGTTTTTCCTGCTTTCGTTGTGTCCGATAAATGCAACGGGCGTCGCGTCGGTAATGGCATGCGTATCGACCAGTCCGGTCGCCAGGCCTGCCGCTTCGGCCCGCTCGAGGACAGAGCGGAGCGGTTGTTTGTCGGGAGTCATGCTGATCATGCCGTTGTTGGTTTTTGTGCCGGTGGCCAGAGCGGTGGCTGCAGCTGCGGAATCGGTCACTTCGCTCGAAGCGGAGAAGGTCGATTGCAGGCCGATGCTTTGGGCGCGAGCGAGCGATAGCGGTGTCCCGCCGCGAAGCATGTAGGAGGTTACCTGTGCGAGGCCCATGCCGTCGCCGATCATCAGGATGACATTGCGGACCGGTTCGGCGGCCGGAACAGTGGTGCAGGTCTTTGGTTTACGGTCCCGGGCCTGAAGGTGTGCGGTCGCTCCCGGCAGAATCATGGCGGCGATCAGCAGGCTGTAAAGAATCCTTTTCATTGTAGATGTCCGAAGCTTTTGGTTTGATATTGCCAAAAATAGTACTTTTTACCGGAAGAGGTGTTCTCTAAAGGTTAAGAGTTGGTAATTTTAATGTGATTTTATACCTTAGCTCTGATTTTGGAAGGGGTCTGCGCCGAAATGTCGTTTCGGATCAAATTGGCCGTTGATGTACTCGAGAAAGAGGTCAATATGGCATTGGAACTGGACGCGGATCGTTGCCAAAAACAGTTGACAGGGAACGAATCAGGAGAAATCGAATGTTACAGGTATACGAGTGGTTTTTATGGGGCATGGCGGCATTGGCTGTCGTGGTGTTCGTCGCGCTTTATCATGTGAAGGCCGGTTACGGGCTGCTGCGGGACGGACGCTGGGGCCCGAAGATCGGAAACCGATTGGGGTGGTTTCTGATGGAGTCGCCGGTTTTCATTGCGATGTGCCTGTTCTGGTTTTGCTCGTCGCGCCGTTTTGAAGCGACTCCGCTGGTCTTTTTCGGCCTGTTCCAACTCCATTATCTCAACCGTGCGTTTGTCTATCCGCTGCTGTTGAAAGGGCAAAGCAAGATGCCGCTCGGCATTATTTTGATGGGGGTGGTATTCAACCTGCTGAATGCCTGTATGCAGGGGTGCTGGATCTTCTATTTGGCACCCGAAGGGATGTATACGTCCCAGTGGCTGCTCTCACCGCAGTTTATTGTCGGTACCTTGTTGTTTTTTCTCGGGATGGGTATCAATATCCATTCCGACCGGATTATCCGACACTTGCGCAAGCCTGGCGATACGGGTCATTACCTGCCACGGGGCGGGATGTTCCGTTACGTGTCGTCGGCCAATTATTTCGGGGAAATCATCGAGTGGACCGGCTTTGCCGTGCTGACCTGGTCTGCCGCCGGTGCGGTGTTCGCACTGTGGACCTTCGCGAATCTGGTACCCCGTGCCGATGCCATCTACCATCGTTACGGAGAGATGTTCGGCGATGAGTTCCTTCGTGCGCGGTTGAAACGGGTGATTCCGTTCATCTATTGAGAATGGGTTTGTCATTGAAACCGACGGATGGATTGACCGCCTGTTCGAATGGATAAGATGTTTGTTACAGATTAGACAGTAAGCAAAAATAGGATTGCTGACCCGAATATGAAAGAATCCCAACTATTTACTCCCGTGAAGATCGGACCGTTGACATTGCGCAACCGGACCATACGGGCCGCTGCGTTCGAGGGCATGTGTTCCGGCAACGCTCCTACCGATCTGTTGTACGATTATCACCGAAGCGTGGCGCGCGGCGGTATCGGCATGACTACGCTCGCGTATGCATCGGTGACGCGCGACGGGCTTTCGTTTCCGCACCAGCTGTGGCTACGCCCGGAGGTGGTGCCGGGGCTCAGGCGCATTACCGATGCGATACATAGCGAAGGTGCGGCCGCATCGATCCAGATCGGTCATTGCGGTAACATGTCGCACCGCGCTATCTGCGGCTGCAGACCGGTTTCCGCCTCTTCGGGGATCAACATTTACTCACCGACGCTGGTACGCGGACTGCGCCGCGATGAAATCGCCGAAAAGGCCAAAGCCTTCGGCGATGCGGTGCGGCTGGCGCGCGAAGCCGGTTTCGATGCTGTCGAGGTGCATGCCGGGCATGGCTACCTGATCAGTCAGTTTCTCTCGCCGTATACGAACCGGCGCAGGGATGAGTACGGTGGCTCGCTCGGGAACCGGATGCGGTTCATGCGTATGTGTATGGACGAGGTGATGCGTGCGGCCGGGGATGATATGGCCGTAGTGGTGAAAACCAATATGCGTGACGGGTTTCGCGGTGGAATGGAGATCGGGGAGTGCCTCGAAGTTGCCCGCGAACTGGAGCGCTGCGGCGCGCATGCGTTGGTGCTGAGCGGCGGATTCGTGAGCCGCGCGCCGATGTATGTGATGCGCGGCAGTATGCCGATCCATACGTTGACGCATTATATGACGCAGTGGTGGCTTAAACTGGGGGTGGGGATGTTCGGCAGGATGATGATTCCGTCGGTACCGTTTCGCGAAGCCTATTTCCTGGACGATGCGCGTCATTTTCGCGAGGCGGTGAAGCTGCCGTTGGTGTATGTCGGAGGTTTGGTGTCGCGGACAAAGATAGACGAAGTGCTCGATGCCGGATTCGATTGCGTGGCGATGGCCCGGGCGCTGATTAACGAACCCGATTTCATCAACCGGATGAAAAACGAAGGGGAAGAGCGCTGCGGGTGTACACATGCCAATTATTGCATCGCACGGATGTATTCGATCGAAATGGCCTGCCATAAGCATTTGCACGACTTGCCCTGTCCGGTGCGCCGGGAGGTGGAGCGGCTCGACCGCGAGGCGTGGCAATGACCACTGGCCGGAGAAGGTCGGCGGAAGTCGAAAGGTCGAAATGCCGGGTGTGATCCGAAAAGACGGATTTAGTGTTGAGAGAAGATGGATAAGCGGACGAACGAACAACTGCAAATGCAAGGGGCAATGGCGTTGGTTACCGGAGCCAGTTCCGGTATCGGGCTGGCCTATGCCCGTGAGTTGGCCCGTCGCGGTTACGACTTGTTGTTGGTCAGCAACGAACAGGAGCGGATCGGGACGGTGGCCGAAGAGTTGTCTGCGGCTTTCGGCGTGAAAACGATCCCGTTGTGCATGGATCTGGCCCGCTCCGAAGCGGCCCGGGAACTGTACGATTATTGCGAAGGGGAGGGATTGCAAATTGGAATACTCGTGAACAATGCCGGTATTTTCTTTTTCGACGACCTGACCGAGGTGGCTCCCGAACGGATCGAGACGATGCTTCTGCTGCACATTCGGACCGTGACGCTGCTGTGCCGCTATTTCGGCGCGGCGATGAAACGCCGCCGTGCGGGGTATATCCTGAATATGTCGTCGTTGTCGGCCTGGACCCCGGCGCCCGGAATCTCGGTTTATGCGGCCAGCAAAAGTTATATCCGGAAGTTTTCGCAGATGCTGCGCTACGAACTGCATCAATACGGGGTCGGCGTGACGACCGTATGTCCCGGTGCGATAGCGACGGGATTGTACAACCTCAGCGATTATTACCAACGGCTTGCCCTGCGGCTCGGAGTGATGATGAAACCCGAACGGCTTGCCCGTAAGGGATTGCGGGCGATGTTCGCACGGCGTGACTATATCCTTCCGGGAGCGGTGAACCGTTTTTTTGTACTGGCGTTGTACCTGTTGCCTGTGCAACTCATTTACTACATTAAGGAACATACCAAACTTTACCGCTATGGCCGTTGACGTGGTACCGGACGGCAAACAGGGGAGTACACCGGAGAATCTGGTAGGGAGTGACGCTGCGGTGTGTAACAGGATAGGTTCCTGGAGCATGTCCTGCGGGCGGGACGAACCGCAGGATTCCGCAGCGAAAGGTTGGGCCGTGGTAACGGGTGCGTCGGGCGGGATCGGCGCCGTACTGACCGAGCAGTTGGCGAAGGAGGGGTATCCGGTCGTGATGGCCTGCAGGAACCTGGAGAAGGCCCGATCTGTGCAACAGGCGGTGATGGCGCGTAGCGGTAACCGCCGCGTGGTCCTCTACCCGTTGGATCTGGCCTCGTTGGACTCTGTACGTCGTTTTACCGGGCGGTTGCGTTCGGAGAAGATGCAGGTCGCGGTACTGCTGAATAATGCCGGGGTGATGAACGGGGGCTTCCGGCTGACGGAAGACGGGCTGGAAGAAGATCTTGCGGTCAATTATGTGGGTGCAGCTGCGCTGGCGCTCGGCTTGTTGCCGTTGATGAACGAGGGGAGCCGGATTGTCAATACGGTGTCGTGTACATACCGTATCGGCCGGGTCGGTAAGGAATTGTTGCAGCCCGATCCGCACCGTTTCCGCCGTTTTTTCTCCTATGGAAGTTCCAAACTGGCGCTGTTGTTGTTTACGTTGGAACTGGCTTCGCGCATGGCCCGCCGGGGAATACGGGTTAATGCGGCTGATCCGGGCGTGGTCGATACCGGCATGTTGACAATGGGCCGCTGGTTCGATCCGTTGGCCGATAAACTGTTCCGTCCGTTGGTCAAAACCCCGCGGCAGGGAGCGGCAACGGCATTGTTGTTGGCTTCGTCGCCTTTGACGGCGCAAGTTACCGGTGAACTGTGGCGCGGGGAACAGGGCCGCAGGATTCCCCGTGCGGTGTATGGACATCCCCTGCGTGGATGGCTGTGGAACGAAACTGTGCGGTTGCTCGCAGCACATGGCATCGTCTCCGGTGATCCGATTCCGGTCGATGGGAAAGCGGAAAAATGAAGGAAACCCAATGATTCCAAGATATCAATTCAATAATGTGTGATTATGAAACGAAGTTTAATTTTTGCCGCTGCATTGCTATTCGGCGTCGGAGCTTATGCGAAGGGGCCGAATAACATCGAAGGCAAAACAGTGCCGCATGTGAAGATCCGCGACTTGCAGAACCAGCCGATCGACCTGCCGTATTTGGGTAAGGCTCCGCTGCTGCTTTTTTACGTTGATCCCGACCATGCGGGCCAGAACAGCGATTTTATCGAATATCTCGAGGAGCACCAAATCGGGGGAGACAAAATCCAGGCTTACGGAATCGTCAATCTGAAAGATGCTCCCTTATTGCCTAACGGAGTGGTTCGCAGTATGATGCGCTCGAAGCAGAAAAAAACCGGTGCCGCGATGTACACCGATGTCGATTGTTCGCTGCGCGATGCATGGGGTATGGGCGATGTCAACAACCTGTTTGTCATTATTTTCGTGAATAAAGATCGCAAGGTGGAGTTTTTCCGTTACGGCGACTTTACCGAAAAAGACAAGGCGGACTTTTGGAAGGTCGTCAACAAGTACAAATGATGTGGGCATAATCCGGCAAAGGCCGGTAAAAGGTAGTGGCCGTTTCCGGAAAATCAACCGATTTTTCCGGGAACGGCTTGTTTTGTTCCGGCACCTTCGGATATTTTGTCTCCGCGGTAGTTGATTCTAATAATATTTTAATCTTTCCTGAGATGATTATAATCGGTTCTATGGCGATGTAATAGCAGTCACGGTCTATTTTTGCCGAAAAGCATTCGCATGGGCAAGAAAGTATCGTTCCTTCTTTACCTATTATTGAGTCCCGTGTTGTTGAACCCTGTCGTCCTGTTGGCCGGAAATCTCCCCGGTAAGTTGGTGGTTTCACAGGCGGAAGCGGAGCGGCTTTTCCTGCAAAATAACCTGTTGCTGATAGCGGAACACTACAATGTGGACAAAGCCGAGGCTGAGATTGTACAGGCGCACCTGTTTGAGAATCCGGTGCTCTCCCTTGAATAGAATATCTACAACCGGCTCAATAAAAAATATTTCGATATCGGGGCACAGGGCGAAGCGATCGTTTCGATTGAACAGGTGATCAACCTGGCCGGCCAGCGGGGTAAGGCGGTAAAAGTCGCCGGCCTGAATAAAGAGGTCGTTTCGCGGCAGTTCGAAGATGTCGTTCGCACCCTTGCCGGCGAGTTGAGGCAACGGTTTATCTCTGTTTTTTTCTGCAAAAATCGCTTGGCGTATACGACAGGGAAGTCGCTTCGCTGGAACACCTGTTGACTGTAATGGCCGGCCTGCAGGCACGGGGGAATATCTCGTTGATGGAGAGGACCCGGCTCGAGGCTTTTCTGTTGAACCTGCTGAGCGAGCGGATGCAGTTACGAAACGATCTGGCTGATGGCCTCGGCGAATTGTGCCTGTTGATGGGGGTGCCGTCCGGAACGGATATCGAAACGGAACTTCCGAACGAAACGTTGGACAGGATCGTTTCTCAGCCGATGATGCTGGATCGGCTGGAATCTTCTTTGAACCAGCGTCCGGACCTGAAAGCCTCCGAGTCGCAGGTGTTGCGCTCCGAGGCTAATTTGAAATTGCAAAGGTCATTGGCGGTTCCTTCGTTTTCACTGGGCGGTACATTCGACCGCCAGGGCAATTTCATCGATAACTATTTCGGACTGACGGCGTCCGTTTCCATTCCGATCTTCAACCGGAATCAGGGAAATATCCGTTCGGCGCGATTCGATATCCGGCAGAGCAACACGCAGAAAGAATTTCTCCGCAATCAGGTGCAAACGGAATTGCAAACTGCTTATATCCGTTTTCAGAATAGTTTGCGCCTATATCGGGAAATCCCACGAGGGTTGGAGGATAATTTCGACCGGTTGATTGCCGAGGTGGAGAAGAATTTTACCAATCGCAACATCAGCGTGCTCGAATTTGTCGATTACTATGAAAGTTATAAGGAGAGCGCCCTTCGGCTCAATGATCTCAAGCGTGCGGTGCTTGCTGCGGCCGATGAACTCCGGACGGTGGCTGGAACTGCGATATGGACAGACTAACGTTGCAAAAATGAAGAATAAGAACAAATATCCCGTTTTGATCGTTGCAATCCTGTCGTTGACAGGATGCTGGACCCGTCAGGGGGAAACCGTCAGCGGAACGGTGCCGCTGACGCTTACGGACAGCCTGAGGAAAGTAGTAACCGTGGATACGGTCCGGATGAGGGAACGAACCAGCGAGCTTTTGCTCAATGGGAAGGTGGCATTTGACCAGGATCGGATCGCGCCTGTTCCGGTGCCTTTTGCAGGTGTTGTCGAAGAGGTCATCCCTGAACTGGGCGATTATGTTCGCAAGGGAGAAACGCTTGCTGTGATCCGAAGCGGCGAGGCGGCGGAGGCTGAAAAACAGTATGTGGATGCCGTGCAGGGATTGGCCGTTGCCGAACGCAACATCAGCCGCAATATGCAGGTACGGGCTGATGCAGAGGATGCGTTTCGGGTGTGCGGACTGGATGATGTATGGGTCGTCGCCGAAGTGTACCAGAGCGATATCCGTTCGGTCGGAGTGGGCCAGTCGGTACGTATCTCGATCCTTTCATACCCGGATACGGAGTTTACCGGTGAAATCGACAAGGTTTACAATATGTTGGATACCGAAAGCAAGACGATGGATTTGCGGGTCAAACTTTCCAATCGGGAATACCGGCTCAAACCGGGCATGTTCGCTACCGTTTACGTGCGTACCGATAACGGAGACAAGCGCTATCCGACAGTCCCGGCCGAGGCTCTGATTTTCGACGGGGGCAGCCACTACGTCGTTGTCGCGGGCGAGAATGGGTCTTTGCAGATCCGGCCGGTCGAATTGCGCGGACAGACGCCTCGGGAGTGTTACCTCAGCGGTGGGGTGAAGGCCGGGGAAACGGTGATCGGGCGGAATGCCCTTCTTGTGTACAACCAGCTAAAATAGTTCGGGATGCACAAGTTTATCGACAATATTATCTCTTTTTCGCTCAAGAATCGGTTTTTTATCTTTTTCCTGACGGCGATCGCGGTTGTTGCCGGAGCGGTCAGTTTCAAACATACCCCGATCGACGCTTTCCCGGATGTTTCCAATACGAAGGTGACCGTCATTACGCAATGGCCCGGCCGCAGTGCGGAAGAGGTGGAGAAGTTCGTTACCGTCCCGGTCGAAATCGCGATGAATCCTGTCCAGAACAAAACGGATATCCGTTCCACGACGTTGTTCGGGCTTTCGGTAGTGAACATTGTTTTCGAAGACCGGGTGGATGATTTTACCGCGCGCCAGCAGGTGTATAACCTGCTTAACGATGCCGCCCTCCCGGATGGTGTGACTCCGGAAGTACAACCTATCTACGGTCCTACGGGGGAGATTTACCGTTATACGTTGCGCAGCGATAAGCGCGATGTACGGGAGTTGAAGACCATTCAGGACTGGGTGATCGACCGTAACTTGCGTTCGGTACCCGGTGTGGCCGATATCGTCAGTTTCGGTGGTGAGGTCAAAACGTTCGAAGTGAGCGTAAATCTCCACCAGCTGGCCAGTTATGGCATCACGTCGCTCGAGTTGTTCGACGCCATTTCGAAGAGTAATATCAACGTGGGCGGCGATGTAATCACGAAAAACGCGCAAGCGTACGTCGTGCGCGGTATCGGTCTGATTAACGATACCGGGGAGATCGGCAATATCGTGGTGAAAAATATCGACGGGACTCCGATTTTGGTGAAGAACCTTGCGGATGTGCACGAGTCGCATTTGCCGCGTCTGGGACAGGTGGGGTGCGGGTTGGAGGACGATGTGGTGGAAGGCATCGTCGTGATGCGCAAAGGGGAGAATCCCGGAGAAGTGATTACAGCGCTGAAGGACAAGATCGCGTACCTGAACAGATACTGCCGTCGGATGTTGAGATCGTACCGTTTTACGACCGTGAAGACCTGGTCGATCTGGCCGTGCACACGGTGACCCGCAATCTGCTGGAAGGTATTTTCTTCGTTACCTGTATCGTGTTGCTGTTCATGGCCGACTGGCGGACGACGCTGATCGTTTCGATCATCATTCCGCTCGCACTATTGTTTGCTTTCATCTGTCTGCGGTTGATGGGAATGTCGGCCAACCTGCTTTCGATGGGCGCGATCGATTTCGGTATCATCATCGACGGAGCAGTGGTGATGGTTGAGGGCCTGTTTGTCGCATTGGATCAGAAGGCACGTCAGGTCGGAATGCCGGCCTTCAATAAAATGAGTAAACTGGGGTTGATCCGCCAGATGGCAAAGGATAGGGCCAAGGCGGTCTTTTTTTCCAAACTGATTATTATTACGGCTTTGTTACCGATCTTCGCCTTCCAGAAGGTCGAAGGTAAAATGTTTTCTCCGCTGGCCTATACGCTCGGATTCGCACTGCTCGGCGCGTTGGTTTTTATGCTGACACTCGTGCCGGTTCTGTCGAGCATACTGCTAAATAAAAATGTACGGGAGAAGGAAAACCGTTTTTTAGATTTCATCGCTCGTCACGTAATGTCTCTTTTTCGTAAGTGTCATGCGCATGCGAAAACGACGCTCGCCTTCGCCGCAGTTGTTATTCTGGTGGGTTTGGGGGCATTTTTCAGGTTGGGGACAGAATTCCTTCCGCAACTTAACGAGGGGGCGATTTATATCCGGGCGACTCTGCCGTCGAGCATTTCGCTCGAAGAGTCGGTGCGGCTTGCTTCCCAAATCCGGCGCAAATTACTGGCCTATCCCGAAGTGCGCCAGGTGATGTCGCAATCGGGTCGTCCCAACGATGGAACCGACGCAACGGGTTTTTTCAACAACGAGTTCCATGTGGACATCTATCCGGAAAAACAGTGGAAGAGCAAGCTGTCCAAAGCCCGGCTGATCGAAAAGATGCAACAGGATCTCTCTATCTATCCGGGGGTGGATTTCAACTTTTCCCAACCGATCACCGACAATGTGGAAGAGGCTGCTTCGGGAGTCAAGGGGTCGATTGCCGTGAAAGTCTTCGGGCATGACCTTTATCAGTCGGAAAAGACGGCGGATGATATTTACGACGTACTGAAAACCATAGACGGAATCGAGGACCTCGGTGTGATCCGCAACATCGGACAACCGGAATTGCGGATTGAGTTGGACGAAGGTAAACTTGCCCGTTACGGCGTGGAGAAGGAGCATGTACAGTCGATCATCGAAATGGCTATCGGTGGTAAGGCTGCCTCGCAATTGTATGAGGATGAACGGAAATTTGACATCGTAGTCCGATACGACGAAGAGTTCCGCCGGGGCGAACAGGAGATCGGCAAAATACTCGTACCGTCTACGTCCGGGACGATGGTTCCGATCAAAGAGCTGGCCGAAATCCGTACGATCACGGGCCCGTTACTTATTTTCCGGGATAATCATGCCCGTTTCTGTGCCGTGAAACTTTCCGTGCGGGGGCGTGACATGGGCAGCGCTATCGCCGAAGCGCAGCGTAAGGTAAAGGAGCAGGTGGTTATTCCGGCAGGCTATACGCTCAAATGGACGGGCGATTTCGAGAACCAGCAGCGTGCGTCCAAACGGCTCGGGCAGGTAGTTCCGGTCAGCATCGCCATCATCTTTATCATCCTGTTCATGCTGTTCGGTAATGCGCGGGATGCAGGATTGGTCCTGTTCAACGTGCCGTTCGCGGCGGTAGGCGGTATAGCGGCGCTGTTGCTGACAGGATTCAACTTCTCAATTTCGGCCGGTATCGGCTTCATCGCGTTGTTCGGAATCTGTATCCAAAACGGTGTGATCATGTTGATGGATTTCAAGCAGAATATCCGCCAAAAATTGCCGTTGCCGGAGGCGATAGCAACGGGCGTCCGTTCCCGGATGCGAGCTGTGATTATGACGGCTTCGATGGCTGCCATCGGTTTGGTTCCGGCAGCCCTCTCGCACGGTATAGGTTCCGAATCGCAGCGTCCGTTGGCTATCGTCATCATCGGCGGCCTGGTAGCCGCTACCTTCTTCACGCTGTTCGTCTTCCCTTTGATCGCGGAGGCCGTTTACAGCCGGGTATTCTACACGAAAGAGGGAAAACTTCGCGGGCGGAAAGTGTAAAATAGTATCTTTGTCTCAAACGGAGTTATCATGGCTAAAATACTGCTGGTGGAGGATGAAGCCAATATTCGCTCTTTTATCGAGCGCGGATTGACCGAATTCGGATATGCGGTCACTACGGCCGGAGACGGTGCGTCGGGTTGGGAACGGATTGCGCAGGAGCGTTTCGATCTGCTGGTCATGGATATTATGATGCCGAAGGTAAGCGGCCTGGACCTTTGTCGGCGTTTCCGGCAATATTACGGATATGCCGTTCCTGTCCTGATATTGACTGCGTTGGGTAGCACTGAAGATATCGTCAGGGGTCTGGAGGCCGGAGCGGACGACTATCTGGTCAAGCCGTTCAGTTTTGCGGAATTGAATGCGCGGATCAAGGCTCTGTTGCGACGACCGGGCACAGAGACAGTTGTTGTTGCGCCATTGCTTGCCTGCGGCGACCTGGAACTCAATTATGCCAGCCGCCGCGCCCGCCGGGGAACAGAAGAAGTCGATCTGACCGAAAAAGAGTTCCGTCTGTTGGAGTTTTTGATGCAGAACCAGGGAGTAGCCCTTTCACGGCAGGTGCTCCTGAAGAATGTCTGGGAACGGGATTTTGAAACCAATACGAATGTCGTGGATGTTTACGTGAATTACCTGCGGGGCAAAGTCGATCGGGATCCGGCCCGGAGATTGATTCATACGGTGGTCGGAATCGGTTATATGATGCAGGCGAAATGAAAATAGGTCGCAGGATAGCGTTTTATTACATGTGGGTCACGCTGGGGATTACCGGAGCGCTCGTTGTGGTGTTTTATTTTTATACTTCGCGGTATATCGACAATGTTTATTACTCTTACCTCGCAGAAAAGGCGTTGGTGACAGCCGGCAAACATTGGGAGCGGGATGAGGTGAACGCTCAGGATTACGCCCTGATCCAAAAACGCTATAACGAATTGTTGCCCACCACCCGGGAAGTCATCTTCAATGCCGATTCGACAGGCTTTCACAGCGATTCGCTCAGACATTATCTTACCGAGGACCAAGTCGGTCGGTTGAAAATGCAGGAACCCGTCCGGTTCCGGCACGGGCAGCAACTGGGTGTCGCGCTTTTCTATCCGGATAACGAGGGAAATTTCATCCTGCTTATTTTTGCCGAGAACGATTACGGGCAACAGGTTCGGCAGCAGGTATCTTGGCTCATGTTATTGCTGTTGCTGGTGGCGGTGGTCGTAACTTATATCGCCGGCAAGGTCTATTCCGACCGGATATTGGCCCCTTTGCAAAAGATATTGAAAAAACTGAAACGAATTACGGGAAACGATTTGCGAGTAAGGTTCCGGCCGACCGGCAACGGTGACGAGCTGGATGACCTGACCCGTTCGCTTAACGGGATGCTCGATCGGGTCGATGCGGCGCTCAGTGCTGAAAAGTCATTTGTTTCGAATGCTTCGCATGAGCTGAATAATCCGGTTACGGCTATCCAAGGCGAGTGTGAAATCATGTTGATGAGATCCCGTACGCCCGAAGAATATGTTGCGGCGTTGGAACGGATTTCCACCGAGAGCAAGCGGCTTGGGGATTTGACTAAAGCGTTATTGATGCTTTCCCGGCAAAACCGGCAACTCCGGCAAAATACGATGGAGGTCGTTTCTTTGACCGAATGGCTCGTCCGGCAGTGTGGGGAAAATCCCCGTCTGATCTTGAAGGTCGATCCGGATGAGGACGCGTTTCCGGTTGTGGCTGACCCCTATCTGCTGGGGGTGGCGCTGGGGAATATTATCGAAAATGCCTGCAAATATTCGCAGGGCAATGTGACGATTAACCTGGGGCGGGAGAACGGGCAAACTGTTGTCGAGGTACTGGATTCCGGAATCGGCATTCCAAAGGACGAGATCGGCCAGGTGTTCCAATCTTTCTACCGTGCCCGCAATTCACGGGAATATCGGGGACACGGCATTGGACTGAATCTTTCTGCCAACATTCTCTCTTCTTACGGGGCTGTTATGGAGATCGTTTCCCAAGAGGGCGAATATACCCGGGTGCGAGTCTGTTTTGTCCGGGGATAATCGCCGGATTTCTTTATCGGTGTTGGCAAAATGAAAAACCGGAGCCTTGATATAGGCTCCGGTTTTTGTTGTGGTCGTGAAAGTCAGAACCGGTAGCCGAAACCGATCGTGAGATACAGATTATACATGTCGAAGCTGACGCTGTGGAAATCTTTTTTGAAGATGGAGTTCGCGGCACAGGTCAGATCGGCATAAACCGACAGGTGACGGTATGCCTGCCACTCGGCGCCGAACTGGCCTCCCCAGTTGAAACGGCGCAGTCCGTATCCGAAGTCGTACGTCGCCGATTCGACGCCGACTTTGGTGCCGGTCGGATCTCCGTCGCGGATGTAGCCGTCGAAAGCCGACCCGGTAAAGCTGCCGTCGATGCGGTAGGCGATGTAGGGGCCGAGTTTGATCTCCCAGCGGGGGGAGAGCTCGCGTACTACGAGGATCGGCAGGGTGATGTATTCGTTCTGGACACGGGTTTTGATCCGGCCGGTGAAGCGTCCGCTCATCTCTCCGGTCTTGTCCCCGTTTTCGATCAGGAGGGTCATTTGGTAGTTCTTAACCTTAGCTCCGGCGTTCATGCCTTTGGTCTCGAAGCGCAGGCCGGTAGTGAGCGCCCATTTCGGCGTGAGCCAGCGCATGACGCTTCCTTCGACCGTAAAGGCCATCGTAGGCGAGTAGGACTCGATTTTTCGAATTTCGGCCGGAAGCGGAATCGGCAGCGTTCCGCCGATGTTGAAACCCGCTTTGATGCGGTATTCGAATTTTTTGCCGGATTCGGACTGTGCGGCGGCGCTGAGGGCCAGCGTCAGCATAATGACGGCGCAACCTATTTTTCGGAAATTCATCTTATACTGTTTTTCAAGGTTCATTATTCACAGATTACTTGTACGGCATCGATATAGAGCGTGCTGCCCACTGCGCCTTCGAAATAAGCTCCGCGTTCGCTCGCGGCGAAAACGACGGCCAGGTTATACCGGAAGTTTTTTTGTTTCTCCGGATCGTAAGGCTTTTCGTATACGAATGTGACGTCGAACAGTTCGTATCCGGTTCCTTCCGTCTCTTTGATTCCGGTGAACATGGCCCGCGCTACGATGTTGGACGAAGTGGTGATGTTGCTGCCGTCGAGATACTGTACATTATCGTCCGTTTCGTAGAGGATCGCATAGATCTGGCCGATATCGCGCCGCACCGGGACAATCTCTTTGCCGTCTTTGCCCGTCACATTGCCGCCCGAAATATAGCGGTAGTGTCCCAGAAAACGCACCGGTTTTTTGCCCAAAGGCAATCCGAAATGGGTAGCCCCCAGCGGATCGGCCATTGCGCTGCTGCCGTCGAAAGTGCCGATAAAGAGGTTGCCGGCTGCGATGGGCATGCCGGCAAGTGCACCCCATTTGCCGGTCGAGCGTGTGACGAGCTGTGCGGCCAGTTTACCCTGGTAAGCGTCGGTCGTGGAGAAGGTCGGGAAATCGTCGGGTTGGGCGGCATTGCCCGCGGCGATTGCGAATCCGGCGTTGCCTGACGCCCAGATGTTCATCTCTTCGTTCTCAGGTTCCAGTACTTCGTAGGGCGTTTCGTATTTGTTCGCGGTTCGCCAGTGTTCGAAATCGTATAGGGTCGGGATATCCGCTTGGGAGACGGTAACTGTATAGACCTTCGACCACTGCCCGTCCTCTGAGGTGACCGTGTAGGTTTGCGGCGTGGTGAAATCGCGTACCGTTCCCGATTTGGGTTTGATCGTGGCTCCCGGAGTCAGTTCGAATTCCGGCGCGAGGTGGTCGATCTCGGCCGTACCGGGCAGGATCAACAGCAGCACCGTATTGTTGGTGATGAGGGGGTCTGACTTCAAAATTCCGGGTGGCAAAATACATTTGACGATGTCTGCCTCTGTATTCAGAGGTTCGTTTTTGATGCAGCCACTCAAACCGAAGCAAAGCATGGTTCCGAGTAGGATGGTTAACGTTCGCATAATCCGCAGTTTAGGTGGAAAAATGAAAATACTTACTTCGCAAAGGTAACTTTTCTTTGCTGAAATCGTTATATAAGAGATAAAAATTTTATTACATTCTTTCGATTTGGTTTGCTTTTGCAAATTGTTGGTCGAGAGATGCTTATTGTTATATCGTATGCACTGATACAACCGACACTTAATATTAATTTCAAAAATTGAACATGAAAAAGGTTTTCTTTTCGGCGGCTATGTCGCTCCTGCTTCTGGCCGGATTCTCTTCCTGTAAGAATGATGATCCGGAACCCCCAAAACCACCCGTAGTGGAAGACGTTCTGGGCAGTTATTCTGCCGAGAACCTGGCGCTGACCGTTACCGGCGGGACTCCCGGTGCCAATCCGGAGGTCGTGTTGCTGCAAAGCGATGGCAAAACCAAGGTACGCCTGACAAATGTGGTACCGAATACCGAGGACTTTACGATTAACGATGTAACGTACAGTGCCGTGGAGACCAAAGCCTATGTCAGCCAGATATCGGGTACAGAGACCAGCGATCTGGCCGGATACACGGTGGAATTCGCTGGTACGGTCGATGCCGAAGGCAAATTGACCGCTACGGTAAAACTGACCGAGATCCCAGCCGCACCGATCGAGGATGTCGCTTCATTGCTGAGCACTTATAAAGGTCAGCTGGTAGTCAATGTGAACGGAAGCGCTCTTCCGGGCATGGAACAGCGTGTTTATGTTGAGAAAGGTTCGAAATACACCTCGAATAAGTCCCTGGCCAAGCTGACGATCAAAAATTTGTCGATTCTGGACATGGAAATCAGTCAGATCCAGTTGAATAACCTGGTTGTTAGCCAACGAGGTTCTGTGGCCCTGATCGACAGTGTGGGCTATGCTTATAATTTACCTGCCCCGCTTTCTCAGAAAGCTTTGATCGACGTTACAGGCACTATCGTCGATAAAACGATAACCTTGAGCCTGAAGATCGCCCTTGTGGATGAGGCGTCGATGCAGATCGGCGTTGGATTCAGCGGTACGGCTGTGACTGAAAACACGACGGCCAAGCTCGAAAGCCTGTCAGTGGAGAGTCCTGCTATCGTAAAGAATTTCGATCCTGCGAAGCTCTCTTCGACCAATACCTTTACTGTTTTGAGCAATGCGAAGGCGGAAGACCTGCAGATTGCACCGAAGGCTACGTTGGGCGAAGGCTGTACCTTTGCTTCGATTGAAACGAATATCGGCGGGCAAACTGCTGAAATCAAGGAGGGCGATAAAATCGACTTCTCGAAATTTGGCGAGGACGACTATGTCGCTTATAACGTGGTAGCCCAAGACCCCAATTACACCAAACGGTATATATTGAAGGTGGCAGTCCTGCCGGTTGCTCAGGACGAATATCTGTTTAATACTTGGGTGGACGGTGAGTCTCAAAATCTTGACGGTACACCGGTCAAAGAACCGAAAGGATGGGCAACTTCCAACGGAGCGGCGAACCTGATTCATCTTTTTGACGAGTCGATGGGCCTGTATCCGACCTATCCGGACGGTAGCTTCAAACCGCTGCCGGTTCTCCAAAACGGGACTGATATTGCCCGGGTAGGTACGCTGATGACCAAGGGCGGCAATGCATTTATCACCTTTATCCCGGCCGTTACCGCAGGTACATTGTTCATTGGTTCTTTCAGCGTGGATATGACCAATACTTTGAAAAGTACCCGTTTCGGCCTACCGTTCGTAAAAACCGCTTTCCCGAAATCGTTCGATGTGAACTGGATGTATCAGCCCGGTACCGACTATTATATAACGAAAGGAACCAAAAATGCAGACGGTTCGTTTACTCCCGAGTATAAAGAGGATGGTACGTTGTACGTTCTGAAACCGGGTGAGACCGATAAGGGTTCTGTTGCTGTCGTAATTTACGAGGTTTCGGATTATGTGGCCGATTATCTTGACGGAACGAACCTGAAGACGGACACTAAGATTGCAGCAATTGCCGTTCTGGAAAAATCGGCATCTTCGTCCTTCGCTACCGAATCGAAAACCTTCGAGGTGAAAAAGGCATTCGACGCCAGCAAAAAGTACAAAATTGCGATCGTGTTCTCTTCCAGTGCCAAGGGCGACAGCTTCGAGGGCGGTGAGGATTCGGAACTGTTCGTGAAATCGATCAAGCTGAATTATTGATTTTCCGAGAATACTTCGTTTCGGGAAAATACCTGAAATTAAATGATGATAGATCCCTGCTTTTGCGGGGATCTATTGTTATATTTGCCCAAAATCGGTATAATGGAAAAGTTCAGAGCGATCCGCCGCAAAGACCGGGTATGGGATGAGGCGGCAGCGAGGGAGTTGTTGGATCGGGGCGAATACGGTTTTCTGGCGATGTGCGGCGTCGGCGGGTACGGATACGGTTTGCCGATGAGTTATGTTGCGGACGGGGATAGGATCTATTTCCATTGTGCGCCCGAAGGGGAAAAGCTCGACGCGATCCGAGAAAATGACCGCGTGAGTTTTTGTGTCGTGGACCGGACCCGGGTGATTCCGCGCCAGTTTAGTACTGCTTATGAAAGCGCGCACCTGTTCGGCCGGCTTGTCGTCGTGGGTGCCGATGAGGAACGGCTCCACGCCCTGCGTCTGCTGATACGCAAGTACAGTCCCGAATATGCCGAAATAGGGGAGAAGTATATCGCTGCGTCGTTTCGACGGACGGTGGTGTTGCGGCTCGACATCGAACACCTTGCCGGTAAATGCAAACGTATCCCACCAGACGCGGGTATGCGTCCTTTGGAATAGTAAAAGTCGCCGAACCGAAACCGGCTCGAAATATTTAGTGCAGCAAAGGAAAAGGCACCGACTCATTACCGTCGATGCCTTTGTTCTTTCACATCGCTCAGATCGGGCGGGTTATACGACCACCGGTTCGACGATTCTGAACGATGCGGAAACACGGCCCAACGGCATGATATGCTGACGTTCTGCTACACATTGGCTGGGCGGTGCGTAATACGCAGGGGGAGATAGTCCGCAAGCCGGGGCGATTCTATCCCCTGTTGAAGGCAGCTGATTTTCCCAGCTTTCCTTATTCCGATTTTAATCCGATCTGCTCGCGGAGATAGCCGGCGATGCCGTGCTCCATCGAATGGCGGTGGTAATTGGCGATATGGCCCGACCAGTCGTTGGTCGTCTGGTCGCCCGAACGGGTCCGGTTGTATTCGGTGATACGCTCGTCGTATTCGGCCAGCAGCGGCTTCAGCTCTTCGTCGGCCGAATAGTGGTTCGTGTGGATGACAGCCGGTTGGGGCAGCTTCGGTTTCAGGTCGGGCATTTCACGCGGATAGCCGATAG
>ERZ773109.764-NODE-764-length-18958-cov-18.586944_pt1 | contig 18958 bp, 17 predicted proteins | sample MGYA00580569_ERZ773109 | MGnify/ENA primary metagenome ERZ773109 (study PRJEB29015, sample SAMEA2737852) | human gut metagenome | biome: human gut; feature: human-associated habitat; material: faeces | place: China | collected 2012 ...
CCTGCATCGGAAAGTCTGAGCTCTCCGCAAGTATGACTTCTGAACATATATTCTTAAATTTAATCAATTGTTTGGCAAAGGTACGATATGTTTTCCATTGTACAAAACTGCCTACAAGAAAAAAAGTCCCGTAGCTGTATACCAACGGAACTTTTTTAATCTGGATGTACAGATCTCAATTCTTGAACATTTCAATGACATCCCTTAATTCTCCTGGAAATACTTCACCAGTTTTCTCCCACAACATCTTGCCTTTACGTTGGAGGACAAAGCTGGGAGCTATTTCTATTTCATAGGCATCGGCTACTTTCCGATTACTTTCTATATTGACTCTTACAATATTGACCGGTTTTTCAAATTCATGTAACAGCGGTTCAATCCATTCACAATGGGGAGACCAATCCGCATAAAACACAACCAGCAATAATGAGTCCGACTGGTTTACCTCTTCTATTTTTCCAGTTATATCCATTACTGTTTTCAATTTTAAATTATCCTCTACTTCCTAAACTGTTCACGTCAGGATTCAACTCTTTTACCGCTGCTTTCACCTGCTTCTTGGTAGGCTTACCAGTATTGGACACTTGTTCAACAGGAAACCGCTGACCACTATTCGTCAGCTCATTCTTTTGTTCCATCTTTTTCTTTTTTTCTTTATCCATATCTTCTCATTTTTAAGGTTTATGCTAATAATGCAACAAAATAGATAAAAAGATGGTTCACATAAAAAGTGAAAAAGGATGCCTGAAAATTATTCAGACACCCCTTTACTACTACATTTAAAACTACGTGAAATTGAGATTATTATACTTTACGGTCGCAATAACGTTTGCATTGTACACAAATATCATACCCCAGCATAGCTCCAAGAATAAAATCCTGCTCGGGTGACAATTTGTTCAGTGGCTGATTCACTAGGAAACGAATGGCATTAATGCATTCTTTTCTACCGAAAAACAGGTTTATTTTATCATTTCCCACGGGCTGGATTATGTAATTAATCTTTTGATTGATCAGCCGTTTTACAGCAAAATCTTCATACTTCCTCTTGGTAGTATAGAGTACCATCTGACGTACTCCTTTTTTTAATTCATAAATATGATTCAGAAATACTTTCAATTCTACCGGGTTTATGTCTGAAGCTATCATAAGGCAATTGTCAAAATTACAGGTTCTTCTTTATTTCTTCAACCCAACTGTTAATACGTTCTTCAGTCTTGCCACTTTCGTTCACGTCATCAAGAGCCAAACCTACAAATTTCCCATCGATTATCGCTATAGAAGATGAATACGAATACCCATCGGCAGAAACTGCCCCCACAAAAGTGCAACCTGAATTCTTTAACTGGTCATATATAACTCCCATACCGTCACAAAATGTATCACAATAGGATTCTGAATCTCCACAGCCAAAGAGAGCAACTATTTTACCATTCAAATCTGCAGTCTTTATCATTTTAATGGCGTCATACCAATCATCTTGCAATTCACCGTCTCCCCAAGTAGAAGTCCCTAACAATAAAATATCATAACTTTCCACTTTTTCTGTGGTAATTTTACTTGCATCAATTACATCAACTGATGCCACACCTAATTTTTCAGCTATTGTCTGTGCGATGCTTTCACAAGTTCCAGTAGAGGAACCATAAATTATACCCATTTTTTTCATACAGCAAATCATTTAATTTGTTTGTTGCAAAGTAAAAGGTTTGAAAGAGATTCTGAAATACCTAGAAATAGTGATTTTAATAAAGTTCAAGAGACAAAACTCAGTTTTTGAAAACATAAACTTATAATCTGAAATTTAAGCATCCTAAAAGACTAAAGAAAGGGTCGTATCATTACTCAAGACAGAGTTTGATACGACCCTTTTAAGTGTTATAATTACTATCTGTAACTTTTAGGAGCAGTCATTTTCGTTTTGACACATTGATATGTTTTTAGAACCGATAAGCAGCTCCGAAATTAATAACCCCTTGGTCAAAATCATCAACCAATTGGTATCTGAATTCAACATTCATAGCCCAGTTACGTCCCAAAGCGAATTCCGCTCCGGCTCCGAGATTAACCCCGATACGGAATTCATTATGGTTACCCCCATCATCAACATGGACGTGGTCTCCATCCCAGTCAACATCCAAATCATGCATGTCAAACATCCAGTTGGACATGGTCAGACCAAACAGCGGATAAAGTTTGACACTTTGAGCTACCGGACAAAGATAGTGGAAGTTCACATTTAAATCCAACATACTTACATTGTCATTCTCAAAAAAATAATTGAATGAAGGTTCAATACGGAGAGGATTAGTGATATTGTACTGGTATTTAATTCCCAATCCAGCACTTTCAATTTCTGTTCCGTAACTTAATCCAAATCCAATTGCCTGTCTGCCTTTTTGAGCGTAGGTACTGCTCAACATGACAAACATCAGTCCTAAAAAAATAAAGATCTTTTTCATTTTTAAAAATATATAAGTGTGTTAATCGTCTTCATCGTCATCATCCCAATCATCGTCATCATCGTGCCATTTATGATGTTTATGACGCTTGTGTTTTTTATAATGCTTGCGATGATGCTTATCATGATGGTCACAATAAGAGCAATAATGTTCACGCCAGCATTCGCTATGATAACGAATCCTGTCATAAAATGGATCATAGTACATCGACCCTGGTTTTATGCCTATCTCTACCAATATACGATTCCAGCCATTCCGGTGGTAACGCTTGTAATAGTCACACACCTCCCGCATATGCCTGCCGGAAGTCTTTGCTATTTCAAGAGCCAAACCGACATTCCCCCAATTACTACCACATCTTCTGTAATAATCATCCAATAATTGATTAGATATATTATATTCTACGCATAAACGTTTCCGATAGTCGGATAACTCCACAGCTGCATACTTGTTCGCCCTGCCTATGAACAGAGAAAGCCTGTCTTGTGCAAACATGGAACAAGAAATGACTATAAATAATAACAGTACTTGAATTCGTTTCATATTAAAATCTGGCAATAAAACTATTGAAATTGCAAATATAGATATAAAAAAGCAATACACAATTTTTTATGGAGAATTTAGATACTGTCTAATTTTACATTTTGATAAAAAAACTACTTCTTTTTTCCTTCCCAATGATTGTTTTAAATGGTTTCTTGCTGGCAATAATGATAAAATAACCTGCATACATGATGGTAAAGCGGCCTTTATACTATTTTCTGAATGTCTCTAACTTTTTCAACTACCTTACTGCTATTTTCTTACTTTCGCCAAGAACTGACATCGGTTGTGAAAATTATAATAAAACCCCTCTCAAAACCGTGCAAACCAGCACAGACTAGAGAGGGGGGTATGAAAGAGTTTGCTTAGAATTTATATCCTAAAGTAATGCCTATATTTGCATTATGGGGGGCATCGCCATCCATTACCTTGCAAAAACCAAGTTGGGTATCAAGACCTACGAGAATCTTTCCGAACTCCACACCCAGACCGATGTTCCATCCTGCATCAAATCTGTTGTAATCCAGTCCGTCATCACCGAATGTGTCTATTTTGTCATCACCATTAATATGGATGCCTCCAACGGATGCGTCACCATCGAATTTAGCCTTACCACCTACTCCGCAAGCCAAATAAGGGCCTGTCGCGATGACAAGGTTGGTGTTATCTGCAATATTAAAACGAAACTGTACGTTAACAGGCAATTCAAGATAGAGCTGGTTAATTTTCACATCAGCATCAGCATCTATTATATTTCCGTCAAATCCACTTGAATATTTTGCCCCCCTTTGCGAAAAAAACAATGAAGGCTGTAAAGATATCATATCATTAAACTGATACTCCATCCCCACTCCGATACGTGCTCCGGGTTTAAATTCGGAGTGATCTGAATTCTCACCAATATAACTACTAAGGTTAAGACCAGCCTTTACATTAAAAGACACCTGCGAAAATCCCATAGTACAGATTAACGCAAACAATACGGTTAAAATACTTTTTTTCATAATCATAAGTTTTGATTAAAGATTATTTATTTTATCATTGCTTCAACAATGACAATGCAAAGATATAACAATTATAAGTTCGTTGTCACCTCAAGCAGACTTTTGTTATGCACATTCTAAAGACTATATGGTTTCTTTAATGAAACTAAGTGTTTTTCCACAGTTTGCAAAGGTAGCGAAAACCAATTAACAATCAAATAGTTATTAATTTCTATTTTGGGTTGTTGGTAGAGAAAGCGAGCATTATGGGGCATGTTTTGCTGCGACTTCCGTTACTTATCCGTTACCTTGCAAATACGGATATTTCAAGGAATATAAACGATTATTTTTCAATGTATTGCGTTGTTTTTCATAACTTCAAAAAGCTCGATATTTATTAATTTTGTAACTAAAAGAAGCGAGTTTATGAGAAGTACATTTTCCGTGTTGTTTTACACCAAGAACCAATCGTTGAAAGATGGCAAGGTGCCCATTATGGGACGTATAACCATCAACAAGACCACCGCCTGCTTCAGTTGCAAGCGGGAAGTTTCACTGGCATTATGGGATGCCAAGGCCAAGAGGGCGAAAGGGAAATCCGACGAGGCCAGACGGCTGAACCAGGAGCTTGACAATATCAAGGCCCAGATCACAAGGCATTACCAGTATGTCTGCGACCATGACAGCCTGGTGACAGCCAAAAGTGTCTACAACCGCTATCTTGGTTTCGGGGACGATTATCACACCCTTATGGGACTGTTCAGGGAGCAGCTTGCCTCCTACAAGGAAAAGATAGGCAAGGAAAAGGCGGCAAGCACCTATCGCGGGCTGGTGGCCGACTACAAGAATCTGCAGCTTTTCCTCAAAGAGAAGAGACGTATCGAGGATATAGCCATCGCCGAGCTTGACAAGAAGTTCATCGAGGACTATTACAACTGGATGCTCGGGACATGCGCCCTGGCGAGCTCGACGGCTTTCGGCCGGGTCAACACCCTGAAATGGCTGATGTATACCGCCCAGGAAAGAGGCTGGATAAGGCTTCACCCGTTCATCGGTTTCGACTGCCTGCCCGAATACAAGCGGCGTTCTTTCCTCACCGAGGAGGACTTGCAAAGCGTCATCCATGTCAAGTTGAATTACAAGCGCCAGCGGGCTATCCGTGACATGTTCCTGTTCATGTGCTTCACAGGTCTGGCGTACGCGGATCTGAAGGAGATCACGTACAAGAATATCCATACGGATTCCGAGGGTGGTACATGGCTGATGGGCAACCGTATAAAAACCGGCGTGGCCTACGTGGTGAAGCTGCTTCCTATCGCCATCGAACTGGTCGAGAGGTACAGGGGGGACAATGAAAAGAAAAGTTCTCCTGACAAGGTGTTTCCCGTAGGCGAATACCAGACCATGGCATCCAGTCTGAGGGTTCTGACCAGAAAATGCGGCTGCTCGACCGAGATAACCCCGCACATCGGGCGCCATACCTTTGCCGTTCTGGCCATTTTAAAGGGGATGCCGTTGGAAACCTTGCAGAAGGTGTTGGGACATAAGTCCATTCTTTCCACCCAGATTTATGCCGAGCTGATCAATCCGAAAGTCGGGGAAGATACGGACAGGCTGTGTATGAAGATCGGTGACACGTACCGGCTGGCCAACTAAGCCCCGAAACTTATATAAAGAAACTCCTTCAGCCTCGGATCCGGCCGAAGGAGTTTTTTTGTGTGAATACGCACCGTTTGTTTATCCGGCGTATCGCCTGAAGTCCTTATAGTTCTTTTTCAGTACCTCGTACAGTCCGCTTTCCGGGTATAGCAGCTTGCCTCCTGCAGCAGTAATGGAAGTATACGGGATTGCCTTCTCGTCCCTGAGTGCCTGAAGTGTCCTTCTGGATACATGCAATTTCTCGCAGACTTCCTCTCCCGTGAGATAATGCTCGTCGGCTATGCCCGGACGGATTCGTGCCGTCGCGTTTTCCAGTGCCTTTCCGCATCTCCTGATCCATCCGGTGAGTTCCTTGAACTCCTCCGAATCCCTGGTAATGATTTCCGCCATCCGTTATTTTCTGTTTTTGATTAGTCCTTCTTCCAGGATTTGCTGTATGTCCGTCTCACGGTAGAAATATTTTCCGCCGATATGTGAGCAGGGAACCAGTCCCCTGTCACGGTAAGCCTGGAGACACCTTTTCGAGATTCCCAACGCCAGGCATACCTCCTGCGCATCCATTCATTTGTCCGGAGCCGGTGGAGCCATTTTCCGGACGAGGTCCTCCATTTGCACGGACAACGTGCTGAGCTGCCGCTTTAATTCCAGATAAGCGCTTGTTTCGATAATTGTCAGTTCCATATTTATTTCTTTTAATGATTTCGGGTGCAAGATAGTGAGGAAAGTGGGATGTAACTTTCCCGTGTCATGCATAGTCATGTATAGTCACTAATAGTCAGATGCTTTCCTGAAAGCCCGTCGTGAAACACTATACCCTTTCCAATCCTTGACGGGAAGATTATCCGGGCGGATATTTCGTGATTTTTAGAATAATTCCTATATTTGGAACGAAAATATGAGTTTGGGAAAAGAAGGGGTATTTTTCCTTCTTTCTTGATATATAGACATAACGTTCGCAGAACGTCCTAAAAGTGGAATCTGGTAAATTTCAAAAGAATAAAGGACTTCTGTGTAAGGCTATGCTATGCATTGTCATAGCGTGGCTTGCACAGCCTTTATTCTTAGCTTTACCAGAGCTCCACTTTTAGGCTGGGCAAGTCCACGTTTTTTTATGGATTTTGCCTGCGAAATAGACGGTATCATTAAACATTCAGCTTATGGCAAAGATTCAGCTTATGGCCTTTCTCTCCCTTGACGGCTGCCTGTTGGAGCGGTAGTCCCTCTCCGCGTTGCAGGATTCTGCGGACAAATACGGTATCACCCGGATCAGGAAGAAGGCGGTACGGCACCTTGAGGAACCGGTATCTTTCGTCTCGCTTTCCCGATGGAAAGAGGAAGGGGACGGTATCGCCCTTGTCGAGGCCAGTCCTGACACACTCCCGCTTGTTGACAGCCTGCTCAGGTTCTGGATGGTGGACGAGATGGTGATCTACCTTTCCCCGAGACTGCAGGGTGGTATCAGACTGTTCGGAGACGCTCTTGCGCCTTCCGTCTGGAAATTGATCGGAAGCAGACATTTCGATACGGGTGTCTGCCGTCTGGATTATTTACATACAGGATATTGAATGGTGATTGCGGCAGGAGCTTCCTCATAGCGTACCCTGAGCCCCGGCTTGTCCACCTCCTTGCGGACAACAACTCCTTGAACTATCGGCAATGAACTTTTCCGTAAGCGGGCCGCTGGCATTTTCCGTTCCGTCACTTCGGGAAAGGAACCCCGACATTCACTTGGTGGGAGCTACCGTCGGTACACATCAGGTGGTAACGCCCGAGACGGTTGTAATGATATACGGACTTTCCATACACCCTGATTAACGGAAAATCCCGGCCAGTCTCCGAAAAGAGCAGACCGGGACATTTCCCTTGCAGTATCGGTCCTGTTACAGCTCCCGCATGCTGTCCTTGAATGTAAGCTCCACCTTGTAATTCTCGTCCATTCTGAGCGACGCCTCATAGGGTTTTCCCGCCTTGGTGGTAAATTTCAGGAAGGGGGTAGCTTCCCATGCCATCAGCCGTGTCATCTCTTCGTCTGTCATCTCCCGTCCGTTGAACATGCGCGGAAGATGGAACGCGCAGTCGGGATCTCCGCATTTGGCCACCCTGTCGTAGAGTGTCACTGTTCCTGTTCCACATTTCGGGCAGGCGCACCTTGTCACGCCCGGGTTCCTGACCTGCAGGGCGAGCAGTTCCGATACGATTTTCCGTGCATACTCATGGATACCCTTCATGAACTTCCCGGCACTGAGCCTTCCTTCCTCGATTTCACGCAGTGCCTCTTCCCAGGCTGCCGTCATAGCCGCATCGGCGATCAGCTTGTCTCCTACGATACCGTATATCTCCAGCCCCTTCTCCGTAGGGATGAGACGGTTTCCGATACGCTCTACGTACCGGCGGGCCACCAGCAGGTCGATGATTCCCGCACGGGTGCCCGGTGTCCCGAGCCCGCACCTCTCCGTTATTTTCTTTTTGCTTTCACCGTCCGCCGTACCGTCGGCGTTTTCCATGGCAGCCAGCAGTCCGGCTTCCGTGAATGGTGGCAGCGGCTTTGTACTGTCTTCCAGTATTTCTGTTTCCAATACCGCCAGTGTCTCTCCCTGATGGAACTGTGGCAAGGGGGTGCTTTCTTCCGCCATGTCCGGTCCGTTATAAATGTCCCGCCATCCCGGATACTTCACACATGAGGTTTCGGCCTCGAATTCCATTCCGCCGTAATCGGCCCTGACACGTACGACCTCCCTGACACATCCTTCGGAAAATGCTTCCAGCATCCTCCCGGCGATCAAGGAGTAGATGTTCTGCTCGTCCGGGGAGAGCCCTTCGGGTACCTCTCCCGTGATGAGAAGGGCATGGTGTTCCGTTACGCTGTTCCCGTCCACCGCATGAGGGTTCAGCCCTTTCTCGAGCAGCCTTTCTGCGTGCCTTCCGAACCGGGGATGTCCTTTAAGGGAGGCGACGAGTGTGGGTGCCTGCTCGAATATATCTTCCGGAATGTGGCGGCATCCGGTTCTCGGATATGAGACGTATCCTCTCTCGTAGAGCCTTTGGACGACGGCGAGGGTCTGTCCGGCTGCCATGCCCAGGCGTGTATTGGCTTCCCGCTGCAGGCCGGTCAGGTCATGCGGCAGAGGCGGCTCCTCCATATTCTCTTTCTTTTCCACGGCAAGGACCGTACAGCGGCTTTCGCCCTCCAGTCCGGCCCGGGCTTTTTCCGCATCCTCTTTCCTTTCATACCGGAGAGGACGCGTGAAAAGAACTTTCTGCCCGTCCTTGCAGACTCCGGTCCGCAGATGGTAAAAGCTCACGGGCACAAAATCCCTGTTCTCAAGATAACGGCGGCAGACCAGTGCCAGCGTGGGTGTCTGCACCCGTCCGAGCGAGTGGTTGCCCATGCCGGCGGCTATCCCCAGGGCGATGCTCGCGTTCACGCCCAATATCCAGTCCGCTTCCCTGCGTGCCCTCGCCGCCAGGGCGAGGTTGTCGAAGTCACCGTCCTCTCTCAGATTTTTGAAACCATTCAGGATGGCCTTTTCCGTCAGGGAGGATATCCACAGGCGCAGGGCCGGTTTACGGTAACCGAGATAGTCCAGGAGATACCGGCTGACCAGTTCTCCTTCACGCCCCGCGTCCGTGGCTATGACCAGAGCGTCGGCGTTTTCGAGCAACCCGCGGAGCACTTCCAGCTGCCGGATGGCTACCGGGTCGGTGACATACCCTTCCTCCGTCCTGACTTGTCTGACAACGAGGCGGAACGGGACCGGAATGAGGGGAAGCGCCTGCCGTTCCACACGGGCGGGCCCGTAAGCGGACGGCGGTGCCTGTGCCAGCAGGTGGCCGTAAGTTCATGTGACGGCATACCCGTTGCCGTAAAGATATCCTTCCGCCTTTTCGTTGGCGCCCAGTACGGAGGCGATACTCCTTGCCATGACTGGCTTGTCTGTAAGTACGATTCTCATAATTTTTGTTTTTATCAGGTGAATAATTGATTACATTTTTATGCCTTTGTTTTTGGCCTTTGTATTTTTGACTTTTGTGTTCCGGACCGTTCTCTTCTCCCTTGCGGTATTCCTCCCGTTTTTTTCCACCTTTTCGGAGAGCGGTACGGCCTCTTCCGCCCCTTGGGAAACGGAAGTGACCTTCGGGCTGTCGGGCCGGCGGGTGGGAAGCATGTCATACCCGCCCGGGCCGGCATCCAGCCTCACGTGTTCCAGGGGACGCAGATATTGTTGCCCTTTCCCGTCGGAGGTGAACTCGTAGATGACCGTATCCCTTCCTTGCAGCAGGCTTTCGTAGTTCTGGTAATACAGGCTCTCCGGCGGCACGCCGTTCTGCCGCAGCATCCCGCAGATCCCGTCCGGACAGAGGGCGCCGAACCGCCTGTCATGGGGAGCCATGAATATATACCTGTAGGTGGAGAGCAGCAGCCTCTCTGTGAGCAGGCTGGGACAATGCTCATAGCCGGTCATCCGGTTTATCATCCTTCCGACACGGTCCAGCCTTTTGGCAAGGTCACGCGGCCTGGAATGCAGCGGGATGCTCCCCAGCTCTTCCAGCGAGAGGTTGATACGGCCGATGACCGCCCTTTCCCAGTCCGCTGTCAGGTCCGCGCGGTTCTGCCGGAAGTTGTCGCGGAGAATCCGCAGCGGGTTTCTGGTGCCGAGGAACAGCCTGACACGTTTTCCGGGTGTCGGTTCCTTGAGATTGGACGCGCTCCAGCGGATGACGTTGAAGCGGTAAGCGTCCATGAACTGCCGTAGCGGGTTACGGTACGAGAAGATGTCCCTCAGTGTCCGCATCAATGCCCGCCGACCGACAGCGCGGCGGCCCATGTCGACGGCCTCTTCCGGAGTGAGTGGTTTGTTGGTTGCCATATATGCTTACAATTTACAGTTTTACTTGTCTTCCTGCGACATGTTTCCGTTTGGAAGAGGGTTGTTTTCTCTTTTTGCCGGTATCGGATCCCCTGGAGGGATCCGCCGGACTCTCCAGCATGCGTGATATCCTGTCGGCATACCTCGTTTCTGACCGTGGCATCCCTGTCCGGATCCCCTCCCTTGCCAACAGGGCGGCGGCGATCTTCCTGGAAGTCTCCCGGAGCTCCGCCATCCTCTCCCCGAGGGGAAAGTCCGGATGGAGTTCCTTTTCCCTGGATAGCCTTCCGAGTTCTTTTTCCACGGGGGCGAACTCCCTCCTGTAGCGGAATGGCTCCTCCAGCGTCAGGTGGGCGTATCCCTTTTCTGCGATGTCCTGCAGGGTCATGAAATCCAGGTTGCGTCTGGAAAGTTCCAGGGAACTGGCCGTAATGAACCTGTCGAGGTTGGCCGCCGTGGGCGACAGGTCGAAGGAGGCTACCGGACGGTAATTTCCGAACACTTCCAGTCCGGGCTGGGAGGTAGAGAAACACCTTCCGGGCTGCCGGGACATCTCCATCAGCCGTTTTGACGAGGTCTCGATGCGGAATATGGACAATGTCCCCGGTCCCTTTCCACAGGGTGAGTAGAAATTGTCGGCTATTTCCTGCAGGTATTCGCGCAGGTGGCGCGGACCGTGCAGCCCCCTGTTGAACACCCTGACACCCTGGTCTGTCTTTACGGCGGTCACGAGGAACCGGGCGTTCTTTCCTTGAAGGATACGTTCCCGTGCGGTCTCGTGTGCCACGAAATCTTTGTAGCCTGGCGAGTGTTCCAGCCTCTCCAGGTTCCTGCGGTCCGTTTCCACACCGTGTGCCTCCAGATAGGCGGCCCGTCGCAGCGGGACGGAGTTGCCGTCCGTGATCCCGCCGTTTTCGATGATGAAACGCCATGCCTGCCTGGGTTCCTTCTCCTGCAGTCCGCTGACAGGGGGCAGCTCCTCTTTCCGGATGCCGGCATAGAAGAGCAACAGGTTGTCGGGGACACCCCGGGCTTCCTCAAGTACGGCTTTACGGGCCGCTTCCTTGACAAACCGGATGAAGGGGTTCCCGCTTCGGGGCGTATGGTCCGTTATCATGAAGGAGGCTATCCGGTTGTCCGGACACAGTTCCAGACAGAAGTCCTTCAGCTCTTCTTTTGGGGGACGCGTTCTTTGCAGTCCCAGCTTTTCCAACCACAAGGCCATATTATCTTCCTATTTTAGTTTTTTTACCTGTCTTTTCCGGCTTCTTTTCCCGCCTGCGCCTCGTATCCGGGGTGGGCAATTCATATCCCCGCACGTCGTATTCGTTCTGCAGGATGCGCCGTGCCGTATCGCTGACGGCTTGTCTCATGGAGCTCCCGAGCAGCGTGTCCGCCTGTGAGGAGAGGAAGGAATGGTTCATCTGCGAGTGCAGGGAGGAAAAGCTGCAGAAATGCCTGAAGTTCCTGTTTTCCGGCATCTCGTCAAGATTTCCCGTCCTGCACAGCCTGTCCAGTATGCCGATGTTGAAGGGTGTCTCACTTTCCCTGAGCTTGAATGTCTTCAGCATCTCCCGGTATCGGGCGAGGTCGGGGGACATGTCGCACTCCACGGCAGGCTTGCATCCCCGCAGGATGTCCGCCCGGAGGAATTCCGCCCTGGCGGGGATGAAACGGCACCGGTCATCAGGGGTGAACATACTGCCACACTCCCGCGCCTTTTCCACCAGCCTTGCGTTGTCCGTGCTGAAATAATAGACGCCCAGTTTGTCGGTATTCCGGTGTATCGGGCTGAAGAAGTTGTCCGCATTATACTGGAGATAGCTCTCCGCCCGCTCCAGTCCCCGGCCTGTGTCATCGAAGAGCAGCACGCCCTGTCCGGTCTGTATAGCCGTGAGTACACGGTTGCCGGTATCCTTCTCGCGGCTCCGGTGGAAGTCGTGGTAGGCTTCCAGCAGCCTGCCCGCCCTCCCGTTGTGGAGTGTCCGTTCAAGCTCGCCGACAATAAAGTCCCGGCTGTCGGTCCTCCTGTAGGAGTCGGCCGTCTCATGGACAAATCCGATATCCCGCAGCCTCTGGTAGTCGTCGGAGGGCCACGCGCCTCTGTCGATTATATCCCGCACAAGGGATTCCACCCGGTTCTTATCCCCATCGGCGGCCTCGATGCAGTAGATCCTTTCCTCGGGCAGGTAGGCCCCTTTCAGCTGTTTCCTGACCTGGCTGAAGCAGAACTCCCCGAACCGGCGGTCCAGGTCATTTGCGTCAGAAGACAGCATCCGGCAGTATTCCAGGTTGTTCCTGCCGTTCAATATGAATCCGATATACATGGTGGTACTGTTTTAATTTATAATTTTCTGCCGGAAGGCTTCCGTCCGGTCCTTTTCCTTTTCTCTGGTAACTCCTCACACTGCCCTGCCGGATGACGGATGCCGTCCTTTACCCGGTAGGTCCTGACAGGGAACGGTTCACCGGATACCAGTAATTTGTGCTGTATGAAATCCGCCATGCAGTAGAGCAGGTGCCGTGAGGCGGGGCGGTCATTCTCCGGAAGGTACAGGGCGTGGCCTTCGGAGAGCACCCTGAACTGCTCGTTCTCCAGCTTCACGTTTCCCACGAGCAGGGCGGTGTCGGGATTACTGAGGTATTTCTCCAGTGACCGGTGCCCCCTTACGTCAAAGTCCCGGCGGAGGATATCGTCCGCCTTTTTCCTTATCTCGGATGAAAGTTTCCTGAAAGCCTGCGGGTCAAACAGCTCGGCGGCTTTCACCTGCGTCACCTCTTCGAGCCGTTCGGCCAGGGGAAGCAGTTCCCTGTAATAGGTGAACGGCCGGTCATGGATATTCATGTAGCCGCGCTCCCTGATCGATAGCAGGCGGTATATGTCCTCGTTCTCCGCTCTGGAGGAGAGTTCAAAACCCGTATATCCCTTCACTTTGGAGAACAGCCCCCGGTATTCGTCGGCTGTCGGGTTCATCGCATGGTAGAGCCTTGGCTCGAGGCTGTCGACAAACCAGGCGGGGAGGGCCTTCAGTGGAATGTATTCCGCCTTTCCCGTCCCTTCCCGGCAGGACATGCCATGTCCGCCGCCGTTGATATGGTGCATCAGCTCCCTGCGCCGCCCGGAGTACTCGTAGATCTCCAGCGCCCCGTCATGGGCATGCGGTTCGAAGTACCTGTCAGCGGCACGCTGGAGATATCCCCTGAGGGCCTCCTCACCGGCCTTGTTGCCGGAGAACAGCAGGTAACCGTGATTTCGGAGCACCACTTTCAAGGGTGCGGTCCTGTTGCTTTTTTCCATTGTCATATGTTTCTTATTTTACATTTTGGGACGTGTCCCGATCCTTTTACGTGTTTTTCCTGGCGGGCTGTACAGCCTCTTCTCGACCTCCGGTCTGATCCTGACGGTTTTCCGGTCCACAGGCGGGTTGCCGCCGAAGATGATCCGGTCCGTAGCTTGGTCCACCCACGCGTAGGCATGCGAGGGGTTGTTCCCGCTTTCGTGCGGCAGATACAGCCCGAGGCCCTCTTTCAGTACGCTCCTGTGAGGTCCGTAGAGCGGGACTCCTTCCAGGATGACGCGCTCCGCCGGGTCGTCCAGTATTCTCCCGGCCGTCCGGTGTCCTCGGACATCATAGGCGGAGTCCATCAGTTTCTGCAGCTGCCTCCTGGTCTCGAGGGTCTGCAGTAATTCCTCCCTGTCGCGGGCAGATTTTGCGGGTATCCGTTGTAACTCCTCCACCCGGCGGTCATAACGCTCCAGGGCATCCAGGGTGTCCGTGATATTGACGTTGCGGGCACTTATCTCACAGCCCGCATTATGGCAGAAACTGCGGAAGTCCTCCGCAGTGGGTCTCATCTCACCTCTGTAGAGGAGTTCCATCTGGTCGCCATGAGGCTTCGGGCCATAGGGGTACTCGTCCGACCACATCCTCCCCGGGTTGACCCAGGGGCGGTTGCCAAGTTCCCCTTCGGCCCTGTAGACACTTAACGCTCCGGAATTGAATGCCGGATTGAAATAGGCGTCGGCCGTCTGTTGCAGGAACTGCCGCAGCTTTCTCCTGCCTTCCGCCGTGTCGGTAAAGGCAAGGAAGCCGCCCAAGGTCTCTATCGCTGTGTAGGTCTGCTCCATGATGTCTATAACTTTAAATAGTTTCCGTTCCTCTTCCCGTTTCTCTTTGCCCGCGTTTTATCCGTTTTTACTGCCCCCGCCTCATAAGGGACGATCTTGCCGTCCTTGACCTGGTATACAGGTTTGAGCCCTGGAGGATTCTTATAGGCCATGACCCGGTCGCAGGTCTTATCGGCATGGATGTAACGGAGTCCGGGCATTTTTGCCGACAGTCCGGGGAAGTAAATCCATCTCCCTTCGAGCAGCGCCCTTCTCAAAGTGTCATCGGCCTCGTGTTCCCCGATGAGGAACGGCACGCTGCGGTCATTCAGGAGCCGTTCCAGGGTGCGGTGCCCCCTTACGTCGAAATCCGTTTTCAGGATACGCCCCGCCTTGCCGTGCATGTCGTCCAGTATCTTTCCCATGTCATCGCCGCCGGGATTTCCCCGGAGAAAGCTGTCCATGCGTTCCACGAACTCCCGGAACTGGTGCCGGTAGGAAAAGGCGGGGTCAAGGATGAGCTGCCGGTCGAAGTGGCGGGTAAGGGAGAGCAACCGGTAGATATCCGCGTTGCACCCGCTCATCCCGCATCCGGAAAACTCCGTGAGGTTGCGGTATCCTTCAGCGGAGGGTGTCATGTCGGTAAAGAAGACCGGCTCCAGTTTTCTTTCATCGGGCAGGTCCGCCCGTACCGGGGAGTCCGTGAACTCGTACACGTATCTTCCGGTATCGGGATCTTTTCTGCAGGAGGCGTCAATCAGCGGGGCCAGGCTTGCCGGAACGGAATGCATGTCATATTGTTTGACCGGTCCCGGTTCGCTGTGTATCCACCAGTAGTTGTCCGCCAGGTGTTGGTAGAACTCCTTCAGCCCTTTCCGACCCGTCGGCCCGTCACTGAAAACAAGTATACCCCTTGATGTTTCCACGATATGCAGGGGCAGCCTGTAGGCGGGCTCATAGCCGTATAGCCGCGCCTTCTCGTCCTGCTGCCGGCGGAAATTCACCAGGCGGTCGAGCTCTGCGGCTGTCAGCCGCAGCCGTCCGCCCGGTTCCATGGACCGTTTCAGGACAGACCTCATGAACACCGCGTCACGCAGGTTGACGCTCACCACCGGTTCCAGGCCGCACCTTTGGATATGGGGCAGCAGTTTGCCTGTGATGTATTCCTTCACGGGGATGTCCCGGGATATGGAAGGGACATCGGACATACAGGGGAAGCGGTAGATCTCCAGGCGGGTATCGGGGACGAAAGCCGATATTCGGGCGGTCTCCATCCCGACATGCAGCAGGCTGAGGAACTGGTAGGTCATGCCGTCCTGATCCGGATTGACAGGGTAAAGCTGGTAGGAAATCGCGGCATGGGGCTTGTCCATGCCGGTTTCGTACCCGATGAGCAGGTACCCTCCGCCGTCCTGCCTGAACAGCTCCTCCAGTTGTTCCATGTTGTCTTTTATGGATGCCATGCCGTTACATTTTCGGGGTTATCTTTGATTTGCGCGCATAGGTCCTCTTTTCAGGCTTCTGCGTTTTCTCCGGTGAGCCGCCCTTCTGTTCCTGCCCCTGTCTGTTCTCCGGCTTCTTCGTGCTTCTTTCCCACAGGAACTCGGTCCCGCGTTCGGCGGCGCTCATCTGGATGGAGGTCCGCAGGATTTTCCCGTTTGAGGACTTGAACTCGATGGGGACCTCCTTGCCGGCCGTGTAGTCGGCGTACTCCTGCTGCGAGAGCGTATAATCCTTGATTTTCTTGGGGCAGCGGGCCTGGTCCGCCGGGAGGAAGAACATCTCGTTGGTAACCGGGTCTTTTGAAAGGTAGCACGGTTTCGTCTCCTTACTGCGGAAGTCGACGACCAGGTCTACCAGCCTTCCGGCATTGCCCGTCCGGTTCAAGGCGTCCAGCACGTCCTCCTCCAGCTTGTATCCCCGGTATTCCTGTCCCACCTTGGGAGCCTGGCGGATAAAGTGCAGGTCGAATTTGGCCAGGCCATTCTCGTCGCGGAAGAGCGAGAGCTTGGCATCCCCCTTCTGGCGTCCCAGCTCGGTGTTCATGGAGATGTCATAGGCTATGCCGGACTGTCTGCCCTGCAACAGCCTTTCCATGTCGCCCGTCTGTCTGAGCACGTCCGGGGTGAGCCCGTAACGCTCGGCCTGCTGCCAGTTGATCTCGCGCTCGTTGAAAAGGTGGTTGTTGTAGATCCGGTTATCCCGGGAGAGCTCGCGTCTTAAGGACTCGTTTTCGGGGAGCTGTGCCTGCTCGATCCTACGCTTGGCTTCCTCCACCGGGGTCTTCTCTTCCATCCGGTACAGCGCATAGCGTGTCGGATGGTTGTACTGGTACATGAAGTTCTTTCCGAAGTTGGTGAAGAAATTCCCATGTCGGTCCACGCGGATAAACTGGTCCTTGTTCGTTTCATTGGCCTCGAGCGTCTCCAGCTCTCCGTTTGCCGCGATGCCCTTGACACCTTTCGCCTTCTGTTCCTTCTTGTCGTAAGCCATCAGGTAACCCTGTTCCTGGGTGGCGTTTTCGCTGCCTGTAGCAGTCGGTTTTACTTCTTCCATAACTGTTAATTTTAAAGTGGATAAATCGTTTCGGGAGATAAAATTACTATCTTCGTCTTAAAATATTCTGATTATGAGAAAGTTGTCATTGATAGTCATGTATTGTCACCTTTTGTCAGTCTCCTCCTGTGTGAGGGGGGACGGTACGGCTGGCGGAAACAAGGGTGAATTGTTAAAGGGACATTTCACCGGTACTGATGTAAAGTGAACGGTTCCTTGAAGGTCCCGACGTAGCCTCATTCTCCTGACGGATTATCCCGTGCTTTTCCCCCTTGACAGAAGATACACCCGTTTCAGGGTCTCGTCCACGTTCGGTATGAGGATGCATCCGGTAAAGGGAAGGAGACTGTTCCACCAGGGGGTGGACCTGGCCGCGCCTTATGGCACTCCGGTGTACAGTGCGGGTAACGGCAGGGTTGCCGAAGCACGCTACAGCCGGAGTTACGGCTGGTTCGTACATGTCCGGCATGCGGGAGGATACTCGACACTGTACGCGCATATGGACAGGCTGCATGTAAGGACGGGCACTCATGTCCGTATCGGGCAGCATATCGGGAATGTCGGGCATACGGGAGTGGCGAGCGGCAACCACCTGCATTTTGAATTAAGGAAGGACGGCATCTCGCTGGACCCGCTCTCATGGCCGCCTTTTAAATAACCTGTAAAACAAGCAAGCGATGAACATCGAGGAAGTAAAGAAGATTCCGCTGGAGGATTTCCTCGGGCGGGCGGGATTCTCGCCTGTCAGAAGACAGGGGGACAGTGTATGGTACCTTTCGCCTTTCAGGCAGGAGCGTACCCCGTCATTCAAGGTCAGCCTTTCCTTGAACCTGTGACATGATTTCGGGGAGGGGACCGGAGGCAGTATCATCGACCTGGCACAAAAGCTGTACGGGGTGACGGATATCCCGACCGTATTGCAGAGGATCGGGAGCGATTTTCCGGCGTTCAGGCCGGTTCCTTCTCCTGCGAAAGGACGGACTGTGGCATCGGCCTTTGAGGAACTGCGCGTCTCACCTCTTAAGAACACCGTCCTGCTGGATTATCTCGGGACAAGGGGTATTCCATCCGATATCGCCTCAAGGGAATGCGTGGAGGTACATTACCGCATGCGCGGCAAATGGTATTTCGCGGTCGGTTTCAAAAACAGGAAAGGGGGGATTGAGATACGTAACCCGTACTTCAAAGGAGCGGTCTCTCCCAAGGATATCACGCATGTCAGCCATAATGCAGTGGATAGACGGCAGTCATCGGTGCTGGTTTTCGAGGGGTTCATGGACTATCTCTCGTACCTGGCCTTGAAGGAAGGGCAAGCCGTGCCGGACTGCGTGGTGCTCAATTCTGTGGCCAACCTGCCCAAAGCCGTGGATATCCTTAAAAGTTACGGACAGGTCTGTTGCTTCCTGGATAATGATGAAACCGGCAGAAAGGCGGTGGAGGAGATCGGAAGGCTGTGCGAAAAAGTAACTGACAAGGCCGTACACTATCTGCCACACAAGGATTTGAACGAGTTCCTGCAGGAAAGAGTCCGGTCGGGGTGGATGTCGGTGCGACAGAAGGCAAAGACCCGGGAGGGTTGAAAAAGAGGAAGGCAGCTGTAAGCTGTTGTCCCTGATAGAAAAAGTAATAATCTCAAATTTATTGAATGATATTTTCGGGGATACTTACAGACTGTAAGTAAATGAATAAGGAGCTGACGTTTTGGACAGCTCCTTTATACAATCGTAACCATATGGCAAAGAAGAACGATTTAAAAAACAGTATGTCGGCCGGGCTGAC
>ERZ773109.774-NODE-774-length-18875-cov-15.158714_pt1 | contig 18875 bp, 18 predicted proteins | sample MGYA00580569_ERZ773109 | MGnify/ENA primary metagenome ERZ773109 (study PRJEB29015, sample SAMEA2737852) | human gut metagenome | biome: human gut; feature: human-associated habitat; material: faeces | place: China | collected 2012 ...
GCAAACTAATCGCTAAATACGATTGGTTAATCTAAAAACACAAAATTCTTGACATTCCCCTATCCAATGTCTACTGCTGTCATGGAATCACTAATATCTCTGTAAAACGGAAAGGAGGCCATCATGAAAGGCTGCGGCTGTCTGCTCCTTACGCTGATAGGAGCGGTCCTTCTGGTTAAGTTTTCTTTGTCACTCATCTACTATGTAGTCATCGCGGCCGTGGTGCTGTGGCTTCTTTCCAAAGTGCTGTGAGGATTTGCTGGTGCGTCTATGAAATGCGGGACAGGGCTCCCGCATTTTTCATAAGGAGGAAAAGAGGGTATAGCCATTTTTATCCATCCCATGTGACGGATTTTCATGGCAGTGAGGGGAGAGGCTGGTATACGAAGCGCTCCACCGGCTGTCAAATGATTATGTGGTCTTTTACTCCTTTCGCTGGCTGGGGGTAACGGGAATCGGATTTCCCTCATTTTCTTTTTTATGAAAAGCAGAATCCCATATGCTGTCCATGTGCTCTGCTACAATTAAGATACAAGCTGTTGATTTCATAATACAGAGAAAGGATGAGTCTTATGAAAGTAGTCAAAGGCAATTTTGGAGAAGGGAAAGGAAAGGCCCCGGCTGAGGGAAAAGCACAAGAGGAGGTGCTTTTTGAGCATAAGCTGGTGGACTTTGCCAAGGCAAAGGAGGAGATGGAGGAGGAGATGGAGGGGGAAACAAAGGGGGACCATGCTCTGGATGATTTTATCTCCTCCCTCACGCCGGAGCAGCTGGCGGCGCTGGACAGGGTGACGGAGTCCATGGCGGACGAAGCCTTCGATGCCCTGGACGATGCGGACGAGCTCATGGATGAGCTGGATGAGGAAATCGACAGGCTCTTTGACGGTCTGGATGATTGAAGGTGAAAGTATGGACGATATCTGCGATGCCCTTCTGGGTTATGCCCTGAAGCGGGTGGTTCTGGGAGCCCATGATTATCCGGAGTCCCACAAACGCCTCTACCCCGGCGACGTGCTCTCCGTCTCCCGCTGGGGCAATCTGTATGAACATTTTGCAGTGTACATCGGCAAGGGTCTGGTGGTACACTACGCCTCCGATGACGGCGACTGGGGCGGCGACGTGCGGGTGAGAAAGGCGGCGCTGGACGACTTCGTGGCCGACAGTGAGGGCTACCGCATCTGCCGTTTCCCGAAATCCATGCCCATCGCCGGCTACCACCTCTACAGCCATAAGGAAACGGTGGAGCGGGCCCTGTCGAGGCTGGGAGAAACGGACTACAGCCTCTTTTCCAACAACTGCGAACACTTTGCCATCTGGTGCCGGACGGGATTGTCAATGTCAAAACAGGTGGAAGAGTTTCTGAGGGAAATCGTAAGGGATACACCTATGGCGTGAGGGGGCATTTCCATCGGGCGCCAGCCCGGTTGGCATGTTTTCCTATCGCGCCAAGGGCGCGGTTTTTCAATTTTATCATAAGAGGCGCCCTTCCTCATTTAAAGGGCGCCTACCATTGCCGCCGGAGGCGGCTTTAGGCTCCTTCCCCAGGAAGGAGCTGGGCGAAGCCCTGAGGATAGGTCCGAAATTTAGAGGAATTGCTTTTTATGCAACTGACTCCCCTATCCTCCGTCGCCTTCGGCGCCCCTTGCTGGGGAAGGAGGGCTTTTTTCTCTTCGTCGTGTAGCACTGGTGACATAAAGTAAATCCCGTAACGCTGACTACAAAACGCATCGCCGAAGGCGATACCGCCACCCTTTGAACCCTATGAACCTTCTGAACCCTCTGAACCCTCACGCCGCAGGCGTCTCCATAAGCCGCTGTCAAACTTAAGAACCCTCCGGCCTTTAGGCCAGTCCATCTCAAGAACCTTTCTCCTTGAAAATAGGTTATAATGAAGAAAACACATTACACGCAATACTCAATACTCACAGTCTGTGATTTCATGGGGAGGTCAGGTATGGACGAGAAGAGGAAAGGCGCCGGCGGCGGGCGGAGAATGCATTGGGAGCTCTGGCAGCGGGGGGTTCGGTGGATGAATCGGTGCGGCGGCTGGCTGAGGTGTATCGGAAGCCTTTGGAGTATAGGGGGAACCGGAAGCTCTTTGACGACGGCATGGCAAAGCGGCTGGCGAAGGAGAATCTCTTTGCTTCGGGGAAGGCGGTGAAGGATCCCTATACGGGAAAGGAGCTGTTTCTTCGGAAGCAGGAGGCGAAGCTGGCCTATGGGAAGAAGTGGACGGAGCATCTGGCGGAGGCGGACCATGTGGAACCGGTGCACCGGATTTTTGAGGCCCATAAGGACGATGCCTGGGTCACCAATAGCGACATCAAGGACGCGGTGAACAGCCCGGAGAATCTGAAGACGATTTCCCGGAAGCTGAATAATGCGAAACGGGATCGGAGAAATTCCGATTTCTACGGCGATGACAGGTATCTAGCGGATAAGGATATCCACCTTTCCAAAGAGGCGAAGGAGCGGGCCGTGGAGGACGGCCGGCAGGCACGCAGCCATGTGGACCGGTCCCTTGCCTTGAAGGGGGCAGGAAATCTGGCCGCCGAGTTTCATGACGCCGGTGTAAAGGCCGCTGCCGGAGCAGCGGTGTTTTCGGGTGCCATGGCGGCGGTGGATAATATGGTGGCAGTGATTGAAGGGAAGAAGGAGCCCGGTGAAGCCATCAAAGACCTGGTGAAGGCGACGGGCACGGCGGCAGCCCTTTCCTATGTCGCCGGCGGCGCAGTGAGTGTCATTTCCCATAGCCTTTCGGCATCTTCCAATTCCCTGGCCCGCATGCTGGGACAGGCAGGTGTGCCGGGAAAGGTGGTGGCGGCGGTTCTTGCCACGGCGGGGATTATTAAAAATTATATCTATGGAAATATCACCGCTTCCGAGTGTATTGCCCAGCTGGGGGAAACGGGGATTGCCACGTCCACCGCGGCGGCCGGCATGTATGCGGGAGCTGTGTTGATACCGCTTCCTGTCATCGGTTCACTCATCGGCGGTATGGTGGGGTATATGCTGTCGGGAAAGGTGTTTACCGCATTGAGCGGCGCCCTGTCTTCGGCAAAGCTGGCCCGAAAGGAGCGCATCCGCATCGAAAAGGAATGCGGGAAATCCATTCGCCGGATACAGGAGTACCGGCGGGAGCTGGATGAAATCACGGAGAAATATTTCAAAGAAAACCGGAAGGCCTTTGATGAAGCTCTGGGAAATATGGTATCCGGCCTGAAACTGGGGGATGCCGACGGCTATATCCATGGGGCGAATCAAATCACCCGCCGGCTGGGCGGGAAGGTTTCCTTCAGAAATATGGATGAGTTCGATGATTTAATGAAGAGTGATGACATTATTAAGTTATAAGGAGGTTTATTATGCCTATTCCATTCATTCTTGGCGGTATTGCTGTGGCGGCAGGTCTTGTGGGGGCGAAGAAGGCACTGGATGCCAGTGATAAAAATGCCCGGGCCAGACGGATGAATCGCAGGGCCCAGGAGACCTTTGAAAATGCAAAGAAGGAGCTCCTGGCTGCCCGGGACGAGGCAGGAAAGGCCCTGGAAAATCTGGGCCAGGCGAAGGTGGATATCCTTCATGGCAGCGTCACCCGTTTCGTGGACACCTTCGGAAAGATTCATCACGTGGAACTTGCAGATTCCGTCGGCATGGACGAGCTGTCGGAGTTTGAAGTGAATGAGGATACATTGAAGGAAATGGGAGAGCTGGGAAGCCTGGCTGCAAAGATGGCTTCGGGCACCGTGGAAGGACTGGCGGCAGGAGGGCTCATGGCCTTTGGCGCCTACAGTGCTGCCGGTCTTCTGGGCACCGCCGGCACGGGAGCTGCCATTGCAGGCCTTTCGGGAGCAGCGGCCACCAATGCTACCCTGGCCCTCTTAGGCGGCGGCACCCTGGCGGCCGGAGGTCTTGGCATTGCAGGAGGCACCGCTGTGCTGGGCGGTCTGGTGGCAGGCCCTGCCATTGCGGTGATGGGTTTCATGATGGATGCCAAAGCCGATAAGAATCTGGACATAGCCAAGAGCAACCGGGCCAAAGCCCGGGAAGCGGAGGAGCAGATGAAACTGGCAGGAGACGCCTGCAGGGCCATCGGAAAACGGGCGGATATGTTCAGAGATCTGATTTCCCAGGTAGACACGCTTTTCAGGCCGCTCATTGAAAAGATGGAAGCGGTGGTGAAGGAAAAGGGGACAGACTATCGGGACTACGGTGAAGAGGAAAGAAAGACCATTGCCATGGCCCTTGCTACCGCCGGTGCCGTGAAGGCGGTGCTTGATACGCCTATTCTTACCAAAGAGGGGGCGGTGACAGAGGAGTCCCTTAGGGCCTATAAAAAGGTGGAGGCCTTCCTGCCGAAGGTAGAGGGATAATGGATTTCCCCTGCCTGGCCTGCGGCCTCTGCTGCGAAAAGGCCCGGTACGTGAAAGAACTGAGGCCCTTTCTTGATGAAAAAGGACAGTGCTCCTTTTATGACAGGAAAAGCAGAAAATGCCGTATCTATGACTGCCGTCCCGCCATCTGCCATACGAAAGTCATGTATGAAAAAAGGTTTCGCGCCTTTATGACGGAAAAGGACTATATCCTGGCCAATCTTTCTGTGTGCCTGGCGCTGAACAGGGCCGCCGGAAATCGTGATAATGCGGAAAGAATCCGGAACATCATGGAAGAAATCGAGGAAAGGGCTGATTGAAACATGGAGGCCCTGGGGAGGCACTGGTGTCATTGGAGGGCGGGAGATTTCTCCACTCTGTGGAGGCTCTGCATGGAGTCTCCAAGGCAGCCGAAGCTGGCCTCCAGCCTACCCAATAAAAGGCTTTCCTATTGGTGGCTGACCGGCTGCGGTCGAAATGACAAGAGAGCGGGTGGCTGGTGCCATTGGAGCATGGGGTTTCTTCTCTTGGCTCATTTATGGATACATCTGTGTTTACTTTGGATTACTGAAAGGAGGATTTATGCGTAAAAAAACGATGGCCGACGGCATACTGGGCATTTCCATTGCCGCCGCCCTGGCATCAGCTCCCTTCCAGGAAAGCAGTCTGGCTGCAGGAGCCCTGTTTCACCTGTCCTTTGCCGCTTCCGTAGGCGGCTTTGCAGACTGGTTTGGCGTCACTTCTCTTTTCAGGAAGCCCCTGGGCGTACCTTTTCGGACCAGCCTCATCTCCAAAAGCCGGGATAAAATCGTGGCCATGGCCAAAGACATGGTGACGGAGGAAATCCTCTCCGAACGGCGGCTGAAGAGGCTGCTGGTGAACCATGTGCCGTCAGCAGTGGTGGAGCGCTGGCTGAAGGAGCATCGGCAGGAACTCAGCCGCATTCTGACCGACGGTCTGGAGGCCGCCTTTTCCTCTCTCCACGAGGAATGGCTGTGGCAGATGGCAGGAAAGAGCCTTTCTGCCCTTCTTCCTGCCATCGACTGGGCCGCCATTCTGGCGTCGGTGATGCTTTCCTTTAAAAAGTATGAGAAAAAAGAAGCCCTTTCGGAGGCCCTGGCAGAGGAAGTACGCCATTTCCTGCAGGATGAGTTTACTTTGGAAGAAATAGGACATATTTACCACGCCGCCTGGGACCATTATGAGGCTCATGGTCCTTTGAATTTTCACCGCCTCTTCCGGAAGGCCGTAAAGGACAGGGATGAGGAATTCATCAAAGGCATTCAGAAAAAGATTTTTGACCTGGCTGATACCCTGACTCATGAGGACAGCGAGGTAAGGAAGGCGCTGGGCGAAAAGTATGACAGCCTGCTGGAAAGACTTTCCAACGACAGCCCCTGGAAACAGGAGCTGAACCGGAAAATTTCTCATATGGCAGAAACAGTGCTGGAAGAAAAGGGGAAGGATTTCTTTCTGGAGACGTGGCAAGCCCATCATGGAGAGCTGGCAGGCCTTCTGGCGGAGAAAATCCTCCTGTACGTCGAAAACATGATGGAAGATGAGGGAGAGCGGCGCCGCTTCGACGCCTGGCTTCTCTCCCTGGCCCTGCCCCATGTGAAGGAAATCCATGAGGCTGTATCATCGGTGGTGGAAAAGAAGCTCTCCCAGTACGACGGAAGTGCCATGGCCCGCCTGGCAGAGGAGGCGTCGTCGGAAGAAGTGGCGGCCATTCGCATGAACGGCTCCCTTTTCGGCGCTCTGCTGGGGTTGTTTGCCTTTTTTGCAGCGGGGGTGATGGTATGAAACGGTATCAGCGGGCCAACTTTCTCATGGCAGCCGCTTTCCTTCTTTTCCTTCTCACCTTTTGCCTAAGCCGCTGGAGTCCCTGGCAGAAAGAGACCTGGCTTTCTGTGCTCTATTTCCTGGCCCAGTCCTGCTTCATCGGCTGCGTGGCGGACTACATTGCGGTGGAAGCCCTTTTCCGGCGGCCCTTCCATCTGCCGGTGGGACGGCTTATCCCCAAAAGCAGGAAGCGCATTATTAGAAAGCTGGGCGAGGTCAACAGCACCCTCCTTTCCAGAGAAAACATGCTGAAAAAAGTGGAAACTTTTTCTGCTTCCCGCCTGGTGTTTGGCCGTCTTGAAAAAGAAGAAAATCGGAAAGGCCTGGAAAGAAATCTGGCGGAAAAAGCAGGGACCTGGTTCGTTTCCTTTGTCAAAGCCTATAAAAACGATGCCGCCGCCATGGCAAGAAAGGAAGGAGAAAAGAAGCTCTCTGCCTTCACGGCCTTTGTCAAAGGGAAGATTCTTTCCGAAATCAATCGGGAAGAGTGGCTTGACAAAATTCTGGAGGAAGCGGAAAAAAGGACCAGAGACGAGAAAAATAGAGAGGCTCTGGCCCGCTTTCTGGAGGACCGGGGAGACAAAGAAGAAAAGGGATTCTTCGGCTCCCTGGTCTATGGCCTTGGAAAATTTTTCGGCGCCATAGACTACGACAGCCTGGCAGATTCTGCCATGGATGCCCTGGGGGAAGAAATAGAAACCTGGAAGGGAAAAGACAATCCCTTCCGCAGGACACTCCTTTCCGGCTGGGACAGCATGGTGAGACGGTTCCTGGAAGAAGAGGCCACGGAAAGAGCACTGGGAGATTTCGGCAGAATCCTCTTCGCTTCCTTTCCGGTGGAAGATAAAGTGGAAGAGGCGGTGGACCGTTTCATGGAAGAATGGGGAGAAGGCAGGGCCTTTTACGAAAAGCTGGTTCCCCAGCTGGAAAATGCCCTGCACCACGCTATTACGGCCGCCGGCCATGACGAGGGCTTCCGAAAACGAATGGACCGATTCGCCAGAGACCTGGCCGTGGAAATCATCTCCTATGAACACGGCTGGCTGGCCCCTGCCATGACGGAAGTGCTGGAAAACTTCACAGACCGGGAGCTCAATGAATTTGTGGAATCCAAAGTATGGAGCGAACTGGAAGGCATCCGTATCAACGGCGCCCTGGTGGGCCTCCTGGCAGGCTGTGCCTTCTATGTGTTCCTCATGTGGGTATGGGTGCCCTTTGTGGGAAAATGGTAAATGAAGGCAGCGGTTCATGGCGGGATCAGGATTGGAAAGGAAATCCCGTAACCCGGGACACCTTAAAATTATCAGGCCCCTTTGGGGTTTCGGATTTTCTACGAAAATCCAGCTATCCTCCGACGCCAAAGCTCCTCTCTGTAAAAGGGGCTTTGGCGCTTTGTCATGCAGCCATGGTAAGACAAATGCAAGACCGTAACGATGACTTTATCATGATTGACCGAAAGGCTGTCCATAGCCCTCAGTCCCATAGGGACGTCAATCCTAAGAAACGTAAGCCCCTTGTCTACAGAGCTGGCGTCAAATGTCCCTTTTGAGCCTTCAGGGTCCTCAGAGCCCTTTCTTTTCTGTTGCGTCTTATAAATTTTTTCTGTAATGAAAAAAGGTTTTTATAAAATCTGTCTTTTTCTAATGGTGTATAATTAATGGTGTAAGAAAAGGCCTTGCGAAAAGGCAGGAGGAAGAGAGCCGTGACGGATGAAGAAGAAACGGGTTTCTGTTATTGTGCTGATTCATGGTCCAAATCCCCGCGGGTGGGGTTTCCGATAGTCCAAAGGAGGAATTGATATGACTATAACTTATGTTCTTCAGGTTCTTCAGGCAATGGAAGATGGGAAAATTCAGGATCCAACCTATATCAAGGATCTGGAGGGTGAGCTTCATAAAGCATTCCGTCGTGTAAGGAGAAGACTGCTTCGCCTTCGCAGCCGCGCCCAGTATGAAATCGGTGAAATGGACCGGGCCAAGGTATCCGCTACTTCCAGCCATATGGAAGAATTTACCAAGTACTGCGCCATGATTCGCAATTTTAACATGAAAGACTGCGAAGGCCTCCCGGGAATTGAAAGCTTCCTGAAAGAAGGCTTTAAGGTCGATGACATGATTGCACGGGCAGATAAGATTGCCAGTCTGGAAGCGGTAAGCGCTGCTGCTTATTCTCCCATGGCTCTAGGATTTGGTATCCTGGACAGCTTTGCTATCCTGCCGAAGGTGAATATCGACAATAAACGTTTCCACAGCATGGATATGACCTACATTCATGAACTCATCGAAGAGCTGAAGAATTATCAGAACCATGTGAGAAAACTCACTGCCTCCATCGATGAAATTGGTCGGAAGGCCAGGGAAGAGGCAGACTGCCTCAATGATCTTCATGATTATTTCGTAGACGGCATTGATGATTTGAAAACCATTCTGGAAAGAAAAGGAGAAGACTGGAACCGCTATTCCCAGTCTGAAAAGATGCAGGTGGCTCGGGCTATCCAGTGTGCCCAGCTCATTACCATCCTCTTCCCCCATCTCTTGAATGACAAAGGTGAAGTGAGTGAGGAAAGCGAAAAGGCTATCGAAAAGGCAAAGAAGGCACTGGCTTTCCGGGATGCCTGAAAGCATAGGATATGGCAGTGAGTGCGATTCTTTTTCCATAGAAACTTTTTATATGTTATAATCATATATAGATATATAGGGAATCGCTGGTTTATTTCCTGGAAATCATGAGGAAGAGCTGTAGGCAGAGGTATATCTGCAGGCGGCTCTTTCATTCCTGTTTCCTTTATGCATTTCACTTATCAGTGCTTCCCGGTTTCGATAGATCATACTGATTGAAGGGGGAACGAGTCATGTCGATTTCTTTTATTCTGCGCATGATTGCAGGGGCAGTCAGCGGTAATTCCAATTCTGCCCGTCCGGAAAGCATCAACGGCGAAGTGGAAAGGGCCAGAAGAAGGGCTACGAAAAGAATCAACCGAGCCAAGGTCAGGGCCCAGGATGAACTGGGAGAGCTGGACCGTGTGAGAATTACCCTCATGTCCGGCGATATGAAAAAATTCACCAGCCTCTTTGCCCAGCTGAAAAATGTGGACTTCCATGACTGCGATACGCTGGCAGGACTGGAACATTTCAACAAGGAAAGAAAGAACTGGCGGGAAATGGAAAAATTGTCCGCTAAAGCCATGAGTGTGGTTACTCTGGCAGGTGCAGTGGATGCTGTCGGATTTGGCGCCGGCGTGCTGGATCAGTATGCCAAGGTACCGGAAATCAAAGGACTGGATGTGACCGGGGGAACAGAAGATGTGAATGCCCTGAAGGATATGAGCGCCCGTCTTCAGGAATTCCAGAAGGATGTGAAGAACATGTGCATCCGCATGCAGCTGGTCCGCCACGAAGCCAGAAAAGCGGAAGATGCGCTCCTCGACCTGTCCGATTACTTTGAAGATGGCATTGAAGATATCAAATCCATTCAGAATGATGCTGGCAATGACTGGAAGAAATACTCTCCAGCCCAGAAAATCTTAATCGGCCGCACGGCCCAGATTGCCCGCCTCATCCGCGCCCTCTCGGAAGTTCGTTTCCTTAATGATGACGCTACGGTCCGCCCTGAGATTCAGGAGTCTGTAGACGCAGCGGAAGAACTGCTGGACGAACTGGGAGCTTAATAACAGCCATAGCCAATCGGCATCCCCTCCATAGACGGGGATGCCGATTTTTTTGATCCGTGAGCCAGGGGAGTGGGGCCGCTATCCGCTATCCGCCGGCCGCTTACCGCATGGCTTCCTGAGAAAGCAGCTCTCCCATAGAGGTGAGGACAGGTCCGGAAATTGGAGGAGAGCCGAGGGTTCTATTCTCCGTCTCCTGATGGCGCCACTCGGTGAACCTTCTGCATGAACTTTCTGAACCTTTTCCTCACCGCATCATATTCCTCTATGAAATCAGTACTCAATCAGCCAAATTTATTGTACAATATAATAAGGTGTTGAATCAGACAGGAGATGATAAGGGTTGAAGAGATTTCAAAAGTGGGCACTGGTCTTAGGGGTCTCTCTGGCTTTTTCCTGGGGAGGGATGGCCGAAGCTTTTGAGCCTTATTACCTGAATGGGGACAAGACCTATCCTATGATACAGAATACCGGTGGTATTTATAACGATGGCGCCACAGGCCTTTTTCTTGATTTATCTACTTTGACGGTGGAGGATGTCTTTGAAGACGGCCTTCAAACAAAGGTGAAAATAGTAGATGTGAAGTCTGCTCAAACCTATACGGAGAGCTGGATTCATGTACGCTACAGCGTGGATGGAAAGGCCTGGGCCCTGGGGCAGGACGGGCGCTGGCGGGAAATCCCTTCCAATACGGAAGATCCCGCAGCGCTGACGGTGTATTTCATCAGGCAGGCCATGACCGATGACAGTACCCGTGACCGGTTGTCCGGTGAAATTGACCAGATCATGGAGACAAAGAAAGACAATCCGGGCAAAACAGCGCCCGATGATGCGATTCCCCTGATGGATGTACAGGCTCCGCCCGCACAAAACGGGGTGAAGGAAAAGGGCAGCGTTCAGAAAGGGAATGACGATGCCGATCAAGTGACCGTAACCATTACGGAAGCGCCGAAGGTGGAAATCACATCGACTCCGCCGCCACAGGTGGATATTACATAAAGGATATACATTATTTTTTTCGAGGTGTATGATGGCAAAAAGACATTACGAACTTCATGTAGCCGGCTGCACAAGGCAGCTTCCCATTCTGAATATTTCCGATAAATTGGCCATTGCGGGATTTGTCATCCTGGGAGATACGGAAATTGTTGAAAACTGTGCCAAAGAACTGGCTTCCAGGGTGCCCAAAGATACGGATATCATCATGACGGCAGAAACAAAGGGTATCCCTCTGGCTCACGAGCTGGCCAGTGTGCTGGGCATGAAGAAGTATATCGTAGCCAGAAAATCAGTGAAAGCCTATATGGAAAATCCCATCTGGGTGGAAGATGAATCCATTACCACTGCCGGTAAACAGCGTCTCTACCTTATGGATACGGATGTGGAACTCCTGAAGGGAAGAAATGTGCTCCTGGTGGATGATGTCATCAGTACCGGCGGATCCATGAAGGCCATGAAACAGCTGGCTGAAAAGGCAGGGGCCCATGTGGTGGGTGAAGCAGCCATTCTGGCAGAAGGGGATGCTGCTAAACGGAAAGATATTATCTATCTGGAACCGCTGCCCCTGTTTGAGGCGGAATGAAACAGGGCTGCTGTGACACGCCCTGGCGGGCGTGAGGGGTGACGGCCCTGTGGGCCGAAGGTTCTCAGGGTTCTGAAGATTGACGCGCCGCTGGCGCGAGGGTTGTGGTGGGCGGCTTCGCCGCCGGTTTGTAGAAAACAGCTTTAGTGGGTTAGTGCACTAGTGAGCTGGTAAAAACCAGACAACCGGGCTTTAGCCCGAGAAAAATAGGCAAACCGCCCTGACGGGCGTTGGAAAGCCATACAACCGCGCCTTTGGCATCGGTCGGGCAATTCATAGGAAGGTCCTTTTATGTGCAGGCAAAGGACCAACTTTGCCCGACTTGTAGACCCTCTGCAGGGTCTCCACATTGGAAATGCACCCCTTTTGCCGCCTGCGGCGGCGTCTCCCCCGGAGGGGGAGATTTGCTCTATGAAAAACATAGAGTTACTTAAGTTAGCTCAAGGCTGAGCAGTGAATAAACTTCCCCCTCCGGGGGAAGTGGTGCGCAGCGCCCAAAGGGGTGCATTTCCATCGGGCGAAGCCCGGTTTTACGGTTTTCGCTGCCTCTGGCAGCATATAAAATTCATCGCCAAAGGCGATACCTTTCCCCTGAGCGAAAGCGAACGCAACCCTGCTACACAACCCGCCGCCGTCAGGCGGCCAACCTGCGGCGCCAGCCGCTTTCCAAATGTGATATAATAAGGAATACATTGTTTACGTTACTGATATTGTCTCCACAGGAGGAAACAGATGAAACATCAGGAAATTGTTATGATTGTTGACTTTGGCGGCCAGTACGCCCAGCTCATCGCACGGCGTGTCCGTGAATGCGGCGTTTACTGCGAAATCCTGCCATACAACAAGAGCGCTGAGGAAATCCTTGCCCAGAATCCGAAGGGCATTATTTTCTCCGGCGGTCCATCTAGTGTCAATGCAGAAAATGCACCCCAGGTGGATCCCGGTGTGTTCAAAGCAGGAGTACCGATTCTGGGCATCTGCTACGGCATGCAGCTCATGGCTAAGGAACTGGGCGGCGAAGTATCGAAGCCTGAAAAGCATGAATACGGCCATACTGATTTTTATCGCAACGGCAGCAGCGCCCTCTTTGAGGGCGTTTCCGAAAAGACCGCTGTATGGATGAGCCACGGCGACGCAGTGACCGATATGCCTGCCGGCTTTGGTCTCACCGGTCATACCGACCTCACGCCTACCGCAGCCATGGCCGATGAAGCCCGCCGTTTCTTCGGCGTACAGTTCCACCCGGAAGTGGTTCACACACCGGAAGGCACCACCATGCTGAAGAATTTCCTCTTCAAGATCTGCGAATGCAAAGGCGGCTGGTCCATGGGCAACTACATCGACATTGCCGTGGAAAACATCCGCGAAAAGGTTGGCAAACACAACGTCATCTGTGCCCTCTCCGGCGGCGTAGATTCCTCTGTAGCAGCCGTGCTGGTCCATAAAGCCATCGGCGAACAGCTCACCTGCGTCTTCGTAGACCACGGTTTCCTCCGTCTCGGCGAAGCAGAACAGGTGGTAGATACCTTCAAGAATAAGTTCAACATGAAACTGGTGCACATCGACGCATCCAAGCATTTCATGTCCCTCTTGAAGGGCGTCACCGAACCGGAAAAGAAGCGTAAAACCATTGGCGCTGAATTCATTCATACCTTCCAGGAAGAAGCCAATAAGCTGGAAGACGTGAAATTCCTGGTACAGGGCACCCTGTATCCCGACGTGGTAGAGTCCGGTACCGCCACCGCTTCCACCATCAAGTCCCATCACAATGTGGGCGGACTTCCGAAGGATATGAAATTCCAGCTCATTGAACCGCTCCGCGAACTCTTCAAGGATGAAGTCCGCGAACTGGGCCGCCAGCTGGGTCTGCCGGAAGAAGTAGTCAATCGTCAGCCATTCCCGGGACCGGGCCTGGCTATCCGTATCATCGGCGAAATCACACCGGAACGGCTGGATATCCTCCGCCGCGCTGATTTCATCGTAAGAGACGTTATTAAACAGCATGGCCTCTATAATGATATCTGGCAGTCCTTTGCCATCCTTCCTGCAGCTATCCGCTCCGTAGGCGTGCAGGGCGATGAGAGAACCTACGACTATACCGTAGGCATCCGCGCCGTCACCTCCTCCGACGGCATGACGGCTGATTATTTCCGCTTCCCCTGGGAAGTGCTGGACGAAATGAGCCGCCGTATCTGCAACGAAGTGGCCGGAGTGAACAGAGTGGTCTACGACATCACCTCCAAGCCGCCGAGCACCATTGAATGGGAATAATTTGAACAATTCAGAAAGCATGACCTCATCGGCAGCGCCGAATGGAGGTCATGTTTTTTTGCGTGTGTATAAACTGCAAAATCCTATGTTTAATCCCTATGGATTCATAACCTGTAGTAAATTACAGGTATTTTTTTATTTCATAATCAGCTATTCTATATATGAAAGGAAAGCTGATTTTATTGATTCCGAATCAATAGGGAAGTGAAAAGGAGGTAAGTATTATGGGTTTGATCAAAGCAGCCATGGGTGCCGCCGGCGGCGTACTGGCCGACCAGTGGAAGGAGTTTTTCTACTGCGACAGCATGCCCGCCAACATTCTTATGATGAAGGGGCAGAAACGGACCAGTTCCCATAATCGCAGTTCCAATACCGGCGGAGAAGACAATATTATTTCCAACGGTTCCAAAATCGCCGTCAACAGCGGCCAGTGCATGATGATAGTGGAGTCCGGCAAGGTGGTGGATGTATGCAGCGAACCGGGGGAATACATTTATGACAAATCCACAGAACCTTCCATTTTCACCGGCACCCTGAAGCAGGGCATAAAAGATATGTGGGGCCAGATGAAGGAACGGTTCACCTTTGGCGGTGACACGGGAAAGGATCAGCGTGTCTACTATTTCAACATGAAGGAAATCCTTGGCAACAAGTACGGCACGCCTCAGGAAGTCCCCTTCAAAATGAAAGATCCCGATACGGGGCAGATTCTGCTCATCCGCCTGCGCTGCTTCGGCGAATACAGCTACCACATTGTGGACCCGGTGCTTTTCTATACGGGTGTGGTCGGAAATGCAGCGGATGTGTTTGACCGCAGCCAGATCGACAGCCAGCTGAAGTCGGAGCTTCTGAACGCGCTGCAGCCGGCCTTTGCCAGACTGAGTGCCCAGCGCATTGACTATGTGGAGCTGCCGGGGCGGACTTTTGAAATCGCCGATGCCCTGAATGATGTGCTGTCCAAGCGCTGGCGGGAGCTCCGGGGTCTGGAAATCGTGTCCTTCGGCATTAACAGTATCAAGGCCAATGAGGAGGATGAAGCAAAGATTCAGAAAGTGCAGATGAGCAAGACTTTTGCCGATCCTTCGATGGCCATGGGCGCCATGGCCGATTCCACCAGTGATTCCATGCGTATGGCTGCCCAGAACGAAGGGGGCGGCGGCGCGGCTTTCGGCTTTATGAATATGAATATGGCTGGAAACGCAGGAGCCGGCTTGTATCAGCAGATGGCTCAGCAGCAGGAGTTTATGAGGCGGCAGAAGGAACTCGATGAGATGGCCCGCAGGCAGGAGATGATGGACCGGCAGAAGCTTATGGATAAGCAGGCCCACGCGGAGGTGGCCCGGGCAGCAGAAGGATCTGCTGCCGGCGGCTGGACCTGTCCTCAGTGCGGCACTGTGAACCAGGGCAAATTCTGTCCGGGCTGCGGTGCCAGAAAGCCGGAACCCAAGCCGGCGGAAGGTGCCTGGACCTGCCAGTGCGGACAGACGGGCAATACAGGAAAATTCTGCATGAACTGCGGAAAGACAAAACCGGAACAGAAGGAAGAAAAGGGCTGGGTCTGCCCAGGCTGCGGCGCAGTGAATCAGGGAAAATTCTGCATGGAATGCGGCAGTCCGAAGCCGGCAGGAGCTCCGCTCTTCAAGTGTGACAAGTGCGGCTGGCAGCCGGAGGATCCCCATCATCCGCCGAAATTCTGCCCCCGGTGCGGTGATCCTTTTGACGATAAAGACAAACAGTAGTCCATGAAATGAGGTGAGGAATATGGCCAATACATCTGTAGGCTATACATGTCCGAACTGCGGCGGTCCTCTGTCATTTTCCCCCGGCGCCGCCAAAGTGACCTGTCCGTACTGCGATACGGAATTCGAGACTGCTAAAATCGAAGAGATTTTTGCAAAGCAGGAAAAAATGGCGGCGGAAGCCCAGGCGGCAAAGGAGGCCAAATGGCATACGGAAGGCGCAGGCGGTGAATGGAGCGAAGAGGAAGCAGCTGCCATGAAGGCATTTACCTGCTCTTCCTGCGGCGCGGAAATCGTCAGTGACGGCAACACCATGGCCACGGAATGCTGCTACTGCGGTAATCCGGTGATGCTGCCCAGCCGGTTTAACGGTATGCTGAAACCGGATTTCGTCATTCCCTTCAAGAAGACCAAGGAAGATGCGGTGGCTCAGCTGAAGGAGTTTTACAAAGGCAGATGGCTCCTGCCCAAAGCCTTTACCGCAGGCAACCGGGTGGAATCCATCCAGCCCATGTATGTGCCTTTCTGGCTTTTTGATTCGGAAGTGACGGCGTCGGCGGAATTCAAGGCGGAGTCGGATACGGTCTATGAAACCCAGGATGAACGGGTCACGGAAACGAACGTGTATCGCTGCGACCGCAGAGGAAAAATGCGTTTCCGGCGGATTCCTGTGGATGGCAGCAATAAAATGGACGATACCTATATGGAGAGCATCGAGCCCTACGATTACGGAGATCTCAAACCCTTCAGCAGTGCCTACATGGCAGGGTGTCTGGCCGACAAGTACGATGTGGATGCGGAAGCCGCCGCACCCCGGGCTGATGAGCGGGTACGCAAAAGTGCCGTAGGTGTTCTGGAGGATACGGTAGAAGGATACATGCGCCGCGAGCTGGTGAACGATGTGATTAACAAGGGCGAAGGCAGCGTTTCCTACGCCATGGCTCCGGTGTGGATACTAACCACCCGCTATGAGGACAAGCCCTATACATTCATGATGAACGGCCAGACAGGAAAAATGGTGGGCAACCTTCCCTGGGATAAGAATAAGGCCAATCTGTACTGGGCCGGCAGCACCGCTGTACTGACCGCTGTATTCTATTTCCTTGTCAGAATGTTTGTGTAAGGAGGGGAGAGGCATGAAGAAATATGTGTTACCACTGTTTATGTTTCTGGCGGCTCTTTTCCTCACTGTCACTGCAGCGGCATCCGACGTTTTGGGACTCCATGACGGTGCTAAGCTTCTGCAGACCTCCGAACGCACTGCTGTCATGAAAGAACTGCAGGATGTGGAAAAGCGTTACGGTGTAGGAATGGCAATTATCACTGTGCCTTCTACGAACAAAATGAAAATCGGAGACTATGCCAACAAGCTTCTGGACAGTACTTTCAAGGATGGGAAAAAGGGTAATATGGTTCTTGTCCTGGCCATGGATACAAGGGATTACTACATTGCCACTGACAAGGCCATGAAGGAACGGATTACCGATGCAAAGGGCATTCCGGCGCTGGAAGAAAAATTCCTGCCCGCTCTCAAAAAGAGTGATTATGCCGGAGCCTTTACGGCTTATGCCCGGGGCGTGGGAGAACAGCTGGCTTATTACGAAGAAAATGGGAAGGCCTATGATCCGAAAAGCGGCTTCAGCCCGCTGGCCCTGGCCATCGCCCTGGCCATAGGCGGGGCCTGCGGCTTCCTCATCCGCGCCGACCTCATCCGCGGTATGAGCAACGTGGTGCCTGAGCCGGCGGCGAATACGTACCTGGACAGAGAGAGCTTCGAGCTGCTGGATAAGGAAGACACTTTCCTCTATATGAATGTCACCCGTACACCTAAAGCAAAGAAGAATGACAGCACCGATGCCAGCCATGGAGGAGGCGGCGGTAAATTCTGATATTCCATCCTGTTTACTCCATTCTTTTGGTCACTGTGCCTGCGGGGTCCGGATCATCATGGGTGTCGGTGGTATTCGGGCCTCCGGGGAAACGCTGATTAAATCGTTGCAGCCTTTCATTCTTGCATTTTGGTGCCATCCAGGGAATATGATGACGCGAACAGCAGGCTGTTTAAGAATCTCCTGACGAAGTGGTGCATCAAAATTCTTATAAAGGCATACTCTGCGAATGAATCAGTGCTTTTCTGGTACAGTGGGCATTTGGAAAGAAATCCGGGAGGTTCACTATGAGATTTGGAAAGATACTGCTCATGGGACTGATGGCTGCCTGCCTTATGGGAGCTTCGTCCCGGGCCTGGGACGAAGGGAATACAATCTGTCCCGGCGATGGCGGTGCGGAAGCTGAGCAGATCCGCATTTTTATAAAGAACTGGAAAGAGGTTTATCCCATGGACGGGGAACCGGTACGGGAATTTGCGGTCACTGACCTTGACGGCAATGGTCTTTTGGAAATCCTGGTACGTCCTCCGGAAAGTGAAGATATCCCTGTTGTGTATGAAGTGACACCGGATCATGACGGACTTAAAAAGAGAAATAAAAAATGGTATAGCCGCCAGATTTCCGGCCAGTCCATTGCCTGGTTCGTTATGCATCCGGAAACAGCGGCGGGTCCCTGGACAGGAAATATCGATGACGCTGAAGCGATGCTGCAGGACAGCTATGATGTGAACACAGGCCGTAAAGAAGCCTTTGGTTAAGAAGGGGCAAAAGGACTATCATCTTTGCAAATAAAATCGTAAATAAATAAAGGAACCGCACAGGATACTTCCTGCTGCCGTTCCTTTTTTGTTCTGGTATGGGGCTCTTATGCTATAATGAAGGTAACAATTATTCGATGCATCCTTCTTTCGAGAATCCCCGGGGGCAGGTGAGGGCTATGGGGAAATGGATCAGACTTTTATGGCTTGGCCTTCTCTTCTGGCTGTCCGCACTTACGGCGGTCTCGGGAGCAGTTATCCTGTACAACCATGACGAAGGAGAAAGCTATGGCCGCATTCTTTCTGAAAGAGGGGCAAAGGTGCAGGGGATTCCGTCATCCCAGCTGCTGCACCATCTTCCGGAAGATGATGTACAGGCTGTAGAAGCTTACGATGTACAGGCGGCAGTGCTGCAGGGAGGCAGCCGCGCCTCCTATCAGTGGTATCCCCAGTATACGGCCACCGTAGTTCTGGCTGTATCAGACAGCTGCCCGGTACCGGTTACAGGATGGCAGAGTCTCTCTTCCGCTCCTTTGTCCCTGGCTGTGACCGGCACCAATCCGGCCCGGCTCTTCTTCATACAGGCCATGAGCTATGGGCTAAAAGGAGATCTATCCGGCAGGGCAGGGGTGGAACTGCTGAGGCAGCTTCAGGAGGATGGGCGGCTTTCTATGGAGGAAGGAGAAAATTGGCCTTCCGCGGATGTTTATGTGCTGTTCGATTACCAGGTCCGTGAGTGGCAGAGACAGGGCA
>ERZ773109.777-NODE-777-length-18862-cov-4.835061_pt1 | contig 18862 bp, 19 predicted proteins | sample MGYA00580569_ERZ773109 | MGnify/ENA primary metagenome ERZ773109 (study PRJEB29015, sample SAMEA2737852) | human gut metagenome | biome: human gut; feature: human-associated habitat; material: faeces | place: China | collected 2012 ...
ATAACGCCACGACAGGCAAGGTCGAGTTCGGCAGCGGAGTGAAACGGTGCCCGCTGCACAGCTTATCCCCGATTACCACCGCCTTTCGCAGGCGGAGCGGGAACGGGCGGCGCGTCTGCAGGCCGCGCCCTGACCGCGCAAAAGATAAAAAACATACCGCGCCGGCTTGCGCCCGCGGACAAGGAGTTGTATCATATGGAGAAACCCGTTGCACTGGGCGCCGACCACGGCGGTTTTGCCCTGAAGGAGGCCGTCCGGGCGCACCTGGACGAACGCGGCGTGCCCTACGTTGATTACGGCACGCACAGCGAAGCATCCGTTGATTATCCCGATATGGCCGTGCCTCCCTGCGAGGCCGTTGTGCGCGGCGAATGCGCCTATGCATTGCTGTTCTGCGGCACGGGCGTGGGCATCAGCATGGCGGCCAACAAGCTGGACGGAATCCGCGCCTGCTGCTGCAGCGACGCTTTCAGTGCCAAATACACACGCCTGCACAACGACGCCAACGCCCTTTGTCTGGGCGGGCGCGTTGTCGGCCCGGGCCTTGCCTGCGAACTGGTGGACCTGTTTCTGGACACCCCCTTCGAAGGCGGCCGCCATGCGGGCCGCGTCGCCAAGATATCCGCGCTGGAGCAGCGCTGACATACACGCCGAGCCATCCCGGAAAGCCGAACATAAAGGAGACTGAAAACAATGAGCAAAACAATGATCATGGACCATCCCCTTGTACAGCATAAGGTAAGCCTGCTGCGCAACAAAAACACCGGCACCAAAGAATTCAAGGAGCTTGTGTGCGAGCTTGCCACACTGCTGTGCTATGAGGCCACGCGGGATCTGCCCACCGAAGAGGTGGAGATCGAGACGCCCATCGCTGTGGCAAAGACGCGCATGCTGTCCGGCCGCAAACTGGCGCTGGTACCGATCCTGCGCGCGGGGCTGGGCATGGTGGACGGCATGCTGGCGCTCATCCCGGCCGCTAAAGTCGGGCATATCGGCATGTACCGCAACGAAGAGACGCTGGAGCCTGTGGAATACTACTGCAAGCTGCCCGATGATATCGCCGAGCGCGAAGTCATCGTTCTGGACCCGATGCTCGCCACCGGCGGCAGCGCCGTAGACGCCATCACGCAAATCAAAAAGCGCGGTGCAAAGAGCATCAAGTTCATTGGCATCATCGCTGCGCCCGAAGGCATGCAGCGCCTGCAGGAGGCGCATCCCGACGTGGACATCTATGTGGCCGCGATGGATGAAAAGCTGAACGAGAACGGCTACATCGTGCCGGGTCTCGGCGATGCGGGCGACCGCATTTTCGGCACAAAATAAAACGTTCCCTCCCGCGATGCGGGGATGAACGCTCTATGAGTGGAGCTATGATATGGCAAGACGAGAACTGAGACGAAAAATCACCGCGACGGTGCTCACGGTAACTGCGCTGTGCTGCCTTTTGGGCGTGTGCGCGTGGCTGCTGCTGGGCAGCAATGTGTTCAGCGACACCATCCGCATCATGATGCTGGTATGCACCGTGGTGCTGGGTGTCGCCACCATTGGCTTGCTGGTGGCCAAGGTACAGGAAATCCGTGCGCTGAGGGAGATCATCCGCAGCGAAGACGCCCAGCAGCAGAGCGAGGCCGAAACGCCTCGCCCGGAGCTGGCCCCCCTGCAGACACTGGACCATACCACCATCGAGCTTCCGCCGCTGCCGGACATCCCGGCGCCGGCTGCACAGCCCGCGCCCAAGCAGGCCAAGCAGCAGCCGAAAACCAAGCAGGGCCGCAGCAAAAAACGCGGCCGTGCAATGGAGCAGCCTGCTGCTGAGACTATGGCCCCGGCGCAGCCCGTGCTGCAGCCCATTGAGGTGGTGCCCCCCACGCCCGTCGCCCCGCCGCGCCCTGTACAGCAAGCGCCGCAGCCCGAACAGTCGTCCGTTGAACGCAAGTGGAAGCCCATTGATTTCAACGCCGCCATGCAGCAGCGCCTGGCCGAAGAAGCCGCCGCACGCCAGCGCGCCATAGAGGCCGCGCGGCGCGCCGAAGAAGCACGTTTGGCGGAAGAGGCCCGCCGCGCCGAGGAAGCGCGTTTGGCGGAAGAAGCCCGCCGTGCCGAGGAAGCGCGTTTGGCGGAAGAGGTTCACCAGGCCGAGGAAGCACAGGCCGCATCGGCTCAGACGGGCCCCGTCGCAGAGGGCCCCACAGAGGACGCTGCGCCTGCATCTGTGACTGCTGGGCAGACGGACGCGGATGCAATCCCTCTCTCCTGGGACGAGCCTTCGGCCGAGATATCCTTCTCCATTCCGGAGGAACCCGCGCCGCAGCCTGTGGCCGAGGTTTCTTTCTCTATTCCCGCAGAGCCGGAACTTCAGCCTGCCGCACAAGCGGTTCCGGAAGCACAGGCGCAGCCAGCGCCTGTGCTTCCGGAACCGACGGCGGACACTGAGGCCGCCCGCCGCGCAGAAGCGAACGCCATGCGCCTGCAAGCCGCCCGCCATGCACAGGAAGCCCGCCGCTCTGCCGAGAGCCGTGCCGCCGAAGAGGCTCAGCTTGCTGCTGTTGCGCGCCAGGCTGAAGAAGCACGTCTGGCTCAGGAGGCGCAGCGAGCTCAGGCATCCCAGACTGCTCAGCCCGCACCTCAGGCGGTACCTTCTCAATGCGCTCCCCAGCCGTCGAAAGCCGAACAGCCCGGTACAAACCAGTGGGTAGCATGGACGCCCATCCAGTTTGATATTCCTGCTGAACCGGTACCGCAGCAGCTTGCTGCGCCTACGCCAGAAACCACCTGGACGGCTGCAGCACCCAATGCCGCCTTCAATGAACCCGCGCGTGCCGCACAGGCCGCTCCGGCACAGGAAAAGGCTCCGCGCAAAGAAAAACGCGGTTTTCTGGGCCTGTTCGGCCGGCGTAAGCAGCAACCTGCGCCCCAACCGGAAGCAGAGCCGGTTCCGGCGCCTGTGCAGGTTCCCGCGCCTCCCCCTCAGCCGGCACCCACGCCGCAGCCCACCGTGCAGCAGCCCGAGGGCGACCAGCGCGTAAAGCTGAATGTAAAGCCGATCTCCTGGCCTGCGCCGCCTCCGCCTTCACGCAACTTTGTGCATCCGCCCCGCTCTACGATGCCGTTTACAGCCATCACACAGGAGCAGATCCAGCAGGCGCAAGCCGTACAGCGGCAAACCGCGCCTGCGGCAGTGCGGGAAGCTTCGCCGCAGACCGTTGCTGCTCCCGCTCAGCAGCCCACACAGCAAACCGGCGCTGCAGTTCCTCCTGTTCAGCAGCCCGCTGCACCAAAGGCTTCTCCCATACAGACGGGTTCTCCCACGCCGTACTGGCAGGAGTAACGCAGCCTCACGGGAATTGGCGGGAAATACAGCTGTTATTGCCGCAAACAGATTTTAACCAACACAAAACGCCTCCGGGACCACGACAGGTCCCGGAGGCGTTTTTGGCTTTTGGCATCCCATCGTTGCGGCATCTAAATATTCTTCCGAGTTTCCCATCCGCATTCGCCACGCAGTGCATACCCCGCTGCGCGAGACCGCTTGCGGTAGAATGAGTCCCGGAAAAACATCCGTTTTTCCGTTCATCCGCCTTGTCCCGCCTCATCTTGTATTGCCGGGGATGCGATCTGCTCTCTGCGGACCGCATACACCAAACGCCAGACGCCGTTCTCCAGCCGCCACAGCACCCGCACAGACTCACGCCTGCCGGAGCCTCCGGTGCGCACCGCTGTGGCACATACCGCATATTTCGGAGCGGAAAGCATCTGATAACTGTAAAGCCAATTTCCGTCCCCTTTTTCCATTCCCACCATTGTTTGGAATTGCTTCTCTATGTGTGCCAGCCCCGGCGGCGCCGGGCAGCAGACAGCACGCTCCAGCATTGCGCCGCTCACCGTGCAGCACAGCGCCAGCGCCGCAGCAAGACCCACAAACCGCTGTTTCACATATCAGCCCTCCTCCCGGACAGGCTCTCCGAGCTGCTTCTCACAGCCCTTGCACAGGCGCCATCCGTCTCAACCTTCAGGTACGGGCCCGGGAGCCGAAACGGCATCGTCCGCGCGCTTCTAAAATACCCCTCAGTCACCTCTGCCGGACCTTTTTGTGTATTCTGTGTTCATTATACTCAATATATTTAGTATAGTCAATGATTTGAGTATGATAAAGTGAAGCAAGAGGTGGGGGGAATGATCAGCTACGAGCCGTTTTACCGCACGCTGTACCGGAAAAACATCACAGAATACCAGTTGATCTTCAAGCACGGCGTTTCGGCCAATACCCTGCACCGCATGAAGCACGGCGAGACCATCACGCTGAAAACACTGGATACCCTGTGCTTTATTTTGGATTGCCCGGTGTCGGATGTGATTGAATACCGCAGGGACGGAGAATAACAAAAGAGGCGCGCCTGTAAAGGCACGCCTCTTTTGTCTGTTTCACACGCTTTCAGCTGATAGCTTCGTAAACGCGCTGCAGCTCTTTTTCGTTTTCGCTCACAAGCATCACCGGATGCGTATAATCCAGGCTCATCAGCCCCAGAATACTTTTCGCGTCGGCAATGCTGCCCTTTCCATCGTGCACACCGATCTCATCCACACAATGGGTCGCGGCATTCATGATGTTTTTAACCTCTGTGAAGTTTGAAATTTTGATTTGCTTTACCATAACGCTTTTCCTTTCTGTAACAAACAGGCTCTTGCCCGTGCCGTAAGGTGTCCCATCTAATTTATGGAACGCTTCCCCTATCCTTACATTTGGCATTATAGCACAAATTTATACGTTTGTCTTGTGAAAATCTACCAATGCTGGTACTTTGTTTCTTCTTTCTCACTATTCAACAAATCTACATTTTCGAAGAAGCTGCTTTTGTACATATTTTCAATTATTTCTTTTATAATAGGAGATTTTTGGAATCGTTTCCAGGCGGAAAATCGCCATTTTATGCTTGTTTTTACCGTCAAAAAAGCGTTTAGATTTTTGGCTTTACATAAATTGTATTTTACATCCCATATTTACAGTGCTAAAATATAGGAGCGAAAAACACATAAATGATATACGGCAAGGAAGATGATGAAAATGGCTGGCATCAATTTTTACGCTCCGGTACCGCGCGTGCGCAGCGAAAGTCTGCCCGCCTGTCCCCGTCCCCGGGATAACGGCGAATCCCTGGTGCGCATCGACGGGCTGGACGCGCGTATCCGCTATGCAGCCAGCTACCGGGCAGCAGGCATCGCCTGTGCGCCGCAAGGCTGTTGGGTACGCGAGGGGGTCGTGCCGCTGCTGCAGCAGGCGCTTGGCCTTCTGCCGGAGGACTATAGCCTGCTGATTTTCGACGCTTATCGTCCGCTGGCTGTACAGCAGGCGCTGTACGAGGAGTATTCTGCCCTGGTGCGCCGCAGCCATCCTGAATATACGCCGGAGCAGCTTGCCGCCGCAGTGGACGACTTTGTTGCGCTGCCCCACCCCAACACTGCCCGGCCGGCTCCTCATGCCACCGGCGGCGCACTGGATCTGACTCTTTGCTATCGGGGCAGGCCGCTGCCTATGGGCACAGAGTTCGACGATTTTACGAATCTTGCCCAAACCGCATATTTCGAGACCAACGGAATGGCCGGAGAGGCGGAAGCCTTCCGCAACACACGGCGGCTCCTCTATAATATGATGACCGCCGCGGGTTTTGTGAATTACAGCGAGGAGTGGTGGCATTACAGCTATGGCGACCGTCTGTGGGCCCGCACCTTCGGCAAAACGCCCATTTACGGTTTATGTGACGAAAAAAACGTGGAGTAGGGGATGTTTGAAACAGAGGAAAGACTGTATTTCCCGCAAAAATCGAGCGGTTACAAGGCAAAAATCCTCGGAATACCTGCTGTATTCCGAGGATTTTCAGCGCAGTAAACGCCGATTCCTGTTGGGGAAGACAACTTTTTTGATTTTTCAAGCAGCCCCTGGCCTCCCAACATACAGAACGCCCCGGAACGGCAGTCCGTTCCGGGGCGCAGCTTGGCGAAAAAGCAGCGCTTTTCCGCCAAGCTGCCTACGAACAGGGCCTGCGGCCCCGTTCGCCGCGCACGGCGCGGGGTTATTTTAAATGAAAAAGGGGTTCTCCACCCCTTTTTCAAGCTTTTTCCCCGGACGCTTCTTTTCCTTCTCTGCCTTTTTCGATAGTCTGCGCCCCGGAACGGCAGTCCGTTCCGGGGCGTTCTGCATTCCTGTTCGTGCTTTGGCGGAGGCCAGCGTCATTTAGGCGCTGGCCTGTATTACAGCCTTATAGGCCGCGTGTCAAGCCACCTCTCTTAGGGGTGTGCTTGACTTCCTGCAAAACCGTGTGCAAAAACTTGCCTCTTTACAGCCTGAAGCAGCGTCACCAGAGCTGGCACACCTGCTCGTACATCTCTACATACTGCTTGGCACTGGCGCTCCAGCTGAAATCGCACTCCATGGCGCGCTTTACAAGCTGCTGCCAACCGTCGGGATATTCATACCCCGCTTTTGCGCGCAGCACCGCATTCAGCATGTCGTGGGCATTGTAACTGCGGAATGTGAAGCCGTTGCCCCAGCCGTCGCCGGAATCGTGGATAGAATCCCGCAGGCCGCCCGTCTCGCGCACGATGGGGATTGTGCCGTAACGCAGCGCCACCATCTGGGACAAGCCGCAGGGCTCGGATTTTGACGGCATAAGGAACATATCCGCGCCTGCGTATATTTTGCGGGCCAACGAGGGCACAAATGCAATCTTCACGCCCACTGCGCCCGGATTGCGGGCCGCCAGTTCGCTGAAAAAGCTCTCGTAAGCCGCTTCGCCCGAGCCCAGTACCACCAGCTGCAGGCCGCTGTTGACGATGTCCTGCGCCACATGGCGAACCAGGTCTACGCCCTTGTGGCCCACCAGCCGCGTGACCATGGCCACCACCGGAACAGGCCAATCGTGCAGGCCGAAAATCTCCTGCAGCTCTTTTTTGCACTTGGGCTTGTTCTCCGCAAAACTGTTCGCGTCGAAGTTTGCCGCAAGATTGGGATCCGCAGCCGGGTCGTAGCTTTTGACGTCGATACCATTGAGGATGCCGCACAGCTTATACTGCTTCTGGCGCAGCAGGTCGTCCAGGCCGTGGCTGTACCAGGGGTCAAGTATCTCGCCTGCATAGCTGGGCGAAACCGTCGTCACCTTGTCCGCGCACTCAATGGCGCCTTTCATGAAGTTGACACAGCCGTCATACTCCACCAGGTGCGCGTCCTGCCGTCCAATGGCCAGCGTATCCTCCAGGATCTCCATGCCGTATTTGCCCTGATACTGGATGTTATGGATCGTGAACACGGTTTTGATGCTGCGGTACTGCTCCAGATGTCGGTAATACAGGTTCAGATATACGGGCACCAGCGCCGTCTGCCAATCGTTGGCGTGGATGACGTCAGGGACGAAGTCCACATGAAACAGCATCTCCAGAATGGCGCGGGAGAAAAACGCAAACCGCTCGCCGTCATCGTAAAAGCCGTACAATCCAGTTCGTTTAAAATAGTATTCATTGTCCAAAAAGTAATATTTTACGCCGTTGTGCGTCAATTCAAACAAGCCGCAATACTGGTTGCGCCAGCCTACGGGAACCGTAAAATTTGTGATATAGGTTAGTTTTTCGCGATATTCCTGCTTCATGTCGCCGTAAAGCGGCATTACCACACGGCACGCCACCTTGCGGTTGCGGATGGCGCGGGGCAGGCTGCCCGCAACGTCGCCCAGACCGCCCGACGCGGCAAACGGGGCCGCCTCGCTGGCACAGAACAAAATGTTCATGGAAACATCTCCTTTTCTGCATCAATGCCGATGCAAGCGGGGCGGGCAGCACTGCCCGCCCCGCTCCCGGCCTGTTTACACGACGGTGTTTTTCTCTACATACACCGGGAACGATTCATTCCCGCGCAGGTGCTTGTCGGCGGTGATGGTCACATTCTTGTCGGTGACGATGTAATCCAGCGTGACGCCCGGTTCCACAGTGGTCCCCTGCATCAGCACGCAGTTTTTCACCTTCGCACCCTTGCTCACTTTTACGCCGCGGAACAGCACGCAATTTTCCACCTCGCCCTCAATGATGCAGCCGTCCGCCACGATGCAGCGGTGTACCTGGCAGTCCATGGCGTAGCGCACAGGGGCCTCGTCGCGCACCTTGGTGTATACAGGGCGCTCGGTGGGGAACAACTGCGCTACATTTTCCGGGCACAGCAGGCGCATATTCTCGTCAAAGTAGCTCTTGATGTCATAGATGCGTGCACGGTAGCCGCTGTATTCATAACCCTGCACATGCAGGATCTTCAAACTGGGGCCCAGAATATCCCGCTCCAGGTACATGCGGTTCTGCACGGCCGCATCCTTTACCATGGCAATGAGCTCCTCGCGGTCCATCACGATGACGCCCATGGAAAGGTTCTGCACACCCATGCGGTAATCGTTCCAGCGGATCTCCGTCACACGGCCTGCATCGTCCATCGTAAACGTATAGTTGTCCGTGGTGATGGGCTTTGCGATCTCCGCGCGCTCATATACCATTGTTACATTGGCGCCGCTCTTCACATGCGCGTCGATGAGATGAGCAAAATTGAGGTCAGAGGCCACGTTGCAATCGCTGATGACAACGTATTTTTCCTTTTGCTCGGCCAGAAAGTTCACAATGCTGTACAATGCTTCCACGCGGCCGTGGTACACCTTGCTCTGAGATTGCGCGTAGGGCGGCACGATGTTCAGGCCGCCGCGCTTACGAACCAGGTCCCACTCACGTCCGGAGCCTAGATGGTCCATCAGAGAATGATAATTCTTCTTTGCGATAACGGTGACGTTTTCGATGCCGGCGTTCACCATACCGGAAAGCGTGAAGTCGATCATGCGGTAGCGCCCGCCGAACGGCACGGAAGCCATGGTGCGGTGCTTTACGAGCTGCGGCACCAGCTCGTCATAGGTATTGGGGAAAATGATCCCCAGCGCGTTGATGTTTACCATAAATTCTCACCGTCCTGTACGTCTTTTTCCAGCATCGCCTTCGGCCCCACCTTGGCGTTTTCACCGATGGTGACACCTTCGCCCACAACGGCGACGCCCCATTTGGATTTATCCTCCACATTTTCGGGCCGTGCGCCCACGACGGCGCCCTTTTTAATGGTGACGTTTTCGGCGATGATGGAATAATACACCTCGGCGCCCTCTTCTACGACAGCGCCGGGCATCAGGATGGTGGATTCCACCATGGCGTCCTTTTCCACACGGGCCCCTGCAAACAGAACGCTGTTTGCAACGGTGCCTTCCACCGAGCAGCCCTCGGTGAGCATCGCATTGTCAACCAGCGCGCCGGTGCCGATGTAGTGGCCCGGACGGCCGGAGGTACGGGAATAGATTTTCCATTCCGGGTCCCATACGTCCAGCGGAACATTGGGGTCCAACAGGTCCATATTGGCTTCCCACAGGCTGTCGATGGTGCCCACGTCCTTCCAGTAGCCCTCAAAGGGGTACGCAACCATACGCTGCTGGTCCGCCAGCATATTGGGAATGATGTTTTTGCCGAAATCATTGGAGGATGTTTTATCGGCTTCGTCCTCGGTCAGATATTTGCGCAGCTTCTCCCAGGTAAAGATATAGATACCCATGGAAGCAAGATTGGATTTCGGCTCCTTCGGCTTCTCCTCGAACTTGGTGATGACGTTGTTCTCGTCCGCCGTCATGATGCCGAAGCGGGACGCCTCCTCCCAGGGCACCTCCAGCACGGCGATGGTACAGTCGGCATTGCTGTCCTTGTGGAATTCCAGCATCTTGCCGTAATCCATTTTATAGATATGGTCGCCCGACAGGATGAGCACGTACTCGGGGTCGTAGCGTTCAATGAAGTTGATGTTCTGGTAAATGGCGTTGGCAGTGCCCTTGTACCAGTCGGAACCGGTGGCCGTCTGATAAGGCGGCAGCACATGTACGCCGCCGTACAGGCGGTCCAGGTCCCATGGCTGTCCGTTGCCGATGTACTCGTTGAGCAGCAGCGGCTGGTACTGCGTCAGGATACCGACTGTGTCGATGCCGGAATTAACGCAGTTGGAGAGCGGGAAATCAATGATGCGGTACTTGCCGCCGAACGGAACGGCGGGCTTTGCCAGCTTTTTGGTGAGGGCGTACAACCGTGAACCCTGACCGCCAGCCAGCAGCATGGCGATGCATTCTTTCATGTTTTTCTCCCCTTGCCGGCGCCGGGAACGCGGCGCCCGATTTTATGTTGGCTCCCCGCCGCGCTGGGCGCGCCGGGAACAAAAGGCGGGAACGCCTATGCGTCCTTCGCCTGTTTGCCGGTGGTTTTGCGCGCCGCGGTTTTTCTTGCGGGCTTCGCCCTTGCGCCACGGGCGGCGGCTTTTTTCGGCGCCGGCCCGTCCGCTTTTGCTGGCTTTGCCGCCGGCGTACGCAGAATGACGGCGCTCATGGGCGGCACGCGCAGCGAGATGCTGTAATCAAAGCCGTGCATGGGCTGCTTCTTCGCGCGCACCGGCGCGTTGTGCTGTCCCGTGCCGCCGAATTCCTCCGCGTCGGAATTGATCAGCTCTGCATACTGCCCCGCGCGGGGCACGCCGAATTTATAGTCCGGGCGCAGCACGGGCGCAAAGTTGCACACCGCGATGACCTCGCCGCCTTTTTTATCCCGCCGCAGGAATACCACGACGTTTTGGGACGAATCGTCCGGGACGATCCACTGGAAGCCCTCCCAGGAGAAGTCCTCTTCCCACAGCGCAGGGGTTTCCTGATACAGATGATTCAGCCTGCGCACATATTCCTGCATCTGTGCGTGACGGTCGTAGCCCAGCAGCATCCAGTCCAGCTGCTGGTTCTCATTCCATTCGATGAACTGGGCAAATTCCTGTCCCATGAACAGCAGTTTTTTGCCGGGGTGCGCCATCATATAGCCATAAAATGCGCGCAGCCCCGCAAACTTCTGCTCGTAGTCGCCCGGCATTTTGTTGATGAGGCTGCATTTGCCATGCACCACCTCGTCGTGGCTGATGGGCAGCACGAAATGCTCGCTGAACGCGTAGAAAAAGCTGAACGTCACCTTATTGTGGTTGCCTGCGCGGAACAGCGGGTCCGTGCTCATATAGCTGAGCATGTCGTTCATCCAGCCCATGTTCCACTTGAAGTTGAAGCCCAGGCCTCCCTCACTGGCGGGATGGGACACCAGCGGCCACGCGGTACTCTCCTCCGCGATGAGCAGCGCGCCGGGTTTACGTTCCAGCACGGCGGTGTTCAGCTTCTGCAAAAAAGCAACGGCCTCCAGGTTCTTGTTGTCGCCGTTGACGTTTGGCTGCCATTCGCCGTCGCGCCGGTTGTAATCCAGGTACAGCATGCTGGCCACGGCATCTACACGCAGGCCGTCGATGTGATACTCCGTCAGCCAGAACAGTGCGTTGGAGATCAAAAAGCTCTGTACCTCGGGCCGGGCGTAATCGAACACCATCGTGCCCCATTCCTTGTGCTCGGCGCGCAGCGGGTTCTGATCCTCATAACAGTTGGTGCCGTCGAACTGGTACAGCCCGAATTGGTCTTTCGGGAAGTGGGCGGGTACCCAGTCCATAATGACGCCGATGCCGGCCCGATGGCATTCATCCACAAATGCCTTGAAATCCGCCGGCGTGCCGTAGCGGCTGGTGGGGGCGAAATAGCCCGTCACCTGATAGCCCCAGCTCCCGTCGAAAGGATATTCCATCAGGGGCATCAGCTCCACGTGGGTATAGCCCATGTCCGTCAGGTAGGGAACAAGCTCCCGCGCAAGCGCCCGATAGTCAAAGGGGTTCCCGTCCGGATAGGTCCGCCAACTGCCCGCGTGCATCTCATAAATGTTCATGGGACGGTCCAGAGGGTCCCGTGCGGCAGCGCGCTTCTGCCATGCGTCATCCGTCCAGTTGTAGCAATCCTCCAGCGCGTACACCTTGCTGCAGTTCGCGGGGCGTGTTTCCGCATGGAAGGCGTACGGGTCTGCTTTGAATACCAGCTCGTCCGCCGGTGTAGTGACGCAGTATTTGTAGATATCAAACTGCCGAATGCCGGGGACGAAACGCTCCCAGATGCCTCCCTGGGGATCGATATTTTTCATCGGAGTGGCCGAGGGGATCCAGCTGTTGAAATCCCCCACCACGGAGACGGCCTTGGCGCGCGGCGCCCAAACACGGAACATCACGCCTTCGGTCTCGCCCACGTTCTCAAAATGCGCGCCGAAAAAACGCTGGCTCTCGAAGTTATTCCCCTGCTTGAATAAGTACACCGGTACATCAGCAGGCGATGCTTTCTGTTTCATTTTGAACATCCTCCCTCTCTCCGGGCGCGGGCTGGGCCGCGCCGCCGCAGCAGGGCGTTGTCCCCGCAGGCGGCACATAAGGCGCCGGCCCTTCCGGCTAAAGCACGAATGAAATGTGCGGCGCCACAGCTTTTATTACCTATAATAATACCTATTTCTTCCACAGTTTTCAAGGCTTTTCTGGTACAATTATGCAACGTCACGCCAAAAATAGCATCTATCTTTATCTATTTTGTACAAAAAAAATTGTAAAACCCGCAAAGTCGCTCAAATTCTTTTCCGTTTCCTGTTATTTTTGCACAAAGGGCCGGGCGTTTCTTTTATTCCCCCTGCGGCATTTCAAAAAAGAAAACCGCCGCCCGCATATTATGCAGGCAGCGGCGTGTATTATACATCGAAATATGTCGGTCACAGCCACTTTTTCCGCACCATGACCACGACGGCCACGGCGGTGCAAAGGGCAGCGATACCAATGATGGCGAAAAAGCCGTAGGGCGAGCTTTCAAATGGAACGGGCACATTGGAACCCCAAAGGCCGAAAATGATGGACGGGATGGTAAGAATGATGGTAACGGCTGCCAGCACCTTCATTACGATGTTCAGGTTGTTGGAGATAACGGAGGCGAACGCGTCCATGGTGCCGGACAAAATGTCACGGTAGATATTACTCATCTCGATGGCCTGCTTATTCTCAATGATAACGTCCTCCAGCAGCTCGGTATCATCGGGATAATCCTTCACAAAATCCATGCGCAGCAGCTTTTCCAGCACGATCTCGTTCCCCTTGAGGGAGGTGGAAAAGTACACCAGGCTCTTTTCCAGCCCCAGCATCTGGATCAGTTCCTTGTTCTTCATCGAAAGATGGAGTTCGTTTTCCACACGGCTGCTGGCCTTATCCACCTCGCGCAGATAGAACAGGAACAGCGTGGCGTTGCGGTACAAGAGCTGCAGCGTCATGCGGTTTTTCTTTTTGGTGGAAAAATTTTTCACCGGGCTTTCGCTGAAGGCCCGCGCCAGAGCGCTTTCCTTCAGGCATACGGTGATGATGTTCTCCTCGGTGAGGATGATGCCGAACGGCAGCGTGGAATACACAAAGCCGCGGCCCTGCTGGGCCTCGACGGTGGGCGTATCCACCAGCACGAGCATATGGCCGTCCTCGAAGTCGATGCGGCTGCGTTCTTCCTCATCGAGCGCGGCGCGCACGAGGTCCGGCTCGACGCACAGCTTGGCACACACGGTTGCCACTTCTTCCTCGGTGGGCGCGCACAGATGCACCCACGCGCCGGGCACGATCTGCTCCAGCTCGCGCAGCTTGCCATCGTCGGTAAGATAAATCGAAATCATACAATATCCCTGCTTTCCGCGCCGAAACGCACAGCCGCAGAGATCAGAAAACGGCGGTGCGCGAAGCGCTGTTCAATTTTTGCGGGCATGATCGCCCTCGAGGATCGCCCTCCACGCACTGTCACTCCCTTTTTGTGTCAGCTTTTGCGGTTCCGCCGCAGAAAAAGCCCCCGCGCGTCCAAGGATTCTTCGGTTCACGAAGTCCCCGCCGAGCAGGAGCTTTACTATTATTAGTTTATGCCCTGAGAGGGCGTTTTGTCAAGGTTTTGCGGCGTTTTCCTGCAGCCGGGGCCCAACGGCGGTTTCGACCGTCCGCATCCGGCTTGCACAAAATTTAATTGCTTTTTTCGGTTATTTTGTCGTTTTCCCGGCTTGACATCCCCGCGCCGTGCGTGTATTCTTATAGCAGAGAGTTAGCTCAGGCTAACATTTTGTATTTGGAGCAATGGGGGAAACGGATATGACGCTGGACAAACTGCCCGTCGGGCAGACGCGGCGCATCGCTGCCGTTGGCGGACAGGGCGCGCTGCGCCGCCGCCTGCTGGACATGGGCCTCACGCCGAAAACGCAGGTGACCGTGCAGAAGGTAGCCCCAATGGGCGACCCCATCGAGCTGCGCCTGCGCGGCTATGAGCTTACGCTGCGCCTAGACGACGCGCGGGAGATCGCGCTGGAAGCGCCGGACGGGGAGGCGGAATAATGGTATTTGCACTCGCCGGCAACCAGAACTGCGGCAAAACGACGCTGTTTAACCAGCTCACGGGCTCCAACCAGCATGTGGGCAACTTCCCGGGCGTCACAGTGGACAAAAAAGAGGGCGTCATCCGCGGACACAATACCTGCGAACACCGCCACGGTCCCCGCAGCTGGGGCCATCCCAAAACGCCGGCTCCCGCCGTGTGCGAGATGGCCACCGTGGTGGACCTGCCCGGCATCTATTCCCTTTCACCGTACACCAGCGAGGAGATCGTCACCCGGGATTTTCTCATCAAGGAAAAACCGGATGGTATCATCAACATCGTGGACGCCACCAACATCGAGCGCAACCTTTACCTCTCCATGCAGCTCATCGAGCTGAACCTTCCCATGGTCATCGCGCTGAACATGATGGATGAAATGCGCGCCAACGGCAACACTGTGGACGTAAACAAGCTGGAGGAGGAGCTGGGCGTACCCGTGGTTCCCATCTCCGCCGCGAAAAACGAGGGCATCGACGAGCTGATCGAGCACGCGCTGCGCGCCGCACAGCTGAAAATGCTGCCCAAGCGGCAGGATTTCTGTTCGGGCGCGGTGCACCGCTGCATCCATTCGCTGGCGCACATCGTGGAGGACCACGCCGAGGCCGCAGGCGTGCCCATGCGCTTTGCCGCCACAAAACTGGTGGAGGGCGACAAGCCCATGATGGACATGCTGCGCCTTTCGGAAAATGAGGTGGCGCTCATCGGCCACACCGTCGCGGAAATGGAAGCCGAGCTCGGCACCGACCGCGAAGCCGCGCTGGCCGATATGCGCTATGCGTTCATTGAAAAGCTGTGCGCCCAGACCGTGGTGAAAAAGGGAGAAAGCAAGGAGCATCTGCGCAGCATGCGGCTGGACCGCGTGCTGACGGGCAAATACACGGCCATCCCCATTTTTCTGGGCATCATGTTTCTGATCTTCTGGCTGACGTTCGGCGTCATCGGCACCTGGCTGAGCGACCTGCTCTCGCTGGGCATCGATGCTGTGACGTCTCTTGTGGACCGCGGCCTCACCGCTTACGGCATCAACCCCGTGGTGCACAGCCTCATCATCGACGGCGTGTTTGCGGGCGTGGGCAGCGTGCTCAGCTTCCTGCCCATTATCGTAACATTGTTTTTCTTCCTTTCCATTCTGGAAGATTCCGGCTACATGGCGCGCGTGGCTTTTGTTATGGACAAGCTGCTGCGCAAGATCGGCCTTTCTGGGCGCAGCTTTGTGCCCATGCTCATCGGGTTCGGGTGCAGCGTTCCGGCCATCATGGCCACGCGCACGCTTTCCAGCGACCGGGACCGGAAAATGACCATCCTGCTGACGCCCTTCATGAGCTGTTCCGCCAAGCTGCCCATCTATGCGGTGTTCACGGCGGCGTTCTTCCCCCAAAACGGCGCTCTGGTGATGATTCTGCTGTATGTGATGGGCATGGTCATCGGGGTGCTGATCGGCCTTTTGATGAAAAATACGATGTACCGCGGCAATCCGGTGCCCTTTGTGATGGAGCTGCCCAACTATCGTCTTCCCAGCCCCAAAAGTGTGGGGCTGTTGCTGTGGGACAAGGCCAAAGACTTCCTCACCCGCGCGTTCACGGTCATTTTTGTGGCCACCATCATCATCTGGTTTTTGCAGTCCTTCGACATCCGCCTCAACGTGGTGGCGGACAGCTCCGCCAGTATGCTGGCGGGCATCGGCAGGGTCATTGCGCCCGTGTTCGCGCCGCTGGGCTTTACCGACTGGCGCGCCTCTACGGCTCTCATTACGGGCTTTTCCGCAAAGGAGGCAGTCGTCAGCACCATGGCCGTGCTGACGGGCACCACGGTCTCCACCCTGGGCGAGGCACTGGGCGCCATTTTCTCGCCGCTGGCAGCGTTCAGCTTTTTGACGTTCACGCTGCTGTACTCGCCCTGTGTGGCGGCCATCGCCGCAGTCAAACGGGAAATGCGCTCCGGCTGGGGCGCGGCGTGCGTGGCGCTGTTCCAGTGTGCGGTGGCCTGGGTGTGCGCTTGCCTGGTGTACCAGATTGGCAGCCTGTTTCTCCGCTGATGCATGTATCTCCGTTTCAACAGAAAGGTATTTTAGGATGGATCTTCTCGATTGGGCGCTGCTTGCGCTGGTGGCGCTGGCCTTTGGGCTGGCGTTGTACAAAACCATCGACAACAAACGCAGGGGAAAGAGCTGCGGCGGCAATTGTTCCGCTTGCGGTGCGGCCTGCTCCCGGCGGAAATAAAGCCGCCGCAGATACCCGTATGCAAAAGGTCCGTGAAGGCAAACGCCTTCACGGACCTTTCCGTTTGTTTTCCGCAGAGGCCCGACAGGCACTACCGCTGCGCGCCGTCCGGCCCCGCGGCCCGTCCCTGCGCGGGTATCCCCTGCATATAAGAGTGCATGGCCTCGGCCACCCGCTTGGAGTATGCCACAGCCTGCACCACCGTCTTTGCGCCCAGCACCACATCGCCGCTGGCAAACACGCCGGGCCGCGTGGTGTGGCCCTCTTCATCGGTCACCAGCAGGCCGCGCCGGTCGGTGTCGATTCCCTTCGTAGTGCTGACGATGCGGTTGCGCGGGCCCTGGCTGATGGACACGATCACACTGTCCGCCGGGTACAGCTTCTCCGTGCCCGGTGCCTCGATGAATTCGCCGTTCTCATCCTCGCGTACATCGACGAAGATCACGCCCTCGTCCGTGATCTCCACAGGCGCTTTGCAATATTCAAAATTCACGCCCTCCAGCGTGGCGTAGCTGAACTCATGCTGGCTGGCGGCCACCTCCGGCGTGCGGGAAAAGCAAGTGAGCTGCCGCACGCCCTTGCGCAGCGCGGTGCGCGCCACATCCATGGCCGCATTGCCCGCGCCGATGACGATGACACGCTCACCCAGGCGGAAGCTGTCCGGATTGTTGAGGTAATTGATTGCAAAATGCACATGGCCCAACGTCTCGCCCTTAATGTGCAGCGCGCGGGGCTGCCATACGCCCGTGCCGATAAAAATGGCGCGGTAGCCGTCACGGAACAGATCATCGATGCCGATGGCGCTGCCGATGGTGGTGTTGGGCCGCACACGGATTCCCTTTCGGATGAGATGGCGGTCCTCGAAATCGTCCAGCACGGTCTTAGGCAGGCGGAAATCCGGAATACCGTAGCGCAGCACGCCGCCAATCTTATCCTTGCCTTCAAAAATGGTCACCTGATAGCCGTACCGCGCCAGGATGACCGCGATGGTCAGCCCCGCGGGACCGGAGCCTACGATGGCCACCCGCATGCCGTTGGATGGCGCGGGGCCTTTTACCATCTTGGTGCTGTACGTGCTGGAAATGTAATTCTCAATGGCGGAAAAATGCACGGGCGCTCCCTTTTTGCCCAGCACACAGTGGCCCTCGCACTGGTTTTCATGGTTGCACACCAGGCTGCACACAGTGGTGAGGGGGTTATTTTCAAACAGGGTGCGCCCTGCCTCGTCCAGCCTGCCCTCCTGCAGCATCGCGATGATCTGCGGGATGGGCGTATGGATGGGGCACCCTTTCTGGCACTGGGGCGCCTTACAGTGCAAACAGCGGTTGGCTTCGTCCAGCACATGGATCGACATGGCGTTTCTCCTTTTCCTCTCAAACTTGTGAAATGTTTATCAGATATTGATATTTGCTTCACATTATGGATTTTTCGCTCATTTTCTATTGTACTGAAAAAAGCCGCAGATGCAAGCCAAATGTTGCGTTTCTGCACGTTCTCTTTACAAATCTTGCCCAGCAGCGGCGGTAATTTTTGGCTCACGCATCCCGCAAAGGCTCACTCTCCACGTTCCTCACAGCCGCTTTGTGAAGCAGATGATGCGCCCCGCCTCGGCAAAGCCTGCGCGCAGATGAAACACGGCGCTTGCGGCGTTGTCCAGCCCACAGTCGCTTGCAAATTCGGCACAGCCTTTTTCCCCGGCCCACGCCTCGCAGGCGCGCAGCAGCGCCGTCGCAACGCCCCGGCCCCGGTATTCCTCTTGCACAAACACGCCTTCCAGATACCCCACCGGGCTGGTGTGCGTTCCCTCCACATAGTCGCGCCGCAGGCCGCACTGCGCAAAGCCCACGTCCGCGCCGTCCTCCCGTGCAAGAAACACCGCGCCCTCCGGCCCCTGCAGATATCCCGCCAGCTCCTGTTCCAGCTCAGCCTGCGCGTGGCCCGGCCACAGCAGCTGCGCCAGAGCCGCCACCCGGTCCGCTTCCTGCATCCCTGCCCGAATGATCTCCATGTGTTTCAGCTCCTTTGTATTTTCCCCGTCCGGCGTTTTCCCTTGAAAGAATGCACGATCCGCTCCCGAACAGTGCATACTATTCCCATATCCGGCGTGCATCCTCCAAAAATCGCGGAAGGCCGAAGGGCGCTGCGCGTTCCTTTTCCCGGCTCTTATTTCGCCCCGCTTGTGGGAAACACGGGTTTTGCGGTATATGCAGCGCCCATGGGCGCAGGATGGCGCAGGCACAGGGCCGTCAGGTCCTCGGCCGCGGCATG
>ERZ773109.784-NODE-784-length-18796-cov-9.353450_pt1 | contig 18796 bp, 16 predicted proteins | sample MGYA00580569_ERZ773109 | MGnify/ENA primary metagenome ERZ773109 (study PRJEB29015, sample SAMEA2737852) | human gut metagenome | biome: human gut; feature: human-associated habitat; material: faeces | place: China | collected 2012 ...
GCAAGTTGAACTTGATAATTTGCACGAACCACAAAAAAATAGTCAAAAAATCTATAAGAAATTACCATGTGAAAAGAGCGCCTGTTCAATTTCATACGCCTTGAAGTATTTATATCAACACCAGATGGATATTCTAAATTGAGTATCCATTTTTATTATGATTCAGTTTCACATTTAGTTTGAATATGAATGTATAAATAATTTGAAGATACCTAATTATGTGTACAATTTAATTTGAATACTGTGTTAGCAATTAATTTGGCAATCAACATACTCTTATGATCAAAAATTGAATGGCCGTTTACACGATAGCTATTCACCCATTTTCGAACTAAGCCAGCTCCGCATTTACCCATGTTCAATTCAATCTTTATTTGTTCTGCAGATTTTCTTCCACTTAAATAGTCTTCACAAGCCTGTACCTTTTGTTCTTTTGTATATTTAGCTTTTCTTCCCATATAAAAATCCCACCTTTGTAGTTTCACATCGATGGGATAATTTTAATTATTTCGTGTGTCTACCTCGGTGGGATTATATCAATTCTCCTGGCTTTTTTAGTCTATATTCACATGTGAATTGGGTAATAATCTTAGTCCTTTAGGAATCTTATTTTTGATTTGTCTTCCATCACTCTTGCCAAAACCAAACGGATGTCCATTAAAACATACCGCTACATACCCTTTTTCGCATTCCATTTGAAGAACTTCACCATGCATAAAAAGATCCATCTCTTCTAATGTTACATTGACTTTTCTTTTATAGTCAAAATCCGCAACCATATAAAAAGAATGACTTGGCTCAAAACGATTCTTAATGACATCCCCCAAATATACACCTTGACGCAATACTTTTACCTTTTTAAAATCCACAAACGGAACATCCATTCCATATACTCTATCCTTATCTATATAGTAATAGTTTGGCAATGTATTCAATTGTTCCTTCAAAAACTTTTCAGTTACTTTATCAATCTTCTTAGATTTTAAAACAGGAAGTTTACCTGCCATGCCAAGTTGTTTCCTGAATTTCGCAATGAAATGACCCTCACCACCATCCATTGGAAAGATACGACGCACATTCAAGTCTTTAAACCCTTTTCTTCCCCACGAAACTTCAGGATCCACCAAGACCATATCCGCATGTTTTTCTAAAAAATCTAAGGCAACATCTTCATCTTCTTCTAAAGCATATGTGCAAGTTGAATACACCAAAGTACCACCCGGTTTCAACATAGAATAGGCATGTTCTAATATTTCTTTTTGACGAGTCGCACAAAGTTCAATATTTTCAATGCTCCAATTATTTAGGGCAATATCATGTTTTTTGATCATTCCCTCACCACTACAAGGTGCATCCACTAAAATTTTGTCAAAACAAGCATCAAACACCTTCGTAAGCTTATCTACACTTGTATTGGTTACTGCCACATTTTTCACACCCATACGCTCAATATTAGACAAAAGGATTTGGGCACGCTTCGCATCAATTTCATTTGATACTAGATATCCATTTTTTAAATGTGATGCGATCTGCGTACTCTTTCCACCTGGTGCTGCACATAAATCCAATACATAATCATCTTCTTGTACATCCAAGATTTCAACAGCGCTTGAAGCACTTGGTTCTTGCAGATAAAAACAACCACAAATATGGAAAGGATGATTTCCCAACGGCTTATCTACATAATAACTTTCCTTACAAAACTGACTTGGATGATCCAAATGATCAAATTCATCCAATTCTGCCTTTTTTAAATTCATACGCATACCACGATATAAAGGTTTCGATAAAGATTCAATATAGGCATTATATTCATCTTTTAATAATTTCTGCATGCGAGAAAAATACATTTCTTGACTCATACACCCTCCAAAACGGTCTCAGGATCAATGCGACATGCATAGCCTGAGCATGTTGCAGCCTCACTATAGCCACATCCAAAAGAAAAATCAGCACCGCTGTTTCTAAAATATTCTACGATCGAATTGAGATCCTGTTTTAATTCAAACACCTCTACATGCGTATGAGGCCCCGTTGAATTGCCACTGTTCCCACTTTTCGCTATAACTGTACCTTGACTGACTTGCTGGCCACTAGTCACATAGATTTCACTGGATAAATGGGCATAAGTAATCGCATAAAGCCTTTCATTGACGGCAACCACCATACAAATGGTATTGCCACCACCATTCGGCCATCCACACCAGTTTCCTAAATATCCATTGTTCGAATCCACGGGTGCATAGGCATACAATACGATCCCATTGGCAACCGCTAAAACATCACTATACATCGCACTTGCGATATCCAAACCTAAATGTAGACCTCCATCCGGATAAGACCAGCATCCAGCACTGATTGTACCATTTTCAACTGGGTTTTGCCAAAAAGAACTGTACGAATCGATTTCATAATTTCCATCCACCAAACAAGACATGCCATTTTGTTGCCACGATTCATAACCCCCATAATCCGGCAAATGTTCAGTTCCTGAAATCATAGAATCTTCATTATGTTGTCCAGCTTCATTGATTTGTGCTAAATTCGAAAACCGTTTAAATAAGTAATTTTGACAATTGGATAATCTTTTAAGATATTCATCATACAACAATAACGTATTTTGATTCTTATCCAATTGTTTTTTATGTTTCAAATATTCTACTTCAATTTCTCTATATTCCTCAAAATACAATTCCAAGTTCTTTTGTATCTTATACGGATAAAGGATAGAGTTATTTCTTTGAATCGTTTGTAATTCAAAGCCATATTCTAACTTTTTTAATTCATAATAATTCTTTTTTTGTTTATACCTACGTTCAAGTTCATCCACACACTTTTCTTGTTTCTCAACTCGAGCCATTAAATTTGTTTGTTTAAATTCGATACTCTTTGAAACATCCCGACATTTCATAGATAAAAAACTAGCCTGATTCTCATCAACTGTGTCCACTTTGGATTCTATATTCGAAATTAAAACTTCATAACTTGGCACAACCATTGATTGTAAGCCAATAAAAAAACAGACAAAAAGAGATATACATTTCATAAAGCTCCTTCTACTGTCTGTCTTCTAAAATTATTGTATTTATTTTTCTAAGTACATGCAAGCACTATTTAAAATGATAAAACATAAAGTTCCTGTTGCGACAATATTTAATGTACAATCCAACAATCCATATATCAAAACGATCGCAATAAAACACATCATCATGCCAAATAGTGCAGGATTTTCTTTTCTTGTATTCGAAGTAAAGATTTCCTTATTTAGCACAAATGTATATGCCAGAAGCACTACTGTTCCAACAACTCCATACGACAAAATGGAATCAATATAAATATTATGAGCATGAGGTGCCTTATGACCATGTACTAATGGATAAAACTTCTGATATGTCTGCGGACCCCATCCAAAGAATGGATACATTGAAATACACATAAATGCTGTCTTCCAAATCTTAATGCGAGAGGCAAAAGTGGACATATCACTGATTCTTGGAATCAACGTTGGTTTTAAGAATACTAAACCACATATACCAAGTTCGAATACAATGGATGTGATAAATAGTTTTTTCCATCGCACACAATAAAGAAAGATAGGAAAGATTAGGGCAAATGGTAATAATGCAGTTCTAGATCCCGTTAAATATAGAACAAAGAAATTAAACAGTGCAATTATAAAATAACCAATCTTACAAAGAATATTGTCGTTTTTCACAAAACGATACATACACATCACACATACAAAATCAATGACCATCGCATAGATATTCGCATTCATAAATGTCGAAGTAATTCTTCGTTTTGGTGAATTGAAGATATGGAATTCTAAAAATGTTCGTCCATTCGCAAGGGAAATCTGATTAAACTGATACAAACCGTAGATAGCCGCAAATACCGATAAAATAATAATAAGATCACACATCTTTTCAAATGTATTTTTTGTGATACTTCTACGATAATAGGCTCCATATAAACCGATCAACACAAATAACCATGTATTACCAAAACCTGTCCAGTTCGAATGGAAGATGGAGACAATAAATTCCAATACGATAAAGCTATAAAAGAAAATTGCGCCCGTTTGATTCTTTATGGCATCCACCAATTTATGTCGGCATAATGCTTGTATTAAAACGCATGCGACTGCTACACTTGCGATTTGATAGGGCAAAAACAGAAAGGCAGTGGCCAATAAAATCATTTTTTCATCTAAATTCATAGATCCTCCCTTCAAAAAAAATAGCTGGTTGAACCAGCTTAATTTCAAAACATGGTGCCGACTATCGGATTTGAACCAATGACCTACGCGTTACGAGTGCGTTGCACTACCACTGTGCTAAGTCGGCATAAAGACTACCCTATTAGAATAGTCTTATTTTTTAAGATTGTAAAGCAGAAATCTGTTGTTGATAATATGTGATTTGTTGCTGCAAAGAAGACAACATCTGATTATTTGTATCAATCTGAGATTGAATATCTGCAGTATCTTCTCCATTTTGTTGCGCATATGCCAAATCAGACTCTAGACTCCGTGCATATTGTGCATACGTATTGTAGTCTTGCTGCAAACTATTCAAGCTTGTTTGATATTCTTTAACCTTCTTTTCATTCTCTGCTTTTTTAGCTTCTTCTTCCTGACGAGCCTTTTCCTCGGCAGCCGCCTTTAATTCACCCTGTTCTTTACATAGATCAATAAAGTCTTTGCCTGTCTTTGATTCTGATAAAGTATCCACTTCATCTTTTAAATTTTTAGACAATGAACTATATGTAGACTGCATGTCGGCTACAGCCATCTTTTCTTCATCGGATTTTGATTCCCAACCATTTAATAAATCAACAATTTGTTGATAAGCAGGAAGTTTAACTTCTTCTTTATCTTGATGAAGCTGCTTCATATCTTTCAACAAAGCCTTATATGTTTTGCCAGTCTGTTCTTTAAAATATTCATTGATTGAAGTCTTTTGTTTATCCAAAAGCTTTTGATAATCTTTATCCAAATCTAGAAGCTCTAATTTCTCAGCATCTGACATCATATTGTCTCCATACTCATCCGCATAAGACACTAATTTATCATATGTTTTTTGTTGCGTTTCAGAAACAATATTTTGTGGATTATACACCAAAACCTTATATGCATATCCACCTAAGGCAACCAAGCCTACTAAGATTACGCATAACACAATTTTTGTAACCTTCTTCATCGGTTTCTTTTCTTTGACTTGTTTATTCTTAGACTTCTTTTCTTTTGGTTTATGTTCCTTTTTTTCTTTCTTTTCTTTTGGCTTCTTTTCCTTTTGGATAACTACCTCTTCATCTTCGTCACCCTCATTTGACATATCCTGCAACATCGCATGCACAAGATCTAATGCCTCATTGGATTGTTCTTTTTCAATCGAAGAAGTTGTAAAATCATCATCCATGTCTTTTAGATCATCTTTATGCTCCTGATAAAACTGCTCTTCTTCCGCAATCTTTTTTTGACCACGCTCTTTACGAAGCATATCTAGAGCGGAAGACATTGTCTTTTCAGCCTGTCTTCTTTCGGCTTCAGACATCTGATGAACCTCTTTCGGCTTTTTTAATTCCTCGTTATATTCTGTTTTTTTATCTAAAAGTGCTTTTGAATAAGCATCTATATTCTTATCATTTTTACTCATAATATATTTTCCTTAGTTCCAATCTATTTTAACACATTATAAGCCTTCTTTTTCAACAAATTCATAAAAAGATTTTTCTTTCACAAAATCCTCTTTATTCACCTTTCCAACCGGTTGCGCATACATAATAAATTCATTTTCGCCATCCAATTCAAACATTTCATCACAAATCGAAGTCACGCACGCTCCAATTCCACAAGTTCCTAAACCAATACTTGTGCTTGCCAAATAGATATTCTCTCCAACATGACCTAGATCCACTAAAGCTATTCGATGTGCAAGATGTCCATAGCGCCATTCGGTACGATACGGAATATAGCTGAAATAGAAAATTACATTGGCTTTTAAGGCCCATAATTGATCACATAAGGAAGATGCCAAAATATCACTTACCTTTTCAATTGGATTTAAAAACTCAATACGATGTTCCATAGGCAAATAATGATAGGTTCCAGGGTTTAACCCTTCTACATTTTGACATACAAAATAAAGTTCAAAACCATGTCTAGCTCCTCCAGATGGTACTGTACGCAAAGTCGCATATTTCTTACCACGAATTTGTTTAACCCCTTGGCAAGTCCACAACATATAAGATAGTTCCAACAAAGACATAGGCTCTTGCGTATATACACGACTACTATGACGTGTATTGATAATATCTAAAAAGTTAGAACAAATGGATAATGCGTCAAAATTTTTAGGAAGTTCTATCGATTCCTTTCGCATAGCATCCTTTACCAATGGTGGTTGTGGAAGTTTTTTATCTTGATCCGACTCAAAGTCTTCAATATCATATTTTAATTCTGAATAATCCATACTCTACTCCTTTTAATGCGCTAACTCATCCAATAATCTTGCCTTTTGTGTTCCTATCAACAAGACTTGTTTATACTTTTCATATACATCGATCGTATGTGAACTTAAATAAAGAGCCATTTCAGCTGACATCGTTAGATTGGTCACAAAGATTGTCATTTCCTGACCATTCTTAAATGCACTTTCCATGAATTCAAACGCATTTTCAATTTCCTGCTTCAATTGACTGTCTAGTTGTTCCAAGCTTTCCTTTTGTTCAAAGAAAGGCTTTGTACAAGAATCAAAACGAGACTTTGGATCTAAACTTTCATCCACCACGACTTTTTGTATATTATTTAACACAAATTCATATTCATGTTTTTGTGAAGTATTCAATAGTTCTGCCTGTAATTTATCACGATAATTTGACATAAATACCTTTGTATGGTCCAAATAAGAAGAATCCATATCTTTGCGATATTCTTTCAAGAAACGAAACCAAAGATCTGTACAATGTTTTTCAAAAGAATATACATTCACTTGTCGTAGTAAACCATCCATCACCAAATTAACAACAGAGACTCTTTCATCAAAATCGGCATTAAACAATCGAGCGTAGATCGTTCTCGATACATTTCCGTTTAAGATATCATCAATGCCATAATCATCCTGATATTTTTTATACACCAAATAATAAGCGAAAACATCTTCGGCAATATCTTCATGATGTAAATATTCATAAATGGTATCTTGAGAAATTTCTAAATGCATCTTTTCATATGTATAGAGTAAATAAGATAGATCTTCCCAACCTCTTGCCGTCACAAATTCCATACCATCTACACTTGTTGAAACAGTATAGAAATGATTGGGCTTTAATTCCAAATAGCTTAAGATCATCGGATGTATATGTTTTGAAATCGCATACTCTTTCCATACATAGTAATCCGTTTCAACATGGATATAACGAATACGATCCATTGTCACGACATCAAAATCACGAACCGATTTATTATATTCACTCGGATTTCCTGCTGCTACAATGATCCAGCCACAAGGAACCTTCTGATTTCCAAAGGTTTTATTCTGCAGAAACTGCAACATCGTAGGTGCTAATGTTTCCGATACACAATTGATTTCATCAATAAATAAGATACCCTCTTTTAATCCTGTATCTTCCATTTTTGAATAAACACTCGCAATGATCTCACTCATTGTATATTCGGTAATCGAGTATGTCTTTCCTTGAAATTCCTTTTCTTGAATAAAAGGAAGGCCCACAGCACTTTGACGTGTATGATGCGTAATTGTATAGCTGACAAGTCCAATTTGACATTCCTTTGCGATTTGTTCCATAATCTGTGTTTTACCAATACCAGGAGGACCAATCAATAGTAATGGTCGCTGATTCTTCGCTTCAATTTCATATTCACCAAACGAATCCTTCGATAAATATGCCTGTACAGTATTTTTTATTTCGTTTTTTGCCTGTAATATATTCATAACTTTTCTTCCAATCTATATTGAATTGCCCATGAAGGCACTTTACTTCGATCATAATCCTCTAAATAAATAAAGGCTGTTTTATAGGCCGGACTCTTTTTAGGATAGATTCCTTTTCCATCGGTAAAATAGAGCAGACCGCAAAGATTTTGAAAAACCTTTTGATCCACCAAATCATTTACATAGCTAAACACCGGTCTAAAATCGGTATTACCTCCACCCACTAGAGTAAATGAATTCAATAAACGGTCCATTTCATTTTGGTTTGAGATAACATCGTCTTTACGAATCCTATCATCACATTGAATAATATGCACCTTGCATGATTTATAAAACATATTTGAAGTGCTTAGTATAGTATAAGTATTTGAAAGAAAACGTTTTGCGAGCTCTTCATTGATTGAATAACTCGTATCGAGCACAATCACAAACTCATAGATTTTTTTAACTTCTTTTGTCTCTAAAGGCTCAATCAAAGGCATATTCTTATAGATTGACATTCCATATGTATAATAGGACAAGTCGAATTCATCCAAATCTATGTGCATTTCTTCTTTCACAATACTAAATCGTTTTAAAAACTGAGAAAAAGAGTATTTCGACTTCTTTGCCTGTAAACTCGACACAAGAAAAGCATCCCCATCCTCATTATCTTTCCCTTTTTGTTTATGATCAAACAATGTTTGTTTGGCAACACTCTGCCACTTTTTTTGAGCAGAAGATGATTGAGGCACTTTCTCATCCTGTTCTTTAGGCCATGCAGCATGATCATCTACCACAAATTCATAATATAAATCTTGAATATCATCCCCTGTACAAAGCCATTCATAAACTGTAATACAACTGATACCTGTCAAGCTTTCAATTTCACGATATACATCTTTTCGAATATACGATAAGATTCGTGAAACACTCTTTTTATGCATTGAATCTAATGTATATTCCACGACTATGTCGCAAGCTACATTCCAAATAAATTCAATGCGATTTTTTCGAAGCCAAATATGGCTATATAAACAATGTAAGATACTATGAAGATAGGCACGATTCAAAAACAGTGAATTTTTCTGAAATAAATCTATCACCTTTAATGGATTGTAGTAAAAACACACACCATTTGTCGCACACAAAGATACGCGATCATCATTCCTAAACTCAAGCATATTTAACGCCGTCAAAAAATGTGGCATATCCATATAGAGTTCGGATTGAACTAACTCTAAGATATGAATTGCCTTTTCTTTTTCCCATTCACTTTGTCGCATTAAAAATCCTCAAAAGAATATGTCGATGATGATGTAAACATCTTATTCTTTAATTCCATCAATAGCGTTCGAGTTTCTAAATCCTCTTCCATAAAAATCAATCGATCTAAATCGGATTGATCAAGACACTCTTTTTTCAATAATTTTTCTACCATAACACATATATCTTTATATACATGTAAATAAGAAGTCAAATCATGTGCCCTTAAATAAGGAATGTATTGTTCAGATCCCATCATAAAGCGAAGAATCGCTACATGAAAGATACAAGATTCACTCTCTTCTGCACATAGCTTTTCAAAACAAGCATCATATCCATCAAAATCGATTTTCCCCTCTTTAAAACATTGACGCATACGAAACCCTTCCCCCTCAATATTCAAGGCAAAGATATGAGCAGGGCCCACTTCATCATAACCACCATTGTATTCTGGATAAAATATAGAACCATCTAAAAAATGAACTTCTACATCCCATGTGATTTGCGTTAAGATTTGTTTTAAAATAGTGACTGAAAATATAGAACAATCATAATAGATATGATTGAGTCTTAAACAATTCATAAATATATCACTGCCAATACTCATTAAAGTAAAAGGTAAATATACTTCTTTTAGCTTTCGGCAATTATAGAACGCATAATCCCCAAGTTTTTTTAAAGTTCTCGGAAACTTAACACTTTCTACATCAACCCCACTACATTCATGATAATTTAAAGGGATGTCACAACTTAAAATAGCTTTCGATAAATCGACTTCTTTTGAAGAAAAACAATAATTCCCAATTTCACGAACAACATATCCATCAATGGATTCTGGTATTTCTATATTGGCACTTAATGAATACACTCGATTGATACGAATTGAATCTTCATTTATTTTTTCATAATATACACAAACATTCATAAAAAAATTATAGCACAAAACAAAAAAAGACAACTACCGAAGTAATTGTCTACATTTACAAGTGGTGCGGGTGAAGGGACTCGAACCCCCACGCCGAAGGCGCCAGATCCTAAGTCTGGTGCGTCTGCCAATTTCGCCACACCCGCATTTCCAACGTGCTCACATATAATACACTAACACAATTTAAAATGCAAGCATTTTTTAAAATTTTGTAGTTTTCTAATGTAGCACCGTTGGCTTATGCATCATTTCGATTTCTTCTTGGATATATGCCTCCACTTTTTCTAGAAGCTCATCCGTAACCTCGATGTCACCAATCATAAATGGAGCATCTCCCATTTCGGATTCCTTCACAAATTTAATTTGTGGAATCTGCGACATACGATGGTTTCCAAGTTCTTTTTCAATTTTCTCTAATTGCTTAAGTATTGGCTCTGCAATTTGTCTAATCATTTCTTCTTCTGTCATACTCAGTATTATAATCAACCCCCATCATTTTGACAAGGCAAAAGAATGGTGCAGATGCACCATTCTGACTATTTTTCTTCGACTTTAAAATCAAATACACGATCATGTAAGATTTCTTTTACTTCCCCGGTAAATTCAATTCTTCCATGCTTTGAAATTTCACTCGAATTGTGGCCAACTAAGATTGTTTGCGGTCTAGGCTCAATCACAAATTCATTGTGAGCATTATAATAACCAAATTGACGTGTATCAAATGTAAATTCGAGTGTCTTCTTTTGTCCTGGTTCTAATGCCACCTTTTTAAATCCTCTAAGTTCCATCACTGGACGATTGATAGTTGGTTGTAAAGAATGGAAATAGACTTGTACAGTTTCTTCACCATACACTGCACCTGTATTTTCTACGTCCACACTCACTTTAAAGCTATCACCTGTTTTTACGGACACATCATGAGTAAGATTTGAAATACTAAATGAAGTATAGCTTAAGCCATAACCAAATGGATATAACGGCTGCATGACACTCGCTTCTTTTTGTGGCATACCTTTTGTGAAAGATAGATATCCACTACCTGTTTTTGTGCCATAGTAAATTGGACATTGCGCAGAAATTCTTGGGAATGTGATTGGTAAACGTCCACCTGGATTTACATCTCCACTTAATACACGTGCTACAGGTCTTGCGCCTGCTGGACCTGGATACCAGCCTTCTACAATCGCATCTACACAAGGTTCTACATCACCCAAAGCTAAAGCACGACCATTAAACAATACCATAATTGTTTTCTTACCTAAACTAGATACAGCTTTGACTAATTCTTCTTGATGGAAAGGCAATGTTAAATCTGGATGGTTGATGCCTTCTCCGCTTGTCGCATCTTTTCCTTGTCCCGTTACTTCACCAACTCCTAAGATGACTACATCGGCTTCTTCGCATACTTTTAAAGCTTCATCAATACGTTGTTGCCAATCGTCTGTATTCATCGATTTTCCATAACTTACAACTTCAACATCACCTAGCTCATTTTGAATAGCTTCAGATAAACTTGTCACATGGAGTGTTTCTCTTAAGTAATTATCAAAGTTTTCATCAAAAGACAAAGAAGGATCTTTAAACATTTTTTCCTTCATGGCATCAATGTCAAACATTTGTTTCGCAAATTCGGCAAAACCTTCCATTTTTGTTGCGACTTCTGGATCTACGACCATCTGTAAGAAAGAGCCCATCATAGCTGGATAGGCATAGCCTCCAAATAAACAAGATAGTCTTGTCGCAAATGGTCCGACTACAGCTACTTTCTTTACATTTTTATCTAAAGGTAAAACTCCATTGTTCTTTAATAATGTAACGGATTTCGTCGCAATCTCTTCTGATAATGCATCTGCACTTGGATCATCAAATACGGCTTGTGCTTTTTCTGGATCAATATATGGATCATCCAATAGTCCCATCTCTTCACGCATTTGTAGCGTTCTTAATACACAGGCATCTAAATCCTTCACATCGACAACACATTTTTTAACACCCTCTACAATATGATTATATACCGTTGTCGTCATTGTATCTGAATCGATTCCTGCCTTTAATGCCGCTCCTGCAAGTTCTGCACGATCTTCATACATGCCTTGTGCTTGAATAACACGAGGGATAGAGTGTCCGTCACATACAGCAATTCCATTAAAGCCTAATTTATCACGTAATACATCTTGTGTCCATTTTGGATTGACAGACATAGGTAATCCGTCAATATCTGAATATGTAACCATAATACTTTGCATATCATGCTCTTTTATGGCTGCCGCAAATGGTGTGGCATAGACTTCAAATAAATCTTTTTCACCGATGTTGATGGTTGCACAATTGACTCCACCTTCGCTAGCTCCATAGCCGACCCAGTGTTTTGCCAAAGCACCACAGCGTTTTGTGAAGTCATCCCCTTGAATTCCATGCACTTCTTCACTTGTGAAACGAGCAGCCACTAATGGATCCTCTCCAAATGTTTCATCGACACGACCCCATCTTGAATCACGACTGATATCCGCTACTGGGCTCATCATAAAATGAGCTCCAATGGCCTTTCCTTCATCCGATAAAACTTTTCCCATCTTATACGATAATTCTGGTTCAAAAGTACCGGCTAAAGCGATTGGTACTGGGAAAATCGTAGCATCCGCTGCCACTAGCCCTGAACTGGATTCATTTTGAATAATACATGGTAAACCTGTTTTTTCAATCACATATTTTTGAATTTCATTATAGCCTTGGGCGGCTTGTTTAGCACCACCCACAAATCCTGTCGCGAATTGTGTCATACGACCTACACCTTGCGGCATAGATTCTTCAGCTTTTTCTTTTGAGAATACACCTCGATTCAGTGCCATACTTGGCATGATACATGATAATTGAATGGCCTTCTCTTCTAAACTCATCTTAGCCAAGATGTCCTTGACTCTTTGACTTGGTTTGTTCATTTTAAATCCTCCATTATTCTGTATACGTTTACAATAATGTTAAGTCATCGAATTATCAAACTATAATTTGATTTAGAAAAAAATTTCCAAAAAGAAACACGAATCATTTAACAGTCTGACACTTTTTGAAACCAAGAAAAAAAGGATGCCAAATCGACATCATTTCAAATATGTTTAAATTTAAATCCAAAATATTGAATCTTACCCAATTCAGAGTAACATACTAAATGAACTGCTAGAAGCATACTACTTCTAGATGTGTTCGTATGCACCCTGACCTATGCCCTACAACATGGGTTCTGGGTGTTTTTTCTAAAGTACAGATTCCAATTCTTCTAAAGAGATAGGTCCTGGTCGTAGGATTTGTAGATTTTCTTTTGTACAATCTACGATCGTACTTGCCTGTAAAGCTTTGCACGTTCCAAGTACAATACCATCTATTTTTGGCAATTGTTCATACACATCATCACTTGTGAGTGCTGTTTTTTCTCCAGACTGATTGGCACTTGTGACTAAGATTGGACAATTCAATTCATCAATCACATCTAAAATAAACTTTTCATCGGGAATACGAATCGCAATCGTACTTAAGCCATTTGTGTATGCTGAATCGACACTCTCCTTCACTTTGACAACTAAAGTTAATGCGCCCGGTAAAAACTGATTGGCAATCTTTTCAATTCTTTCATCCACTAACGCAACTTGCTTCATTTGTTCCACATTTGAAACCATCATAGGAATTGGCTTTGTTTCCGGACGATGTTTTGCGCGTTTTAATCGTTTTAAATCGTCTAAATCCCCATATTTTACACCCACTCCATATACTGTATCTGTAGGAAGAGCAATAATTTTATGTTCATTAAATGCACACGCTACTTCGTGTACTTGATTTTTTGTATATTCTTTCATGTTTACACCTCTGTCTAAGACATTATACATCTTTTATGATAAAATACACTAAGAAAGAAAGGATGTTTAATAATGTTTGAAAATACAATTGCGGCCATCTCCACATCTTTGCAGGATGGTGCCATTTCCATCATTCGTTTAAGTGGTGACAAGGCTATTGAAATCACTCAAAAAATCTTTGACCGTAATATCATGGATGCGAAAAGTCATACAATTCATTATGGTTTTATTATAGATGCAGATAAAAATCCTGTTGATGAAGTTCTAATTTCGATCTTTAGAGCTCCAAAAACATATACACGCGAAGACATTGTCGAAATCAATTGTCATGGTGGAACTTTTATTACTCGTAAAATCTTATCAATGGTATTAAGTGCTGGAGCCCATCTTGCCAAACCGGGAGAATTTACGCAACGCGCCTTCTATCATGGAAGAATTGATTTATCGCAGGCTGAAGCCGTTCAAGATATGATTGAGGCAAGTAATAATACCGCAGCTAGTATGGCCATTCATGGAATTAAAGGAAGTGTAAAAAAACTACTACAGCCTTTGATTGATGATTTAATGGATATTATTGCGCAGATCGAAGTAAATATTGATTATCCTGAATATGAAGATGTTGAACAATTAACGACGAATGATTTACTTCCAAAAACTAACGAATGGTTAACCAAGATTGATCGTATTCTTGCTCGTGTACAAACGGGTCAAATGTTAAAAAAAGGGATTGATACCATTATTGTAGGTAAGCCAAATGTTGGTAAATCCAGCTTATTAAATGCACTTCTTGAAGAAGATAAAGCCATCGTTACAGATATTGCGGGGACCACAAGAGACTTGGTGGAGGGTCAAATTCATATTGGCAGTGTTCAATTGAATTTAATTGATACAGCTGGTATTCGTGAATCCAGCGATAAGATTGAACAGATTGGCATTGAAAAAAGTCAAGAAAAATTAAAAGATGCCAAGTTGGTTCTTTTAGTCTTTGATGGATCTAAAGAGTTGGATGAAGAAGATAAACAATTATTAGAACTGACAAAAGATAAGATTCGTTTAATTATCTATAATAAGTTAGATAAAACTGAAGCTGATAAGGATGGCATTTGGATTTCGGCTGCCAACAAAGACATTCAACCATTGATTGATGCCTTAGAAAACTTGTATCATGAAGATTTATTAAAGGAAGATCCACTACTTTCAAATGAGCGTCAAATCGGTTTATTGAATCAAGCCAAAGAAGACATGTTGCGTGCCAAGGAAGCTATGGATATGATGGTAGAACCAGACTTAATTGAAATTGATATTCAAGCTGCACATGATCACTTAAAAGAAATCTTAGGTGAAGTGCATAGAGAAGACTTATTAGATACTTTATTCTCTAAGTTCTGTTTGGGTAAATAAGAAAAAATGCGATGATTAACCAATCATCGCATATTTTTTATCTAGTTTATTTAATACAAGACAACCATCTTCAGTAACAAGTACTAAGTCTTCGACACGAACACCCATCTTTTCAGGTAAATAGATACCTGGTTCAATCGAGAAGATCATGCCTGGTTTTACAGTTTCTGTATTGGTAGAACTTACATCTCCAAATTCATGATCGGTTTGACCAATGAAATGTCCTAGACGGTGAGTAAAGTATTCGCCATAGCCAAAGCTAGAAATATAATCACGTGCAGCTGCATCAATATCACATAGACGAACGCCTGGACGAATAATTTCTTCCGCTTTTTCATTCGCAGCACGTACAATGTCATGAATCTTTTTATATTCGTCACTTGCTTCTTTACAAAAATATGTACGTGTCATGTCCGAACAATAACGATCTTTTCTTCCCCCAATATCAATGACAATACTCTCGCCTGCTTTTAACACGGAATCATCTGGCATATGGTGAGGATCAGCGCCATTAGCTCCAAATGAACAAATTGGTGAGAATGACACGTCTTGACATCCTAATAATTTATATTGTTCAAGAATAAAAGTTTCCACTTGTTTTTCTGTCATACCTTCTTTAATGAAATCTCTTGTACGTTCCATCACAACATCATTGATCTGTGAGTTTTCAATCATACATTCAATTTCTTTTTCATCCTTAATAGCACGAGTATCATCTACATATTTTGATCCAAGAACCACTTTTAATCCTTCGCACTTTTCCATTAAAGGAATCAAGAAACGTGCTGTCCACTCTTTATCAATACCTAGCGTTTCACTTAAATTAATAACACTAGCTAAAAGTGAAGTGGAATCATCCGTATCGCTATACCAAATTTCTTCACAATCCTTTTGTTCAACCGTAAATAATGTATTTAAAAATAAGACTTTTCTTCCTTCATCATTCAAGTATAGCGCAAACAATCTTTCTCCTGGACCTACATCAACACCTGTTAAATAATAAATGCTGCATGGTTCACTCACTAAGATTTGTTTAAGCCCATCCGCTTTCATTTTTGCGATTACTTGATCGACTCTTTTTTGAAACATAATTATCCTCCTAGAAATTCAAAGTAAATTCTGTACCTTGTATCTCATCACTTGTCACACTTAATTTGATTTTATGGCTTTGCGCAATTTGACTGGCAATCGATAAACCTAAACCGGCTCCACCCTGATATTTTCTTGATTTATCAACACGATAGAAACGTTCAAATATGTGTTTTAAATCTTCAGGTGGAATATAACTATCTGTATTACGAATTGTTATGACGGGTTTATTTTGTATCTTGACTAATTTAAAATAAATCTTTCCACCCTTAGGCGTATATTTGATCGCATTGTCCAAGAAAATTAAAATCAATTGTTTTAACTGCGACTCATTTCCATGTACCTCTATATTCTCTTCCACTTCATCGATTAAATCAATACCTTTTTCAAACGCAATGGATTCAAATGGCAAAACACAATGAAAACATATATCACTCAAAGAACAATTCTGCATCGAAATTTCAATTCGATTCGCATCATTCTTGGCAAGAAACAACATATTCTCAACCAATTTTCGCATACGGTTCGCTTCACTTTGAATGGATTCAATCCATTGTTTTTGTGAAGAAATGGTTTCTGTCGAATGATTGATCAACACATCACTATCCGCTAAAATAACCGTTAATGGCGTTTTTAATTCGTGGCTGGCATCCGCGACAAATTGTTTCTGTTTATCCCATGCTTGTTCGACGGGTTTTAGTGCCCATTTGCTTAAAATACAACTTAATATAAAGAATACGAGTAATACACTAGAACCAATTTGAATGGATATGATCAACATTCTTTGAAAGGATGACTGCATATTCGATATATCCACAAAGGCTACGGCATAGCCTGAAGGAATGATGGTATTTTCGTCTACTTGATAGTTGGTGATTTTTTCTTTTTTATACGCAAACCCAAGTTTTTTCAACACTCCAATATCATCTTTGTCTTCTACACTTTCAATTAAGCTTTGTGCATCATCTGCATATATATTCCATACAGAACGACTTGTGATCATATATTCATAATTGGAATCGGTATAAATCACAAAGGAATTCCCGTTAAAATTTCGATTGTTCTCAAAAGAAAAATTAAAATCTTTATCTTTTAATTTCAAAGCTAATTCTAGACTTCGTTCTACATCCTTTTTATCATGTATATAATTGGAGCAGCATACGACGCCAAAAACGGAAAGTAAGATGATACTGACAAAGGACATTAAAATCAAAATGAATTTGGTCTGTAATTTTTTAAGCATCGCAAACCTCTAGTCGATATCCAACTTTTCGAATCACCTTAATTGAAACTTTACTCTTTAAAAATTTTAATTTCTTTCTTAAAAACGAAATATAGACTTCGACATTATTGTCCATCGCATCACTTTCACTTCCCCATACAGAGATAATCAAATCATCTTTTGAAGTAATCATTTCTGGATGTGACATTAAGTGTTTCATGATTTCAAACTCTTTATATCCCAAATGAATATGTTGACTTTTACAATACAACTCACAAGTATCCAATTGTAAAGATAAATCTTCATACTTTAATTCGTGTACAATGACTTCTCCTTTACGTCTTGTGAGTGCATTAATGCGAGCAACAAGTTCGGCAGCTGAAAATGGTTTTGTCATATAATCATCGGCCCCTACATTTAGGCCTTTGACTTTGTCTGGAATTTCATCTAGTGCCGACAATAAAAGTGTTGGTGTTTCTATTTTATTAGCACGCATCTTTTGTACGATCTCAAAACCATTCATACCAGGAAGCATGATATCTAAAACGGCTACATCATAATATCCGCTTAGGGCAAGATCTAAACCTTCTTGTCCATCATAGGCCATAGTCACCTGCCATTTTTGTTCTTCTAAAATTTGTGCAATCGCATACGCAATATTTTTTTCATCATCCACGACTAATATATTCATAATGTCACGCCCTTTCTTCCTTTTTTATATATTAACACACAGTTCTATATTTTCTTCATTAATTTCAATATGTGCCTTTGATGACAAGGCCAAAAGTTTTCGATTCAAATAAGACACATATAATGAAACTGTATTCGGATTCACATTGACTCGATTGTCCCATACCTTTTCAATCACTAGCCAAATGGGTACTCGATTTGATTCACTTCGAATCAACAAAGAACGAATACTACTTTCATATTTCGATAATTGATATTTTGTATTCTTACAAGAAAGTGTTTCTTCTTTCTTGTTCAAAATAATATCTTGATATTGTAGATAAGAATCATCCATTATATTTTCTTTCAACATCACTTTGATTCGTGCTGGTACTACGTCAAGAAAAAGGACTCATAAAATAGATAAATTCTAAATTCTAAT
>ERZ773109.822-NODE-822-length-18529-cov-5.305619_pt1 | contig 18529 bp, 27 predicted proteins | sample MGYA00580569_ERZ773109 | MGnify/ENA primary metagenome ERZ773109 (study PRJEB29015, sample SAMEA2737852) | human gut metagenome | biome: human gut; feature: human-associated habitat; material: faeces | place: China | collected 2012 ...
CGCCATGCGCAGGATTAGATACAAGGAAAATAAAGAGGCTATTAATGCAAGGAAGAGAGAACTGTATGCAGAACAGGCTTACCGAAAGGTTAAAAGAGGAAAAGCAGAAGAAATGTCATTAACCAGAGGTGGCAAAGAAGTGGCGGTTTCAGTTAGAAAAGTGGAAAGCTATGATACATCTATGTATATATCAGATCATGCACAGATAAAGCCAAAAGCATTGAATGCAATTAATCAGAACACAGAAAAGGCTTTGAAAGAATATGGGGTTCCAATTGAGCGAAAACCAAAGGTTGTGATTTTATCAGATGATGAACTGAAGAATGCCCTTGGTTTGTATGATCCATGTACAAATACGATATATTATAGTCAGTCAATAGCAAAGCAGGAAATACAGAGATTAGCTGGTGGAAAAGATGCTGTTGAAAGACATGAAATGTGGCATATGAAACAGGCAGAAGAATTCCGAAAAGCGGGGTGGGAGATTACAAAAGAAAACCGTGGTGAATATCTGAAAGAATTGTGTAAAAAGGCAAAGAAAAATCTTGACGCATTAGGAATTACGCAGGATAATGTAAGTGAAATAAGCGATTATGCATATCAACAATATCAATTGGGACGATATGATGAAACGGAAGCAGAATATATGTTGATTTATAACAGGAGATAGAGAGAATGAAACTCATAAAGTATCCGGATGAGATAGAAAAGTTAATGAAAGTATACGAACCGTATGTCAATCATATTCATGATGGGAAAATTGAAAACGTGCCGGAAGAGGTTAGTGAAGCGTTTGAAAAAGTAAAAGCCTGGGCTTGGGAGCAAGAACAGTAACAGAGAGAAATATGGCAAGAGATGAATATTATGGTAATCTTAAAAAACATAAAGAAAACAAATGATAGTATTTCAGCGGATTATTATCCAGAAGGAAAAGAGCCAAAAGGATTTATGAAAATACAGACTTCGGATGAAACAGTTACAGAACATGAAAATGCAAGTATGTTTGCGGCTTCACATGTAAAAAAGGAATTGAAGCGAATGGTCAAAATGGATAATCCGCCAAAAGAAAAGACATTAATATGGTATTAGATACCGTTGATCAGAAATGATTAACGGTATTTTTGTACCAATTTTTAAATTGCACTGGTGCAAGATCGGAAAGAGAAAGATAATTCTAACACGCAGAGATGCGTGTTATTTTTATGGCAACGCGTGCCTGAAACGCGGAATTTAAAACTATGAAACACTCAATCAGGAGGGAAACAAGATGGCAGAGAACAATACGAACGGCACTGCAGGAGCAGGAACAGAAAAAACATTTACTCAGGCTGAAATGGATGCAATCATCGAGGGACGCCTCGCAAGGGAAAAACAGAAATATGCAGACTATGAAGCCTTGAAGGAGAAAGCAGGAAAGTATGATCAGATCAAAGATGAAGGGAAGACAGAAATTCAGAAAGCAACAGAAGGAATGGAAGCCATTCGGAAAGAACTGGATCAGCTTAAGAGAGAGAAAACTGTAAGACAGGCAAGAGAAAAGGTTGCAAAGGAAATGAGCATTCCAGTGGATCTTCTGACGGGGGAAGATGAGGAGACCTGTAAGAAGCAGGCAGAGGCGGTCCTGAACTTTGCAAAACCGAAGAGCTACCCGGGGACAAAGGAAAACCACAGGAAAATTACAAACTCTCAGGAGAAAGATGCAAGCATGAGAGAGTTTGCACATCAGATTTTTGGAAAAGGAGAATAACATATGGCAGCATTAATCAGTTCAGATTTTGAGATCCCTGCAGAGATTTCAGCTGGGATTTTTGAAAAAGCACAGAAAGGGTCCACACTGGCACAGTTATCCGGTGCAAGACCGCAGAAATTTGGAAAACAGCAGGTATGGGTACTTACAGCACCGCCAAAAGCCGAGATCGTGAGCGAAGGCGGTGAGAAATCACCGACACCGACAAGCTATGCGACCAAGACGGTCAATCCGATTAAATTGCAGGTAACTATGAGATTTTCACAGGAAGTGAAGTGGGCGGACGAAGACACTCAGATTGGAGTTCTTCAGGATCTGGCATCTAATGCAGGAATCGCACTTGGAAGGGCACTTGACCTGGTAGGAATCCACAAGATCAATCCATTGACAGGAACTGTATCAAGTCTCGTAAAGGAAGGACTGGTTGATACAACACAGTCAGTGACCGTTGCAGGAGCAAAGTATGATGAAGCAATCGAGGCGGCAGCAGGCATGGTCATTTCGGCAGGTTATACACCAAGCGGAATTGCAATGGATCCAACACTTTCTTTTGGTCTATCTACGATGAGAGACACAACAGGAAGAAAGATCTATCCGGAGCTTGGATTTGGACAGAACCTGAGCAACTTCGCAGGAATGAATGCAGCAGTATCTGATACAGTATCAGCCAAGAACGAGATTACAACACCATCAAAGATTCTTGGAATTACCGGACAGTTTGACGCCTTCCGCTGGGGAGTACAGAGATCAATCAGCGCTCATCTGATCGAATTCGGAGATCCGGATGGACTGGGAGATCTTCAGAGACTCAACCAGATTGCGATCCGTTCAGAGATTGTATACGGAATTGGAATCATGCACAGCAAGGCATTTACAAAGATCCTTGCAGCAAGTGAGTAACGGAGGATCTAAATGAAGTATCTGTATAAACAGACGGGAATGATTGTGGAATCCAGTATTGCACTGGATTCTGCAATTTTCAAGCCATTAAAAGAAACACCATTAAATGAAAACGAAAAGGAAGAAAAACCACAGAAAAAGACTCCGGCAAGAAGGAAGAAGGTGCAGTAATGGCTTATGCAACATGTGAAGACATTCAGCAACGAAGAGACCTGCCAATGAATGACTGGGAGAGATGCACTGCACTGTTAGAAGATGCGGCTGTGATTGTTGATGCCTATAATCGGGAGGCATCAGAAGCTGCGAAGAAGCTTGTATCCTGCAATATGGTGATCCGTGTCATGGAGAGCGAACAGGAGAGTGTGCCGATCGGGACAACTCAGGCAACTACTTCGGCACTGGGATATTCGCAGAGCTGGACGAATTCCAATGGAAGTGGCGAATTGTATCTTACCAAACTGGATAAGAAGATTCTTGGAGTTGGAAACAGAATTGGTTTTCTGAACCCTTTTCAGGAGGAATAGTTGTGATTAAAGGCATAACAGTAAAATTATATGAACAGACACCAGATGGAAAAGATTCTTTCGGCCATCCGATCGTGAAAGAAACGCCAGTATGCGTAGAAAATGTACTGGTATCACCCGCCTCAACCACGGAGATTTTAGATACCTTAAATCTGATTGGAAAGAAAGCAGTGTATAAACTTGCTGTTCCGAAAGAAGATTTTCATAACTGGCAAGATTGCCGGGTGGATTTCTTTGGAGTATCATGGAGAGTCATTGGACTTCCACAACAGGGAATTAAAGAGAACATTCCCCTTGTATGGAATCAGATATGGATGGTGGAGCGATATGGGGAAAGTGAGAATAGAACTGAATCGTGCGGGCGTTCGTGAACTTATGCAATCACCGGAGATGCAGAAGATTCTGATGGAGCAGGCAAATAAAATTGCAGCAGCATCAGAGAACGAAACATATATCGCTTCAACACGAGCAGTAGTAGAAGTACATGGGGATGATGGAAATAATGGATTGCTCAAAGCGATGGGAGGAAATACTCAAGCACGGACTGGAAAGCAGGTACAGGGATATTACCGAACGGGAAAGAACGGACAAAAAGTATGGGTTAGATCCTATCAGAGGAGAAAGTAATGATTGAACAAGCGGTAAGAGATTACTTGGAAGAAAAGCTTAATATACCTGTAAGAATGGAAGAAGAGGCTAATCTTCCGAAGGAATATGTTGTGATTGAAAAGACCGGAAGTGGACAGACGAACCATATTAAACGGGCAACATTGGCGATACAATCCTATTCTGACTCATTGTATCAAGCAGCTTCTCTTAATGAACAGGTGAAAGAAGCAATGGAGAAAATAATTGAAATGGATGATATCAGCAGATGTGAGCTTAACAATGATTACAATTATACGGACACAGCGCGAAAGAAATACCGGTATCAGGCTGTATTTGATATCGTGCATTTTTAAGGAAAGGAGATTAAAATGTCAGACAGCAAAAATGTAAGTACAGGCAAGCCGAAAGTCGGAGGGGCTGTTTTCAGAGCACCACTTGGAACGGAACTGCCGAAAGATGCGACATCAGAATTAGATGCAGCATTTAAATCATTAGGATACTGTTCAGAGGATGGGCTTACGAACTCTAACAGCCCGGAAACAGATAATGTGAACGCATGGGGCGGGGATACGGTCCTGAACATGCAGACAAGTAAAGAAGATACCTTCAAGTTTACAATGATTGAAGCATTGAATATTGAAGTACTAAAAAGTGTATATGGTGATGAAAATGTCACAGGAACACTTGCAACAGGTATTACCGTAAAAGTAAATGCAGATGAAGCGGAACAGAGTGCCTGGGTTGTGGATATGGTTTTGAAAAAAGCAGTGAAGAGGATCGTGATTCCGTGTGCAAGCATTACGGAAGTAGGAGATATCGTATACAAGGACGATAATGCAATAGGATACGAGACAACGCTGACAACAGTTCGGGATGAGAGTGGACAGACACATTATGAGTATATTAAGGGAAAGGAATAGAAGATGAAGGGAATAACAAGCAGTGGTTTTGAGTACAACCTGGATGAAACAGCACTGGATGATTATGAACTGCTGGAAGATCTGTGCGAACTGGACAATGGAAATACTGCAAGAACAATCAGTGCGTTGAACCGGTTACTCGGGACAGAACAGAAAGACCAGCTGAAAGAACATCTCAGAGAGGAGAACGGAAGAGTTCCAGCTTCTAAAATGATGGTCGAAATGGCAGAAATCTTCAACAGTGTAAAAGAAGGAAAAAACTTCTGATCCTCGCCTACATGCTCAATTTAGATAGAGATGCACTATTGTGTGATCTCGCAGAAACTTATCATATCTATGATTACAGGTCGCTGCCATGTCAAATGGTTGCGACCTTTTCTTGTGGGCTGAGGGATGACTCGAGAATTAAAATGAAAATCGCAGGAGCAAAAGTGCAACCGGAGCAGCTTCTGTTAGCTGCAATCGCAGACGGAACAAGAACCAATGCATGGTTGCAGACGAAAGATGGTGCGACGGGAAGAAACAGACCAGAATCATTGGTCAGCCTGCTTTTAAACGAAGGCGCAGAGAAGAAAAATGACATTGTAGTATTTGATTCGGGACAGGAATTTGACAAAGAATGGAAGAGGTTGACGGAAAAGGAGAAGTAAAATGGCAACAGAACTTGCGAAAGCATATGTACAGATTATTCCGTCTGCCAAAGGAATAAGCGGAGGAATACAGAAAGAAATAGATCCGGAAGCAGAACCGGCCGGAAGCTCATTTGGCGGGAAGATGGTCGGGATGATCAAGAGGGTTGTGGCTACGGCGGCAATCGGGAAAGCTCTTGCTGCCAGTATCAGCGAAGGCGCAGCACTGGAACAGAGCCTTGGAGGAATTGAAACCCTGTTTAAAGATTCTGCGGATAAAGTAAAGGCAAATGCGGCGAAAGCATATCAAACTGCAGGTATGAGTGCGAACGAGTATATGGAACTCACCACAAGTTTTTCAGCAAGTCTGTTAAGTTCGCTTTCTAATGATACATCAAAGGCAGCAGATATTGCAGACATGGCAATGGTAGATATGTCTGATAATGCAAATAAGATGGGAACCAATATGGAAGATATCAAAAATGCATATCAGGGATTTGCTAAACAGAATTATACCATGCTGGATAACCTGAAGCTTGGTTATGGCGGAACAAAGTCAGAGATGGAACGCTTGCTGGCTGATGCACAGAAAATCAGTGGAGTGGAATATAACATAGACAACCTGTCGGATGTTTACAGTGCGATCCATGTGATTCAGGGACAACTGGATATCACCGGAACGACAGCGAAAGAAGCTGCGACCACTCTGTCAGGCTCTTTTGGACAGATGAAAGCTGCGGCAAAGAATTTGATTGGAAATATGGCACTTGGCCAAAGCATTACAGTTCAGTTGTCAGAATTAAGAGAGACGGTATTTGTTTTCTTGAAGAATCTGATTCCGATGGCTGGAAATGTTCTATCTGCATTACCAGAAGTTGCAAGCCAGGCAATGACATTAGTTGTACAGAGCCTGAATTTGAGTAGTAATAACACACAGCAGGTGGTAAATCAGGGACTGAAACTGGCATCTGATCTTGCTAATGCAATTATTTCGGGTGCTCCGTATCTGGCAGAAGCTGCAATTAAATTGATTGCATCATTAGGAAACACACTCATCAATGCAGATTGGGCTGAAACAGGTCAGATGTTTATGTCATCTTTAAGGGATGATCTGGATCTTGCAGCAGATGAGATTCTTGGTACTGATACAAACATTATAGAAGTTCTGAAGAATGCAATTAATGAACAGTTACCGGAGTTACTTGCTACAGGCGTGGACATCATAAGTAATATTGCAAACGGAATTTTGCAGAATCTTCCGTGGGTGATTCAGACAGCAGGAGATATTATTACTAATTTTGTGGGAGCAATCCTACCGGCATTGCCGATCGTTTTAAGCGCAGGCGGCACGTTATTACTTAAACTTGTGAATGGAATTATCAATAATCTGCCGCAGATTGCGCAGGCGGCTCTTACGGCTATTGTTCGTTTTGTGGCTGCAATCGCTCAGAATCTGCCACAGATCCTTCAGAGTGGTATTACAATTATCGGAAAACTGGCAGCAGGATTGATTCGTGCTATTCCTAATCTGGTAGGACAGATCCCGGCAATTATCTCAGCAATTGTAAACACTTTTGCCAGTCAGGATTGGGGAAATATCGGCCTCAATATTATTAAAGGAATTGCATCTGGATTGAGTTCGGCAGGACATATGTTATGGGATGCTGTAAAGGGAGTCCTTGGAAGCTTTAAAGATAATGTACTTAGTTTCTTTGGGATCCATTCCCCTTCAAAATGGGGTGTATACGTTGGAGAAATGATTGATACCGGAGTAGCAAACGGACTGATCGGGAAGTCTTCGTTAGTATCAGATGCGGCTCTTGAATTACAAAATTCAGTGAAAAAGCCATTTGGTTCCAGCGTGAGTATGGAAGTTGGAGGTAATAACTCAGAGAAAAATGAAAAAGATACACTCATACAGAAGATAGAACTTTTGATTGAGTATTTAAGAAACAATTCCAAAACAAAAGACAGCATTGTAATCAATCTCAATGATAGGGAAGTGGCAAGAGCTCTGAAAGAAATGGGGGTTGTGTTTGAATGATTGAGATCAAATATGTAAGCTCTAATGGAGAAGAATATAATCTGATCGGAGACAGAATGCGGGCAACCTCCGGATATTTTCACAGTTATGAGTGGAAGGCAAGTGTCACAGAAAATACGTTTGGAGCTACTGTCAACGAATTTACCAAAGACCCTGTGACGTATGATCTGACACTTACAGTACGTGGAAAGGAAAGTGAACGGAAAGAGTTCCTAAACAAAATCACAAATGCGTTTGAACATGATATGGTGAATCTTACAGCGGGAAGAATCTATTATGGAGCATATTACATTGACTGCTATATTAAGAAGTCAAGTAATGAGATTTCAAGTGACAATAACAGCAGGACGGACTGTAAGATAGAAATCTACTGTCCATATCCATTCTGGTCAATGGAACAGGAACAAAATTTTTATCCAGATTCAATGAATGGAGGAGAAGAGTATTCCTTTTTGGATTATCCGATGGATTTCCAATATGATTATTCGAGACAGGGGGCAGGCACACAAAACTGGTTTATTGATCATTTTAGAAGTAATAATTTTGAAATGGTTATTTACGGACCATGTGCAGATCCACGTATTATTATCAATGATTACCCATATCAGATATATGAAACACTGGAAGCTGGAGAGTATATCCTGTTAAAGAGTCGTAATAAGACAATCACGAAACACCTGCGGAATGGAACAGTTCAGAATATCTTTGCAAAGCGTGCAAAAGATAAGAGCGTATTTGAATTGATACCTTCCGGAATGCTGACATTAAACTGGAGTGGTACCTATGGATTTGATATCAAAGTGTACAAAGAGAGGAGTGTGCCAGAATGGAGTTGATTTATACAGACTCAACAGGTAAGGAACTCGGCTTTGTATTAAATGCCAATATCGATATGGAGATTGGTGAAGATGAGAAGAATTCTATCAATGATTTTGAAGTCGAGTATAAAAGATCTGACTGGACAGGCTTGGTCGAGTTCGGGAGCCAGATGTATGTTCCGGATACTGAGTATGGAGGAATCGTACAGGAATTATATACGAGTACAAAATCAAACAGTATTACAGTAAAGGGATATACCTGGCGGGGAATGATGACAAAGAAGGTAATACAGCCGGAAAGTAATCAGGACTATGCAGTAGAATCCGGAGAGCTTAATCAGATAATCCAGAGAAGAGTTCAGGAAGCATTTCCCGGGCTCTTTTATGGAGTAGCGGAAGACACAGGTGTACAGGTGAAGAATTACCAGTTTGACCGTTATTGTACACTGCATGCTGGATTACAAAAACTGCTGAAATCAGTAGGATATCGTATGGAAATAAAGTATATTCAGTCGGAGAAAACTGAGTCAGGATATGTACAGGTAAGAGCAGTTCCTATCGTAGATTATTCGTTAGAATATGAGTTCTCAAATGATAACAATATGCATTTCACAATGGACAACAATAAAAGAGGAACAAATCACCTGATCTGTCTTGGAAAAGGAGAATTGAAAGACCGCTTGGTGATCCATCTTTATATTGATGATCAGGGAAATATTAGTCAGACACAGTATTTCTTTGGAATTAATGAGATAGCTGAAATATATGACAGTTCTGGCTCTGAGTATGAAGATCTTCTGAAGAATGGAACAGAAAAGCTGTTAAAGTCAAAAAGCAAAACAGAATACGATATGACAATGGAGAAAATCGAAGGAACGATGGATATTGGAGATATTGTAGGTGGAAGAGATTATCTTACCGGTGCGAGTATGAAAAAGCCAATCGGAAGGAAGATATGGACTGTTTCGGAGGGAAAAGAGAAAGTAGAGTATAAACTGGAAGGAGAAACATAAATGGATATTATTACAGGATATGTCGGAAGTCCTCATGTTACAGCAGAACAGGACCGGGATATAAATATTGGAATCTTTGGAGAAGAATCCTATGTGTTGCGGACGGGATCCCGGTTAAAAGCAGAAGTTTCATCAAATAATGAAATCAAGATCAGAGATGGCGTTATTATGCATCAGGGATGCGCTGCATCGATAAAAAAGAACACCTATGATTCTCTTACAATTGTGAATGGATCACAGGGAATGAAACGAATAGATCTTATTGTTGCGAGATACAGCAGAAATCAGAGCACAAAGGTAGAATCACTTACGCTGAAAGTAATTCAAGGTACGCCGGTTACAGGAACACCTTCAGCACCGGGGTATACAACAGGAGATATCCAGGCAGGAGATCTGGTTGCAGATATGCCATTGTATCAGGTTGTAATTAACGGATTGAATATTACAGAGGTAAAACAGGTGTTCAATACGGTTGATACAGTTGCTGAATTAAATGGCAAATTGGAGAAGAAGACGGATACTACTACTTTAGGATTTGGAGTTTCTGAAACATTCACAGGACAATACCTTAATTCAAAGCCTATCTATCAGAAAATGATATCTGTTGGAGCATTACCGAATAATACAACGAAATCTATAAGTACAGGTATTACTGGTGCTGATTATATCTGGGTTGATATGGAAAATAGTTTTGCATTCAATTCCGGTGCAAGCTATCCAATTCCGTATGTGGATCCTAAAACTGTGGCCAATTCCATAGGTGTAAGGATTACAAATAACGGCGCAACGGTTATTGTATCGACCGGAACAAACTGGTCTACATATTCCGGAGGTATTACTCTGAGGTATACCAAGAAGTAATTATTTCCAAGTTCCCTTCACATCATAATTAAGATCTGTTGATCTGGAGGTTGAACCATATTGCAAGATAGTACCTTTCATGGCGATCCCTGACACAGATGCATTGCCGGTCCATGCAACACCAGAGTTATTCGCCGTGTGTTGTACAGATGAAACGGTTTTAGCAGTAATACCAATATTCAGATTCTGATATTGAGCGTAATAGACACCGCTTGTTCCAATCTGATTTGCAAATACGAGATCCGTGATTGCTACATGGCCATATGCTTCAAAGCGTCCGTCTGTATACTTCTTTACATATCTGTTGTCACTGACTGTAATAAGCTCATATGATTTGCCATTTAATTCACTTAATATAATTTCTGTTCACATCCGGCGAAGGTCGGGTGTTTTTGTTATGCGCTTTTATATATGCAACATAGAAACATGATTCAGAGAAAGGAAAAGCTATGAAAATTATATTCAACGATGGTCAGGAGCTGACAGTGCAGGATGCATCTATCCAAGCTGATGGTGGTCTTCTGGTCAAAACAATCTCAGCAACAGAGGATGAGATCAAAGCGATTTTTTCAGACACCATGACAACAAAGAAGATGACAGTCCAGGAGCGTGGATCAGAGCTTGCATGCTATGAAAATTATACGAAGTTTGATGCTGTTGTGAAGTATACAGCGGGCATTCTTGGAATTGTCATGTACCAGGAAGAGCAGGCACCGGAAGACCGAATCAAGGCACTTGAGAAAGAAAAGGCAGACATGAAGGAGAAGATTGACCAGTTAGAGGGCTGTCTTCTGGAAATGTCTGAGCTGGTATATCAGTAATGGTAACTCTATTAACCAATTTATTCATAATGCTACAAAACAACGGAGGTAAAGAAATGATGGCAATGTTATGGGCACAGCAGATTATGTTGGGAAAGAAAACGTATGAACAGGTTCCAAGACTTTTGAAAGATAAGGTAAAAGAGATCCTGGAAGATTCCGGAATGGGCGAACTTGTTACAGATGAGACACAGGAGTAGAGGTGAAAACAGATGGCAGTAAAAACAGCACAGTATATATTTAATGGTCAGACGATTAATCTGACATACAATTCAACATCAGGAAAATGGGAAGCGACGGTAACTGCACCAAGTAAATCCAGTTATAACCAGACGGACCACGTTCTGGGCGGTACGGTAAAGGCTACAGACGTGGCAGGAAATACAACGACCGTTGATCAGAGCCATGCAACACTTGGTTCCTCTCTGAAGATCAGAGTCAAAGAGAAGGTAGCTCCGGTAATCAGTATCACTGCACCGACAGCCGATTCTTATATTACAAACGCAACACCGACCATCAAGTTTACGGTAACAGATGCAGATTCTGGTGTAAATTCCGGTACAATCGCAATGAAGCTGGATGGTACAGCCGTTACAGTTACAAAGACAGCAATCACAGGTGGATATGAATGCAGCTATAAACCGACTACCGCACTGAAAGATGGAAGTCACACAATTTCTGTGACAGCATCAGATAATGATGGAAATGCAGCTTCAGCGAAGACAGCAACCTTTACAGTGGATACAGTACCGCCGACTCTGACGATTACAGCACCGGCAGAAGGTCTTGTGACAAATAAGACAACTATTACTGTTACAGGTAAGACAGACGATGCAACATCTAAGCCGGTTACAGTTACTGTAAATGGTGCAGCGGCTACAGTTGGGACAGATGGATTCTTTAGCAAGGATGTAACGCTGACCAATGGTGCAAACAAGATTACGATCATTGCCAAGGACAAAGCAGGTAAGACTACAACGATCACGAGAAATGTAACGCTTGATACAGCCGCTCCGGTGATCAAGTCTATCACCCTGACTCCGAATCCGGTTGATTGTGGTAAGACCTTTGTGATTGCTGTAGAGATTACGGACTAGGAGGTTCTGCTATGGTCGTGAAGGCAACCGGCAAGGTAGACGGGAAAGAGGTTATCTTTGAACGGGCAGAAGGGGATCTGTGGAAAGTCACGATCCCCTATGATCTTGATGGGATGTATGTGGTAGAAGTGACTGCAGAAGACGAGGCGGGTAATATAGCATTTTGCACGAAGTTACTGTTAATCGTGGATCCAGCTACTCTATGCATCCATCTCATACCATATGAGTATACCGTGGAAGTAGTTCAGGAAGAATTTTGTGTGGATGTGGTTCATCCGTGTCATGGGAGGTGCTGTTGTGAATAGAGTAAGATTTATCCAGGGTGAGGACAAACATGTCAAACTGCTGGTAAGAAGTCCGAATAATGAACCATTTACCATTCTGGCAGCATCTTACAGTCTGTCACGGTTTGGAGAAGTTGAATCTCATGGAGAATGTGAGATCAATGGTCATTATCTGGATATTAAAATTGCACCAGTGCAAAAGGCGAAGTCTTATATACTGGAAGTTACTTATGTGGTTGCTGATTCAACGAGGAAAGTAAGGATAGAAGTAGAGGTGGTATGATGCTGACAATCACGGAAATCAAATTGAGCAAAAATCCTGTCGGGACAGGGGAAAAGTTTACCATATCTGTGCAGATTCAGGAGACAGCAGATTATCCGTATGACTATCCTTATGATTTCCCGGTATCCTGCACGGGCACAGCGAAACCGAAAGAAACATAAAAATGATTTTCAGAGGGACTGAATATTGTATCATCAAATTACCCTGAGCTATTTAAATAAGAAGAAACTCGTTTGAATTAACTGACAACCGTGATATACAGGTGGTACAAAAAAACACCGAAAACCTCAGAGTTTATGCGGCTCATTGAGGTATTGCTATGGCAGCAGGAGCTATCATTATAACGTTATTGGAGTTGATTGTCGGAACTATTGTAAATATCATATTGGGATGGAATGTATGGGATTATAGTAATCTGCCAGGTAATTTATGGGGACAGATCTGTCCGCAGTTTACAGTATTATGGTTTTTTCTTTCAGCAGTGGCAGTTTACCTGGATGATTGGATCAGATGGTTATTGTGGGAAGAAGAGAGACCCAGATATAAATTTTAAAGAAAGAAGTATGGCTATGGAAACAATTATTTCAGCCTGCATCTCAGCAGGCGTAACACTAGTGATTTGTCTACTGAACAATCACGGACAGCAGGAAAAGACAAGAGCTCTTATGGAATACAAGCTGGATGAGCTAACCAAAAGAGTAGATAAGCACAATAATGTAGTTGAGCGAACATATAGTATTGAACAGAGGCTTTCTGTTCAAGAGGAACAGATTAGAGTTGCAAACCATAGAATTAGTGATTTGGAGGGAATCGAACATGAACATTGAAACATTAATGCAGTATATGAGTTACATTTTGGCAGGAATCGGAGTGCTGGCCTTCTTGGTCAGCGTGATCGTGCAGGCAATCAAGGAGATGCCAGCATTGAAGAAAATACAGACGAATGTTGTGGCACTGATCACATCACTGATCCTGACACCGGCAGCAGTGATCGTCTTGTGCACCTATTATCAGATAGTGATTGATTGGTATTACATTTTCGCATCATTCATTGCCGCTTTTATAGTTTACCTGGTCAGTACTGGTGGCTGGGAGAGAGTGGCAGAGATGTGGAACAGAAACGCATATAAGAAAAAGTAGAATTGTACCGGTACAAGAGATGCATAGAAGACATGAAAGGAGAGTAATATGAAATTATTCTTAATTGCTGGACACGGAGAGGGAGATTCTGGCGCAGTAGGCGGAGGATACACCGAAGCAGAACGAGTCAGAGCGTTGGCCGCCAAAATTAAAGAACTTGGCGGAGAAGCGGTCATTCTTGGGGATACGAGTAAAAACTGGTACAGAGATAAGCTGATAAGTACTTACAACTTCTCGGAAGATTCAAACATTTTAGAGCTGCATATGGATGCAGGCGGTGGATCGGCACGAGGCGGACATATCATCATCAAAGAGGGATTCGCTCCAGACGAATACGATTTGTCACTTGCTCTTTTTATCTCTACATTAATGCCGGGAAGAGCCGAGAATATCAAGTATCGTTCTAACCTGGCAAATGTAAACCGGGCTGCCAAGAGAGGGCTGAATTATCGTTTAATGGAATGCGGATTTATTGACAATGATCAGGACAGAAAAATTTTTAATGATTATATTGCGGAAATCGCGGAAGGAATCCTCAGGGCTTTCGGAATTATTGTGACGAAAAAAACGACGGGAAAATGGATAAAAGACAAAGTCGGTGACTGGTGGCAGGATCCGGATGGAAGCTATCCACGGAACTGTTGGAGAAAAATAGCAGGGACATTTTACTGGTTTAACGAGAAAGGGTACGTTGTCCAGAATCAGTGGATTCAGTACCAGGGAAATTTCTACTGGCTTAACGGAACAGGGGGAATGCGGACCGGCTGGAATAAGATTGACGGGGAATGGTACTTCCTGAATGATGGAGTAGTCGCACCAAAGAAACCGGTTGGGGCTATGTTAACCGGTTGGGTTCTGGCAGGTGGAAACTATTTCTATCTACGACCGAAGAGAGAAGGAAAACATGCACAGGGAACACTACTGGAAGGTGAGTTAAAAGGATATGCCAGTAACGACTATTATCTTGTTAAATCCGGAGAAGACAGATGTTATCAGACAGGCCAGATGCTTACCGGATGGAGACAGGCAGGAGATGATTATTACTGGTACAATATGAAAGCAACATCGGCATCTCCGCTCGGTGCCATGTATAAGAACAAATGGCTGAGCCTTAAGGAAGCTGATTACTATTTTAAATCAGACGGCAAGATGGCGAAAAATGAAACGCTAACGATCAACGGAAAGAAGTACACATTCGGTCCGACAGGATATCTGCAGTAATAAGATCCCGGAGTGGTAAGCTCCGGGGTGAATATTGTATCATCTGATTTCGTGTTGCATTTTGATGCATTTCGTGTTGCATAGGATTCTAAAATAACTGAAATATTTATAATATGCTAGAATGATTCTAAATAATAAAAATGCGGGAAACCCTTGATTTATAAGGGATATCCCGCATTCGTTGTAAATTCACACTTTCATTAAAAAGTGGACCTGGCGGGAATCGAACCCGCGTCCAAAAACCTGTCCCATGTACTTCTACTATCATAGTCAGTTATTTGACATTCCCTCTGCCGTACGAAAACTAACATCCTTACGGGTTCAGTAGCTTCATAATACGCCTGACGGCTCAAAGCTTTGCCATCATCGTTTCTCACATAGTCGGTGCCAGATTCCTAAAGTGTGAGTGCTTCAGGGCTGACATGCAGCATTTAGGCTGCAGCTAATTCGAAATTATCGTTAGCGTTTAATTTTAAGTTTGCGATTTAACGCATCAGCCTACGGATAGCTTCTCCATCTTCGAGATCCCTGTCGAAACCAGTACAAGCCCTGATCAGGGTAGAGTAATGAATACTCTCTACTGTAACAGACACGTCCTTGCGTGTGCTGTACATATTAATATAGTAAAAAGAAATATAAATGTCAAGTGGTTATTGCGTTAAAAGAAGTAAAAAAGCAGTAAAAAAGTTACTGTTCACACGCTACTATCCTGCGAGGCGTTTTGGCATGAATATGCCAAAATCCCGAAACATTGTACAACCTTTACAAATTCATCCATTATCATTGCTATTTTTTAGTAAAAAGAGTATACTTTAAAGCACTAAACACCAGGAGTATAAAATTATGAACACACACTCATCTGGATATTACAGCATAGACAAAGACTATAATATCCTAAGCTATAACGACACTGCCAAACAACTGTACCCCAATCTCCAGCCGGGAGTGAAATGCTATAAGGCACTTATGGGGCTTGATTCCCCATGCCCGCCCTGCCCTGTAGCACTGGGGATACAGGGGCCAAAGACCTACCTGGATCCGATCCGTCATATTTATGAGACAGTTGATGCAGTAGAGACTGTACAGCCCGACGGTAGCAGAGGACATGCACTTGTATTCAGCACAGTAGCCGAAGGAGAAAGCCTGTCAAAGTCTATTCCCACAGGTGAGAACTCTCTCCGTCTGCTGGGTGCCATCAACCTGCTTGCTTCTGACTACATGTCTGTTTATGGCGTAAACCGGGAAACCGGGAAAATCTCCGTATATCGTTCCAGATTTACTGATGCTTTTGCGGATATTAAAGATAATGCAGACTATAAGCTGTCATTTAATTTTATCATCCAGAAATATATTCATCCGGATGAGCGTTCCTATGTGTCCAGACACCTGAATTATGAAACCCTGCTGGAAAGACTTTCTCAGGAAGCCTCTTTCAAAATCCATTTCAGGGTTGTCACAGATACTGTCCATTACTATTATCTGCTCATTGCCAGAAACGGAAACGCCGATGACTATCGGGATTTCGTAATTGCAGTGGCCTGTGAAGACAATGATGTGACAGCACGCAAAATCTATGAAAATCAGCTCCACTCTCTTCTGGCATCCATTACCCATGCTGCCGGCTACTTTCATCTCGACCTTACAGATGATAAGATTCTGAAGATCGGAGGCACTTCTGCCCTGGCCTATAAGATAGATGCTGACGCTTCCATTGACCATTTTATTGCAGAGACTGCTGTTTTTATACCGGTATTAAAGGACAGAAATGATTTCATCAACGCATTTTGCCGCAGTTCCCTGATGAAAAGCTACGAGGACGGTCAGGTAGAGGTCACCAGAGTTTCCCGCTGTCTCTACGATGACAATATAACCAGGCTTTCCAAATATGTGACAAGACTGCTGCTCAATCCTTCCAATAACCATCTGGAAGCAATCCTCTACGGTGAGGATGTCACCAGAACACAGGAAGCCTATGAGACACAGGTAAGTATTGTCCAGACACTGAGCAGCAACTACCTGAACGTATACCTGATCAATCCCAGAGAAAAAACTCTCTCTGTGATCAAGCAGGAAGACCGCGATGTCCCTGCTCCGGACAAAAAACACAACAATACATACCCCTATGATCTTTTCCTCTCAGACTATATCCGGCAGCGTGTATATCCGGATGACCGTACAATGCTGGAAGAATCACTGGAACTGGATAATGTAATGAGTGTTTTGTCCGGTCAGTCCGAATACAAGGGGAATTACCGGATAAATGACAGGGATGGTATCCATTACTATCAGTTCCGCTTTATCAAAAACGAAGACTCCGGTATCATTGTTCTGGGATTTTTGAATGTGGACGATGTGGTGGAATCAGAAATCAGACACCAGAAGCTTCTCAAAGAAGCTCTTGATACTGCCGAACGTGCCAATGCAGAGAAATCCAATTTTCTTTCCCGTATGTCCCACGATATGCGTACGCCGTTGAATGGGATCATTGGTCTGCTGGAAATCGATAAAAAGCACGAAAATGATATCGGATTCCTGAAAAGTAATCGTGAAAAAGCATTCATTTCAGCCAGTCATCTGCTCTCTCTTATCAATGATGTACTGGATATGTCCAAGATCGAGGAGGGCGGACTTGTACTCAACCATGAACCTTTTGATCTGATCAGATATGAAAAAGAGACACAGATGCTGATTGATATGCAGGCACAGAAAAACGGCATTGATTTCACCGTTCATATCGCACCGGAGATATACGAACATCCCTTTGTATACGGCAGCCCTCTGCACCTCCGTCGTGCCATGATGAATATTTACAGTAACTGTATCAAATACAACAGAGAAAATGGGGCAATCCATACGGAGATCCATGCTCTCCCTTCCCATGATCATAAGCTGGTCTGCAGATGGACGATCTCTGATACGGGAATCGGCATCAACAAAGAATATCTGGAGAAGATCTTTGAACCCTTTACTCAGGAGAATATGGATGCCCGAAGTGTATATCATGGCACCGGACTGGGTATGAGCATTGCCAAAGCGCTATTTGAACAGATGGGTGGTACCATTGAGATTTCCAGTACTCCGGGTATCGGAAGTACTTTTGTGATCACTTTGCCATTTGAAGAGGCAGAAGAAACGGATATCTCTTCTGAGCCAGAATCTGAGCGAAACTCCATTCAGGGCATAAAGATCCTGCTGGCAGAGGATAATGAAATAAACAGAGAAGTGGCACAGGTACTCCTTGAAGAGGAAGGTGCTGTGGTAACTGCAGTATCCAATGGCAGGGAAGCTGTAAAACTTTTCTCCCGTCACCCCGAGGGGACATTTGATGTGATACTTATGGATATTATGATGCCTCTGATGGACGGATACGAGGCCACACGCCAGATCCGGAAGCTTGACAGGACGGATGCTTCTTCCATTCCCATCATCGCACTGACCGCTAATGCTTTTGCAGAGGATGTACGCCATGCACTGGACTGTGGTATGAACGCACATCTGGCCAAACCACTGGATGTAAAAAAAATGATCCATACGATTGCCTGTTACTGTTCAAGGGTATGCATAAGTCATTGTAAAAAGTGACGAATTTTTATTTTTTTATATTGTGGATAATCATGT
>ERZ773109.827-NODE-827-length-18430-cov-5.116190_pt1 | contig 18430 bp, 21 predicted proteins | sample MGYA00580569_ERZ773109 | MGnify/ENA primary metagenome ERZ773109 (study PRJEB29015, sample SAMEA2737852) | human gut metagenome | biome: human gut; feature: human-associated habitat; material: faeces | place: China | collected 2012 ...
GGTTATGTCGCTAACGACATGACCTAAACCGTAAGGTCGTGTCACAGGTTGTGTCACTCTCGACATGACCTTAATTTCAGGTCGTGTCGCAGGTTATGTCGCTAACGACATGACCTAAACCGTAAGGTCGTGTCACAGGTTGTGTCGCAAGCGTCATAACCTTAACTTTCAGGTCATGTCGCAGGTCGTGTCATTCAAAATTTTTCCACTATTCTTATCCAGCGAATAACCATAATCTTTAATCCAACGGTAGACGGTTCTCGAAGTCGGCTTCTGCACCTCTCCGTTCTCATCCTGCTCGGTGTAGTATTCGATAACGTCCTGCACGGTCGGTGCATCTCCGCCCAGGCACAGGGCATTGTACGCCGTATCGAACGCTTCCTTCTTGCTCTGCTTCGCCTGCTTTGCCTTGCCCTTGCGGGCCTTTGCGCCGCGCTGCCATGCCGGAGCAGCTTCGTCCGGATTGATGTCCTGCAATGCGCCGTTGCCATCCGGCCGGTGCACCGGAAACTCGAACCACAGGTTGACCGGCGGGAACTTCGGGAACTCACGCAGCGTGCCCTCAATGCGCCACGCCGTCCGTGCCTGCACCTCTTTTCTCGTGTCCGCAATGCGGTCGAGCAGGTGATTGTAGTCCACGCCGGAGAGCAGCCGCTTGCAGGCGTCCATGGCGGCACGCTGGCTGCACAGGTCGTCCTGCGATACCTCGTCGCTCTTTCCTGCTGCCTCGAGCGCCGCGCCGCACACACGGCAGACGGCGTTGTTCTCCATCTGCACGCGCAGGTCGTCCGACACCTCGAGTTCGATGAGGTCGAGCAGCGCATCCGGGTCGCGGGCGAACACGCCCGAGCCGCTCGCGCGGTCCATCGAGCGCTTGCCGCCCTGTGCACCCTTGGAATGGTGGTGGCAGTAGATGGTCGCGCAGCCGAGTTCGGTGCACACCTTGTCAAACTGGTTGCAGAAGTTCGCCATCTGGTCGGCAGAGTTCTCGTCGCCGGTGATGACCTTGTAAATGGGGTCGATGATGACCGCGATGTAGTCCTTCTTGACCGCTCTGCGAATGAGTTTCGGCGTGAGCCTGTCCATCGGCACGGACTTGCCGCGCAGGTTCCAGATGTCGATGTTGCCGAGGTGCTCCGGTTTCCAGCCGAGGCAGCCGTACACGTCCCTGAAGCGGTGCAGGCAGGAGGCACGGTCAAGCTCGAGGTTGACGTACAGCACTCTGCCCTGTGCACAGTCAAAGCCGAGCCAGCTTTTGCCCTCGGCGATGGCGATGGTCAGCTCGATGAGCGCGAACGACTTGCCCGCCTTGGACGGTCCGGCAAGCAGCATCTTGTGTCCCTGCCGGAGCACACCGCCGATGAGCGCCGGAGCCAGCGGCGGCATCTCGTCCCAGACCGCACTCATGCTCTCCGGGTCGGGCAGATCGTCCGTTGCGCTCTCGATGAACTCGCGCCACTCGGCAAAGTCCGTCTTGCCGATGTTGGTGTCGATGAGGAACTGCTTGTGTCCCTTTCGCGTCACGCCCGGCATACGCGACAGGCGCGACGGATTGCGGTTCTGCTGGTCGAGTTCCAGACCGTTCTTGCGGCAGACCGTGTACAGGTATTCGACCCGCTTGCGATACTCTGGGTAGTCGGGTGCATCAATGTGTACAATGGCGTGCACGCTCTTGCCGCCCGAGTGTACCAGACACGCCACCGGCAGCTCCAGCTCACGGATGAGTGCGTTCTGACGGTCGATGTCCATGCCGTCGCACTCAACAAGCGCGTAGCGGAACGCGGTGACGTTCTCGTTGCGGATGCCCTTGCCGTCGAGCGGGTTGAAGCGGATCCACGCGCCGACCGCCGGGTCGTAATCACCGAGCACGCTGCCGATGTCGTCGCCGCAGGCAGAGAGCGCCTGCACCAGCTGACCGGCGGTTCGTGCCCAGTCGCCCTTGGTCGGCATGGCCTTGCCGTCCTCGTTCGAGAACGAGCGGGTGACGTAGCCGACGTGCTCCTCGCTGTCGAACAGCGTTTCGAGGTAGGTGATGAGCTGCTGCGCCGGATGCCACTCGGCGGGCTCGGTAATCTCCTGCGCCTCGACCCAGTGCGGGTCGATCACACGGTACGGCTCACTGCCGCCGATCTCATCGTCCCAGCCGAGTTCACAGTCGCCGCCGTTCGGCTGCCAGCCGCCTCGCTGCGCCATCTGCACGATGGTTCCTGCGGTGATGGGCGTGTCCGTACCGCGAAAGCTGTCCCACTTGCGGGCGCACTCACTGCTGCGGTAGCGCCCGCCGTCCCGTCTTGACCAGTCCTCCCACAGACCGACGGGATAGCCTGCTTCTTTCAGTCCCATGCCGACGCCGACCCACTCGCTGTACGAGAGTTCTCTCGGGTCGATGTAGTCCAGCGCCTGCCGGAGATCGAGTTCGTCCTGCTTCATTTATCCTCCATTACTCCGGAATGTACTCCTGCGGATTGACACCGCGCGGTACGTGCCACCGGTTCGCTGCAATACGGTCAATCATCTGCTTTGCCTGTTCCAGTGTCCATGTTCCTACGTTGTGGAAACCGCGCTGTTCCAACAGACGAATCTGCTTGGGCGTTGTCAGACCCTCGGTGCGGCGTGCCGCCAGACGGTCGAGCAGCTTTGCTGCCTTGCCCGCGCATTCGATCTCGTCCGGGCGGATGCCCCACTTTTCCAGTGCGCCGAGCTGTTTTCCACTCGGCGGCGCGATCTCCCAGCCGAATGCGGGCGTGTAGCCTGCCAGATCCTCCGCCTGAATGGACAGCTCAAACTGTAACGGGTCCACCAGACGGCGCTTGCGGCTTTTCATCTCCGCCAGCTGCTTGGCGAGGGATTCCTCGCGCTGCTGCACCACATCGCTCTCGGCCTGCTCGGCGGCTTCCAGAATGTCAACCGGACCGCCCTGCTCGGCTGCACTCTCGGTCATGCTCTCGGCCACCTCGGCGGTTTCGCAGACCAGATGCGCCGGTCTGCAAAGCTCGTGCCGCTCGGTGTGCCACAGGAAATCCAGCAGCAGCAGGTCGGTCTTGCCGGGAAACAGGCGCGTGCCGCGGCCTACCATCTGGCTGTACAGGCTGCGTACTTTAGTCGGGCGCAGCACCACAACGCAGTTGACGCTCGGACAGTCCCAGCCTTCCGTGAGCAGCATACTGTTGCACAGCACGTTGTACTCGCCGCGGTCGAATGCCGCAAGGATTTCCGCGCGGTCGGGCGATTCGCCGTTCACTTCTGCCGCACGGAAGCCGCGCGAACACAGAATATCGCGGAATTTCTGGCTGGTCTTGACCAGCGGCAGGAACACAACGGTCTTGCGGTCGGCACAGGTCTTTGCCATCTCGTCCGCGATCTGGTAGAGGTACGGGTCGAGCGCACTGTCGAGGTCGCCCGGCTTGAAGTCGCCAGACTGCACGCCGACACCGGAGAGGTCCATCTTGAGCGGCACGGTCAGCGCCTTAATGGGCACAAGGTAGCCCTCGCGGATTGCCTTGGTCAGTGAATACTCATACGCCAGCGACTGGAACACGCTGCCGAGGTTTCGCATATCGCCTCGGTCGGGCGTTGCGGTTACGCCGAGCACCTTTGCGCTGTCGAAGTGATTCAGGATACGTCCGTAGCTGTCGGATACCGCGTGATGCGCTTCGTCGATGATGATGGTGCCGAAGTAGTCCCGCGGGAACGCCGCCAGCCGCTTGGGCCGCATAAGGGTCTGCACCGAGCCGACCGCCACACGCAGCCAGCTGCCCAGACAGCTCTGCTCGGCTTTCTCGGTCGCGCAGGAAAGTCCGGTCGCGGTGTGCAGCTTGTCGGCGGCCTGATCGAGCAGCTCGCCGCGGTGCGCGAGGATGAGCACGCGGTCGCCCTGCCGCACCCTGTCCTCGGCAATCTTCGCAAAAATGACAGTCTTTCCGCAGCCGGTGGGAATAGAAAGCAGGGTGCTGTCGTCACCCTGCTCCCAGCGGTTTTCGACCGCTTCACGCGCCGCCTGCTGATACGGTCGCAGTTCCATATTAGAATGCTCCCGGCGTAAAGCCGCCCGCCTGCTGCATGGACGGCGCACCCAGCGGATCGAGGAACTCGTCCAGATCGTTGGTTTCGCGGTCTGCGCCGGTCTTGTCCTTGTAAGTACGCTTGGTGATGCGGCAGCGGCCGGTCTTGCCGGTGACAGCCGCCCAGTTCATACGCAGCTTTTCGCCGTGCTGGCGCAGACCGATGGACGTGAAGAACTGGCACAGCTTCCACTCAAAGCGCTTAAGCAAAAACAGGTTGACGTTCATCTCGCTCTCGCCGTCCGGCGCATCCACACGCAGGTGCAGGATTGCCTGATTGCACGGCGCTACCTTTTCGCTGCCTGCGTAGCGGGCACGCTCAAAGCCCAGTACGGTAAACGGGTACTCGCCCGGCTCGAGCACACGGCGCGGACTGCCCTCGTTTTCGATCTCGTCTTCCCAGCCGAGCTCCTGATCCAGAATGTTGTCGTTCATAATAATTGTCCTCCTTGATTAAAACGGAATGTCCTTGCGCTCTTTCAGAATGACCTGATAGAGCTGATCCCACGCACCGATCAGGCAGCCGTTGACGAAATCCGCCGGATAGTCGGTGATCTCCATGCCGAGCGGGAAATATCCCTTAGCGGAAACGGCGGTCTGAATGTCGGTCGCGGTGACGTTGTTGGCCTGCATCAGGTCGCGCAGCGCCTGCGGGATACCAACCGGAATGTCCGGCACGGTGCCGTCCGGTTTCGCCGGTTCGCTTACTGCCGCCTGTGCGGGTGCATCGGAAACGTCCTTACACTTATCCGGCGTTTCGTCCGAAAAATTGACCGCTAACGGTTCATTCGGTTCAGTAATTGACCGAATATTTTTTTCGTCCCCGATGATATGGGCGATTCCGGCATAATCGAACGGCATCTCCCCCGGCAGGCCGAAGCGGTTCTTCGCATCCCAGCACGGGTGATGTGTGGTGTACATCCGGCGCTCGCCGCCCTGGCCCTTGGTCTTGCCGTTCTCCGTCTTGACGGCGAACGTCTTGTAGTTGGCGAACAGCACCATGTCCGCCCACTCCTTGACGAGCGGCGCGGTCTTGGCAGACAGCTTCATCTCCCAGCGGTCGTATGCGCCGAGCTCGTCCGGCTGCTCGAACTTGCGCATCTTGGCGTGTGCCGTCACGACCACGTTCACGCCGCGCTCGACCAGCTCATTGAGCGTATTCAGCAGGCTGCCGAACTCCTCCATCAGATAGGTGTAGCCCTTGCCGTAGCCGAACTCCTCGATGCTCTTTTTCTGCGCCTTGTCGCAGACGTAGCGGCTGCACAGCAGCTCCGCCCAGTCCATCGTGTCGATGATGAGCGTGCCGCACAGGCTCGGGTCAGCGATGCACTCCTTGACCAGACCGAGCAGCATGACCCAGCTGGTCGGCTTAGGCGTGCGGGCGACGTCCATGTGCTTGGTGCCGCCCTCGGTGTCGATAAACAGCGGGTTCGGGAACTGTGCGGCAAACGTCGATTTGCCGATGCCCTCCGGACCGTACACGACAACCTTGAGCGCGGTTTTCTGTTTTCCGCGGATGATTTGCATTAAAATGCACCTGCTTTCCATGTGTTCTGCGGCTCGTCAGGTAAAGGCTGTTCCTCGCCCTGCACATAGCCGTCCTCGATGATGATGGAGCACTCGTCACCGGTCGAAACGCGCGTTGCGATGGCCTGTAAGCCCTCGCTCTCCAGCCACGCGCCGAACTCACGCAGCGTGCCGAGGTCCATCTGCTCCAGCTTGTCCAGCAGCACGAAGCCGCACTGCGGTTTCAGACAGCGCACAATGGCGGTCGCCACCCGCAGCTGCTCACTGCCGGACATATTATCCCATTTCTGGCCGTGATAGGTCAGTGCGCCGTCCGCAACACCGAGGCCCTCCATCGGCAGCTTGGCGCCGTCGAGCAGCGCGCGCTTGTCCTCACGGAGCTGCTCAATTTCGGCGGTCAGGCTGTCATACTGCTGCTGATAGGCACGGGCATCCTCCTCGGCCTTTTCGCGGTTGAGGTTGTCGCGCACCTTGGCGTTGATGGTTTCGATGTCGGCAATGCTACGCTCCAGCTCCTCGGTGCTCTCGTCCACAAGCTGCTCGGCGGTCTTGCGGGCGGTGGCAAGGTCAGCCGTCTTGGCGGTGAGTTCGTCCTCGGCGGTTTGCAGCTGACGGTGCAGCTCATCCACACGCGCGGTGAGGGTGCTCACCTGCTGCTCGAGCAGGCTTGCCATCGCACGCTTGCTCCGGTTCTCGCCGTTGCGGGCAAGGATGTCCTGCTGCTGACGGATCAGGTCAGATGCGGAGATGAGTTCGTCCGGTGCATCCGGCCAGTACGGCTGCTCTTTCGCATACTTTGCTTTCTGGTCAGCAATGCGGCCGATGGTAAGGCGCTCGTTGTACTGCTCCTGCTCTTTGCGTTCCAGTGCGGCAAGCTGTTCGCCCACGCCGATGATGCGGAGCAGCGTGTCCGCCTTTTCGCGGTCACTCGCCTGCATAAAGCGCGGCAGATCGAGTGCCAGCTGCTCGATAAAGGCGTTCAGCAGCTGCTGTCCGGCCTTGCTGCCCGACGGGTCGATGACCTTGAGGTCGCTGTTCTTGCCGCGGCGCTCGACGATCAGGCCGTTGGACAGCGTGACCTTGATGTGCGGCGGGATCGTGCTGCCCTCGCGGGTCGCCATAGAGGGACGGAAGCGATCGCCGCCGAGCGCCCATGCGATCGTGTCCAGCAGCGAGGTCTTGCCCTGGTTGTTGTTCCCGCCGATGATGGTCAGTCCGTTTTCGCTCGGGTGCAGCTGCACCGCACGCACGCGCTTGACGTTCTCCGCCTCGAGCGAGGTGATCTTGATGGGGTCGGTCATGGTTACTCGACCTCCTTCATCAGCTGCTTCACAAGCTCTACCGGCACGCCGCGGCGCAGCAGGTCAGCGATGTCGTCACCATTCAGCTTCTCACCCTTGCGGACGATCAGTGCGCGGCAGTGCAGATCGGGACCGCATACATCACCCCATGCCAGAGCGGCCTCGCGGCAGAGCGCGTTCATGATCTCCGTACGAAACACTTTCGCATACTCCTTGTTCTGCTTCTTGATCGTAGTGTGAATACCGGCGATTGCGTAGCTGATTTCCGCTGCAATATGCTTGATGTCGCCGGTCAGATCGACCGTAAAGGTGGGTTCGCCGTTCTTTTCCGTGCTGATAATCTTAATCATTGCTTTTCTCCTAACTTCATGTTATTATGATGGTGAATTATTTTGACTTGCCGCTGATTGGGATTGCCGTCCCGACAGCGGCTTTTTTCACGCCTTGATCTCGTCGTAGGCGATGATGGCCGCGATATGGCAGACAGCGTCCTCGGTGTTCGGGTGCTGCTCGATGATGTACGACAGCTTGCGGATTTCCTGCTCGATGACCGTCAAGGCCTTGCGCCAGCAGGCAGTCATCTTGTTAAAGTCGTCCACCCGACCGACCACAGCGTCAAACGCCGTGAAGATCATGCGGTCGAAGGCTTCATTGGACACATATAATTTAGGCACCGGAGCGGCAACAAGTATGTCCTCATCGTCCGGCGGTTCAGTCGTCGGCGGTTCTTCGACCTGCTCCGGCTCCTTGCTGCCGGCACGCTGACGTGCGGCCATGGCGGCCAACTTGGTAACGACCTTATCGCTCGACACGCCCAGCGCCTCCGCGATCTCTGCCGCAGACTTGCCCTCATCGCGCAGCGTTGCCAACTGCTCGAGCTGCTCATCCGTCCAGCGGAAGTACGGGCGCTTGCTCGGCTTGATGCCGCGGCCGTGCTTTGCGGTGTCCTCTACGCCGAACTCGGATGCGACCGAGGCGAGGGTTTCTGCGAAATTGTTGTTAGACATAGGGTTTCATCTCCTTTTTCATTCCGTGCCGACACCCTCAGCCATGAACTTCTCGAACGCGGCCTTGGGAATGATGCAGTGAACGCGCCCGCTCGGCTGACGGTACGCGATGCCAAACGGCACCTGCTTGGTGCGGATCAGGTTGCGCAGCGAGTTAGGGTTCATGCCCAGACGTTGTGCGCATTCTTTTGCGGTGTAGGTTTCACGCTTGTCCGTCATGTGAATTCTCCTCTCTTATGTGATAAACTTAGCTGCCATCCGTGCAATGCAGATCAGAGCAGCCAAACTGATGTAAAATACCGCACAGAACATGTCGATACGCTGATGGAACAGCCTGTTCTTCAACAGGTGAATCTGCACCAGAATGAGCAGCGCCCAAAAAGCAGTGCCCGACGGGAGGTAAATCATGAAGCATCACCACCCTTCTTGATGGGTTCTCGTACATGCTTTCTTGTTTCCAGCTCGTATTGCGTCGTTTCTACATAAAGCAGCATATCCCGCTCATCAAATTCCTTGAAAATGTATTTTGACAGCGCAATAGCTGATTGGGCATCGCCCTTTCTTGCTGCCGCCGCAAGGCATTCATGCAGCAATCGCAGCACCGAGTAGCGAATATTATCCGTGGACGAAATGCGCAGTATTTGTTTCTGTTCTGCCATTTTATCGGTTCTCCTCCGAATTGCTGTCATCGAGCGCTCGTCGTACGGCCTTTGCCAGATTGTCTAAGGCACGCCAGCGCAGGAACTGATATACGCAGCTGCGTACAGTCCAGCCTAAGGCGAACGACAATACGCATAAAGCGGTAATTGGGAAAATCATTGGTTTGCACCTCACTTTTACGCTTGTACCCTAATCCAGCATTTGCTATAATATTGACAAAGGAGGTCTTATTATGACGAATTCTTGCTTTGTTGTTATGCCAATCGGTACACAAACTTACAATGGTGTAACTGTTTCCGAAAATGAGCTGCGTAAACGATACGACTACATTATCAAGCAAGCTATCCAAGCTGCCGACTCCACGCTTGAAGTCATCCGAGCAGATGAAGAACTGAATCCCGGCTCAATGAGCAATGATATTTTCATGAAGTTAATGCACTCCAAATATGTTATTGCTGACATCACATATCCTAATCCGAATGTATTTTATGAACTCGGTATACGCCATGCCATCAGCCCACGCACCATTCTTATCCGTGAGCAAAACGCACCTTCAATTCCTTTCGATATTTCTCACTTGCGCTATATCGAATACTCTTTGGAAGCAGGTGGTATGGAAGATTTGAAAACAAAGCTCATCTCAAGATTTGGTTTCTATCAACGAAATCCCAATAAGCCTGATAACCAGTTTTTGGAGTTGTGCGCATTTACCAATTATGTACCCACTCTTTTCGGACAAAAAGCAGATCCACAACAGGAAGTAATGAAAAATTTTCTCAATTTCTGCTGTACCCAACCAACCCTGTTGCAGCAAATGCTCCGTCCTGGCTTAACATCCGAAGATCAGGAGCGAATTATTATGCAAGAACTGGCTAAACATCCAGAAGAAATGGCTAAAATTATCCTTCCTTTAATGAGAACATAACTCCATTTTTGCATTAACATAGAGCTCATCCAACCATCTGATTATGGTATCTCGCTCGCGCTTCGGAGGAACATTTGCAATACTAATCTCAACTGCAAATGTTTCTCCGTTTTTTTCAAAACAAAGTGCCTTCTTAATAGATTTTTGCGTGTTTTCGGTCATTGCTCCTCACCTCGCTTTCGGGGTAGCCTCCTATTCCAGTCTGTGTTATACTGAGGACGGAAAGGAGGGAATAAAATGCGTGCACCTATTTATGAATCTTCTTCTGAATATTGTCCACATATCAGAGAAGAAGCCGCTATTGAGGTTAAATTCGTTCATGTTCCGATTTTAGGAACCGCCGCACCTCAATACAAAAAGTGCGCTTTCGAGTGCTCGGTATCAGACTGTGCTCTGAACGGTGTGGTTTCCTGTCCGCTGTTCAGGAAGGCTCCGAATGCCATCACTCGTTAAACCGCAGGGGAAGATTTGCTGATCGCAGGTCTTCCCTCCCCTTTTTCATCACAGCGTCCAGCAGTTCCTGTGGATACCGCACGCACGCGGGGGTCTTTATGCTGACGCAGTCTGCCACGAAGGTTAACTCCACCGTTGGCATAGCTCCTCCGACTTGCCGAAACGTAACCGCGCTCACCATGTTAGAAATATCGGTGCCGTTCAGCAGTAACTTAGTCGCACACCCATTGCTGTTGGTTGTGATTTCAATATTGGCGTTCATCTTCTCATCTCGCTTTCTTGTGTATCTTTTAAAGTTACTCGCGTGCAAAAAAAATATCCATCGGGTTATCAATGTGCAGAAATCGAATCATCGCTTCGATTTCATCGCTGCCAAAAACGCCCTTGTTCATCTTTTCATAGAATGTTTTCGGCGTAATTCCGATTTCCTCCGCTACTCGTGCCTGCGAGTAGTTATTTTTTGCGATAATTCCTCGCAGTTCATCAGTACGAATCATGTCGTTCACCTCCGTAACTCTTTAAGTTACCCTTAGTATAATCCTCTTACCGTAACTTGTCAAGATATTTTTGTGTTGACTACAAACATTTTTGTGATATAATTAAGTTACTTCAAGGAGGTGCTTGCCATGACAAAAGGAGAGCGCATTAAACAGCGCCGAGAACAATTAGGTATCTCGCAGACCGAATTAGCGGAGTGTATCGGCACTTCCAAGCAAAACCTATATAAATACGAAAATGACATTATAACAAATATTCCATCTGACCGCGTTGAGGCGTTGGCAAAGCGTCTGAACACTTCACCGGCATATATTATGGGTTGGAACGAGGGCGACTCTCTCCCCTCCCCCACAATAACCGAGGACACGGTAACGTTCCCGATCGTGACCAGCGTGGCCGCGCACTACGACAGCGTATCCACAGACGAGAGCGCGACCGGTGAACACATCGAAGTGCCGGCTGTCTACCTCAAGGGACGCAAGCCGGAGGAATTCTGCGCCATGCGTGTCCGCGGCGACAGTATGTATCCCGATTTCCGCAACGGCGACATTGTACTGGTGCTCAAGCAGTCAACCATGAACCACAGCGGCGAGATCGGCGTGATCAGCTACGGCGATGACGAAATGACGATCAAGCGCATCAACTATGTGGACGGCGAGGACTGGCTCGAGCTTGTGCCGCTCAATCCCGCGTACCCGCCCAGGCGCATTGAAGGCGTAGACCTCGAAAGCTGCCATGTCATCGGTATCCCGCGGGTGCTGATCAGAGAATATTAAAAAAACCCCGCGCACTGGTTGAACCGTGAACGGGGATAAGGAGGAAAGCATATGCCAAAAGAAAAACCCATTAAGGAAGTCATTCACGCCAAAGATACAGAAATTGCCGTGCTCTCTTATGCGCACTCAGACGATTATATCTCGTTGACGGATATTGCTGCATATAAAAATCCCATCGCTCCTAAGGATGTAGTGAAAAACTGGTTACGTAATCGCTCTACTATCGAGTTTCTGGGACTATGGGAACAACTCAACAACCCTGATTTTAAAGGGGTCGAATTCGACTCCTTTAAAAAACACGCCGGTGAAAACGCATTCACCTTATCGCCGCAGCAGTGGATCAAATCTACCAACGCTATTGGCATGGTATCCAAATCCGGACGCTACGGCGGCGGAACCTTTGCACACAAAGACATCGCTTTCGAGTTTGCGTCATGGATTTCTCCAGAATTCAAACTCTATGTCATCAAAGATTACCAACGTCTGAAAGATGATGAAAACCACCGTCTTGCGCTGGACTGGAGTGTAAATCGCGTTCTTGCCAAAACGAATTATCGTATTCATACAGATGCCATCAAAGCAAACCTCATTCCACCTGAACTACCTAAAGAACAACAGCGCTTTGTCTATGCTGACGAAGCCGATGTGCTGAATGTAGCGTTGTTTGGAATGACCGCCAAGCAATGGCGTGCTAAGAATCCAGAACTCAAGGGCAATATGCGTGATTACGCTTCTATCGAGCAACTGCTAGTCTTGGTCAACCTCGAAACGATGAACGCCCTCCTTGTCGAGCAGGGCAAGTCGCAAGACGAACGAGCGCACTTCTTGAACCAGCAGGCCATCAAACTGATGCGTAAGATTAGCCATGATAAAGGTGCTCGCGATCTGCAGCAGCTTAACAATGCACCGCAGCTTTCCTCAAAATAAAATCCCACCCACGGCACTACCGTAAGTGGGAAGGTATCTTTATCATGCTGCTGCACTGTACCGCAGCGTGTACTTCTTGCCCCGGTACTCAAAACTTTCCGGGTAATCATGGCGTTCCAGCCACAGGCTGACCTTGGCAACGACTGACTTCGTGTACTGCACGTTCGTTCCGGCGTGGCCGCTGACGGCGCTCTGGAACGGGGCAAGCTCCTTTTCTTCCGGCAGCACGTCCACCTGCGCGATGATCGCAGAGATTGCGTGTGCGTGCGGTTTGCCCGATCGGGACAGAACGCCGAGCTGCCTAGCGATCGCGGTCGCGTCGAACAGCTGCTTGTTCAATGTTACGCCCTCGAGCGGGATCTCCACACCGACCGGTGCGTACAGGCTCTTCATGGCAACAGCGACGAACTGTGGCGCCATACCGGCCTCTTTTAGTGTCTGGCGGATAATGCGTGCCGCGCTGTTGACCTCGCCGAGCCGCTTCTGCGATACCTTCGGCGCCGTGTACTCGCCGTGCTTGCGGATTGCAGGCAGCACTTCGGACGTTACCCAGCGCTTGAACGCTCTGGCCGTCGGCAGCTTGCTGGACAGGATAAGGCTGTACAAGCCGGACTCGTTGATGATAACCATGTTCTGCTTGCCGCCGGGGGTTGTCATTTCAACCACCCCCTTGTCTTCGTCATCGATGTGCTTGCGGACCGCCTGTGCGGTATCGGAATAACCGAGAATGTCCGCTACGTCCTTGCCGACAAACCACGGTTCGCCGTCCTTAGTCAGCGTGCGAACCTCGCCGAACTGGTCATTTGCGAAAATCTGAATTTCTTTGCTCATTGCATTGTCCTTTCGTCCATAGGTGGAAAGGAGCGGCGGGAACATACCCCGCCATGCGTTACTCCAATGCTGTCCCCCATTTCGGGGTGAGCGCGCTCAGTTGTAATTACAGGTGGTATCTTACCGCATGGCACTAATTCTGTAAATTGACAAAATGACGGTGCAGAAACATCAACTTCGCGTTTTCTGAACTTTTTGATACGTTTTATCATTCACCCAACCGACACCAGCGGTTCGCAGCGTTCTGCGGGAGCTTTCTGGCATCTTTGGCGTTACTATAAATATTCAACAAATATTTTTTCAAAAAAATCCCGCCCCGGTGCGCCAACACCGGAACGGGACGGGGTACTGATAAACCTTCCACAGCAATCAGTACCTCTATTTTATCACACCTTCATGCGATAAGAAAGGGGTTATTTTTTATGAACGGAAGTTTCCGCAAAAAGCCGAACGGCAGTGTGGAACTGCGTGTCTGGCTCGATATGCCGGACGGCAGCCATGTGCAGAAGTCGTTCTGCCGGCGCACCAGGGCACTTGCCAAAGCCGCCTACGAGGAGTTTCTCGAGAAAGGTAAACAGACGCAGGCCCGGCGGAAGTCGGTCGGAGGTTGGGGTGCGGAGTGGCTGGAACGCAAAGAGCGGTCGGTCAAGTACCGCACCTACGCCAATTACGAGCTGTATTTCAACCGCTATATCCTGCCCATGCTCGGCAAAATGCCGCTTGATAAGGTCATGCCCGCCGACATTGAGCGGCTGATGGGCAGTGCCGCGCACCTCAGCAAAAGCGCACGCCACCACATCTTCATCACCATTGACCAAATCATGAAAAGCGCGGTTGCGAACGGTCTGTGCAGCCGCAACCCATGCGAGGGTATCAAGGTCAAGCCGGACGTGACATTCAAAAACATCACGGTCTACAAGCCGGACGAAATCGCCTGCCTGCTCTCTCACCTTGACCGACCGTTTGGCGTGGCGATTGCCATTCTGCTGTACGCCGGTCTGCGCAGCGAGGAAGTCATGGGGCTGCACTGGCGCGACATTGACCGGAAGAACCGCACGATCACCGTTCGGCGCGTCGTCACCCGCGTTGCCAAAGGCGAGTTCGCGCCCGTGGACGTGACCAAGAACGAGCGGGTGCGCGTTGTCACCTACGGCGACCAGCTTGCCGCGGTGCTGGCGGACGCGCCGAAAACGAGTATCTATGTTGTACCGGCAAAGCGCGGCGGCTACATGACACCCGGCTCGTTCCGCCGGCAGTATGATACCTTTTTCGATGGACTGCCCATTCGCCGCCTGTCGCCGCACAAGCTGCGCCATACCTACGCGACCTACCTCATCAAGGGCGGCGCCGAGCTGCGCGCCGTGCAGACCCTGCTCGGACATTCGTCCGTCAAGGTCACGGAGATTTATACCCACGTCGATACCGAGGACCGGCGCCGCGCGGCTGAGATGCTGGCGTACTGAAAGACGAATAAGGGAAAAATAAGGGAACAACCCCGAAATCGTCAGTAAATACGTGGGTTTGCTCCACACTGTAAATCTGTCGTCTATGACTTCGGTGGTTCGAATCCACCACCTTCCACCAAAGCGAAGAACGTACCGAAAACGGTGCGTTCTTTTTTTGCTTTGTCGGTCGTCATTGTTGCAAATCGTTTCGGATATTGCGCATCCCCTCCCCCTCTTGAGGTCCTCGCAGAACCTCGCAAAGCCTCAAAACGCAGTCCGAAAGGAGGACGAAAAAAACACCCTCCGCGACCGGTCGAAACCGATTTCCGGAGGGTATTTTGCATTACATTTTCCGGTTTGCCACCACGCGCAGTCCCGGAGCGTATTTCAGCCATTTTCCGCTGATCAGGCGTGCGGCGAAGCAGATCGCGCGACACATCCAGTCGCCCACCATGGCGATCCAGATGCCGATCGCGCCCATACCGAAATGAACGGCGAGCAGATAGCCGGCCGCAAGACGGATGAGCACCATGGACGCGATAGAGCACAGCATCGGGTAGCGTACATCGTTCGCGGCGCGGAGAATGTTCGGCAGCGAAAACGCCGCCGGCCAGAGCACGATCGCGCAGCCATTATGAATGGTGATCAGGATAAGTCCGAGCGCAAGCGCTTCAGGCGACACGCTGTATACCTTGAGGATGAGCGGCGTGAGCGCGATGGTCGTGATACAGGTCAGAGCCGTAACCGCATAGGTGATCTTCATCAGCTTTTTCGCCATGAATCTGCACTGTGCCTCGTCTCCCGCGCCGATGCACTGTCCGATGACCGTGATGATGGCAAGGCTCATCGCCTGCCCCGGAATGACCGCCACGGCATCCAGATTGTTCGCCAGCGCATTCGCGGTGATCTGCGTCGTGCCGAACAGAGCGATCATGCTCACAACGAGCACGCGGCCAAGCTGAAACAGGCTGTTTTCCAGTCCGTTCGGCACGCCGATCTGTAAAATGCGTCCGATCAGTCCGCCATCCGGGCGGAAGCGGCTGCCGCCGCGCAGGGAGACCGTGTGCTCAGGATTGAGCAGCAGGATCGTGATAACGACCGCCGCCGTGCCGCGCGAGATAACAGACGAGGTCGCCGCACCGGCAACGCCCCATTTGAGGCCGAAGATCATGATCGAGTTGCCGATCAGGTTGACGATGTTGATCAGACCGGCGATGAGCATGGACACGCGCGAGTTTCCCTGTGCGCGGAACAGCGCCGCGCCTGCGTTATAGATGGCGAGCACGGGATACGAGAACACGCTCACGGTCAGGTAGGTCAGCGCGCTCTGCATGACGCTGTCCGTGATCGTACCGAACAGCAGCCGCAGCAGCGGCTCACGAAACGCCATGATGAGCGCCGAAATCGCCAGTGAGATGACCGTTACGACCAGATACAGCTGTTTTGCTGCATCGCAGGCGCGCTTATTGTCGCGCGCACCGAGCAGCTGCGCTACCACGACCGCGCCGCCGGTCGCGAGCGCGGCGAAAATGTTGATAATGAGCACGTTTATCATATCGACGAGCGAAACGCCCGACACCGCCGCCTCGCCGCACGAGGAGACCATGATGGTGTCCGCAAGACCGACCGTGATGGCGAGCACCTGCTCGAGCACAAGCGGCCAGATGAGTTTTTTGAGTGCAGAATTAGGGAACAGCTGCTTTTCCGTAGTGAATACGCCTTCTTTCTTATAGAATCACACGGTATGCCTCGACGAGCCGCTCAAACGTCCACGCGGCGTTCGCCGGACTGGTCGAGGGCAGCACCGTGATCGGTACATGGGTTTTGGGTTCGATGAGCTTTCTGTAGAGCTCACCCGACTTGCCGCCGGTAGCGAAGATACGCTCGATTTTGCTCTCGCGGAGCAGGCGGCCGATGTCATTCGGCTCAGCGTTTCGGATCGAGGTGTCCGACGCGCCTGCGATGTCGCATTTCGCGACGGTGTCCCAGAGCGCAATGTGGTGCCTGCGGCACATCGCCTGTTTTTCTTCGATGGTTTCGGGCGTCTCCTCGCCCAGCACCGCCGCGAGCACCGGCCAGAAGCGGTTGCGAGGATGGCCGTAGAAAAAGTGCGCCTCGCGCGATTTCGGGCTCGGCAGCGAACCGAGCAGCAGTACGCGCGACTCCGCATCATAAAGCGGCGGAATGTCGTGCACGATGGTTTCCAGCTTCATTTTGTCACTCCTCCAGAACGGACAGGAACGCCCGGAACGCGCTCGGCAGCGCATAGCTCTCGCGAAGCGCCTGCGGCGTGACGAAGGTCAGTCCCTCCGGCTTTTCCGCGAGCGTCACCTCAAAGCCGCTCATGTGCCACTCAACATGCGTAAAAACATGCTTCGCGCCGCGCAGGGAAAGCAGCTTTTCGACCTGCCATCCGCGTGCGCTGAGCCGCGCGCGAAGCTCGTTTGCGCCGGTCTTTCCCTCGAGCGAGGGCAGCTCCCACAGGCCTGCGAGCAGACCGGTCTTCGGGCGGCGGCGGATGCCGACCTCCTCCCCGCACCGCACGAGCAGCACGGTTCGCTCCTCGATGCGGCGCGCCCTTTTCGCGGCGCGGACCGGCAGGATTTCCGCATGACCGTGATGATAGCCAAGGCACAGATGCTGCACCGGACAGCTGCCGCAGCGCGGTGCGCCGTTCGGCAGGCAGACTGTCGCGCCGAGCTCCATCAAGGACTGGTTAAAGTCGCCGGGACGGTCCTCCGGCGTGATCTCCGAAAAATGACCAGTCGTTCGTTTTTTCTGTTTTGCGTCCGTAATCGGCGTAAAATCGTCGTTCAGCCGTGCTGCGACACGCATAACGTTGCCGTCTACCGCCGGGACGCACAGACCGAAGCCGATGGACGCGACCGCGCCTGCGGTATATTCTCCGACGCCCGGCAACGCCAGAAGCGCCTCATAATCCGCCGGGAGCGTGCCGCCGTACCGCTCGCAGACCAGCTGCGCGGCCCGGTGCAGATTGCGCGCGCGGCTGTAATAGCCGAGCCCCTCCCACAGCTTGAGCACCTGCGCCTCATCCGCCGCGGCGAGCGCACGAACATCCGGAAACGCCTGCATCCACCGCTCGTAATAGCCGCGCACGGCCTCGACGCGCGTCTGCTGGAGCATGATCTCGCTCACCCAGACGCGGTAGGGCACAGGTTCGCGCCGCCAGGGCAGGTCTCGGTGTCCCTCGTCGTACCACTGGAGCAGCGGCTCGACGATCGCCTTCGTCACGCCGCTCAATGCTTCATATCGTCCAGCGTTGCGCCGGTGTAGAACATGGTAAACGTCGCGTCCGCGATGTGCTTGCCCTCGTCGTCGTGCACCTCGACCATGAACACCGAGGTCTTTCTGCCGCGCTTGCGCTCATACGCAACAGCGGTCAGCCTATGACCGGCGCGGCCGGGACGGTAGTAGTTGATGCTGCTGTCGAGCGTGACCGCGACCGTGCCCTGCGAGGCCGCCGCCGAGCCGGCCGCAATGTCGCAGAGCGTAAAGATCGTGCCGCCGTGCGCCATGCCGAGCGGATTGAGCAGCTCATCGGTCAGCTCGACCTCGACCGTCGCGCCGCCGTCCTTGTCGAGCGTGATAACGTGCATATTCATCAGCTTGTTCAGACCGTTCGCGTTCTGACGCAGCTTGAGGATTTCTGCTATCTCCATAATAATCTCCTTCTTTCTTTCCTGATTTACAGATCAAAAACCGCACGGATCGTGCGGCATACGCCGTCCTCGTCATTCGACGGGCAGCGGTATTTCGCGAGTGCGGCGAGCTGCTCGTGCGCGTTCGCCATGGCATAGGACTCGCCCGCCGTGCGCAGCAGCTCGATGTCGTTGAGGTAATCGCCGAAGGCCATGCAGTCCGCCGTCGTGATGCCGAGCGTGCCGCACAGCTCCTCGAGCGCCCCGCCCTTGCTCACGCCGGTCCGCATGAGGTCGACCCAGTCCGTGCCCGAGAGCGCGAGCTGCGCCCGTCCGGCAAAGCCGGCAAACGCCGGCATG